>Ga0335075_10002451_pt1 | contig 29950 bp, 26 predicted proteins | sample Lox_Sample_24_FD_206723 | JGI IMG/M metagenome (GOLD analysis project Ga0335075, IMG submission 206723) | Soil microbial communities from Loxahatchee National Wildlife Refuge, Florida, United States - Lox_Sample_2.4 | ecosystem: Environmental > Terrestrial > Soil > Wetlands | place: USA...
ACCGCGAAGGGTTCATCAAGAACCGCTACATCGGCCGCACCTTCATCATGCCCGGCCAGGAGCAGCGCTCGAAGTCGGTGCGCAGCAAGCTGAACGCCATCGACCTGGAATTTCGCGGCAAGAACGTGCTGCTGGTGGATGATTCCATCGTGCGCGGCACCACCTCGGCGCAGATCATCGACATGGCGCGCGAGGCCGGCGCGAAGAAGGTGTATTTCGCCTCGGCGGCCCCGCCGGTGCGCTATCCGAACGTCTACGGCATCGACATGCCGAACGCCTCGGAGCTGGTCGCCGCGGGGCGCAGCGATGCCGAGGTGCGCGACATGATCGGCGCGGATTGGCTCATCTACCAGGATCTCACCGATCTGGTGCATGCCGTGCGCCACGACCACGCAAAGATCACCGATTTCGACACGTCGTGTTTTTCAGGCGAATACGTCACCGGGGATGTGACGCCCGAGTATTTGAGTCGCTTGCAGGGAGAGCGGTCCGACGAGGCCAAGCAGCAGCGTCGCGATGCGGTCAATCGTGGGCTCAAGACCGTTCATATCCTCTAGCGCTGCGCACGATGCGGCTCGGACGCCGCCGTCTTGAGCCCGCGTCTCCTGGTGATCGCCGATCGGCCCGAGTATCGCCTGCTCGCGAGGAAGCACGTCGAGATCGAGTGGCCGGAGGCCGTCATCCTCGAGCACCGGCTGGGCGAGGATCAGCCGCTCGACGCCAAGTTCCTCGCCGCCGGCTACGATGCCGTGATCATCGTGGGCGCCCCGCCGGCCGAGTCCGCCGAGGTCCTGGCCTCGGTGCTGTCGGCGCGCTCGGATTTCGCGCCGCTGGTGCTGGTGCTGGTGCAGGACCCGCCGCCCGAGCCGGTGCCCGACACGCCGCGTCTGCAGCGCCTGTACGGCAAGAAGATCGATCGCGAGCGGCTGCTGCGCGCCATCACCGCCGCTTCGCGCGAGCAGAGGCGCGCCCTCGCCGCGCTGCGCGCGCGTCCCGACTACGACCAGCTCTACAAGTTCGGCTCGCTCACGATTCGCGGCCATCGCTGCATCCGGCAGGTGGGCACGGGCGGCATGTGCAAGATCTATCTGGCGGAGAGCGAGCGGGCGGGCGCCATGGTGGTGCTCAAGGTGTTCAGCCAGGTGCCCGACGTCTCGGAGCGGCTCGTGGGCTTCGACCGCTTCATCCAGGAATACGAGATCGTCGCCGGCCTCAAGCATCCGAACATCGTGCGCATCTACGATCTGGGCGTGGCCGACGATCACGCCTACATCGCGATGGAGCATTTCCCCGCCGGCGATCTGCGCCAGCGAATGCGCACGCAGCTCCCGCCCGGGACGGCGCTGCGCTTCCTCGCCCAGATGGCGAGCGCGCTGGAGGCCATCCACAGCGTCGGTGTGCTGCATCGGGACCTCAAGCCGGCGAACGTCATGCTGCGCGCCGACGGCACGCTCTGCCTGATCGATTTCGGTCTCGCGAAGGCCAACCAGATGGACGTGGAGCTCACCGGGTCGCGCGAGATCTTCGGCACCCCCTATTATATGAGCCCGGAACAGGGGCATGCCGAGCTGATCGACGCGCGCAGCGATCTTTACAGCCTGGGCATCGTGTTCTACGAGATGCTGATCGGGCGCAAGCCCTACACCGGCACCACCGCCATGGAAGTCATCTACAAGCACAAGCGCGCCCCGCTCCCTGCCATCGATCCTCAGTACGCCGCCTACGAGCCCATCCTGCAGCGTCTGCTCGCCAAGTCCCCCGAGGATCGCTTCCAGTCGGCGCGCGAGGTGCTGGATGCCGCCGCCGAGCTGAAGATCCCCGCGTGACCGACCCTGGTCTCCCCGGGCTGCTTCTGGCGCCCACGCCCGGGAGCTGGATCGCGCAGGCCTGCCGCTCCCTCGACGTTCTGCTGATCGACCATGCGAACTGCGAGAAAAAGGCCGCCTCGACCGCGCTCGCCTTGATGTTCGCCTACGCCGAGGATCTCGAGCTCGCCGAGAGGATGTCCCGTCTGGCGCGCGAGGAGCTCAGGCATTACGAGCAGGTGGCGAAGCTCCTGCGGCGGCTCGCGATCGAGCCGCGGCGGCTGGCGCCGGGGCGCTATGCCGAGCGCCTGCGCCGGCTGGTGGCGAAGGCCGAGCCGCAACGCGAGGTCGATCTCATGGTCTGCGGGGCGTTCATCGAGGCGCGCTCCTGCGAGCGGTTCGCGGCCTTGAGTCCTGCGCTCGGCGGGCCGCCCGGCGAGATGTTCGCGAGCCTGCACGCGGCCGAAGCGCGCCATTTCGAGCTCTATCTGGGGCTTGCGCGGCGCGCGGCGCTGCGCGCCGGCATCGACGCCGCGGCGCGCATCGCGGCCTTCGCCGCCATCGAGGTGGAGCTCATCGTGAGCCGTGACGAGGTGTTTCGTTTTCATTCGGGCGCGCCCCCCTGAGCCGGCGCGCCTGCGCGCCGCCGGGACGCGGGCCGCGGGGCACGCGGCGCTCGGGGCGCCGCTGGGCGCACGCGCGGCTCATCGCGGCAAGGATTGCAGCTCGGGCCCGCTGCGATCCCAGCGCAGCACGCTTCCCTGGGTATACCAGTCACCGAGCACGATGCGCGTGCACGGCCGGCCCGCCAGCGCGAACGGATGGATGCCCGGCCGGTGGGTATGGCCGTGAAGCAGCGTCGCTGCGCCGGCCGCCCGCAAGGCCCTCACGACGCTCTCCGGGTTGACGTCCGCGATGGCATATTCGAGGGCGGCCGTGTGCGCCCGGCTGCCTTCGCGCGCGGCGCCGGCGAGCGCACGGCGCTGGCCGACCGAGAGAGCGAGGAAGCGGCGCTGCCAGTCGGCGTCGCGCACCGTGGCGCGCAGGCGCTGGTAAGGCTGGTCATCGGTGCACAGCGCATCGCCGTGCATGACCAGCACCGGCTCGCCGTAGAGCGTCACCAGCAACGGATCCGGCAGCAGCTGCGCGCCCGAGCTCGCGCAGAACCGCGGCCCGAGCAAGAAATCGCGATTGCCGTGCATGACGAAGCAGGGGACGCCGCCGGCGGTGAGCGCTCGGATCGCCTCGATCGCCTCGCTCTGCGCGGCATCGGGCGCGTCGTCCCCGACCCAGGATTCGAACAGATCTCCGAGGATGTACAAGGCGTCGGCGCTGCGCGCCTCGGCGGCGAGGAAATCGGTGAATTGCCGGCAGATCTGCCGATGGTGCACGTCGATGTGCAGATCCGAGATGAAGAGTATCGCCACGCTCGGGGCCGCGGCTTCAGCTGGCGGGCGCCTCGACGTGCACGATCTTCTGGATGATCACGGGCTTGAGCGGCGCGTTCTCCTTGAAGGGCCCCTTCGCCCCGGTCGGCACCTGGCTGATCTGGTCGCACACGTCCATGCCCTGCACCACCTTGCCGAACACCGCATAGCCCCAGCGGGTCTGGTTCGGGTCGAGCGCGGAGTTGTCCGCCAGATTGACGTAGAACTGCACATCGCCCGCGTGCGGCTGAGGCGGGCGCGCGAGACCCACCGTGCCGCGCAGATTGGTCAAGCCGTTGCCCGACTCGTTCACCACCTTCGGCGGATTGCCCTTGAGCTTGTAGTCGACATCGTAGCCGCCGCCCTGGATGATGAAGCCGGGGATGGCGCGATGGAAGATCGTGCCGGAGTAGTAGCCCTGATCGACGAATCTCAAGAACTGCGCGACCGTGAGCGGCGCGCGCTCGGCGTTGAGCTCGATGACGAAGCTGCCCATGTTGGTCACCACCTGCACGTAGACCGGCGGGACGGTCTCTTCCTTGGGCTCGGCCTTTGCGGATGACTTTTGCGCCGCGTGAACCGAGCCGATGAGGGTGGTGGCCAGGAATACGACACTCAGAATTAGCTGTTTCATGCCGGGATTCTACTCGAATGGGTACAATCTTGAGCCATGTCCGCCCCCGCAATCACACGGTTCGCACCTTCGCCCACGGGCTCCTTGCATCTGGGGAATGCACGCACCGCTTTCTTCAGCCACCTGTGGGCTCGAAAGAGCGGCGGGCGATTCATTCTGCGCATTGAGGACACGGATGTCGAGCGCAGCGATGTGGTCCACCGCGAGGCTTTGGTGGCGGACTTGCGCTGGCTCGAGCTCGATTGGGACGAGGGCCCGGAGATCGGGGGTCCGAGCGCACCCTACGTGCAGTCGGAGCGCGGCGCGTGGTATCGGGACCTGTTCGCCCGACTGCAGCAGCAGGGACGCCTCTATCCCTGCTACTGCACGCCCGAGGAGCTCGAGCTGTCGCGCAAGCTGCAGCGCATGGCGGGCAAGCCGCCGCGCTACGCCGGTACCTGCCGTGCGCTCGGCGCGGCGGAACGCGCGCAGCGCGCGGCGCAGGGTCGCAGGCCCACGCTGCGCTTCGCCGTACCGGAAGGGATCGTGGTCGAGTTCACCGATCTGGTGCACGGCCCGCAGCGCTATCTCGGGAGCGACATCGGAGATTTCATCGTACGCCGCGAGGACGGCACGGCGGCATTTTTCTTCGGCAATGCCGTGGACGATTCGGCCATGGGCGTCACGCACGTGCTGCGCGGCGATGATCACCTCACCAATACCCCGCGTCAATTGATGCTGCTCGATGCGCTCGACATGCGCCGCCCGCAGTACGGCCACGTGGGGCTGCTGGTGGGCGCTGACGGCGCCCCATTGTCCAAGCGCCACGGCAGCACCAGCGTACGGGAATTTCGCGAGCGCGGATTCCTGCCGGCGGCGCTGCTCAACCACCTGTACCGGCTGGGCCACACCAGCGACGTCGAGGGCTGGCTCGCCCCCGGGCAGATGCCGGCGCACTTTCGTCCCGAGCATCTCGGGCGCGCCTCTGCGCGATTCGAGGAATCGCAGCTGGTGCACTGGCAGAAAGAGGCCCTCGAGCGCATGTCGGTCGCCGAGATAGCCCGCTGGCTCGGGGTGCCCGACTCGACCGCATTCGCGGCGCTCGTGCGTCACAACGTGGTTCTTCCCGCGGACGCCGAGCCCTGGCTCGCGGTGGTTCGCGGGGAGCTGCCGCCCCTTGGCCCGGAGGAGCAGCGCGTCGTCGCGGCCGCCGGCCCGCAGTTCTTCGCGGCCGCCGCGAGCGCCCTGGAGGAGTCGGGATCCGACCTGCACCTGCTGGCGCGGATCCTGAAGGAGCGCACCGGGCGCGCCGGCGCGCAGCTGTACATGCCGCTGCGCGTGGCGCTCACCGGCCGCACTCACGGCCCCGAGCTTGCGCCGCTCCTCAAGCTCATGTCCCCGCAGACGGCACGGCGCCGCCTCGAGTCCCATGCTGCAAATCCATAACTCGCTCACCGGCAAGAAAGCCGCATTCAAGCCCCTGCGGGGGAACGACGTGCGCATGTACGTCTGCGGGATGACGGTGTACGACTACATCCACGTCGGCCACGCGCGCATGTTGACCGTATTCGACCTGGTGCAGCGCTACCTGCGCCTGAGCGGCTACCGGGTCACCTACGTGCGCAACGTCACCGACATCGACGACAAGATCATTCAGCGCGCCGCCGAGCGGGGTGAGGAGTGGAGCCATCTCGCGCGCCGCTTCACCGACGCGATGCACGAGGACTGCGCGCTGCTCGGGCTGCAGGCGCCCGATCACGAGCCGCGCGCGACCGGCTACATCGGCCCGATCGTCGCGATGACGCAGAAGCTCATCGACAAGGGATATGCCTACCGCGCGGCGAACGGCGACGTCATGTACTCGGTGCGCAAATTCCCGAATTACGGCGCCCTCTCCGGCCGGCGGATCGAGGAGTCGCGCGCCGGCGCCCGCGTGCAGATCGATGAGTTCAAGCACGATCCGCTCGACTTCGTGGTGTGGAAGCATGCGAAGCCGGGCGAGCCGTCATGGCCTTCGCCCTGGGGAGCCGGGCGCCCGGGCTGGCACATCGAGTGCTCCGCGATGTCGACCAGTCTGCTCGGCGAATATTTCGACCTGCACGGCGGCGGCATGGATCTGAAGTTCCCGCATCACGAGAACGAGATCGCTCAGTCGTGCGCGGCGTGCGATGCGCCGTTCGTGCACGTCTGGATGCACAATGGATTCGTGAACGTCGATGACGAGAAGATGTCGAAGTCCCTCGGCAACTTCTTCACCGTGCGCGAGGTGCTGAAGACCTTGCGCGACCCCGAGGTGCTGCGCTTTTTCCTCTTGAGCAGCCACTACCGCGGACCGATCAACTACTCGGCGGCGCAGCTCGCGCAGGCGGACGAGACCCTCGCGGGCCTGTATCGCGCGCTCAAGGACACGCCGCACGCCGCGCCGGGTGCCGCCGCGCCGGGATCCGCCGCGCCGCTCGAGGCCCATGGCGGCCAGACCATGGCAGAGTTCCGGGCTGCGATGGACGATGATTTCAATACGCCGGAGGCGATGGCGGTGCTGCAAGGCGCCGCACGGGCGCTGAACAGCGCCAAGGCCTCGAAGGACGCCGCCGGCGTCGCCCGCGCCGCGGGCTCGCTCCTCGCCATGGGCAAGGTGCTCGGCATCTTGCAACAGCCCCCGGAAAGCTACCTGAAGCGCGGCATTGCGGCGTCTGCCGGGAATGCCGCATCGGCGGATGCGGGGACGACGGCATCACAGGCGCTCGGCGATGGGCAGATCGATGCCCTGGTCGCCGCGCGACAAGCGGCGCGCAGCGCCAAGAATTTTGGCGAAGCGGATCGGATCCGCGCTCGGCTGAGCGCGGCCGGCATCGTACTGGAGGACAGGCCGGACGGTATCACGGAGTGGCGCCGCGCCTGAGGCCGCGCCGCGCCGGCGAGGGCGGCGCCGGCGAGGGCGGCGCCGGTCGAATCAGTCGGAGCCGGAGCGGCGGCTCATCACCACGCCGAGGACCACACCGACCACCGCCGCAATTCCCACCACCTGCCACGGATTGTCGCGCACGTAACTGTCGGTGGTTTGGGTCAGCTGGCGGGCCTGCCCGCGCACTTGCGCTGCGCTGTCGGCGAGCGCGCTCTTGGCCGCACTCAGCGCCATCTTCACCTTCGCTCGGACCCGCGCAATCTCCGGCGTCTCCACGTCCTTGATGGCCTTGGTCAGATCATCGACGTTGTCGAGAAAGTCATTGAGACTGGCGTTGGCAAATTTCTTGACCTTGCGCACCTGCGTAGTATCCAACTGGGGTTCCATAGCTTGCTCCTCTCAGGCTGGCGTCAAACTCGACGGCCGAGACTCATCAGGAAGCTGACGATCGCGCCGATCAAGAAGACGATGAACAGTACCTTCGCGATGCCGGCAGCGCCGACGGCGATGCCGCCGAATCCGAAGAACGCTGCAACCAGTGCGATGACGAAAAATACCACTGCATAATGAAGCATGACGCACCTTCCGATGAAGAACACGAGTCCGTGTGCCGCCATACTGCGCTCCGTCCGAGGGACGGTCAGTCGGTGGGTGCTTCGGCCTATCGTAGGATATAACTCACGGGATTGCGAGCGCTCAGCGCGCGCTCAAGCGCTCGGGCGATAGGCGCTCGGTCTCGGCGCGCAGCGCGGCGAGCTCATCGGGCAGGGGCACATCGAGAACCAGCGCCGCCGCCGCTCGCGAGAGCGCCGGTGCCGTCTGGATACCGTAGCCTCCCTGTCCTGCCAGCCAGAAGAAGCCTTCGACGTCGCGCGCGAAGCCCACGACCGGGGTGCGGTCGGGGGCAAATGTGCGCAGGCCCGCCCAGCGCGCCTTCAGCCGTGTGATCTGCAGCGTGGTCGCGGTCTCCACTCGCTCGACCGCGGTGGCCACATCCCACTCCTCGGGCTGCGCATCGCTCGGCTCCGCCGGGGTCTCATCGGCCGGCGATAAGAACAGCGCGCCCGCTTCGGGCTTGAAATAGAACTGCTCCTCGACGTCGGTCACGAAGGGCCAGCGGCTCACATCGAAGCCCGGCACATCGACCAGCACGGCCGTGCGCCGGTACGGCGTGAGGCCGGCCGGTCCGCTGCCTGCGAGGGCGGCGATCTGGTCGGCCCAGGCGCCCGCGGCGTTGACGATGACCGCGGCAGCGAAGGTCTCCTCGCCCGCGCGCACGCTCCAGCCGTGCGGCGTGCGCTCGAGGGCATGCACCGGGGCGCTGGTGACCAGCCGGCCCTCGCGTGCGCGAAACAGCTTGAGATATCCCTGGTGCAGCGCATGCACGTCGATGTCGGCGGATTCGGGCTCGAGCAGTGCGCCCGCGACGTACCCCTCCCGCAGGATCGGGCAGAGCGCCAGCGCTTGCGCCTCATTCACGGCGCGCGTCGCCGGCGCCACATCGGGAAGCGCGGCGAATTCGCGCAGCACCTCGAGCTGCGCGGCCCTTGCGATGTGCAGACATCCGCGCGGCCGGGTGAGCGCCACTTCGGAGAATCCCGACGGCGGATCACGCAGGAACTCGCGGCTGGCGCGAGTCAGCGCGCGAATCACGGAGTTGCCGTAGATCTCGGTGAACAGCGCCGCCGAGCGGCCCGTGGAATGATAGCCGGGGCGATGCTCACGCTCGATCAATATGACGCGCCGAGCCTCGGCGAGGTGCGCGGCGACCGAGGCGCCGGCGATGCCCGCCCCGATGACGATGATGTCAGCGTGATTCATGCGATTGACCGATCATGTTTGCAGATGAGTCAGGGGAATGCGCGTCGAGCGTTTCAAGGTGGCGAGCACCACGCTCGATTGCACGTCGCGCACGTGCGGGATGCGCAGTAATTTCTTCAGTATGACCGCGCTCAGCGATTCGAGGTTCGTGCCGAGCACCTGCAGTATGAAGTCATAGGTGCCGGCGATCGCAAAGCAATGGGTGACCTCATCGAGCAGGGCGATCTCGCGCTCGAAGCGCGCCACCGTCTCGTCGGTATGCTCGGTGAGCTTCACTTGCACGATGGCCTGGACTTCGAGTCCGACCCGGGCAGGATCGAGCAGCGCCGTGTAGCCCTCGATCACGCCGCCGGACTCGAGCGCCTTGATGCGTCTCGCGCAGGGGGTGGGCGAGAGGCCGATGGTCTCGGCCAGCTCGACCACCGGCAGGCGCCCCTCGCGCTGCAGCTCCGCGAGGATTCGGGCGTCGAAGCGGTCGAGATCCATGCGGGGTTGGCCTCCGGTCGAAGGTTCTTGGCGACTAACACCAACGATAATGCCTAAACTAGGGCGTTTTGGCGATTCCCCGCCACGGATGGCTCGAAAATGGGCGTTGTGGGGGCGTAATTAGCGATATTCGCTAGCCAGGGCCCTTGCGCACGCCCCTTTTGGCGATTGTCGGCTCCGGCTCGAGATTAGGCTGGAGCGCATGGCAGCTCGCATCGAGAGGACGCTTTCGCCGGTGTCCGCAGAGTCCTGGCGCGCCGCGGTGCGGCTGGTGGCGCTCTCCCGGGCGCTCGATGACCTGGAAGAGTCGACCCTGCTGCCCCAGCGCAAGGTGCTCTATCAGTTCTCGGCGCGCGGCCACGAGGTGACGCAAGTGCTGCTGGCACAACAGCTCACCGGCGCGAGGGATGCGGTCGGCGGGTATTACCGCTCGCGGCCGCTGCTCCTCGCTCTGGGACTCTCCGTCGAGGAGGCGCTGGCCTCGACCATGATGCGCTCGGGGGGCATGAGCGAGGGCCGGGATATCGGCGTGGTCTTCAACTGGCCGCGCCGCGACGGCCCGTGCGCGTTGCCGGTGTGCGGAGGGGTCGGCACCCAATTCACGCCCGCGGTCGGCTGGGCGCAGGCGCTGCGCTACCGGCAAGCGGTGCTGGGCGAGTCGCTGTGTGCGGGAAGCATCGCCGTCGCACACGGCGGAGACGCATCCACCGCCACCAGCGGATTCTGGGCCGCTCTCAATATCGCGACCACCGAGCGGCTGCCGTTGCTGTTTTTCATCGAGGACAACGGCTACGGGATCTCGGTGCCCGCGGACATGCAGACCCCGGGCGGCAACATCGCGCGCAACCTCGGCGCATTTCGCGCTCTGCGCGTGCTCGACGGCGACGGCTCGGATCCGCTCGCGGCGGCCGCTCTGATACGCGAGGCGGTCGGCGCCGTGCGCGCCGGCGAGGGACCTGCGCTGCTGCGACTCACGGTCCCGCGCTTGTCCGGGCATTCGGGCCAGGATACCCAGACCTACAAGGGGGCCGCGCTCATTGCCGCCGAGCAAGAGCGCGATCCCTGGCGCAAGCTGCGCGCGCAGATCGTGCCGGCCCTGCTGAGCGCCGACGAGTGGGACGAGGAGGTCGGCCGGGCACGGGCGGCGGTCGCGCAGATCCGAGAGCAGGTCGAGCGGCGCCAGCCACCCGATGCCGCGCGGGTGAGACGCTACGTGTTCACCGAGAGCAGCGCCGATGGCGCCGTCGAGATACAGACCCAGGGCGGCCTGTGGGCCGAGGGCGTGCTGCCGCCGAGCGGCTCGGAGTACCCCGCGAGCGAAGGCCCGCGCATCAATCTCTTGACCGCCGTGCGCCGCACGCTCGAGCACGAGCTGGAGGTGAATGCGCGCGTGGTCGTGTTCGGAGAGGACGTCGGCCGCAAGGGCGGGGTGCACGCCGCGACCTTGGGGCTGCAGGACAAGTTCGGCAAGTCCCGGGTGTTCGACACGAGCCTGTCCGAGGAAGGCATCATCGGCCGCGCGATCGGCATGGCCGCGGCCGGCCTCATGCCCGTGCCGGAGATTCAGTTCCGCAAGTACGCCGACCCCGCGACCGAACAGCTCAACGATTGCGGCACGATGCGCTGGCGCACGGCGAATCGCTTCGCCGCGCCGATGGTCGTGCGCATTCCGGGCGGCTTCTTCAAGTGCGGCGATCCCTGGCACAGCCAGTCGAACGAGGTGCAGTGGGTGCACGGCATCGGCTGGCGCGTCGCCATGCCCTCCAACGCACGGGACGCGGTGGGGCTGCTGCGCTCGGCCCTGCGCGGCAACGATCCGACGATTTTCTTCGAGCATCGTGCATTGCTCGACTCCGCCTGGGCGCGCCGCGCCTATCCGGGAGACGATTTCGTCGTCCCGTTCGGCCGGGCCAGCCTGCTCAGGACGGGCTCGGCGCTGAGCATCGTGACCTGGGGCGCGATGGTGGAGCGCTGCGAGCTCGCGCTCCAGCGCAGCGGCGTCGCCGCCGACCTGCTCGACCTGCGCACCTTGTCGCCGTGGGACAAACAGGCGACACTTGCGTCGGTGCGCAAGACCCATCGATGTCTGATCGTGCACGAGGACACACTCACCGCCGGATTCGGCGCGGAGATCGCCGCCGTGCTCGCGAAGGAGGCCTTCTTCGATCTCGATGCCCCCATCGAGCGTCTGGCGATGCCGGACGTACCGAGCCCTCACAGCCCCGTGCTGCTCGATGCCGTGCTGCCGAGTGTGGACGGCATCAGCGCCGCGATCATCGAGCTGGTGTCGCTCTGAGCGCGACTCCAATCGACGTCATCGCCCCCGCTAACGAGGAGGGCACCAAGGCCACCGTCCTGCGCTGGTGCAAGGCCGCGGGCGACGCCATCCGCAAGGACGAGCCGCTGCTCGAGCTCGAGACCGACAAGGTGACGGTGGAGATTCCCTCGCCGGCGAGCGGCGAGTTGACCGAGATACTGAAGGGCCCGAGCGAGGAGGTGCTGCCGGGCCAGATCCTGGCGCGTATTCGCCCGGGCGCCTCACAGGAGCCGAAGGCCGCCGTCGGGGCCGGGGCGGCCGCGGGCGCAGCGGCCGCGGGCGGGGCGGTTGCGGCTGCGGCGAGCGAGGCAGCGGCGAGCGAGGCAGCGGCGCAGGCCACAGGAGCAGGCCGCGGGCTGTTGAGCCCCGCCGTCAAGCGCATGCTCAACGAGCATTCGCTGTCGCCGGCGGCGCTGAAGGGCAGCGGGCGTGAGGGCCGCATCACGGCGCAGGACATCGCGCAGCACGTTGATCCGGGAGCCATCGCCGCGCCCGCCGCCGCACCCGCCGCCGCACCCGCGGCTGCGCCCGACGAGACCGAGCAAACCGCCCGGCATCGCCGGCCGCGCCTCACCGCGGACGGCAGGAAAATCCCGCACACCGCGGTGCGCCGGCGCGTGGCCGAGCACATGACGAGAAGTCTCTCGCAGGCACCCCATGTGACGACGGTGTTCGAGGCCGACCTGAGCCGCGTGCAGGCTCACCGGGCGCTCAAGGCGCCGCAGTACGAGCAGCAGGGGACGCGGCTCACCCTCACGGCCTATTTCGTCGCGGCCTGCGCGCGCGCGCTGCTCGCGCACCCCAGCGTGAACGCGACTTTCCACGAGGATGCGCTCGAGCTGCACCACGACGCGAACATCGGCGTGGGCACGGCGCTCGGCAACGAGGGGCTCATCGTGCCCGTCATTCACAAGGCGCAGCACATGAGCCTCGCACAGATCGCGCGCCGGCTCGGCCAGCTGGTCGGTGCCGCGCGCGCCGGCAAGCTCGCGCCGCAGGAGGTGCGCGGCGGCACCTTCACGATATCGAATCACGGCGTCGGCGGCAGCTTGCTGGCGGCGCCCATCGTCATCAATCAGCCGCAGGTGGCCATTCTCGGCGTCGGCAAGGTCGAGCGCCGGGTGTGCGTACTGAATACGCCCGAGGGCGAGGCGATCGGCGTGCGCACCATGTGCTATCTCAGCCTCACCATCGATCATCGCGCCATCGATGCCTTTCAGGCGAACGGCTTTCTCGAGCACGTGGTGAAGACGCTCGAGCAGTGGAGCGACGACTAGGCTCCTCCGGGCGAGCCCGGTGCGATTCCGCCGAAGCGCTGCAAGACGCTGCGATCGGCCGGCGGCAGCGCCCCCTCGAGGCGGGCGCCGGCTGCGGACAGATGCGCCTCGGAGGCGGCGAATACGCGCGCATAGATGTCACGGCACAGCCCTGCCGCACGAATGCCGGGCCACGCCGCGGGCAGCAAACGCTCGGGCAGCAGCGGATCGCGCAGATGCAGGCGGCGATATTCATGGATCAGCAGCGTTCGCAGGACGAAGCCGGTCTGCGGGTCGGGCGCAGCATCCAGAGCCAGGCGCACGCGCTCGAAGCGGGCCGCGAATTGCCGGTAGCGCCGGCCAAGCTCTTTGAGGTCCCATCCGGCCTCGATGAGAAACGATGGCGTTGCGGGCGAAGTGAGGTCGGCATTGAACAGCAGCGCTCGAGGGGGCAGCTCGGCGGGGCGCGTGCCCCCCTCGAAGGATCCCGCACGCAGTTGCGGATGAGCGAAGATCCCGGTCGATAGCTCGCCGAATCCTTGCCAGGCGAGCTCCTTTCTGAGCCGCTGGCGGGCCGTGCTCGGCATGGGCGGCAATATCAGCAGCGTCCAGCGGCCCGACCACGGGGCACCCGCGGCGCCGTAGATGCGCTCGGTCGCCTCGGCAAAGCGCGCCCGGCCCGTCGCGGTCAGCCGGTATTCGCTGCGCTTGCCCACACGCCGTGTCTCGACCCATCCCTCGTGTGCGAGCCGCGCGGCGGCGGTACGCACCAGCCGCTCGTTCAGGCCGAAGGGCAGCGCGAGCTGGATCAGGCTGCCGAGCGACACCGCCCCGCCGCGCGGCATGATCGAGTCGCCGAACAGGGTGACGATCAGGGATCCGGCGCGCAGCGGCCGCTGCCGGTGAAAGCGCGCGAGCAGCGCTGCGGCGGCGGCCGCGGCGGTGGTGGCGCCGGTGGTGGTGGCGGCGCCGGCGGCGGCGGCGGGCGGCGTGTGCTGCATCACGCCGCAGTGTAGCGTGCCCTGCGTCAAGTGACACAGAAAATATTGAAATGTCATGATTTATGTGTCACGATCTGCAATGGTCCGGGCCGGCGCCTTCGCGGCGCCGGCGAGAACTGCGGAGGAGTTGGCATGTACACGCAGGCCCTCGATGTGTCCGCCGAGACGCCGTCCTCGCTCGCCGAGTCGCAGCTCGAGCGGCGTTTTCAGTCGCGCGTCGATCGCGAGGAGAAGATCGAGCCCAAGGACTGGATGCCCGCGCGCTATCGCGCGACGCTCGTTCGGCAGATCTCCCAGCACGCCCATTCGGAGATCGTCGGCATGCTGCCCGAGGGCAACTGGATCAGCCGGGCGCCGACGCTGCTGCGCAAGGCCATCCTGATCGCGAAGGTGCAGGATGAAGGCGGGCACGGGGCGTATCTGTACAGCGCCGCCGAGACGCTCGGCGTGAGTCGCGATCAGCTGATCGAGCAGCTGCTCTCGGGCAAGGCCAAGTACTCGAGCATCTTCAATTATCCGACGCCCACCTGGGCGGATGTGGGCGCCATCGGCTGGCTGGTGGACGGGGCGGCCATCATGAATCAGATTCCCCTGTGCCGCTGCTCCTACGGTCCTTATGCGCGCGCGATGGTGCGCATCTGCCGCGAGGAGAGCTTTCATCAGCGTCAGGGCTTCGACATCATGCTCAAGCTGTGCCGGGGCACGGCCGAGCAGAAGCGCATGGCGCAGGAGGCGCTCGATCGCTGGTGGTGGCCCTCGCTCATGATGTTCGGTCCGCCGGACGCCGCCTCGACGCACTCCACCGACTCGCAGCGCTGGAAGATCAAGCGCTTCTCGAACGACGAGCTGCGCCAGAAGTTCGTCGACTTCACCGTGCCGCAGGCGAGCTTTCTCGGACTGACGGTCCCGGATCCGCAGCTGCGCTGGAACGAGGCGCAGCAGCGCCACCATTACGGGCCGATCGACTGGGACGAGTTCGAGCGCGTGCTCAGGGGCAACGGGCCCTGCAACCGGGAGCGCCTCGAGGCGCGGCGGCGCGCGCATGCCGACGGGGCCTGGGTGCGCGAGGCGGCGCTCGCCCATGCCGACAAGCAGCGCGCCCGGCGCGCCGCCTGCGCAGCCTGACATTGCCCGAGTAACCGCAGCGGAGTCCCCATGGAACCAGGCATCGATGCAAAGCGCGAGTGGCCGCTGTTCGAGATCTTCATTCGAGCCCGCGGCGGGCTCGATCACAAGCACGTCGGCAGCCTGCACGCGAGCGATGCGCGCATGGCCATCGAGCACGCGCGCGATCTTTACACGCGCCGCGAGGAAGGCGTGAGCATCTGGGCGGTGCCTTCCGCGAGCATCACGGCGTCCGATCCGCAGGATGCGGACTCCTTGTTCGAGCCGGCTCGCGACAAGATCTACCGGCACCCGACCTTCTACGAGATTCCTGCGGAGGTGAAGACGCTGTGAGCGCGCATCGCTACGTGCTGCGGCTCGGCGATCTGGCGCTGGTGCTCGGCCAGAGGCTGAGCGAGTGGGTGGGGCATGGCCCGGCGCTCGAGGAGGATCTGGGGCTCGCCAACATCGCGCTCGACCTGATCGGGCAGGCGCGCCTGCTGCTCGCCCATGCGGGCGAGATCGAGGGACGCGGGCGCAGCGAGGACGACATCGCGTTCCTGCGCGAGCAGGGCGAGTACCTGAACCCCAATCTGGTGGAGCAGCCGAACGGCGATTTCGGCGAGACCATCGTGCGCCAGGTGCTGATCGATGCGTTCCAGCTCGAGCTCTACGACCGTCTGCGCAGCTCCGCCGATGCGCATCTGGGCGCCATCGCCGACAAGGCGCTCAAGGAGACGCGCTACCACCTGCGCTACAGCGCGGGCTGGCTGGTCAGGCTCGGCGACGGCACCGCAGAGAGCCATGCGCGCGTGCAGGCCTCGCTCGAGCGGCTCTGGCCGTATACCGTGGAGCTGTTCGAGGAGGATGCGCTCGATCGGGAGATGGCCGAGCGCGGCATCGCACCTGCGCTCGCGCAGGTGCGGACCGGATGGACGAGCCAGATCGGGGAGATTCTCGCCGAGGCGACGCTTGCGCGTCCGGCCGACCGGCCGTATTCCTGGTTCGGCAAGCGCGGCGAGCACAGCGAGCATCTGGGCTACCTGCTCGCCGAGATGCAGCACTTGCAGCGCTCGCACCCCGGGGCGCGCTGGTGAGCCCGCTGCCCGATCACGACGCAGCCGCCGCGGCGCGCATCGGCGCAGCCTGGCGTGCGCTCGCCGCCATCGCGGATCCGGAGCTGCCCGCGCTCACGCTCGAGGATCTCGGCATCGTGCGTTTCGTGAGGCTGCGATCCGACGGCGTGCTGTGCGCGGGCCTCTCGCCGACTTACAGCGGCTGCCCGGCCAGCGCGCACATCCTCGAGCTCGCGCAGCGCGCGCTGCGCGAGGCCGACGTCGGCCCCTGTGCGGTGAGCCAGACGCTCGCCCCGCCCTGGAGCAGCGACTGGATCACGTCCGAGGGCCGCCGCAAGCTCGCGCAGTACGGCATCGTGCCGCCCGAGCGCGTGCCATCGCATCCGGGCCGGCCTGCAGCGCGCGCCCTGTGGGCGCTCGCCGAATCGGCGCCCGCCGCCTGTCCCCGATGCGGTGCGCTGCAGACCGAGCAATTGAGCGAGTTCGGCTCGACTCCCTGCAAGGCGCTGCATCGCTGCCTTGCGTGCCTGGAGCCGTTCGAGCGGTTCAAGTGCATCTGAAGGCGATCCATGCTCGTCTTCCATCCCCTCGAAGTGCTTGCCGTCGACCCGATCGCGCAGGATGCCGTCTGCCTGCGGCTCGCGATCCCTCGCTCCCTGCGCGAGCAGTTCAAGCACCACGCCGGTCAATACGTGTCGGTGCGGCGCATGATCGATGGCCGTGAGGAACGGCGCACGTACTCGATCGTCACGGCTCCGGGGGCCGCGGAGCTGCGGATCGGTGTGCGCCAGCAATACGGCGGGCGCATGTCGCAGGCGCTGGCGCGGCTGGTGCGCGGCGATGAGCTCGATGTCGGCGCCCCGCCCGCGGGGCGATTCCGCGCCTCGTCGGGATCCGAGCGGGGACGGGTCCATGTGGCGTTCGCCGCCGGCAGCGGCATCACGCCGGTCCTGTCGCTGGCCGCGGACATTCTCGAGCGCCAGCCGCAGAGCCGCTTCACGCTGATCTACGGCAACCGCAGCATGGCGCGCACCATGTTCCTCGAGGACACGCTCGCGCTCAAGAATCGCCACCTGGGGCGGTTCTCGGTGTATTTCGTGATGAGCCGCGAGCCGCAGCATGCGCCGCTGTTGAACGGACGCATCGATGCGGCCAAGGTCGAGGCGCTCGCCGCCCGCATCGCCGAGGTGGGCGAGGCCGACGAGTACTTCGTGTGCGGCCCGGGCGGCATGGCCGATGAGGTGCGGGGCGCGATCGGCCGCCTCAATCCTCGTGCTCCGGTACGCGCCGAGCGCTTCACCGCCGCGGCGCCCGCGGCCGCCGCGATCGACCTGCCGGAGAGCGGCGCCGCGGCCGGTCCCGAGCTTCCCGCGGGCGAGGTGCTGTCCGAGGTCTGCGTGGTGATGGACGGCCGCCGGCGCAGCTTTGCGATGTCGCCGGCCGACGGTTCGGTGCTCGAAGCGGCGGAACGGGCCGGACTCGAGCTGCCCTTCTCCTGCCGCGCCGGCATTTGCGCGACCTGCCGGACCAAGGTGAAGGCCGGCGGCGCCACCATGAGGCACAATATCGCCCTCGCGCCGTGGGAAATCGAGGCCGGCTTCATTTTGTGCTGCCAGGCGCGCCCTCTCACGCCCTCCCTGGAGCTCAGCTATGACGAAAAGTGATCCGCCGCCCTACGAGACGATTCTGTTTTCCATCGATGCGGGCATCGCGCGCTTGACGCTCAATCGCCCCGATAAGCTCAACAGCTTCAACGTTCGAATGCACGACGACGTCCGGCACGCCCTCGAGAGGGTGCGATCGAGCGACGCGCGGGTGCTCGTGCTGAGCGGCGCCGGGCGCGGATTTTGCGCCGGCCAGGATCTGGATGATCGGGCCGTCGCGCCGCAGGCGGGAGGCGCGGAGCGGGGCGTGCACGGCGCACACCAGCACGCGCACCGCGCGCGCAATGTCGATCTCGGAGAGTCCATCGAGCGGCACTACAAGCCGCTGATCCTCGCTTTGCGGACGCTGCCCATGCCGGTGATCGCCGCCGTGAACGGCGTCGCGGCAGGAGCCGGCGCCAACATCGCGCTCGCCTGCGATCTGGTGGTGGCCGCGCGCTCCGCCAGCTTCGTGCAGGCCTTCTGCCGGCTGGGACTGGTGCCCGACTCGGGCGGTACCTGGAATCTGCCGCGGCTGGTGGGAACGGCACGCGCGCTGGGACTCACGCTGCTCGGCGAGAAGCTGTCCGCCGAGCAGGCAGCGGCCTGGGGCATGATCTGGCAATGCGTGGACGATGCGCAGTTTCACGCCGCCGTCGATGCGCTCGCGCAGCAGCTCGCGGTCGCGCCCACGCGCGGACTGGCGGCGACCAAGGAGGCCATACACTCGGGCTGGGAGCGCTCTCTCGCCGCGCAGCTCGACCATGAGCGCGACGCGCAGCGCGAGCTCGGGCACTCTCTCGACTACGCCGAAGGCGTCGCGGCCTTCACGCAGAAGCGGGCAGCGAGCTTCAAGGGGCGCTGAGCATGACCGATGCCTATATCTGCGATGCCATCCGCACACCCATCGGGCGCTACGGCGGTGCTCTGTCCTCGGTGCGGCCCGACGACCTGGCGGCCGTCGTGCTGCGCGAGCTCATCAGACGCAACGCCGATCTCGATCCGCTGGCCGTCGACGATGTGATCCTCGGGTGCGCCAATCAGGCGGGCGAGGACAACCGCAACGTGGCCCGCATGAGCGCCTTGCTCGCGGGTCTGCCGGCGCAGGTGCCGGGCGCCACGCTCAACCGATTGTGCGGCTCCGGGCTCGATGCGATCGCGAGCGCTGCGCGCATGATTCGCAGCGGCGAGGCGGACGTGGTGCTCGCCGGCGGCGTCGAGAGCATGAGCCGCGCGCCTTTCGTGGTCTCCAAGAGCGCGAGCGCGTTCGCGCGCGATGCGCAGCTGTTCGATACCACCATAGGCTGGCGCTTCGTCAACCCGCTGCTCAAGCAGCAGTACGGCGTCGACTCGATGCCCGAGACCGGCGAGAACGTCGCGGCGCAATTTCGCGTCTCGCGCGAGGATCAGGATCGATTCGCGCTGCGCAGCCAGCAGCGCGCGCTCGCGGCACAGAAGGCAGGCCATCTGGCCGCCGAGATCGTCGGCGTCGCGGTGCCTGCGAAGCGCGGCCAGCCTGGATGCGCTCGCCAAGCTGCCGACCCCGTTTCGCGCGGGCGGCACCGTGACCGCCGGCAATTCCTCCGGCGTGAACGACGGTGCGTGCGCGCTGCTGCTGGCGAGCGCCGGCGCCGCCAAGCGCTTCGCTCTCAGGCCGCGGGCCCGGGTGGTGGGCACCGCCGTCGCCGGTGTCGAGCCGCGCATCATGGGCATGGGGCCGCTCGCGGCCACACGCAAGCTCCTCGGCCGGCTGGACATCGCGCTCGAGAGCCTCGATCTGATCGAGCTCAATGAGGCGTTTGCCTCGCAGGCCGTTGCGGTGCTGCGCGAGCTCGGCATCGCGGACGATGCGGCGCACGTCAACGCGCAGGGCGGCGCCATCGCGCTCGGACATCCGCTCGGCGCCAGCGGCGCCCGCCTCGCCGCCACCGCCCTGTACCAGCTCGAGCGCGGCGCCGGGCGGCGCGCGCTGTGCACGATGTGCATCGGCGTCGGGCAGGGAATCGCGATGATCATCGAGCGGCTCTAGAGGCTGCCCGCGCGTGGCCGCTCCCCGGGTGATCAGCGAGCAGCGCGGCGCCGTGCTGGTGATCGCAATCGATCACGCGCCGGTCAATGCGCTGGCGCAGCCGCTGCGCGCCGCGCTGCTCGAGGCCGTCGAGACTGCCGATGCGGACCCGGGCCTGCGCGCGATGGTCATACGGGGCGTGGGCGCGCATTTCGTCGCCGGGGCCGACATCCGCGAATTCGACCACGAGCCGCGCGCACCGCTCCTCAACGATGTGCTGCTGCGGATCGAGGCGGCGCGCAAGCCCATCGTGGCCGCGCTGCACGGCAGCGTGCTCGGCGGCGGATTCGAGCTCGCGCTTGCTTGTCATTACCGTATCGCGGCGCCGCCGGTCTCGTTCGGGCTACCCGAGATTCGACTCGGTCTGCTGCCGGGATCGGGCGGCACGCAGCGCCTGCCGCGGCTGATCGGCGCCGCGGCGGCACTCGAGCTCATGCTGAGCGGTGATCCGGTGGGCATCGAGCGCGCCAGGGAGCTCGGCATCGTCGACCGCGAGGCAGGCTCCGGCGAGCTGCTCGAGGCTGCCTGTGCGCTCGCGCAAGAGATGGCGGCTGCGGCCGAAGGTGCCGGCTTGAGTGCACGGCGGCTGCGCGAGCGGGCGGTTCCAGGGGGCGAGATCGACGCGCGCCGCATCGAGCGCGAGCGGTCCGCCGCGCAGCGCAAGTTTCCCGGCGTGAAGTCCGTGGACGCCATCATCGAGTGCGTGCAGGCGGCCGTGGAGCAGCCCTTCGATGCGGCCCTGGCGCTCTCCCGCCGCCGCTTCGAGGAGTGCCGCCGCTCCGAGGCCTCGCGCGCCTTGCGGCATCTGTTCTTCGCCGAGCGCCCCGCCCGTCCCGAGGCCCGGGCCCGCCCCGTGCAGCGCGCGGGGGTGCTGGGCGCGGGCACCATGGGCAGCGGCATCGCGATCAGCCTGGCAACGGCGGGGTTCGACGTGACGCTGGTCGATACCGATGAGCGCGCGCTCGAGGCGGGCGTCGAGCGGCTGCGCTCCATCCTCGACGCAGCCGTCGAGAAGGGCCGCCTCGCCGCCCCGGCGGCTGCGGCGGCGGCGGCGCGAGTGCGCCCGGCGCGCGACGTCCAGGCGCTCGCCGCCTCGGATCTGGTGATCGAGGCGGTATTCGAGAGCATGGCGGTGAAGCGCGAGGTGTTCGCGGCCCTCGGCAAGCTGTGCGCGCCGGCCGCCGTGCTGGCATCCAATACCTCGACCCTCGATATCGATGCGCTCGCGCAGGCCTCGGGGCGGCCGCGAGACGTCGTCGGCATGCATTTTTTCAGCCCGGCGCACGTCATGCGCCTGGTCGAGATCGTGCGCGGCGCCGCGACCGATGGCACGGTGATCGCCACGGCGCTCGAGGTCGCGCGGCGCATCGGCAAGCTCGGCATCGTGGTCGGCAACTGCTTCGGCTTCGTCGGCAACCGCATGCTGTATGCGTATGGACGGGAGAACCAATTGCTGATGCTCGAGGGGGCCTCACCCGGGCAGGTCGACGCAGCGCTCGAGAGCTTCGGCATGGCCATGGGCCCGAATGCGGTCGGCGATCTGGCCGGGCTCGACGTGGGCTATCGGGTGCGCCGCGAACGCAAGGACCTGCCCGATGACCCGCGCTATTACCGCGTCGCCGATCTGCTGGTCGAGGCGGGCCGGCTGGGACAAAAGACGCGCTGCGGCGCCTACCGCTATCCCGAAGGCGCACGGCGCCGGGAGGAGGACCCGCGGGTCGAGTCGATGATCGCCGCGGACGCGGCACGCCTCGGCGTCGCGCGCCGCCCGATCGCCGAGCAGGAGATCCTCGAGCGCTGCCTGCTCGCGCTCATCAACGAAGGGGCGCTGCTGCTCGAGCAGCGCATGGCGGCGTCCGCGTCCGATATCGACGCCATCTGGTGCAACGGCTATGGCTTTCCGCGCCACCGCGGCGGCCCGATGTTCTATGCGGACACGCTCGGTCCCGGGGTCGTGCTCGAGGGCATCCGGCGGCTCGCCGAGCGGCTCGGCCCACGGTACTGGACGCCTGCGCCGCTCCTCGAGCGCCTCGCTTCCGAGGGAAGCACTTTTCAAGCGTGGCAGCGCCGCGATGCGGCGCGCCGGGAGGTGGAGTCGTGAACTTGCAAAGCTACGTGTGCGGACGCTGGCAGGGGGGGCTGGGCGAGGGAGCCGCGCTGCGCGATGCCTCCACCGGCGAGATCATCGCGCATGCCGCCTCGGGCGGCATCGACTTCGCGTCGGTGCTCGAGCACGCTCGCGACGTCGGCGGTCCGGCGCTGCGCGCGCTCACTTTTCACGAGCGCGCGGCGCTGCTCAAGGCGCTCGCCAAGCGGCTGCTCGATTTCAAGGACGAGCTGTACGCCTGCTCATACCAGACCGGCGCCACCAAGGACGATTCGTGGATCGACATCGACGGCGGCATCGGGACGGTGTTCGCCTTCGCGAGCAAGGGAGCGCGCGAGCTCGAGAACAGCCGATTGCATCTCGACGGCGGGCTCGAGGGTCTTTCCAAGACCGGCACCTTCGTCGGACAGCATATCTTCGTGCCGCGCGAGGGCGCGGCGGTGCACATCAACGCGTTCAATTTCCCGGTGTGGGGGATGCTCGAGAAGCTCGCGCCGGCGATTCTCGCGGGCGTTCCGGTGATCGTGAAGCCCGCGACCGCGACCGCCTATCTCGCCGAGCTCGCCGCGCGGCGCATGATCGAAGCGCAGATCCTGCCCGCGGGCGCGCTGCAGCTGCTGTGCGGCGGCATCGGCGATCTGTTCGATCATCTCACCTGCCAGGATACCGTCTGCTTCACCGGCTCGGCGTCGACCGCGGCGGCGCTGCGCGCACATCCCCGGGTGATTCGCCACGCGGTGCCCTTCGTGGCGGAGACGGATTCCCTCAACTCCTGCATTCTCGCGCCCGATGCGGCTGCGGGCAGTGCGGAGTTCGATCTGTTCATCCGCGAAGTCGCCCGCGAGATGACCGTCAAGGCGGGACAGAAATGCACGGCCATCCGCAAGGCCCTCGTTCCGGCCGTCCTTCTCGAGCAGGCCGCTGGGGCGCTGCGCGCGGCCGTGGAGAAGGTCGTGGTCGGGGACCCGCGCGCGGCGGGCGTGCGCATGGGTCCGCTGGTGAGCCTGGCGCAGCGCACCGACGTGCTCGCGCGCATCGCCGAGCTGCGGGGCGAATCCGAGGTGATCACCGGAGGGACGGATGGATTCGAGGTGAGGGGTGCGGATGCCGAGCGCGGCGCCTTCGTGGCCCCATGGGTGCTGCTGTCGCGCGCGCCGCACGCGGCGAAAGCCGTGCACGAGGTGGAGGCGTTCGGACCGGTCGCGACGCTCATGCCCTACCGCGGCGTCGAGGATGCGATCGCGCTCGCGCGGCGCAGCGGCGGCAGTCTGGCGGCCTCGGTGTTCTCGGCCGACGATGCGCTCGCGAGCCGATTCGTGCTCGGGCTCGCACCGTTTCATGGGCGCATCGTGGTCGTGAACGCCGCCTGCGCCCCGGTGTCGACGGGTCACGGCTCCCCGCTCGCCCCCCTGGTGCATGGCGGACCCGGGCGGGCCGGCGGCGGCGAAGAGCTGGGCGGCATTCGCGGCGTTCTGCACTACATGCAGCGCACGGCGGTGCAGGGGACTCCGGACGTGATCACGGCGCTCGGCGGGCGCTGGGTGCGGGGCAGCCGGCAGCGCGACCCCGGCCGGCATCCCTTCCGCATCGCCTTCGGCGACCTCGAGCTCGGCGATACGTTCCGATCCGCCGAGCGGGAGGTGACTCTGGAGGATATCGAGCGGTTCGCCGCGCTCAGCGGCGACCGCTTCTACGCCCACACGAGCGAGGGCGAGGCCGCGCGCAATCCGCTCTTCGGCGGACGCGTGGCGCACGGCTATTTCCTGATCTCGGCCGCGGCAGGCCTGTTCGTCGACCCGGACTACGGTCCAGTGCTCGGCAACTACGGTCTCGAGGCGCTGCGCTTCGTCAAGCCCGTCAAGCCCGGGGACCGCATCAAGGTGCGCCTCACCTGCGCGCAGAAGAGCCTGCGCGCCGACAAGGGATGGGGAGAGGTCGCCTGGGATACGCAGATCAGCAACCAGCACGGCGAGACCGTCGCGTCCTACGATGTGCTCACCATGGTGAGCGTGCACGAGATTCCCGATCGTGCCGCCTGAGGGGCGCTGAGGCACGACGAATGCCGACGCAGAGCGCGTTTGCCGAGACGTTCGAGGCCGAGCCGGCGCTCGGCATGGACCGCAAGGCGCTCGAGACGCTGCAGCTCGAGCGTCTGCGCTGGTCGATCCGGCACGCCTATGATCACAACGCGTGCTACCGCCGCAAGCTCGACGCCTGCGGCGTGAGTCCCGGGGATTTGCGCGCCCTGGCCGACCTGGCGCGATTTCCGTTCACCCGCAAGCAGGATCTGCGCGCCGCCTATCCGTACGACTTCTTCGCCGTGCCGCTCGAGGACATCGTGCGCCTGCACGCCTCCTCCGGCACCACCGGCAAGCCCACCCTGGTGGGCTACACCGCGCAGGACATCGCTCTCTGGAGCCGGCTGGTCGCGCGCTCGATCCGTGCGGCGGGCGGACGGCGCGGCATGAAGATCCACGTGGCCTACGGCTACGGGCTGTTCACCGGCGGCCTGGGTGCCCATTACGGCGCGGAGGCCGCGGGCTGCACGGTCATACCCGCATCCGGCGGACAGACGGCGCGCCAGGTGCAGCTGATCACGGACCTGCGGCCCGACATCATCATGGTCACGCCGAGCTACATGCTTGCATTGCTCGATGAGTTCCGCCGGCAGGCCATCGACCCGGCGTCGAGCTCGCTGCGCATCGGCATATTCGGCGCCGAGCCGTGGGGCGAGGGCATCCGCCAGGAGATCGAGCGCGCGTTCGGCCTCGACGCCTGCGACATCTACGGGCTGTCGGAGGTGATGGGCCCCGGCATCGCCCAGGAGTTCGGCGGCACGCGCGAAGGACCGACGCTGTGGGAGGATCACTTCCTCGCCGAGATCGTCGATGCACAGAGCGGTGAGGTGCTCGCCGAGGGCGAGCGAGGCGAGCTGGTGCTGACCTCGCTCACCAAGCAAGCCATGCCGGTGATCCGCTACCGCACGGGCGATCTCACGCGCCTGCTGCCCGGACGCGTGACGGCGCTGCGCCGGCTGGCCAGGATCACCGGGCGCACGGACGACATGCTCATCGTGCGCGGCGTGAATGTTTTTCCCTCGCAGATCGAGGAGCTGATTCTGGAGTCTCCGCGCCTCGCGCCCCATTACCAGATCGAGATCTCGCGCCCGCAGCGCATGGACGAGATGCGGGTCCGGGTCGAAGCCCGCGGGGCGCTGGCGCAGCACGAGTGCCGCGCTGAAGGCGCCGCTCTCGCGCAACGGCTCAAGGCTCTGGTCGGGATCTGCGCCGAGTTCGAGGTGGTGGCGAGCGGTTCCCTGCCGCGCTCCTCGGGGAAGGCCACGCGGGTCACCGATCTGCGCGCGCCGCGCTGAGCCGGACGCGGCGCGCGCGCACCGCCCCTCAAGGACCGCTCGACTGACCTGCGACTGTCGCTGCGTGCGGGGCCTGAGCCGGCGCACCGGTGGCCGCACCGGCGCTGCCGATCGCCGGATCGGCGCCCGCCGGTGGCGCGGCGCCTGGGGCGCCCGCCCCTGCGGCGTGCGGGACGGCCGCGCTCGCGGCGGGAGCGGCGATGCCTGGGGCGGGAGGCTGCGCACCTGGGGTTGCAGCGGGAGCGCCGGGGGAGGGTGCGGCGCCCGCTGGCGCGGCGCGTGCCGGTGCGGTGCCCGCTGGCGCGCCTGCGCCTGCGCCCGGCGCGCCGGGCGCGGCGGGGGCGGCTGCGCTCGGGGCTTGAGAGCTCGGGGCTTGAGGGCTCGGGGCTTGAGGGCTCGGGGCTTGAGGGCTTGCGGCCGGCGCCGAGACGCTGCCCTGATTGTTGAGCGCCGACTCGCGAGCCTCGGAGCGGTCGATCTCCGCGGGCGTCGCCGGCAGCTGCTGCGCCGTGAGCGAGGTGGGGTTGACGATTTGCGGATCGTCGCGCAGCTTGAGGTACAGCGTGCCGGCGCTCGGATGAGGTACCGGCAGGGAGGTGCCGAGAAAGCCGTCCGGGACCACCACCGGCTTCTTGAAGCTCGCATCCGCGGAGAGCGAATCGATCAAGTACAGATTCGATCCGGACAGCTTGCAGGCGACATCCGCGGTCGGCGGACATTCGAGGGATTTGAGCGTCGGCAGGCGCACGAGCGTCGCGAGCGGCTGCCAATCTCCGGCGACGCCCTTGGCGTTCACGCGATACTTGAGCGGCCCGTACGAGGAGGCGCCGAACGCCTTCAAGGGATTGAGGGTCGCCACCGCGACGCGCGAGTTCTCGAGCGCCAGGCCGCCGTTCGCGACGCTCAACGATACGATGATGCTCTCATCGGCCGTGGCGACATCGAGGGTCTCGTCCCGGGCGAATCCTGCCGCGGACTCCGCATGCACCGAGAAAATCATCGTTGCATCGAGCGGCAGCTCGCCGGCGTCCGCCAGCTGAATGTTGCTCTCGCTGCCGAGCGCCGAGAGCTGCACGCTCTTGTTGATGAGCACGACCTTAGGTCGCGGCGCGTCCACGGTCGCGCTCACGGTGCGCACGCGCCCGTCCTTCAGCGTGACGCGCGCGCTCAGGGTGCGCTCGGGTCTGAGATCGGCCGCGGCCGCCGTGTCCGTGGCGAGCATTGGAAGCTCATCGTTCCCCTGCCGGCTCAAGAGCTCGCCCGGCGTGAACACGATATTCTTGATGGCGAGGCTCGCCACCTCGTCGAGGCGGCTGCCCTTGAGCACGCCCTGCGCGTCGCCCGCGTGGATCTCGAAACCGTCGAAGCGTCCCGCCTCGGCAAACCCATGGACGCCGATCGGCTCGGGCTGGGCGGCTCCGTACTGAGCGACCAGAAGCGTCATGGGACCCGGCGTCGCGTCCTGCAGCGGGAGCTTCACTTCCACCTCATCGGGCTTGAGCTTCTTCCACTCCGCCTTGAGCTCCTTGCCGCCCGGATCCTTGAGCATGATGCTGTCGACGCAGCTCACGCTCTCGGCGCGCAGGTGCACCGTCTCCTGGCGGCCCACGATCAGCGCCGCCTCGTCGGCCGAGGCGAGCTGCCAGGCAACGGCGCGCGCGTTTCTGAGCTCGAACGTCGGTCCGCGATACGGATCGAAGCCCCAGTAGCCGAGCAGGGTCGCCTGCACGCTGTCGCCGAGCGCGGCTCCGCTCAACCCCGCGGTGTCGATCACGAAGCCGCCCTGGGATGCGTCGGCGACGGCCGGCAGATCGAGGGACTTGCCACTGCTGCCCGTCAACCTCAGGGTCATGTCGTGCGCATAGTCCGTCGAGAACACCAGCGGCGCGCCCTCGACCGGCAGCACCAGCGTGGTCCTTCGGGCGCAGTAAATCTCCTTCGGATCCACCGCATGGAGCGGCGGCAGCTGCGCGGGCTCGACCGCGGGCAGCGCGGCGACGAGCACCGATTTCGGATCGTGAAACGAGGGCGCCGTGTTCAGCGTGAGGTCGACCGTATTGCCCTTGAGCGAGGCGAGCGCGGGAATGTATTGATACTGCGCCGTGTGGAACGAGTCGAGGATCTTCGCGATGTCGAATATCGAGGCGATGTACGGACTGTAATAGCCGTAGCCGAGCTGCGGCGAATAGCTCGCCTGCATGGCGAGATCCCCGCCCGGTCCGGAGGTGAGCGCCTCCACGATGGAGGTGCTGTGTCCGTCGTTCAAGATGAGCGATTCCTGACCTTCCATGAGGCAAGGGGCCTGCAGCTCCGGGATGCGGTCGAGGCACTTCGGGTCCACCTTGATGGCGAGGCTGCGTGCGAGGAGCGGCGCCACCTGTGCGATCTTCGCCGGCGCGGCATCGTTCAGGGCACGAATGGTACTCAAGTAGCGCTCGAGCCGGGAGCGGTCCAAGGCGGCCTGATCCAGATCCTGGGAGGTGCGCACGAACGCGCCCGGCCGGCCGCGTACCGCGCCCATCAGCGTCTTGAAATCCCCACCGGCCTCCGGCGCGAGAAACACCACCATCTGCTGCGCGTCGGCGGGGACGGTGACGGTGAGGCCGTCCAGCCGGCACTTCGCGGTCCAGGCCTTGCAAGCGACGAACCAGCTCTGCGGCGGCGGATTGGTCGAGCCGCTCAAGAAGGCCGATACCAGCAGGTAGTGCGCCGACTGGGAGGCGGGCAAATTGGCGCGGATCCAGATCCGATCGCCGGCGGCGAGATTCGGCACTTCGGCGATCGGCAGGGTCGTGCCGCTGCGGGTGACGGTCACCTCGAGCACGGGCCCGGTCAGGTCGAACGGAGCGCCATCCGCGTGGCCGGCCTCGCACAGCAGGGTCAGGAGGAGCAGCGCAGCACAGCGCGATAGCCCGGAGCGACTCAAATTCATGACCTAACAGCCACCCCTCGTAACTCAATGCGATACGCATTAGAGCCCGAAGCGGCCCATCGGTTCACCCGTGCCCGACCACGTATTGCGCGAACTCCGTCGCGGATTAAGCGAATTTAAGCCGCGGCCGCGATGAGCGCCTCGGCGCGCGCCACCAGCTCCGGCGCCAAGACGTGTCCGCTGGCGCCGACATTCTCGTCGACCTGCTCCGGACGCGTGGCGCCGATGATCGCCGCCGCCACGTTCGGCTCGCGCAACACCCAGGCGAGCGCGAACTGGGCGAGCGTCAGGCCGGCCTCCGCTGCCAGCGGCTTCAGGGCCTGAATGGCCTGCAGCATGCGCGGTTTGAACCAGGCGGTGTTGAGAAAGCCCTTCATGGACCCATCGGCCGCCCGGCTGTCGCCGGGCACCGGCGCGCCGTGCAGATACTTGCCGGTCAGCAGGCCCTGCGCGAGCGGCGACCAGACGATTTGCGAGATGCCCGAGCGCCGGCACAGCGGGAAGAGCGCACGTTCCGGGTCGCGATGCAAGAGCGAGTACTGGGGCTGGCTGGAGACGAATCTCTCGACGTTCGCAATGGCGAGCGCGGCCTCGACGCGGTCCACCGGCCACTCCGAGAACCCGATGTAGCGCGCCTTGCCGGCCTGCACCACCTCGGTGAGCGCCTGCATGGTCTCCTCGAGCGGCGTGCGCTCATCGAAGCGATGGCACTGGTACAGGTCGACGTAGGACACCTGCAAGCGCTCGAGCGAGGCGTTGATCTGCTTGTGCACCTGAGCGCGGGAGAGCCCGCGATCGATATCGCTCATGGGAAAGAACAGCTTGGTGGCGAGCACGTAGCTTTCCCGCGGAACGCCGCGCAGGGCTTCCCCGAGCACCCGCTCCGCCTTGCCGAGGCCATAGACGTTCGCGGTATCGAACAGCGTCACCCCGCGATGAAGCGCGCGATGGACGCAGGCCGTCGCGCTCTTCTTGCGGGTCCAGCTCGAGAAGGTGAGCCATGAGCCGAAAGCGATTTCGGAGACCATGAGCTCGCTGGCGCCCAGTTTGCGATATTTCATCGGCACGCTCCAGAATGGGCGGATGCCCGTAGGATATCCCGAAGCTCCCGGGGTTGCTCGATGAAGACCATGCTGATCGTGTACCACACGATGACCGGCGGCACGCAGCAGATGGCGCAGGCCGCCGCCGCAGGAGCGCGCCGCGAGCGCGAGGTGGCGGTGTGGCTGAAGCGCGCCGCCGATGCGGTCCCGCAGGACGTGCTGGCCGCGGACGGCTTCGTGTTCGCCACTCCCGAGAATCTCGGCGCGATGTCCGGACAAATGAAGGATTTCTTCGACCGCAGCTATTATGCCGCGCTCGATCGGCTCAACGGTAAACCCTACGCGACGCTGGTATGCGCCGGCAGCGACGGGAGCCTCGCGGCCGCGCAGATCGAGCGCATCGCGACGGGCTGGCGCTTGCGCGCGGTCGCCGAAGCGGTGATCGTCTGCACCCGGGCGCAGACACCCGAGGCGATCCTGCGCCCAAAGCGGCTCGAGCGCGAGGATCTGAGGCGCTGCGAGGAGATCGGCGCTACGCTGGCCGCGGGTCTGGTGATGGGAATTTTCTAATGCGGAGTCGGGCAGGAGGCATCACAGCGATGCGCAAAAGAGCCGAGGCGCGCGGCGCCGGTCTCATCGGAGTTTGGGCGGCGCCGGCCGTGTGCGCCGTGCTGGCATTGTGCGCGGCGGCGCCGCGCCGTGCGGGCGCGGATGTGCCGGCGCTGCCGCGCTCGCTGGCCGAGGCGGTGCGCCTGGAGCGCGAGGATGCCTTGCCGCGCACGGCCTTCTACGAGACGCCGTCCCTGTCGGCGTCCAAGCCGGGCGATCTGCTGCGGCATGAGCCTTTCGTGGGTTACGCCATCCCGCGAGGCGCGAAGGCCGTGCGTATCCTGTATCACTCGCAGGCCGCCGACGGCAGCGATGTCGCGACCTCGGGCGTCGTGCTGCTGCCGGCGGGAAAGGCGCCGCGCGG
>Ga0335075_10002452_pt1 | contig 29947 bp, 16 predicted proteins | sample Lox_Sample_24_FD_206723 | JGI IMG/M metagenome (GOLD analysis project Ga0335075, IMG submission 206723) | Soil microbial communities from Loxahatchee National Wildlife Refuge, Florida, United States - Lox_Sample_2.4 | ecosystem: Environmental > Terrestrial > Soil > Wetlands | place: USA...
TGTCCCAGTCAAAGAGGACATATCCGCCCCACGATTCATTCCAACGCCGGCTTACAGGAGAGATAACTCGATCGTGTCCTGGTTCGTATATGGTGTCCCAGCCGATCGTCGTTTCGATCGCCTCTAAAACAGGAGCGACTTGAGGATTCTTCTGGTGTGATTGTCTGAATTCAGCAAGCTGCTGACTGAGAGCCTGTTTGAGTTCTTCGATACTTCGAGGCTTCCCAGTGCTGATCCCAATCGTCTGATCGAGCGTGGCTGAAAAATATGGTGTTTTGAGGTCGTTGTATACATCGTGAGAGTCTTTGCCGGTCAGATAAATACTGATCACACGATGGGGCCCGGTCGCAACAATCCGGCTCTCCTCTCGTTCGCCATGACCAGGCTTGTTCCACAAGAATCCCACCGAGAACAGAGCGGTCATCGCAAGGGAGTTCCTTTGCGTGTATTCCGTAGGGGTCACCAGCATGACAAGATCATCCCCGGCGTGTGCGGCCTGGATGTTGATGGTCACTCCTAACCAGGTGACGTCGAAACTACTGTAGCTGCCATTAAACGAATGCGGACCAGGTTTTACCTGCTCCTCGCCTTTGCCCTTGCGTCCGATCAGGATGTTGGAAAGATAGGCATCGCCTGTCTGCGTACGATTGTTCTTGAAACCGATGTTGACCTCCAGCCCCTCAGGCAGAAGTACCTCACCGGCGATGGTGGCGGTGTCCCAGGTGTTCCAGCCCTGCTGCAGGCGCTGCTGGAGTTCAGCGTACTCTTTGGAGCGTGGAGCAGGAGCACCGGCTTCGCTGTCGGAGAGTACGGGGCGTCCCGGAGCAGTAGTTTGTGCGTTCGATACTGCCAGCGAAAGAACAACGGCGAGAAGGTGCGGGAGGGTTTTCAGCATTGATGTTGGACAGCTCATCGTATTCAGCGGCTTCGTAATGTATGCGAATGAAGCAATACTCTCATGATCGTCCCGGCTACTTGCCCACCACAGTCACCGCGGCCTTCTCCAATTCACTCCACCCTGTTCCTTCATGTTTCAGTTGATGAGCCGCATCATCCCACGTCAATGTGGTGATCGAGCCACTGCCCTTCTCGTAGCCGTAGGTCGTTCCATCATCCCGAAACAGCGCAAAGCTTCTATCCGTGCCGGGATACACTTTGAGCGAAACGATCGCCTGTGGCTGTTGCGCACTTTCTACCTCCGACCCCAGCGGCACAATGCTCCCAGCCCGCACAAACAGCGGTAGCGTATCGATCGGGGCATCCACGACAACGGTCTGGCCTCCGTGCAGCTTCTCATCAGTCCAGTAGTTGTACCAGTCACAGCCCGCCGGCAGGTAAACCGTCCGCTGCGTCGCGCCCTGTTCCGTCACCGGAGCCACCAGGAATGCCGGCCCGTACATATATTCGTCCGGGATATCTGTCGCCTTCGGATCTGCAGGGAAGTCCATGAACAGCGCCCTCATATATGGAGCTCCCGTCAGATAACTCTGATAAGCAGCCGAGTAAGCGTAGGGCAGCAGTTGATATCGCAGCCTGAGATACTTCGCAAGGATCGGCTGGGCCTGCTTGCCGTACGACCATACCTCGTTATGATTCCGCTCTCCGTGCGCCCGCATCACCGGCTGAAAAGATCCCCATTCGAACCACCGGACAAACAACTCGGGATAGTCCTCATAATTCCCGATCGTGCTGCGCACATCCGAGCCATCGATCAACGGCTTATGTGCTGCGTGGTAGTCAGGAGGAAGCGATGGCGAGAAGAAGCCAGCGATATCCGTGTCCCAGTACGGCAGTCCGGTCGCTGTGAAGTTCAACCCTGCGGGAATCGAGCGCTTGAGCATGTCCCAGGTTGAAATAATATCGCTCGACCAGAAGACCGTGCCGTTGCGTTGCGCACCCAGGTATGCGGCTCGCGCCAGGATCATCACCCTCCGGCTGTCGCCAAAATCCCGCCGGAATCCTTCATACACCGAAGCAGTGTGAAAGAGCGGATACACGTTGTAGAAGCGCGTGCCTGAACCCACGAAGAAGACGTCCTTCGCCGGATCGATATCCGGCTCCGTCTCATCGAGCCAAATGTAATCGAATCCGAACGGTTTCACATACCGGTCGCGAATCTTTTCCCAGAACCACTTCGCTGCCTCCGGATTAGTTGTGTCAATGTTTGGCCCGATGACCTCCTTAAAGCCTCCCAGATCCGGCCTTCCGTCCGGAGTATGGACTAGCCAGCCCTTGCTCAGCAGCATGTCGTAGAACTGCGTCCCCGGCGAAAAGTGCGGCCACACACTGAGAAGCGTTCCGATACCCATCCCATTCAGTTCACGATTCATCGCCGCCGGATCGGGCCAACGTTTTGGGTCCAGGTCCAGTTCGCCCTGTTTCGTCATGTTCAGGAAGTCCACCACCATCACATCCAGCGGCAGGTTTTTTTGTCGATACTCCTTCGCAACATCCAGGAGCTGTTCCTGCGTTGGGTAGATTGCTTTGCTTTGGATGTATCCGTAGATCGCCCTCGGCAGCATGTGCGTCACGCCAGTGAGCAGGCGGTAGCCCTCATAGATCTCATCGCTGGTATTTCCGGCAATCACGAAATACGAAACGCGTTCGCCGACCTCTGACGACCAAACATTGCGCCCATTAAAGCCTAGATCGACCGTCGTTTTCGAAGGGTTATCCCACACCAGCCCGTAGCCGCGGCTCGAGACCATGAACGGCACACACACGTCCTCGCCGCCGATGGCAGAGTATTCATGCCAGCAATGAATCTGGTGATCCCGCAGATCCATCCAGCCTTTTTGCTGCTGTCCGAGGCCGTAGTAGTGCTCGTCTGCCGGCGAGTCGAAGGTGGCTGCCACGCGATAGCCTTTTGGGCCAGAGTCCGTCTCTGCTACCTGCGGGCTCTCCGGTAACATCGCCCATGTGCGCATATGCAGCAGCATCTTACCTTCTGCTGTTGTCACCAGCAGCGCGTCGTTGTGAGGATGACGCCCGCTGCCCCCTCCAAAATAATGCTCACGCAGCTGAAGATTCAGTTCGTCCAGAGGCATCGGCTGCGGCAGCTTGTCCTTCGGGAGATCTGCTGGCGCCACACGCACCACCATCTGTGCCGAACGGTAGACGTCGTAGCCTTCGGCATCGCGCTCGTGTGTCCAACCCTCGGCCGATGGTTTGGCCACAAATCCGTATCCCGGAGCGGCGGTCGCGGCAGCGCGATCGGTGCTAATCGTGACTCGCAGGATATTCGGGGCATAAGGCTCGAGCGAAATCACGCCGCCGTCCCGCTCCAGCACGAGCGAGCCACTCTGAGCCATCGCTGCTCCACACAACGATGCAGCCAGAAGCGCCTTGCCCAGCCCGCGCATCAGTAACTTCACCGTCGCACGGCGCGACCTGTTAGACCTCAGTAGCACTTCATGGAGCGGTGCTGTATTCATTAATGATCTCCTCTGCTGGACCGCAGTTTTGCCGCGTCGCGCAGCACCTTCAGTTCACAGCCAGGGCCGTCCTGCTCGAATCTCTCTCTCAAAATTCCTCCTCCCATACGAGTTCCGCTTCCGCATCGGCAGCAAGAATCCGCTCGCCGGCAGGTTAATTTCGCAACGCAAGGGCACCTCGGTTGAAAGCCCGGTAAGTTCCACAATCGCGAATCGCGGCTTACAGCTTCTGGATTCCCTGGCAGAGACGCCAATCCTGCTTACGGGGAACTTTGCTCAATCAGTTTGTAGGTCTTCTGCTCGGTTTCGAGGCGCCGCGTACTTTGCTTCAGATCGGAAAGCTGCTTCACGAGAACCGGGATTTGGCGTTGTTCTTCTGGCCCGGAATGTCGCAGCGCAATGATCAGGTGATACATTGCGCTCTGATCGGATGGGGCCTCCTTCAGCGCAATCCGGCATTGTTCAATCGCAAGGTCATACTTTTCCGTATTGAGATATATTGTGGCAAGCAGATCTCTGGCTACCACCATGTGGGGCTTTAACTGCAGTGCCTGGAATGCCGACCTTGTCGCTTCATCCGCTGCGCCGCTTTGGTTCCAAAGGAGCTTCGCCAGCAGATAGTGCAGAGAGGGGCTGTCGGGGTGTGCTTTTAGCTGCGAACGTACATCCGACAGCGCTTTGCCGGGATTGTTTCTTGATATTTCAGCGAGGTCGCTGAAATACGAGCTCAGGCTCTGCGTGGAATCGAGCTCGTCAGCCTTTTTGAAATCAGCCTCCGCATCGTCATACCGTGCTAATTGCGCATAGAGCAAGCCGCGCGAGATATATAACGACGGATCATTTGGTATGTGGGCTAGGCCGGCGTTTATCATATCGATTCCTACCTGAAAGGAATCGTGGTCCAGGCAGAGTCTGGCGAAAGCGGCATAATAGCTCGGCGTAGCGGGGCTGAGCACAATCGCCTGGCGCAGAAGCGCCACCGCCTTCGGTGTATTTCCTGTGGCCTCATACGCCTCCGACGCCAGGCTCAGAAGGTCAGCGTCTGACTCGCTCGCAGCAAGCATGGGTTCGAGGACTTTGAGAGCTGCGTCATTCTCTTTGGCTTCTACCAATGCCACTGCGGCGTCATATTTCGGATAAGTCTTCTCTGGAAGCAGCACTGCCAGTTCTTCAAAGACTGCCGCGGCTTTCTCTGGCTGCTTTGTCTGCATCAGGCAATAGCCATAGGCTTCGAGCGATTCAGGATGGGTTCGCGTTGTGCTCTCGCTTTGCAGGAAATGGTCATTGGCAGGACGGCAGTTTCCCTGTTTTTCCTCAAGCACGGCGAGCATTTCGTTCGCTGTCTCATCCCTCGGATCCGCGTTCAATATCTCTTCCAACGCAGGGATCGCGCGCTTGTCCCGTGCCTCATAGAGAATTTCAGCTTTGCCCCTGAGGGCGGCAGGATATTTCGGAGAAAAGCTGAGCGCCTTATCAAAGGCAGTGAGCGCAGCCTGGTTATCTCCACTGAGAGAAAGCACAATCCCCTCTAGTGTCCAAAGCCGGAAATCCCTGGGATTTTCACGCAAAGCAGATTTGGTGGAATCCAGAGCCTGGCTGTAGTTGCGCGAGCGGATCAACGCTTCAATAGAAACGACGGATGTCTTCGTCTCTTGTGCTTGGGCAGCAAAAGAGGCACAAAGGCTAAGGAGCAGAATCCATTTGCTGTAAAGCATAAGAGCAAACTTCTCTGAGAGTGTAACGTTTTGGTCAGATTTATTGCCTGCACGGCTGAATGAATGCGCACGAAGAGAATCGAACTTTCGTCGCCTGTCAAAGTACGCAGTCCTCGAATCGCTGATCAACAGTGATGGGGTGATCCGAGAGCCAGCCGAGCGTTTGTTCGCGAATAAATCTACGCCGTGAAGCAAGATGCGCATCTTCGGAATTCCCTCAGGTTGCGGCAAGAATTCTCGTGAGCTGTTCAAAAACCGGCCTTTAGCTGTTATGGTGAGCGCTGCGGAACCGCGTGAAGCTCACAGCAGTATCCACAGCGCTGGTTGTTCCTTCCTCAAAAGCTGGCGCGTAGATGAACCTGGAGGTAACGCGCAGGGAACTGATTGGTTGAGTGACCAAATAAAGTAGGATTGGATAAATCCGAGTTCATTCCCCAAAGGTTGGCTCGGTTGAAAAGATTCGTGACCTCTCCCTTGGCCTCGATCTGCATCTTCTCGCCGAAGAACCATGGTGTATGGAAGAACTTCTCAAAGGTGAAATCGACGTTGTTATACCCGGGGCCATCGTAGGTGTTGCGGCCTAGGTTGCCTTCTGTTCCGGGTGTCGGTGTTGGAAATGCCGACGCGGGAAAAAGACCGTTCAGGAAAGCCCGTCTTGGTTGTCCCGGCAAATGGTTGCCAAAGGCAGGTTCGTTGGGTACGTCGAAGTTGGAGCCGTCTGCGTTATAGTCTCCACCGGTGTTTCCGACGACATTGCCTGCCGAGTCAAAGACGGGAGCAAACGACGCAGTGGTGTAGACGGTGAAGGGTTGACCCGTCTGCATCAGCCACACACCGCCGAACTGCCATCCTCCCAACAAGGCCCGCTTCCACCTGGCGTCATAGGAATTCGGCACCGTCCATGTGCCGTCGGCCGAAAACTGCTGGCGAATGTCAAAGTCGGCCCGGCCCCGCTGCGCCGCGTAATCGCCATTGGTAAAGATGGGACCGCTCGCCTGACCTCCGTTGGAGTTGGCCGTGACCGCGCCTCCATCCAGTGATCCTGCGTTGCTCAGGATATCCAACGCTTTGCCCCACGTATAAATGCCACGGAAGGCGACTCCGTGAGAAAAGCGCCGAGCTAGCATTGCAGATCCGTAATTGCCGATCGAATTGGCGTCCGAAGTTGCATATTGAATCTGGTTGAAGTTCGGATTTAGACGCGTCAGCGTTCCCTTGTTGATAACCAGATCGCCCGCAAATCGATTCAAGTCCTGGTTATAGATTGGCAAGTGGCGCGCCGCCGAACCGGAGTAGTTCAGCTCAAAGACCATGTTGTACGCCAACTGCTGCTGCACGCTGAGGGTCCAGGTCTCGACGCTGGTGAGTTTGTAGTTGGAGGAATACCCGCCGAGGTTGGCCCGCTGGCCAACGACTCCTCCCGCGGAATTCAAAACGACATTGCTGGTATCCACGATCGGGCAAGTCTCGGTGAATCCCGATGGAGGACTGCAAAGCTGAAAGACCGGCGGGGTTCCCTGGCGCACGTCGAGCGATGGTGTGTAGAAATTGGGCAGATTACCGGCGGTAATGTCGGTGATGTGCAGGTACGGTGGCTGATCAGAGAACAGCCCCACGCCGCCGCGTAGTGCAGTCTTGCCGGTGCCAAAAACATCCCACGCGAAACCAATGCGCGGGCCCAGGCCCCAAATATTGTGATTGAGGACATGGTTGCTAGTCGACAGGGCCGTGACTCCATTGGCAATCTGCTCGTCATACGTGGAACCTGAACCGAGTGTAAACTTCGTCAACTGCGGGCTCAGAATGGCAAAGAAGTTCGACATCATGTCGTACCGAACGCCCGCGTTGAATGTAAGGCGTGGAGAAACCTTCCAGCTGTCCTGTGCGAAGATGCCCGTGTACAAGCCGCGATAGCGCCGCTCATACGGCGCCTGCAAGTGGGTATTCAGATTGACCGGCGTCGCCGACTCGGTGAGCGCCTCGTCTTGAACGAAATCAAGGAGATTGTTGAAGTTGTACGTTGGACGGCCAAAAGCTCCGCTCTGCTGATCGTTCTCGCGGATGTTGAACTGCTCGAAGCCAAACTTGAGCGTGTGCGTCTTGATAGTCGCCGTAAGCATGTCCCGCCATCCCAGCGTTTGCTGAGTAAAGTTGCCCGGCCCCCAGTTAGAGAAGCCTTGCAGACCCGTCACGTTGACGTAGGGGATCGCCATAGATGGGGCGGCCAGATTGGAGCCGTAAGGGCGAATCAGGTTCGCACCGGCCTCATTCAGAAGCCGCGGAGAAAACGTGTGCGTCCAATCCACGTTGATAAAATCGGAGCTGTTAGCTAGGTCGTCATTGAGTGCGGGACGCGGGGTAGCTCCCACCGATGTGTCGTAGGTCCGCAGCGCCAACACCGCGAACCGGTCTTTTTCGTGAAGATAGTAGTCGCCGCGGACACTCCATTGATATCCGTCCTTGGGTATGGAGTAGCTGATGTTCGCAGTTCCGACAGCAGCCAGGCCAGTTGGAATATTGGCCGGAGGCGGAAAGTAGCCCGAGGATTCGATCTGACCGACGGTGAGGATATTGCTGGTCGGGAAAGTTAGCGGAGGGGCGGTCGTAAGTACCTGCGTCGCGATGTTGTTGGGCAGATTTGTTTTGGCCCAATTATCGAAATCCTGCGTTTCTACGGTGTATTGGCCGGCGCTGGTCGTGCTGGAGCGAAGTATGTCAAAGGCGCCAAAAATGAAGAATTTGTTCTTGATGATCGGACCGCCAAAGGTCGCACCCACCTCATTTCGAGTGAACTGCGGCACGGTGCTTTCAAATTCCGTGCGCGCCGACAGGGAATTGTTGAGGAAATAATAGTCGATGCTCCCGTGGAAATCGTTTGTGCCCGATTTAGTGAAGATGTCGACTGTCGCGCCGCCATTGCGACCCTTTTGGGCGTCGAAATCATTGGTTCTGACGTCCATGGACTCTACAATCGAGGGGTTCGGCGAGATCGAGGTGCCACCCCCGCGGGACGGGGTGTTGGTATAGGCGCCGTCAATCTGATACCCGTTCTGTTCCTGGCGCAGCCCGGCGGCATTGATGTTGATCGCATATTCGTTCGTGTAGTTGTCGCCTGAGGTAACGGCGCTCCCGGTCATTCCCGGCGTCAGGGCGGCCAATCCGTAGACATTCTGTCCAGCCAGAGGGGTGTTCTGCACGGTCCTGGATCCAATCACCGAAGAGGTATTTGGGGTCACCAGATCGAGCGTCGCATTCGAGGCAGTAACCGTAACGTTTGTGGTGGCCGAACCTACCGTCAACGCCGGAGTAAGCGTCCGGATCTCGCCGGGCTGAAGATTCAAGTCATTCTGGTCCCAGCCGGTAAAGCCGCTTGCAGTGACGTGCACGGTGTAGGTCGAAGCAGCTATGCTGTCGAATCGGAAGAACCCGGTGCTACTGGTGGTTACGGTTTTGCTGACGCCAAGCCGGGTGTCTGTGATCGTAACGGTGGCTCCTGGAACCGCGGCCCCGGTTTGATCCTGCACTGTCCCTTCAATTCCGCTCAGGAATTGTGCAACCGCTGGTATGCCACTTGAGAAAACCAACAGCAAAGTGAAAACCTTTACCAGATGTTTCATCTCTCTCAAGCCTCCCGAAAAGTATTCCAACTCTACTTATCGCTTCCTCGATCACCCGCGACCTGCGGTTAGAAGGGAATCACAGGCGGCGTCATTTCCAATAAGGGTCAATTTATTGGCGAGCGAATCCCTGCTCCGGAGAAGATCGCCTCAACCGGATAATTTTCAAGTAATGGACAGTTCAATACCGTTAGGATACGTCCCGGAGAGGGGGGCGCTGCTATGCCGTAAGTCTCTGATTGTATTGAGTAATAGACCCGTAACAAGACGAGCGATTCTTTGGTGGTCTAGAATTGCGGCGTGTTAGCGTTGGGAGTTCCATTTGCCACCGAAGAACCCGATGATCGCAATAAACTCCGGAATCGAGAGGTCTACCCGTGAAGTCACTGAAGACGTCGAAGGCGCACGAAACGCTGTTATTCTTGAAGATCTCCAGAATGTTCTGAAGAGTCGATTTTTCCGCAATTCAGAACGTGGTAAACAATTCCTCACCTACGTGGTTCAGAACTGTCTTGCGGGTCGTACCGACCTTCTCAAGGAGCGGGTAATTGGTGCGGAGGTATTCGGGAGATCGCCCGATTATTCCACGGGTGAAGATCCTGTCGTGCGCGTTCAGGCGGGTGAGGTCCGCAGGAGGCTAGGGCAGTATTATCAGGTGGAGTCGGCCGGAATTCGCGTTCACATCGAACTGCCGACAGGGTCGTACAGTCCCACGTTCCGATGGTTATCGGAGATTGCGAGCGAACCTCCCACCATTCAGCTGGCCACGCAGCGAGAACCACTGATTCAGTCTGTCGCTCTGCCCAAGCCTCAGATCGGCAAAGGGCCGGTTTCTCAGGCCAGGGCCAGGGTGTTGCTTCCTTGGATCCTGGCAGCGATAGGTTTTACGACGACGCTCATCTTTGCAACCCACTTGTTTTGGCCGGGTTTGTTTCGCCAGCATTCGGAACTGGACCGCTTCTGGGCCCCTGGTTTTGCATCGACCGAGCCGATGCTGATCTGCGTTGCCGAGCCGGTTGTTTACATGCCTACCCCGGAATACTTCGACAAATATTCTTCCGAGCACCAGGGCCAGTTCCGGGGCATGCTGCAGAGGATGAACGAAGTTTTGCCCCTCAAGCCCGACGAAAAGCTCGCTTGGAAAGATATGTACCCTGTCGGAGATCTCGGGTTGGCGATGGGAGACGTCTATGCTGCGGTGCGGCTTACAAGCTTTCTGGACGGGCAGGGTAGAAAGAGTCAATTGAGGATAGGTAGAAACTACACTTTTGAAGATCTCCGTACCTCCCCCTCCGTGCTGATCGGTGCCTATAACAACAAATGGACTATGCAACTGACATCGAATCTGCGCTTTAGGTTTCAGGATGATAACGCGCAGGGTCGCCACATTTACGATTCGATGCCAGGCGGTCCACACTGGCGCCAGATCCGTAACGACCAGAAGCAAGTGGTTCACGACTTTGGGTTGGTAACCCGGCTGCTCGATTCCAAGACCGGACAGTTCACGGTTACCATTGGCGGAATTGCCGCCGTTGGCACCCAGGCTTCCGCCGAACTGGTTTCCAATCCTGATTATTTCCGCGAAGCGCTTCACGGCGCGCCGAAGGATTGGGAGAGAAAAAACATGGAGATTGTTCTCGAAACCACGGTCACTGACGCAATCGCGAGTCCGCCACATGTCGTGGCCACATACTACTGGTGATTTATTGGCGTATCGCACGGGGCGTCCAGAAGCGACATGCTGCATCAAAGGACGAGCTTGGGCAAAGTGAACGACCCAGTCGGCAGGCGGTCATTGCCTGATTTGCACCCCGCCTTACCTCTGTGGCAATCTGCAATTCATAGAAATTCATTTTCTATCTGATTTGGTCGCCATATCAGGAGAACCGCACATTCCTCAAGGGCAATTCCGCATTTTCCCTCAAACGCAGTCCCGCAACTTACTTGCTTTCGATTGAGAGAGGACTCCATGGCATTTCTGCCGGGTCACGTACGCAGCCTGCGTCTCATTTTCCTGTTGACAGCTGTCGCGGCCAGCGGGAGCACTTTGGCACAAAACGCACCTTCGTCCTACGATCCCCGTCTGACCTTCGCACCCTTGACGCTTCCGGACCCGGTCAACGCGTATCGCTCCAGTAACGGAGCGCCTGGCCCGAGTTATTGGCAAAACGAAGCCAGCTACGAACTGCATGCTGACCTCGACACTGCCGCGAAACAGTTGCGGGCAACCGAGATTATCACCTACACCAACAACAGCCCTGACACGTTACCGAGCCTTTGGGTCCGTCTTGAGCAGAATATCTATCGCAAGGATTCGCGCGGGCAAGTGCTCTTTGGCAGCTTCATGCGCAGACGCCAAAAGCAGCCCGCGTCCAACGCCACACCCGAGAACACTTCCACCGAAGGCTTTGTTTTCGATTCCGTCGAGATCGAATCCGGAAAGCAGATGGCGAAAGCCGATTACATAGTGAACGACACCAGGATGCAGATCCGGCTCGCGCAGCCACTCAGACCACGCGGTGGCCAGCTCAAAATCCATATCAAGTACCACTACCAGATTCCCGGAGTATGGGGAGGCCGCACCTCGTGGGGCATGTCGAAGCAGGGCGAGATCTACGACATGGCGCAGTGGTACCCGCGAATGGCCGTTTATGACGACCTGCGCGGATGGGACACCCTCCCCTATATCGGAAGCGAGTTTTACCTCGAATACGGAAACTTCGATTACTTCGTCACGGTGCCGGCGAACATATTAGTTGCGGGCTCCGGGGAACTCGTAAACCCGAAGGACGTGCTCACCAGAACAGAGATCGAGCGTCTGGACAAGGCTCGAAACAGTGACAAGACGGTCTATGTCCGCAGGCCGGATGAAGTGACGAATCCGGCCAGCCGTCCGAAGCAAGACGGCACGCTAACCTGGCACTTCCACATGGACCATACTCGTGATGTCTCCTGGAGCGCCTCGCCAGTCTTCGTCTGGGATGCGGCCCGCATCAATCTTCCGGATGGCAAGACGTCACTCGCCATGAGCTTTTATCCGCCGGAGAGTGTCGGCCCTGACGCGTGGGACAAGTCCACCGAATACGTGAAGGATACCGTGGAGCATTTCTCAAAACAGTGGTATCCCTATCCCTGGCCCGCGGCGATCAACGTTGCCGGGTTCTCGACCGGAATGGAATATCCCGGCATCGTCTTTGATGGCATCCCGGATCACGGAGCGTTCCTGTTCTGGGTCACCGCGCATGAGATTGGACACGACTGGTTTCCGATGATTGTCGGATCGAACGAACGCCGCCACGCCTTTATGGACGAAGGCTTCAACACCTTCATCGATATCGACGAGTCTGCAACCTACGACCATGGAAAATACGGTCCCAAGCGCGATTCAGAATACTCCGCGGGCGGCGAACCTCCAGACATGATCCTGAAAGTCCTCGACAATCCCGACGCGCCAACTCTCATGGCGCCTGCCGATTCCTATGGTTTTGCACTCGGGCACCCTGTCAGTTATTTCAAAGGGGCCTATGGCATGGTGTTGTTGCGTGAGCAGATACTGGGTCCCGACCGTTTCGACTGGGCCTTCCGCAAGTACATTCGCGACTGGGCTTACAAACACCCTTCTCCGTCCGACTTCTTCCGCGAGATGCAGAGCGAAGGTGGAGAGGACCTGGGCTGGTTTTGGCGGGGCTGGTATCTCAATAACTGGAAGTACGATGTCGCTGTCGACAAAATCGACGGATCGGCTGTCACGTTGAGCAATCGCGGCCAGCTTGTGCTGCCCACCACAGTGGAAGTCATCTTCCAGGACGGAACGAAGACACGAACGAAACTGCCTGTCGAGACATGGTTGTCGAAAGGAACATACACCTGGACGCTTGAGAATAAGACTCCGATCGCCTCCGTCGTCGTTGATCCCGACCATCAGCTGCCCGATGACAACCGCAGCAACAACGAGATGAAAGCACAGTAGACTAAATTTGAGCCCGGTCTGCTGATTACGGGCGCCCGAGCGTCTACACTATGACATTTGCACGGCATGCGCTTCCAGCACGCTTGATCGGAGCAGTACGCACCTGGCGCAGCTCCTTCGTGCGGGAAGAGGACCGATCGACGTGGAAGGAATAACCCGGCGCACATGGATGAAGGGAGCGGCGAGTTGGCTGCTGGCGGCCCCTTTCGCCGAGTCACTTGCGTCCAGCCTGAGCATCGAGTTGCCGGATGCGCGGCCTGCCGCCGCGGCGCGGCGTTTCCGCAGCGAAGCAGTGGAAAATCGCATCGAGTCGGTTCGACGAATGATCGCCGATCCTGCTCTCGCCACAATCTTCGTGAATTGCTTTCCCAACACGCTGGATACGACCGTCACTCCCGGGACATTCGCAGGCAAGCCGGATACATTCGTCGTCACCGGCGACATCGACGCCATGTGGCTGCGCGATTCCTCCGCGCAGGTGTGGCCCTATTTGTCTCTAGCCCGTGAAGACGCGAGACTGCGTGAACTGCTGGAAGGTGTGATCCGGCGCCAGGCGCGCATGATCTTGCTGGATCCCTATGCCAATGCCTTTCTGCGCAGTCCAGCAGATCCTCCGCTTTCCTGGGCTGTGGCGGACAAGACGGAACATCGCGCCGGCGTGGGCGAGCGCAAGTGGGAGTTGGATTCGCTGTGCTATCCCATTCGCCTGGCCCACGGATACTGGCAGGCAACCGGCGATACGAGCCCCTTCGACGCCCAGTGGAGAGAAGCCGCCTCGGCTACCGTGCGGACCATGCGTGTGCAGCAGCGAAAAGGAGGGAAGGGGCCCTACTCGTTCGAGCGGGTGTCGGCGATCCCGACCGAGACCTGCGCGCTGGGCGGCTTCGGTAATCCGGCGCTCCCGGTGGGTATGATCTTCTCCATGTTTCGCCCGTCGGACGATGCGTGCATCTACCCCTTGTTTGTTCCGGCGAACCTGTTTGCCGTCGTGAGCCTGCGGCAACTGGCGGCGATCGCGAATGCCGTACTGCACGATGCGAAACTCGCCGCGGATGCCGAGAGTCTGGCCTCCGAGGTGAGTCAGGCACTCGGCCGCTATGGAAGAACGCAGGACGAAAAATTGGAGACCATCTGGGCCTATGAAGTCGATGGATATGGAAACGCGCTCAAGATGGATGATGCGAATGCGCCGGGTTTGCTCAGCCTCGCTTACCTTGGGTGCTGTGCATCGGACGATCCGCTGTATCGTCGCACGCGCAGCTTCGCCCTGAGCGCGGCAAATCCCTATTTCTTTCGCGGCAGCGCTGCAGAGGGCATCGGCAGCCCTCATGCCGGGCTGAACATGATCTGGCCGATGTCGATTATTTTGCGCGCTTCTACATCGCAGGACGACGCGGAGATCCACCAATGTCTGCGATGGCTGCGCGATACGACAGCAGGCAGAGGGTTCATGCATGAGTCCTTCGAGAAGGACGACCCGAAGCAGTTCACCAGACCGTGGTTTGCGTGGGCAAACACGTTATTCGGCGAGCTAATTTGCAAGCTGGCAGAGACACGGCCGGCAATCCTGAGAGCATCGTTTGACTGACAAGTGCTCGTCCACGATGACGTCCTGCCCGAGGATCGAGTCAAAATATTTTGAAGATAAAACACGAGGGAAAAGTGATGCAGTCTTTATCCAGATCCACATTGTGGACGCGGCGTGAGTTGATGCGTGGTCTGGCGGCCTTGGGCGTTACAGCGGCAGGTGCTCCGGGGGCTTTGGGCTTTGCTCTTTCCGGCGAGCAAACAGCTAGTGAGGTAGACCCGCTGAAGTTTGTCAACGTCATGATCGGTACCGGTGGCCATGGCCACATGTATCCCGGCGCCACGGTGCCTTTCGGCATGCTGCAGTTGAGTCCCGACACCTACAACAATGATTGGGACTGGTGCTCCGGCTATCACATCTCCGATGAATCGATCATGGGGTTCAGCCACACGCACCTGAGCGGCACAGGCTGCGGAGACCTGCTCGACTTCCTTGTGGTTCCGCGCACTGGAGAGGTTCGCTTGGTTCCCGGCGACAGGAAGGAGCCCGGAACGGGCTATCGCTCTCGGTTCTCCCATGCCAACGAGCACGCGCATCCTGGGTATTATTCGGTGCTGCTCGACGACACGGGCGTGCACGCTGAGCTGACCGCAACCGAACATGCGGGATTCCATCGCTACACCTTCCCGGCCAGCGACTCCAGTCACATACTTCTCGATCTGACCCATGCCTACGGCGAAGAGGGGAAGGACATCGCCTGGTGTGCTTTGAGCCAGGCGGACGAGCGCACGATTCTTGCCGGCCACGCAACCAATGCGTGGGGCCCGGGCCGCGAGATGTACATTGCGCTCGAGTTCTCCCGCCCCTTCGACCGTCTCGAATTTTACGTTGACGACAAGCCGGTGGCCGCATCTTCGACGGAATTGCGCGGCAAGAATCTGAAGGCGGTCGCACACTTCAGGACCCGCGTCGACGAGCAAATTTTGATTAGGGCGGGACTATCCGGAGTCTCCACCGAAGGCGCGAGGAAGAATCTTGCCGCAGAATTGCCCGATTGGAACTTCGACAAGATCTCCCATACCGCCGAGGATCTTTGGCGCGGCGAGTTGAGCAAAATTCAGATCGAGACGGCAGACAACGATCGCAAAACCATCTTCTATACCGCGCTTTACCACACGATGCTCGCGCCCACCCTCTTCGATGATGTAGATGGCTCCTATCGTGGGATGGACGGCGAGGTGCACAGACTCACCAACGGGCAGCGGAACTACACTACATTCTCGCTGTGGGATACCTACCGCGCCGAACACCCGCTCTTCACGCTCATCCAGTCGGATCGCGTGCCCGACATGGTCAATAGCCTCATCCGGATGGCTGAGCAGAGCCCCGCGGGTGTTCCGGTGTGGCCTCTGCAGGGAAAGGAAACTGGATGCATGACCGGCTACCATTCTTCAGCGGTGATTGCCGAGGCGTGCATGAAGGGCTTCACCGGCATCGACTACCACGCGGCCCTCAAAGCGCTGAAAAAGCGCGCACTGGATGATAACTATCGCGGACTCCAGTGGTATCGCTCGATGGGCTACATCCCGGCCGACCTCGAGGACGAATCAGTTTCGAAGACGCTCGAATATGATTACGATGATTGGGCGATTGCGCATCTTGCCGAAAAGCTCGGCGACCCCACGACAGCAAAGCTGTTACGTGAGCGCTCCGGCAACTATCGCCACTACTGGAACGCCGAAACAGGGTTTCTGCGTCCGAAGCTGCAGGACGGATCGTGGGCCACGCCGTTCGATCCCATCGCTATGGGCCACTCGAAGAAATGGCGGGACTACACAGAGTCGAATGCGTGGCAGACCACCTTCGGCATTCAGCACGATGTGACGGCATACATCGAGACGATGGGAGGCGACAAGGCATTCGTCGCGAAGCTGGATGAGCTGTTCAATCAACCCTCCACCCTGCCGCCGGACGCCCCGCCGGACATTGCCGGCATGGTGGGCCAGTACGCCCATGGCAATGAACCGAGCCACCACATTGCGCACCTCTATTCGTATGCCGGCGAGCCTGCCAAGACACAGGAGCGGATTCACTTCCTCAATACGACCATGTACCACAACGATCCCGACGGCATGGCGGGAAATGAAGACTGCGGTCAGATGTCGGCGTGGTTCATCCTGAGCGCGATCGGGTTCTACCCCGTCGATCCGGTGAGTACGCATTATGTATTTGGCACACCGCTCTTCGATTGCGCCACATTGACCCTGGCTGGCGGAAAGAAGCTGATCGTTGAGGCTCGCCGTTCGACCCCTGCGAGTATCTACGTGAGCCGCATATCCCTGAATGGAAAGCCGTATCCCCAATCCTGGTTCAGCCATGACGAGATCGCCGGAGGTGGGGTCTTCGTTTTGGAGATTGGATCCCGGCCGGATCCGCAGTTCGGGAAGGCGCTCTCGGCTCGTCCGCGCTCAGCCTGATCTCTTCTACCCGAGGGGATTAGCAGGAGGCGCGACTCTATCGAGGGATCGCTCCTTGATCCCCCACTTGAGCAAGCTCAAACTTGGGCTTCAACTCTGTCCGCAGCTTGCCTGGAGACGTGACGGTAGTGCGGTTCGAATCCGAGATCACGGGCGACGTTGAGTATGTGTTTAAAGTTCAGGCTGATCGTCGCTCCCGCCTTCTGCGTGACCTCATCTTCGATGGGAAGGTCGAAATCGTCGGCTCCCCACGCCAGCCCTTCCAGCGCGCGTTCATTTTGCGTGAGGACCGACGTGCGAATACGGGGAACATTATCGAGATATATACGGCTCAGCGCGAGATGCCGCAGATATTCATTCGTCGTGATCTCCACCCCGCCGATCTTCGTAAAGTAGGGCTTGTAGGTCCAACAAAGGAAACTCGCCAGGCCTTGTGTCTCGTCTTGGAAAGTCCGGGTGCGCTCGAGGTGTTCGAGCCTCTCGTCGATAGTTTCATCGAAGCCGATCACCATGGTGGCCGTGGTTCTGAGCCCCGCATCGACGATGGCACGCTGTGCCTCGAAGAACTGCGCTACGCTGTACTTGAATTTGCTGTGACGACGACGGAAATCCTCCGTGAGGATCTCTGATCCTCCGCCGGTGATCCACCGGACACCTGCGTCCTTGAAGCGCTCGGCCGCCTCTGCATAAGTCATGCCGGCGTGGTCAGCCAGATACATGAACTCGGCAATCGTAAGCGCGTAAAACTCAAGCCGATCGCCATACCGTTCGCGAATCGCGCAGAACAAGTCGCAGTAGTAGGCCAGCGGCAGGTGAGGATTGAATCCGCCATTGAATGCCGCCAGATCTCCGCCGAGGACCAGAAGTTCATCGAGCTTCGCAAAGACTGCCTCCCTGGACAGAACATAACCCCCTTCCTGTCCGGGCAGGCAATAGAACGCACAGTAGTCGCACTGGGCCACGCAGACATTTGTGTAGTTGATAATCCGCATGATCATGTACGTGCAGCTGTTTGCTGAAAGAAAGCGACTGCGCACAGCCGTGGCCAGGTTGCGAAGCTCATCATTCGAGGCGTGATTCCACAACCACCGCGCTTCTTCCATGCCGATCCGTCTGCCGCTCGTGACGGCATTCTCAATCAGCTCAATACTCGGTCCGCTTGCCATTTCTCTATTGTAAGGACTCGGTGTCGCGGAGCGCCGCAGGTCGCCAATTTCTGACCGCTCGTGCATCCATGTCAAATCCTCCGAATTCCGCGACAACTGCGCTCTCGGTACATCCTTTATAATGAATGAAGTAAGGCCTCACGATGCCGTCTTCCCCTGATCCCGTGCGAGAGGCCTTCTGAGACTAATTCATGGAATCAACACAGACCGCCTCGGCTAGCCAATCTCTGTTCGAACATATCGATCGACACCCTTCGCTTCCTCCCGAAGCAGTGATCAAAGCAGACTTGTTGCGCCGTGGATTGTCCTTCGCGCCTGAGACTCTCATCCAACCTGAATCTCAGGAACATCAGCCAAAATCCTATTTCATCTTCTCGTTCAACATGGTGCAACAGACGGAGCTTGATTCGATCCTGCAATGGAAGAGTCCGGAAGAGATCGCTCTCACCGGAGGACCGCTGGAATTGCGGCGCACCATCGTTTCCGTGCGGCTGAACCCATCCTCGCCATATCGCGTCGTGCTGCATGAAGGCGAACGCTGGCTATCGGTGGATGGCGAGTTGTTGGCGCGTGTGGCGCTACCTCCCATGCCGTCCCATTATGGTGAGCGCCTGCCCGACGGCCGGCCCGTGGCCGAGATCGCGCCGACAATCGAGTGGGGCTACCTGATTTATCTGACCATCTTCCGCATCTGCCAGTACTTCGGAGAGAAGGAAGAGTGCCAGTTCTGCGACATCAATCATAACTACCGCGAGCAAATCGCCGCCGGACGTCCCTACACGGGTGTGAAGAAGATTGAGGACATCCTGCTGGCACTCGACTTGATCGCCGCGAATGACAACCGTGCCAAGGCATACACCGTTACCGGCGGGAGCGTCACCTCCACGCTCGCTGGAAAGACCGAGGTCGAGTTTTATTCCGAATATGTGGAAGCGATCGAACAGCGCTTCCCGGATCGCTGGCTCGCTAAAGTCGTGACCCAGGCCTGGCCCAAGGCAGATGTGGCGCGGCTGAAATCTGCCGGAGCCAAAATTTACCATCCGAATTACGAGGTCTGGGACGCCGATCTGTTCGCGGCCTATTCGCCTGGAAAAAACCGGTACATCGGGCGCGATGAATGGATCAGGCGAGTGGTCGACGCCGCAGATGTTTTCGGACCATCACACGTCATTCCGAACTTTGTTGCAGGGATCGAGATGGCAAAGCCTTATGGGTTTAGCGATGTCGAGACCGCAGTCGCCTCGACCCGGGAAGGCCTTGCATTCTTCATGTCACACGGCGTGGTTCCCCGCTTCACCACATGGTGCCCCGAACCCACAACTCCTCTGGGAAAGCTGAACCCTGAAGGCGCCTCACTCGAATACCATCTCCGGCTGCTGGAGGTCTACCGCGATACCCTCGCGCAGTTCAAGCTTCCTCCGCCACCCGGCTACGGCGATCCCGGGCCTGGCCACGCCGTATTCTCAGTCAGCCCATTCATGGATGTCCTGCCGCCCGAAACTGCGTGACTGGCATAGCGCGCATCATCAAATTCGCTGTGCCCGCGCCAAACCACCCTCACGAAGTGGAGCTGTGCAGCCATCGCCGCGAGAGCTGTTCCGCTGTCACAGACTCGTCGGCGGACGAGGGAAAGTGGCTTTGTCCCGCCGGTTGCATCGGCTGCCTTTGGGCCTGCGTCTCACGGATATGTTGTGCTGAGACGAAAACCGGTGCCGTTGGCACCATACCGCCCAACGGATTCTCAGAAACAGCGGCGACGGCCGGCTTGCTCACAGAAGGCCTTTCTCCCCGCGGCTCTTTCTTTGCCGGTTTGTGGCGCACGACCGTCGGCGCAGCCAGGGATACCTGAGGTACCGGAGGAGAAACCTGAGCCTTTGCAACTTCCGAAGCGACAGGACGGATAAGACGCTGTGGTCTTTTCTTCTGAGCTGTTCTAAGAGTGGTCAATGATGAGAGCAGGAGCTGGCGGGCCTTTTGCAATCGCTCCACTTCGGCATCAATCAAGGCAAGGATTCGCGCGTATTGCATTCGTGTTCACAGTTTACCCTGCTGGAGAAATCCGTGGCTGCCACTTATGTGTAGCGGTGAGCGCCGTCGCTACAAACCATGTTGCCAGCTGGAAACGGGAAAACACGCAGTTTACTGTACAGGTTCGTCCCACTAAATCTGGCGCCCTTATTTGGGATTTCGCATCTCAGGAGTATCCTCATAAGTCTGATCTGGCTCCCCGACTGCATTTCATCTTTGCTCTTACGGTGATGTATCGGGGCGTGCCATTTCAGCAGAAAACCGTCCTACCCTTTTTAGGTTGGACTCATTTGTTCAAAGGGAGATGTGGATTGGATATGCGCAGCAAAGTTTGGATTTCTGGCCGTTTGTTCGTAGCCACGATTGCGGTTGGTTTCGTGATTGCACTTTTCGCACCCCATGTGGTGTCGGCACACGCCGTGTTGGTGAAATCCCAGCCGGCAGAGAACAGCACCGTCTCGGGCCCCAACGTAGCCGTCCTCCTCAAATACAGTTCAAGGGTCGATCCCCAGCACTCAACCCTGAGCTTGCTCGACCCTGACGGCAAAGTCGAGAAAGTTTCTATCGATAGCGAGCCCTCCCCGGACGCGCTGGCCGCCAGGCTCACCGGGCTTGTCAAGGGTGTGTATGAACTGCGCTGGCAGGTCTTGGCCGCAGATGGACACATCACTCGTGGCAAAGTCCCCTTCCAGGTAAAGTAGAGTTCGAGAACAATATTGATCTGGCTCCTCCGCGATATCGATCTCCTGACTGTTCTCTTACGCGCGGCCCTTCTGGCTTTTGAGGCGCTGCTGCTCGGAGGAGTCGCTTATCTTCTGGTTGCGGCGCTGCCTGCGAGAGCCAGCGCGGCCGTCAAGGACGTTTGTTACCGGGGCATCCGGATGGCCGCGCTTGCCTTGGCGGCGAGCGAGGTTGCCATGATTTTGGCATCCGGCGCCCTGCTGATGAGCGGCTCTGATTTGACGTTCAGGGATGTCACCACTACGAACTTCTTCCAAGCCGGCTCTCTGGCAATCCTGTTTGCAATTGGACTCTGGATCTGCGCCCGCCTGAAGAGCCGCGCATCGACTGTGGCTATGCTCCCGGTAAGTCTGCTGCTGCTGGCCGCCGTCGTCTACAGCAGCCATGCTGTGGCACGCATAGACGACCGCGCTCTTTTGGCGATTGTGACAGCCGCGCATCACGTCGGTACAGCCGTCTGGGTTGGCGCGATGCCCTATTTGTGGATCTCCCTGGGCCGCGTTGAAGGCGTGGATGAGGCACGGCGCCTAACCCGGCGTTACTCCCGGATGGCATTACTGGGCGCGGCGACGCTGGTGGTGGCCGGAGTGATCATGGCCGTGTTCTATGTGGGCACGTGGAGCGGGTTATACACCACCGCGTACGGCATCATGCTGGTCGCCAAGATTTACCTTTTCTTGGCGCTCGTTGCGCTCGGCGCCGGGAATTGGTTTGTGGTGCGAAGACTGGACACAGATCCTCAGCCACTTCTGGCGCGTCTGCGCGGCGTCGCCGAAGCGGAGATTTGTCTGGGATTTCTCGCAGTTTTGACAGCGGCCTCCCTGACCGCTCAGGCGCCCTCGGTCGACGCTCCTCCTGACGAAAGGCTGTCGAATCACGAGATCTATGTGCGCATGCATCCGGAGCCGCCGCGCATGAGCAGTCCGCCTGTAGCCGCATTGGCTCCTCCCAGTTCGATGGAGGCGGCCATCGAGGACGCTCAGTTTGTTCCTTCTGTCGGCAGCGACGATACCGACAAAAAATGGTCTGAGTACAACCATCACTGGTCAGGGTTGATTGTGCTTGTCGCCGGGGTGCTGGCGCTCCTCAGCCGGCACAGGAGCATGCGTTGGGCGCGCTTCTGGCCGCTGAGCTTCGCCGGTTTAGCCGTCTTCATCATACTGCGCGCCGACCCGGAGAACTGGCCTCTCGGGCCGCGTCCCTTTTGGGAGAGCTTTGCCTCTCCCGACGTACTGCAGCACCGTGTTGGCGCGCTCCTGATCGTCGTTTTCGCGGCCTTCGAATGCGCGGTGCAGGCAGGCAAGCTGAAAACGCGGTGGGCCACCTACATTTTTCCTGTCATGTGTGCTCTCGGCGCCGCACTGTTGCTTACCCACCAGCATTCGGCTAGTAATTTGAAAGAGGCGATGCTTGCAGAGATGAGCCATACCCCCATAGCGCTGCTTGGTGTTACGGCGGGTTGTAGCCGATGGATCGAACTGCGTTTACACAGGAGCCGCATGACCGTCATCGCCGGCTATCTCTGGCCGGTATGCCTGGCTCTGGTCGGTTGGATCCTTCTGAACTACCGCGAACTGGCATAGGAGGGAGAACCAAACTGAGCTGCGCCCTGTGGGAGCGCGTCGAAATTTGTCGCCGGGTTAGTGGGCTATCCTTGCTTCCAGATGGCGTCTCCTAGACAATAAGTGGACCGCTCTCTGTTTGAGGTGTGCTTGACGACTGGCCTGCTGCGAAATCTATTGCTCGGAATTGCTGCGATCCCTTCCATTTACTACATCATTGCTCTCTTCAGTTCGGTCCGTTTTTTTCTGGAAGCTCCCGCCGGCGCCGATGAGAGGAGAAGTGGATTCGAGCCGCCGGTAAGCATCTTGAAACCGGTGCGCGGGCTGGATCCGGATGCATATGAGAACTTTGCCAGCTTCTGCCGCCAGGACTATCCCGACTACGAGATTCTGTTTTGCGTCGGAGATACAAATGATCCCGTCTTCCCCTTGCTGGAACAGCTTATCCGCGAGTTCCCGGAGCGCCGGATTTGCGTCCTGATCGGATCAGGCCGCGACGCCGCAAACGACAAAGTGGCCAAGCTGGTCCGGCTGGTGAATGAAGCCTCACACGAGTACCTGGTAATCAACGACAGCGATGTGCGCGTGAAGCCGGACTATCTGCGCAGGATCGTTGCGCCGCTCGCGAATCCAAAAGTGGGGGCTGTTACCTGCTTTTACGTCCCTACCGAGGAGACGAGCTGTGTTCAGCGCTTGCAGGACGTGGGAATGCTCTCCGACTTCTATCCGGGAATTCTGGTGGCAAAACAGCTGGATGGAGTGAAATTCGCCCTCGGTCCCACGATAGGCACCACGCGCACGCGCCTGCAGGCATTCGGCGGCTATGCTTCTCTCGAGAACCGCCCGGCGGACGATCTGCTGGTAGGCCGGCTAATCGCCGACCAGGGATACGAGGTCGCGCTCCTCCCGTACTCAATATCAACGGTGCCCGATTATCAGTCTTTACGAGACCTGTTCCTTAAACGCCTGCGCTGGATCACGGTGATGCGTCATATGCGCCCATGGGGGCATTTCGGGCTGATCTTTACGCTTGGGCTGCCGTGGGCGCTGCTAGCAGTTGCCGTGCATCCTACCCTCGCAATTGCCGCGGGCTACCTGGGCGGATATCTGCTGTTCCGCATTGCGCTGACCGCTGTGATTGGGGCGTGGGGACTCAGACAGCCCGGAGTCTGGGAAAAGATGCCTCTGGTGCCCGTATGGGACGCCCTTGCATGCCTGATCTGGCTGGTCAGCTTCACACGTAGGAGCATCCGGTGGCGAGGACAAGACTATCTGATCCGCAAGGGCGAGTTGGTACCCGCCCCGTGATGTGCTCTTAAGATTCGGTTCACCCCGTTAAACGGATTCCTTTGCGAAGAGCGCCTCTTTTTTGAATTTGCCGCTGGTGATTCGCCGTTCGTTGCGCGCCTGTCGCCAGTTTACTTGAGGGGCAAGCAACCCAGGATCGATGCGGTCCTGATAACGCATAGCAATATTGATGAGGGAACCGACGAGCTCGTTGGATAGAAGGTGCGGTTGCAGCCCCAGGTTAACCAGGCTGGAGTGCTTCGCATTGTAGTAATGCGATTCCGCTTCCACGCGCGGATCGGGAATATGGTCGATCTCCACCTGTAGCCCCATCTCCTGGCCTACAGTTTTGACGATCTCGGCCAGCTGCAACACTGAGAATTGCTCGGTGAACTGATTGAACACCCGGAACTCGCCCCGGTCAGCCGGATTAAGACAGGCAATCTCAACGCACCGCACAGTATCGCGAATGTCCAGGAAACCGCGAGTCTGGCCGCCACGTCCGTAAACCATCAGTGGATAGCCGATAGCAGCTTGAGCGCAAAAGCGGTTGAGAACCGTTCCAAAAACCTCGTCGTAATCAAAGCGGTTGATCAGCGCCTCGTCGATCATGACTTCATCGGTCTCTGTCCCATAAACCACGCCCTGATTGAGGTCGGTTGCGCGCAGTCCCCATATCTTGCAGGTGAACATGATGTTGTGGCTGTCGTGCACCTTCGAAAGGTGGTAGAAAGACCCCGGCTGCTTGGGATACGGCAGTACATCCTTGCGTCCGTTGTGCTCGACGGTAAGATAGCCCTCTTCGATATCAATGTTCGGGGTGCCGTATTCTCCCATCGTCCCGAGCTTCACAATGTGGCAGTCCGGCTGTAGCTCACGAATCGCGAAAAGCAGGTTGAGGGTCCCAACCACGTTATTTACCTGGGTGGACACCGCATGCTTATGATCGATCATGGAGTAGGGAGCTGATCTTTGTTCGGCGAAGTGAACGACCGCCTCGGGCTCGAAGCTCTTGATCGTGGAAGATAGAAAATCGTAGTCGCAGACATCGCCCACGAAAAGCTCGATCGTCCTTCCAGTCAACTGCTGCCAGACGTCGAGACGCTGGGACAGTGCGCGGATGGGAGTCAGGGTTTGAACGCCCAACTCGTGGTCCCAAAGCCGTCGGACAAAGTTATCAATGATCGCAACCGAGTGCCCTTTAGCTGCGAGATATAACGCGGTGGCCCACCCGCAAAATCCATCACCACCGAGAACAGCAATTCGCATGTTTCCTCCATCAACCTAAGCGTGTATTGAACCACCACGATAACAACAGAAGACTCAAGATCAAGTTGGTCTTCCTACCCTTAAGATTCTATAGGGGCTCCAGCGCCCGCGAGAAGTGCAGGCGAGCAATAAATTTGCTCTGAAAACAGAGAAGGCCGGGAGGGCCCCGGCCTTTCTTCGGTGAATATTTAAGGTTTTGTGTCAATTACTTCTGTACGAAATATTGGTGTTGCCGTCATCCTGATACGCGAGAACCACCACCTGACCAGAGGTTAGGATCAATGTCGGTGTCCAACGCATCTGGTTGCCGACCTGCGCCGGTGTTGACCAACCGCCTCCGCTGTTCACAGTGTAAAGGAGCTGTTGCGACGAAGCTGTAGATTGACCAAAGATGTAAAGATCTGTGTTCCCGTAATTTAAGAGACAAATACCTGCGTAGTTTGAGTTTCGATTGCTGTTTCCCCAGCTGGACAGTGTGGCCTGGTCGAAGCTAGACGGCACTAAAACGTTGCCGACTATTGCGACCCGTGAGCTGCCACTGGTAAAGGCAAGCCATGGATTGCCCTGCCACAGGGTCATAGATGGCCGACTCGTTGTCGGGTTTCCATCCACCGGCTGTGTGGGGCTGTTGAGCGGCGTGAAAGTCGTGCCGTTTGTTGTCTTGGACATATAAATCTCGTTGTTCGCAGCGGAGACTGTTGCAACGTATACCGTCCCTGCATCATTCACCATTGCAGGTATGAATGCAGTGTTCGGAGATACGCCCCCGGGAAGGCCTAACGAAGAGCCGGTAGGGATAACACCCGATGAGAAACTTACGCCGTTGGAAGAGAGGGCGAAGGTAACATTTCCAGCTGAGCTGACGTAGCTGATAAGAACATCTCCATTTAGCACAACAGCTCCCACGTCGGTGAGTTCTGCGGAATTCACGACAATTCCGGTCGACTGCGGGTTGCCAGTTAAACCTATATCCACGTAAATGGTGTTGTTGCTGTGATTAACATAATACAAGGCAACGCTTCCATTGAACTCCACCAATGTCGGAGAACCTTGGTTAGCATCATTGTCAACCAGTTGGATGGGTGTATTGAAGTTTATTTGAGCCCGTGCTGGCACGGAAAGTGCTGTTCCGATCATTGCTGCGGCAAAAAAGAAGCCGCATGATAGATTGGGAATTCCCTTGCTTAGGCGTCCTAATTTCCTGAGCGAATTGTGGATTGACAGCATGGATGGAGCCTCCTATTAACTCGGGTAGTATGGAACAGAGTTTGTTAGTTACAACAAACGTACCGAAGCTAACACTATTAGTGCCATCCTTGGTATTCAATAACTGTTAAATAGTCGTATCGAAAGTACACTGCACTTTGGTCATCTCATTGCCGGGTAAAAGGCCGGGATAACGATGAAAAGATCTATACACGAACCGAATGGGGCAGCAGGCAGTGCCTGCCCATGGTCGCTAGGATCTTTCCCGTGATATCTGGGAGATTCGCTAAGGTAACGCTTTCCGGCCTAGAATTTAGGTCTGGACAACCTTGCGATCAGAAACGTTCTCAGGTTGTGTCGTGGTTGCGGACAGGGTTCTCTTTTTGCCATTCTCGCCGCCCACTTTTAGGCGGCTGAGTTCGAAGAATGCGCTCGAAACCCCGTGCTTCACGGCCAATGACGACTCAACGCCGCAAGTACAGCCTGGGCATTCCCGGCGAATCATTGCCTTCGCTTGCTGGACGTAGGCGTCAGAGGCGAGGACCGTCGCCAGTTTTTCGCGCAGTATATTTCCAACCGGTTTCAACGGATAGCAGCCAGTCAACACGTCGCCATTGGATAACACAAATACCTGTAGATAACCAAGAACACAGGGCGGTTCCTGAATTTTTTCGGAGTTGTAGTAACTCGTGATGTAATCCACCTCGTACCAAGGTCGCCTCCCACGCAGGAACCTGTCTATATTGGCCACATCGCCCGGCTTCGGCCACAGTGATGAGAGATTGGCGTTTTCCAGGAAGAACAAACTATCGCTCAAGATATTGAACTGAAGTTCTGCTCCGGCCTCTTTGGCCTTGGCCGCAAGCTCTTCCAGTTCTCCGGCAGACATGCGATTCAAGGTGACCGAGATCGCCAGTTTTTTACCGCGGAGCAGCTTGAGGCCTTCCATGCCCAGATCGAAATAGCCGCGAATCCCGCGGATCACATCGTTGGTCTGCTTCAAGCCGTCGATCGAAACGGCGATGTTGGTAATCGGAGAGGCGTTGATCTCCTTGTGCAACTTTTTGATGAGCAGCCCATTCGTTTGCAGGATAATGCGCTTGAAGCGCGATGTGTCGGCGACTGCCAGGACGTGAAAAAGGTCCTTTCTAAGCAGCGGCTCGCCGCCGGTAAGACGGAGCGACCGGATACCGGCGGCATCGATTTCATTGATCAGCTCAATCGCACGGGCAGTATCAATACCTTCCTTCCATCTCGACTGCCAGTAGTTACAGCTGATGCACTTAGCCTGGCAATTTTCGGTGAGCTTGATATGCGCAGAAAGCGGTCTGATAGTTGAGGGCAGTAACCCCGTAGAGATTTTGCTACCCATCCAGACACGGGGCAGATATAGAGGTGTAAACAAGAGGTGTCCTCCCAGTCTCTTTAGATCCAGCCAATCATCGAAGAGTAAGCATGATTGACCGAGCCGTCCCGCCCATTATGGACGTTCAGAAATGAGTGCTTCCCGAAGGCAAACGCTCATTCGTGAGCAGGATCTTCCCCCCGCTCCTTGCGACGACGACCAACCTATCTCCGCTCACCAATCCGTTTAGATGCGGGAGCAACTCTTCCGGTGCGGTAAGATAATCCCGCTGAGGACGGTCCCAAATCTCCTGAAAGCGCGCATCGTCAATGAAGACATCCGGTGCGCCGGGTGCGTAAGACCCATAGACGAGATTAAGTGAGCGACCATCCAAAAGCAAGGCGCTGCGGTTTGTGTAAAAGAAGACGGATGAGAACGGATAGTAGTGGCGATAAGTAATCAGCGTGCCCGAAGGAGACCTCTCGAGGGCTTCCGCCAGCGGGCGCGAGGAGAGGTAAGGGTCGAAAGCAACCATGGCCAGGCGCGCGGCTTGGAAAAACAGAACCATCATCACGGCGGCCGCTAGAAAGGCGCGCTGTCCCCGCCAGACGAGTGCCCCGACGGTGCCCATGCAAAATGCAATCGCAGCCAGTATGAGCGGAAACCGGAGGTACGCGAAGGACTGTAATGTGAGGTCCTGCATGTGTCCCAACGAGAGCTTGTAAGTCGCTTGGCGTGTCAGAGCCTCCGAGATATCGCCTGGCGAAGGCACATGCCGTACCGCAATCAGGATGGCTACGGCGGCGATGGCAGCAACTCCAGTCACACCCGCAAGAATTCCCGTCCCGCGGCGAATCCATCGCCCATCCAGGTCCATCGCCGAACCAAGAAGTAGAGCAAATGCCGGGTAGCACGGCATGGAATAGTATTCCTGCGTCGTCGAAAAGGTAAAGAACACGAGAATAAACCCGATCCAGCACAGCGCCAGAAGGCGTGCGCGACCCGCTCGGTCTGCCGGTTTGTATGACAGCTGGGCAACAGCGGGGAAATAGACGCTCCACGGAAAGAGCCACACGAGGTGATACAGCCAAAAATAAAGGCGAGGCACGGTACTGTAGTCACGCGGATAGCGCAGATTCAGGAACCGCAGCAGTTGCTCATTGAAGAAGAAAAACCAGAAAAACCCGTGGTATTCCCCGGGTATGCTCTTCATCGTGAACGAGAAGTAAGGCGGATTTCGAAGCGTGGCCAGGATATGCCAGGGTGCGGCGATGAGCAGGATAATGGCCAGGCCGCTGAATGGACGAAGGTGCTTCCAGACGCGCGCCGAGAACAACTGGCGGGTGCACACTAGGTAGACCAGAGCTGCGCCAACCGGAAAAACGATCGCAATCAGGCTCTTCAAAAGCAACCCGACACCCAGCGCGGTTGCAAGCGTGGCCGCCCACGCTCGCGGATGCTGCTCCTCGGGGTCAAGGGCCCGAAGAAATGCCCACATCCCGAGGGCGATGGTGAAAGTCAGCATGACATCCGGGATCAAAATGCGTGTGAACAGCCACAGCCCAACGCAAGTCGACATACAGAGTCCCGCATAGAAACCCGCGCGTCTCCCGAATGCCCAGGCTCCAAATGCGGCAGTGAGCCAGCACAGAGCGATCGAAGAGAGCGCGACCGGGATGCGAGCCACCCAGTCATGCACCCCGAAGACCTTGTAACAGACGGCGATCATCCAGTAGATGAGAGGAGGCTTTTCGAGATAGGCCACCCCATCCAGGCGCGCCGTGACCCAGTCGCCGGAACTGAGCATATTCCGGGCAATCTGCGCCTGCACTGCGTCCACGTCGTCCATCAGCGACGGTGGAGAGAGAATGCAGCCCAGATAAACGGCGGCCGCGAATAGCCCGAGAATCAGAAACGTCTGTCGGCCGCTTATAGTTCGACTGCGAGCGCCTGTTTCCTGAATCTCAGAGACGGTGCTGACTGAATATTCCATCGTTTCATCCAGAGAAACAGAATCACCAGACCCCATAGGTGGTAACCGATGTTTATACGCTTGCTCAAGTGAAGTTGCATGTAGTTTCGAATCGTCTCAAAGCAGAACAATTCAGAGTGTTCTTCTTCCGCTGCGGTCAAGGTTTCCGTCATCATTGAGCGCAGAGTTCCGCGCAACCAGTCATGCGCCGGTATATCGAAACCAACCTTCTTGCGCTGCACAATCGAGGCAGGCAGGCGGGTCTTCATCAACTCTTTGAGCAGATACTTCTGGCGTGCCCCGCGAACCTTGAGCTCAGTCGGCAGCGTTGCGGCGAATTCCACGATCCGGTGGTCCAGGAAAGGAGGACGGACCTCGACGGCATGAGCCATGCTCATGCGATCGGACTTCACCAGGATGTCATCCGGGAGATAGTACCTCTGGTCAAACTCGAGATACGGCGCGACACCGTCCCCGGGAAGAACCTTCTTGAGAGCTATCAGAAGGCTCGTCAAGGTGCCCGGGAGCGGAACACGCAAAAGAGCCGCCTTTTCCACCTCCGAAAAGGTCCCGTTCCAGTACACGTGAGCCTGCTCCGGCGGCATCAGGCTGCCCGTGAGCAGACGCTTC
>Ga0335075_10002453_pt1 | contig 29944 bp, 29 predicted proteins | sample Lox_Sample_24_FD_206723 | JGI IMG/M metagenome (GOLD analysis project Ga0335075, IMG submission 206723) | Soil microbial communities from Loxahatchee National Wildlife Refuge, Florida, United States - Lox_Sample_2.4 | ecosystem: Environmental > Terrestrial > Soil > Wetlands | place: USA...
TCGTGCTGCTTCAAAATCCCGATGATCTGCTCTTCCGTATACCGGCTCTTCTTCATCTCAGCTCCCTCGCTTAGATTACGAGAGAACTCCAGCTTCAACTGGTAGAGTTTTCCGGGAGCACGTCAAGGGCACCTTCACTTTCAAGCGATTTTTTGCAAGATGATCGCCAGTGGCACAAGCCACACACAGAACTGAGTGCAGGCTTAGACTCTTTCTTTTGAGTGAGGATTGCACGTATTTCAGCCAACGCCTCGTGGTAGGCATCCCACCATGTTGTTGTGTTGCGGACGCCTTGGGGTTCCATCAGTTGATATGAGACCCGATTACCATGTCGGTCAATAATGTACGGTGCGCGATCAGGTTGGGCGAGCGCTAACTGTTCAAGAATGAAGACATAGTGCGCAAGTTGGAATGCGTAGTGCTTTTTGAATTTACCGTCGTTCTCATCCCCCTCAAAACCTGAACCAGACTTGATGTCGCCAGGTGTATAGCCAACACCATTCCATTCCATGAGGTCTGGTTCGCCGATTAAATCACCGCTCGTTAGGCGTCCTCCATATATGAGCGGCTCGTGACGAGCCATAGCCGCTAGAGTCCCTTGTTCACGATCCGCTAGCGCGATTGACTTCAGGTTTGCGGTGATCGGGAGTGCATCTCCAATCGCATTCTCATGGACTAGCCCTTGTTCCCAGAGGAGTTCGACGAACGGGGACGTTTCGTCTCGTTCGTTTGCAACACCCACTTCATCCATGAGTACCCTGTGTGGGCAATGAACGAAATCGTATATCTGGCTCGCAGAGATCATATTTTATGTTCAGTGGTTCAAGATTCAAGTAGCTACTCGCGCAAATGTTACATCAAGTTGCTCCGTTAGTAGTCGGCTAGCGCTTCCACGAAATTGGGTCGAGAGTGGCGTCGGATGTAGGTGGTTTGGCATGAACTGCGTGAGGTGCGGAGCATTAGGGCGCGGGTGTGGGAAATGTCATAGAATGACCTTGAACGCAGTTTTCAAGTGAATCCCGCCTGGGAACCAGGCAAGAAGTCAGGAGATGGAACGATGTCTACAAAGATTACTCCCGGTAAACTGGCCGGACTGAAGGCCGTGTCGGATGCGCGCGGCGTGATTGCCGCGGCTGCCATGGACCAGCGCGGGTCGCTGAAGAAATCTCTCGCCAAGGAAAAGGGCGTGGCGGAGGTTCCGGACGAGGCGCTGATCGAGTTCAAGGAACTGGTAACCGAGGTGCTGACCAAGCATGCGTCGGCGATTCTGCTGGACCCCGAGTACGGACTGCCGGCGTCGAAGAAGCGCAACGGCAAGGGATTGCTGCTGGCCTATGAGAAGACGGGCTATGACGCGGCTCTGCCGGGGCGGCTGCCTGATCTGCTGGACTTGTGGTCGGTGCGGCGGCTGAAGGAAGCAGGCGCGGACTGCATCAAGATTTTGCTGTACTACACGCCGTACGAGAAGTCGGCGATCAACGACCACAAGCAGGCCTGGGTGGAGCGCATTGGCGATGAGTGCCGCGCGCACGATATTCCGTTCTTCCTGGAGCTGGTGGGCTACGATGTGCACGGGGAAGGCGAGAAGAGCCTGGCGTATGCGAAGCGCAAGCCGGACGTTGTGACCGGGTCGATGGAGGAGTTCGGCAAAGAGCGCTATGCCGTGGACGTGCTGAAGGTTGAGGTTCCGATCCAGATGGAGTTTGTGGCCGGAACGAAGGCCTTCAAGGGCGAGCAGGCGTACACGCGCGCGGAAGCTCTGGAGCACTTCCGTATTGCGGCGTCGTCGACGCACAAGCCGTTCATTTATCTGTCGGCGGGCGTGAGCAACCCGGTGTTTATTGAGACGCTGGAGCTGACGGCGGAGAGCGGGGTGAGCTTTAACGGCGTGCTGTGCGGGCGCGCGACCTGGAAGGACGGTATTGCCGTTTACGCAAAGCAGGGCGCGAAGGCGTTTGAGCAGTGGCTGAATACGACGGGCGTGGAGAACATCGAGAATGTAAACCGCGCACTCAAGGCTGCTCATTCCTGGTACAACAAGGTGGAAGCCGGAGAAGCAGTTCTGGCATAAGAGCTGAGTACGGACTGGCGATACGGGAAACGCCGCGGCGATGGCTGCGGCGTTTTTCTTTTGCAGTGTGCGGCCGTATGGCGGGAGTAGACTCGGTGCATGTTGCTGCGATGGTTGAAGCGGCGGCCCGGGGTGTGGGCTGCGGCGATGGTGGTGTGTCTGGCGAGCGTGGCCGCAGGGTATGGGCAGGCGGCGCAGCGAGGCCCAAAACAAGAAGAGATCGGAATCATCGTGGTTGACTCGCAGGCAGAGACGCAGCAGGTGCTGGCGCAACTGAAGGCGGGGATGGACTTTGCTGTGCTGGCGCGGGAGGTCTCGACAGACGCGACGGCCGTGGATGGCGGGTCCATGGGCGAGCTGGACCCTGGTGAGCTGCGGGCGGAGCTACAGGATGCGTTGAAGGGAATTGGGCCGGGGCAGTATTCGCCTGTGGTGCGGATGGGGCAAAGCTATGCCATTCTGACGGTGCTACCGCCGCGCGCGCATGAGGAGGAGCTGACACCAGAACGGCTGCGCGAGCTGGTGGCGTCAGGCGTGGTGCGGACGGGGATTGACGTCGCCGGCGATCAGGAAGAGGACGCGCTGTTCAGGGAGTATCCCAAGCCAGCGGGGTGGGAGCGCAACCTTGAGGAGGTGTGCTCGCTGCGCAAGCAGATCCACGCTGAGGCGCTTAATCGGATGAGCACGATTCTGGCGGCGGCGGAGGGCGCGCCGGGGCGGTTTACTCCAGAGCAGCTGATTGAAGGCCATGGAGAGCTGTCGCAACTGCATGCGTATGTGGGCGACATGGATGAGGCGATTGCGCAGGCGAAGGATGCCTACGCGATCGCGCTGAAAAGTGTGCCACAGGAAGTGCCGAATCTGGAGGAGACGGTAGGTGCGCTGTATCTGCACAAATCGGAGATGGAGAACGGTATGTACACGGACTCGGGGACGATGGGCCTGTGGCCTCCGGATGCGCAGGAGGCGAAGCAGCACTTTGCCAAGGAGGATGATTCGCGGCAGGCGATTGTGTACTTCACGAAGTATCTGGCGGCGAGGCCGGACGATTATGAAGGGAGATGGCTGTTGAATCTCGCGTACCGCACGCTGGGCGAATATCCGGCGGGAGTGCCGAAGGCGTATCTGATTCCGGAGAGCGCGTTTGCGCCGAAGGAAGGCGCGGAGCAGCATCTGGGGCGCTTTGTGGATGTGGCGAAGGCTGCGGGACTGAATGTGTTCTCAGAGGCGGGTGGTGCGCTGGTGGAGGATTTCGAGAACAACGGGCGCCTGGACGTGATGACGTCGAGCATGGGCGTGTGCGACCCGATGCACTACTTCCACAACAACGGCGATGGGACGTTCAGCGACTGGACGGCGAAGGCCGGGCTGGCGAACCAACTGGGCGGGCTGAATCTGGTGGCAGGCGACTACAACAACGATGGATGCGTGGATGTTCTGGTGCTGCGCGGAGGATGGGAGTTCCCGATGAAGCGGTCGCTGTTGCGCAACAACTGCAACGGCACGTTTACGGATGTTACAGATCAGGCGGGGCTGGGAGGGCGCGTGACGATGTCGCAGACTGCGGTCTGGGCGGACATTAACAACGACGGGTACCTGGACCTGTTTATCGGAAATGAAAACACACCCAGCCAACTGTTCCTGAACAGGGGCGACGGGACATTTGAAGACATCTCGCACCAGGCGGGGGTGGACAAGGTTGCGTACACCAAGGGCGTAACGGCGGTTGATTACGACAATGATGGATACATGGACTTCTATGTGTCGAACATGGGCGGACCGAACTTTCTGTATCACAACAACCACAACGACACGTTTACCGATGTAGCCAAAGAGGCTGGCGTTCAGGGGCCCTATTACAGTTTTGCGACGTGGTTCTTTGATTATGACAATGACGGATGGCCCGATCTGTTTGTGACAAGCTACTTCAACTCCATGGACCAGGTGATGCGCAGCGCGCTGGGCATGCCGGTGCATGTGGAGACGCTTAAGCTGTACCGGAATCTGCACAACGGCGCTTTTGAGGACGTGACGAAGAAGGTTGGCCTGGACAAGGTGTGGATGCCGATGGGGTCGAACTTCGGCGACATCGACAACGACGGGTACCTGGATATTTATCTGGGGCAGGGACAGCCATCATTTACGGGGATGGTGCCGCATATTCTGTACAGGAATGTCGACGGCAAGCGTTTTGTGGATGTGACGGCGGCGACGGAAACGGGCGAGCTGCACAAGGGCCACTCGATTGCATTTGCTGACCTGGAGCGTGACGGGTATGAGGACATCGTGGCCTTGACAGGCGGGGCCGTTCCGGCGGACAAGCACGTGATGCTGGTATTCCGGAATCCGGGGAACGGGAACGACTGGATCAACGTGAAGCTGATCGGAGTGAAGACGAACCGGACCGCTGTGGGTGCGCAGATCAAGGTGACGGTGCAGGACGGCAATGGGCCGGAACGAGCGATTTACAGGAGAGTGGGAGAGAACAGCTCGTTCGGAGGGAATCCGCTGGAGCAGCACATTGGGCTGGGGCCGCACGCAAAGATTGTGTCGCTGGACATATGGTGGCCGGCGAGCAATACACGGCAGCACTTCACCGATGTGAAGAAGGACGAGTTCATCTCGATCAAAGAATTTGCGAAGAGCTACACAAAGCTGTACCGGCCGATGGCCCGGATTGGTGGGACGTCGAAGTAGTGGCAGGCAGTGGATTATGCGGTTTGTTTTCGCCTGCCGAGGAACATCCAGACAATCGAAAACAGGGTGATGAGCGCGATGATGACCTGCGAGCAGACGCAGTACAGGCACCAGACTTCGAGGACGTGTGCCTCAATGTTGGAAAGATAGAGCGCGAAGCCCAGGCCGATGACGGCAGCGGCGAGTGTGATGTTACGGCGGCGGAAGAATGCAAACAGAGCCAGCGCAACATAGCCTGCGATGCCAATGGCAGCGACCGGAATGTGAGCGATCATAGAATAGCGGCTATGGTTGACGATGCCGCAGTCCCAGTGAGAGTTGATGTCGCACGGCTCGACGGCGTTGGAGTAGTGGACTTGAAGGGCGAGGGCGGAGACAACGATGCCGCAGACAGCCAGGAAAGCGATGATATAGCGCATTAAACGACAATTCCTCCAGCGGGGTTGGGTGACAGCCGCAACTGTGCCCCGTCCATAGTGTAAGTGTTAAGGTGTTGGCTGTGTACGCTGCCTGCGTGTTGCGGCGGAATTTTGAGGAAGCGAGATAAGATGAAGTTACAGGCTATGATTCGTAAATTTGCAGTTTTTCTTGCAGGCATTTCACTGTTGATGGGCGCTTCGATGAGCGTGGCTCAGACCAAGGAGCAGGTGCTGAAGCCTCCGCCGGGAGCGCATGTGGCGATTGTTGAGTTCGCCGATTTGGAATGTCCGATGTGCGGGCGGGAGAACCCGGTACTGATGGCGGCGGTGGCAAAGTACCACGTGCCGTGGATACGGCATGACTTCCCGCTGCGGTTCCACGTATGGAGCTTTCAGGCAGCGGTGAACGCGCGCTGGTTCGACACGCAGGGCCATGATCTGGGCAACGAATACCGCGATGCGGTGTTTGCCAACCAGATCAACATTGAGACCAAGGATGATCTGCGGCAGTTTACGCAGAAGTTTGCGCAGCAGCATGGGGTGCAAATGCCGTTCCTGATTGATCCGCAGGGCAAGCTGGCGGCTGCGGTCAAGGACGACTATTTGCTGGGCGAGCGGCTGGGCGTGCATGAGACGCCGACGGCGTGGGTGGTGACCGACGGCACCGGCGGCGCAGCGCGCTGGACCCAGGTACAGAACTTCGACGACCTGTACACGATGTTGGACCAGGCGATTGAAGAGACAAGCCACGGACGGAAGTAGCGCGATCGACGCGGCCGGCTGCGATGTCCGTGGCCGGCGCGATTTTTCTGGAGGCATTTTGGAATGTGCAGTGTGTGAAGGATGTCCAGCGTCCGAACCGAGCCGATGACCGGTAATTGCTTCGAATGTCCGCGACATTCTCGTAGACTTGGAGTATCGGGGGACATCTTATGCAATTGGAGCTGATCCAGGCAGCACTGCGTGAACGGGCGATTGACGCCTGGTTGTTCTACGACCATCATCACCGCGATCCGATTGCATACCGGATTCTCGGGCTTCCTGAAAATGCGCTTGTGACTCGGCGCTGGTACTACCTGATTCCCGCCGAGGGAGAGCCGCGCAAGCTGGTGCACCGCATTGAGGCTGGGAGGCTGGACACGCTGCCGGGGTCGAAGGGCGTGTATTCGTCGTGGCAGGAGCTGGAAATGGGGACGGCCGCGCTGGTGGACTCATACCAGCGGATCGCGATGCAGTATTCGCCGCTGAACCAGATCATGTATGTCTCACTGGTGGATGCGGGGACGGTGGAAGTGCTGCGCGGGCTGGGCAAGACGGTGGTGAGCTCGGCGGACCTGGTGAGCAGATTTGAGGCAGTGCTGACGGAAGAGCAGATCACGAGCCACTATGACGCGCAGGCGGCGCTGGATGAGATTCTTGCGGCGGGGTTTGACGAGATCGGGCGCAGGGTGCGATCGATCTTTGGTGAGGGCGGCCGCCTGACCGAGTATGACATGGTGGTATGGCTGCAGGAGGCGATGCGGCGCGCGAACCTGACGTGGGAGAACGGGCCGAATGTCTCAGTGAATGAGAACAGCGCGGACTCACACTACGAGCCCACGGCAGAGACCGCCAGGGAGATTCACGCGGGCGACTTTGTGCTGATCGATATCTGGGCGCGGAAGAATCGTCCGGGCACCTGCTACTACGACATTACCTGGACGGGCGTGGTGGGGCGCGAGCCGAACGAGCGCGAACAGCGGGTCTTCGGGGTGGTGAAGACGGCGCGTGATGCGGCGGTGCGCCGCGTAAGCGACGCGTTTGCAGCGGGAGAAGCGCTTGCCGGCTGGCAGGCGGACGATGCGTCGCGCTCGGTGATCGAGCAGGCGGGATTCGGCGAGTTTTTCACGCACCGAACGGGACATAACATCGGCAACATCCTGCATGGAAACGGCGCGAACCTGGACAACCTGGAGACGCATGACGAGCGGCTGATTCTGCCGAACACATGTTTTTCTGTCGAACCGGGAATTTACCTGGACACGTTCGGTATCCGCAGCGAGGTGAATGTGATCGCGGCTCCGGGACGCGCGGCGACGACGGGACGGGTGCAGCAGGAGCTGGTGAGGATCTAGGCAGCGCAGCCAGCAGCCAACGGGCGATAGCGAATAGGCAACAGGCAATAGCCAGTGGGCAGTCTGGAGTGCTGGTATAGTCGAAAGAGATGGCCTCGAAGGTTCAAGTACCTGCGAAGACGCAGAGTTCATCGCAGGGATTCGTATATCTGGCATTGCTTTTGGGCTGGCTGGTTCCGGGCGCAGGGCACCTGCTGACCGGGCGGTGGGTGCGCGCGCTGCTGCTGTTTGCGGCGATCACGGCCATGTTCTGGCTGGGCATTGCAATGCAGGGCAAGCTGTATGCCCCGAACACGGGCGACATTCTTGAAATGCTGGGGTTTGTGGGTGACGTCGGGAACGGACTCTTCTACGCGCTGGGACGGATGATCGGCCTGGGTCAAATCCCGGTGCAGACAGTGACGGCCGACTACGGGACGAAGTTTATTGTGGTCGCGGGGCTGCTGAATTTTATCTCCGCAGTTGACGCGCATAACCTTCGCATTGGCAGGAAGGCCTGATGTACTCACCCTCACACTTTACCGCGGTGCTGCTGTTTGCCACTTTTGCGTCAGTGGTCTTCGGGATCACGCAGCGCTCAACCCCCAAGGCAATGCTTCGCTACGGAGCATTTTGCTGGGCCTGCTTTGTGGGCGTGGTGATTGCGGCCAGTTGGTTGATGTATTTCGTCAAGAAATAAACAGCGAAAAGCCGGCTCGCTGAAGAGCGGTCAGTGGCTTGGCGCGCTTCCGCCGGGCTTTTCCCACAGCATGGCGTCGAAGTCCTGGATGATATTGAAGTCGGCGCGGCGGTAAAGCGAGACGGCGCCTTCATTCTCGGCGGTAACCGTGAGGGTCAGGGCGCGGAAGCCCTCAGCCCTGAGGCTCAATGCACATTCTTCAAGAAGCATGCGTCCGAGGCCGCGGCTGCGCTCCTCCCTTGCAACGCAGAGCTGGGTGATGTGGGCGACGTCTTCGCGGACGCGCGAGCAGAGGACGAGCCCGGCGAAATCCTTTGTGGAGCGGCGGACGAGGACGCGTGAGGACGCAGCGTTGAAGTATCCGCAGCCGGGAAAGCGAACGATATTGTGCAGGAAGCGGAGCGAGCCGGCGGTTGAGCGGTACTGGTCGTTGATATGGCTGTCGAGATGGCTGCTGTAGGCCGACGAAATGAGCCGCGCCGCTGCGTTGAAGTCTTCTTCGCGCCAGGGGCGGAGCTCGAGGTCAGAGCGGTTTGAATCCATGACGGGCGGGATTGTGGCGATCAGGTCGCGGCGCATGAACAGACGCCGGTAAACGCTGAACCCTGCCTCGGAAAAGACCGGAGCGAGCTGGCCGTGGGAGTGGAGCAGCAACTGCGACTCGATGCGTTCGATGCCGGGAGAGTTCTGGAGCAGCTCGAGAAGGCTTTTGAGGAGCAGGGACTCGACTTCGGAAGCGCTCGACTCATTGTTCTGGGGCAGGAGAGCAAAGACGTCGCCGATGACGGCTTTGTGCTCTTCATAGACGCAGAAGACGTAGCCGGACACGCGGCCATTCTCAACGGCGACATAGCCGGGCAGGACGCGCGAGTCAAGATATTGAAGAAGAAGATTTGCGGAAGGCCGGTAGTCCCACTCAAGCCGCTGGCTCCAGACGCGCGCCTCGGAATCGAGCAGCGGCCTGAGGTTGGCCGCGGAGAAGTGGCGAAGGTCGAGGATTTCGAGTTGGAGCGCGGAAGCCATCGCGTTCGAATTCTATTTTGTTGTTCCCCCAGTTTCGCAGGTGGATGATTCAGTTTGACATTAATCCGGCATTCACACACCGGCGGTCGAGCGTGAGTGTCGTAACTAACTGATTACTGACGGGCGGAAACTGAGAAGACCGTCAGATTTTGAGCAGGATACTTGAAAAGCGGTTCGTATGTCCTGTCCTTGAGTATTCGATTCAGTTTGCCCACGGAAGAATCGCGCACAACGACGATGTGCTGCTCAGGCGGGACCCCGTCTCTCTCGTAATCCCAGACGCGGTGGTCGCGATAGAAGGACAGACCGTACTCGACATCACGACGCACATCCAAAACAGCGACGGGTTCGCCGGGCTCAGCGATTTTATCGAGGATGCGCGAGAGCGGGCGCGCGGAGTATGTGAGGTCGATGAGAGTAATGTTGCGTTTGGTGCCGGCGACGGCGGGAATTCCGAAGAAGGGGCCGACGCCGAAGAGATAGAAGAGAATGATGACCATGGGAGTCATGGTCGCAATGCGCAGACGCTTGAGTCCGAAACGGTAAACACAGATGAGGATGAAGATCGTCGCGGCGAAGCCGGTCATGCCTCCGGCAATGATGGCCTGAATGGGCGGGATGGCCTCGGGGTTTTGCAGGTGGAGTGGCAAGAGAACGGCAAAGGTGAGGAGCAGGCCGGTGAGCACGGCATGAAGGATGAGCAGCCAGGGTTTGAGGCCGCGCTCGCGCATGCGGTTGAGGTAGTCGCCGCAGAGAATGGTCAACGGTGGGACCGATGGCAGGATGTAGCCGGGCAGCTTGGACTGCGATAAAGAGAAAAAGGCGACGGGGATGAACGCCCAGAGAACGAGGAACTCGGGGAAGGCGTCTCCGGCGCGGAAGGTACCCATGTAGTGGTACTTGGCGCGGCGCGCGCGCCACTCGGCGATGGACCCGCGGACTGCGTCCCAAAGTGCCGCGACAGCGATTACGGCCCAGGGCGTGAGCGCGAGCAGAATGATGGGGAAGTAGTACCAGAGGGCCTCTTCATGGTGGAAGCGGTCGGTGGCGAAGCGTTCAATATTGTGCTGGAGGAAGAAGACGCGCAGGAAGTTCGGGTTGCGGCGCTGGACCGCGATGTACCAGGGCAGAACCATGGCGAGGTAGAGCGCGGCTCCGGGCCCCCAGAAGGTACGGCGGATAATGGCCCACTCGCGGCGGAGAGCGGCGAAGGTGAAGATAATCGCCAATGCGAGGACCGGCGCGACAGGGCCTTTGGCAAGCGTGGCCGCTCCGACGAAGAAGTAGAGATCGAAGAGCCAGAACTTTTTATCTGTCTCATACCACGCATACCAGCCGAGCATACCGATGCAGAAGGGCGCGGCGAGCTGCATGTCCGTCGATGCGCCGCGGGCGAAGCTGAAGATTCCCGCGCAGGAGACGGTGATGAGGGCGGCGTCGAGCTGGCCTCCGCGGCGGAAGCGGCGGATGTGGAGATAAATCAGGACAACGAGAACGAAGGCGAAGCTGGCGGAAGGCAGGCGCGCGGACCAGTCGTGCATGCCAAATTCCTTGAAGGCAAACATGGCGCGCCAGTAGTAGAGGGCGGGCTTTTCAAGCCAGGGCCTTCCCCATAGATACGGCGTGATGAAGTCGCGGCGCTGGAGCATTTCGCGCGCGACTTCTGCGTAACGCGGCTCGTCCGCGCCGACCAGACCAAGGCCCGCGCCGCCAAAGATGGGGACGAGGCCGTAGAAGATGAAGAAAACTGTGAGGATGAGGAGCGTGGCCGCTTCGAGCACGGTCCCAAGGGCGGGGAAGCGCGAGGTCCAGGTAGTCGGGTCGTGGCGCAGCGCTCTGATTCTGGAAGGGATTCCCACGTCTTAAAAAAGAGTTACGGGTTAAGGCTAACAGATGAACGGTCGGTGACGCAGGCAGCGGATCAGGAGCGGGTTGCGCCGGCTGCGGGCTGCGTACGAAGACATTCACGGAGCAGATCGTGAATGCGCGCGGTAGCTGCGGGAAGCGGGCCGTCGATGGTGCAGCCGCTGGCGTGGCTGTGGCCGCCTCCGCCAAAGCGCTCGGCGATGCTTGCGACGTTGATCTCTCCCTTACTGCGGAGGGAGAGACGAATGCGACCGTCGGCGAGCTCGCGCAAAAGAACGGCGACGTCGATGCCGTCGATGCCGATAGCGTAGTTCACAAGACCTTCGCAGTCTTCTTCGGCGGCAGCGGTGCGGTGCATGTCGTGCTGGGTAACCGACATCCAAGCCAGGCGGCCTTCACGCTGGAGACTGGAGAGTGCGGCGCCGAGGAGCCGCATCTTGGACGTCGGATTGGAGAAGTAGACGTTGTAGGCGATGGTGGCGGGATGTGCGCCGTGACGTACGAGGTCAGCAGCGATATCGAAGGCGCGCGCATCGGTTCCGGCGTAGCAGAACGATCCGGTGTCAGTGAGGACGGCGATGTAGAGACAGGTGGCCATCTCCGGAGTTATGCGAACGCCGGCCAGCATGGCCAGCTCGTAGATCATGGCGGCGACGGCGCATGCGTCGTTTTCTATCCAATTGATGTTGGCGAAGAGCTTGCCGCTGAAGTGATGATCGATGTTGATGGTGAAGCGGCCTTCGAGACCGCGCAAGCCGGTGCGTGCGATGCCGTCGCACTCAAGCAGGATGACTGCGTCGTATTCGCCGCCGATGGTGTCGGTGGCGCGGATCGTGTCGACGCAGGGTAGGTGGCGGTAGATAACGGGAACGCGGTCGCGGGAGACGATATCGACCTGCTTGCCAAGCTGCTGGAGGATCATGCCGCAGGCGAGCATGGAGCCGATGGCGTCGCCGTCAGGGCGCGCATGCGCGGCCACAAGAAACCGGCTGCCATTTTCAATGGCTTCGAGCACGGCGCGGATGTCATTTGGCTTCTGCATAGGGCTAAGGCTTCGATTGGACCCCGGTCGCTTCCTTCATGCGCTTGCGCTGGCGTCCCAGCAGGTCGTCGATGCGGGCCTTCATCTTCTCGGACCGGTCGATGTGGAAGGTGAGGTCCGGGACGTGCCGCGTGCCCATGCGTTCATGCAGTTCGTGGCGGATGTAGCCGCGTGCGGCCATGAGGCCCTCGAGGGTGTCGGACTCCTCCTGTGGGCCGCCATCGACGGCGACGTAGACAAGCGCAGATTTTCCGCCCGGGCTGAGCAGGACCTGGGTGACATAGGCGAAGCTGATGCGAGGATCGGAGAGTTCTCCCTCGATCATGGTGCTGATTTCATCGCGCAGCGTTCCTGCGACCCTGTCGCGGTGGTGCTGACGTGCCCTTGATTCCGGCATCTCTTTTTTCCCTTATCGATTAAACGTTTGAGGATAACAAAAAGCGAGCCGAGATGCGATCAACTTTCTTCGATGAAATGCCACCATATGTCGGCAATTTGCGCGCCAAAATCGCTGATGATGCGGGTTACGGCGCTTTCGATCTGCTGCATCTGGCCGGACAAATAATCGCGCGACGAGGAGATGGCGACGATGCCGATGGTGGCAGATTGCCAGGTGACGACCTCGTCCAGCTCGGCAATGGAGATGTTAAAGCCGTGGGCAAGCTTCTCCTTGAGGCTGCGGACGACCTGGCGCCGGTCCTTGAGCGAGTGTGCGCGCGCGATGCGCAGCTCGATGGTCATCGAGGCGATGGGCATTGTTGACTTATGGTAACGCGTGAGCGGGAGCCATGCTTTTGGCTAGCCGTTGAGGTGAATTCCGGGGCCGAAGACTCCGATGAAAACGGCGGCGAAGATCACGGCGACGGCGATCCATGCATAGCTGCGCGGGACGATCTGCGTTTCGCCGGGCTGAATGCGTTTGGGGACGTAGTAACGGAGCCAGAGGAGCCAGCAGTTGCCTCCGGCGGAAGCGGCGAGCGCAGACAGAAGGACGTAACGCATGCCGATGGGATTGAAGAAGCCAGCGAGCCCGTCGAGGATGATTGCGGTGAAGTAGGGGACCCAAAGCAGCCGGCGGAAGCGGCGGGCGTCATTCCGGGCGGCGCCCATGCGCTGGACGAGGTTGGCGCCGATGAGGAGGACGGTTCCGTAATAGGAGACGACGCCGAGCGCTACAAGTCCGGTGCGCCAGAGCCAGTGGGGCTCAAGTCCGTGGATGACCATGGCCCAGTCGCCGAAGTTGCTGACGCCGGAGTAGAAGAAGTATCCGGTGCCCGCGAGCAGGTTGAAGGACATGGCGATGAGAAGGAAGAAGCGCCAGGTGGGCGAGGCGCTGCGGACGGTGCGCAGAAGAAACCAACAAACAAGGCCAGTGGCGAGATTGACGAGCGTGCCTCCAGCTTCCACGAGACGGCTGTCCTTGGCGCTGGACCACGCGAGCGAGCAGAGTGTGCCCGATGCATGCAGCGTGAGGATTGCGGTTGCGGCGTGGCCGAGACCCTCATGCAGCATGGTGGAGAGCACACCGGCGATGACGCTGATGGCGCAGATGGTGGGGATGTCATCAAGTGCGACGATTGGCTGGTTCTGGGCGGTTGTCGTGCTCATGGCATCCAGCATGGGCGCAAGGAAAGCCGGGAGCAAGTGAGGAATGTCATTCGTTTTGGGTGACGTTTTCGATATCGGCTTGCTATACCTTCGCCGACCCGTATTGCTGGTGCCTAAATGGCGACCGATGCGCTGAATTCGGCTTATGAAAGCGTAAACTCGCTTTCTGCTGTTGATTCAGGCTGGAGCCTCGGTAAGCGAGTCGCCTTCCGCTTTGCTTTCTGCTACTGGGTCTTGTATTGCCTGCCTGAGGATGGACGCGTATCGCTTTTTTCCTCTTTCCCATACTCCGATTTCGCTTTCCGTTGGTACACGTGGATCTGGCACAAGATCACACCGTGGGTCGCGCAACACCTCTTCCACTTCAGCGGATCGTATGTCACTTACTTCGCGACAGGAAGTGGCGATACGGCCCTTGATTATGTGGAGAATTTTCTATTTGTCGTCGTCGCTGTTTTCGCGACGGTAGTATGGTCAATTGCCGATCGCAAACGCAAGGAATACGGTACGCTGTACGCTTGGCTGCGGGTGCCTTTGCGACTGACGCTTGCAGCGACGCTGCTTACATACGGCTTCTTCAAGATTATTCCTACGCAATTCCAGCCGCCAAGCGTGGTTCAACTACTGACGGAGACGTATGGTGAAGCTTCGCCGATGGGCATTCTGTGGACATTCATGGGCGCTTCGATGGCGTATACGATCTTTGCGGGCCTGGCGGAGGCGGGAGCGGGATTTTTGCTGCTTTTTCGCAGGACAGCACTGCTTGGGTCTCTGGCGTCCGCGGCTGTTCTTCTGAATGTCGTGATGCTGAACTTTTGCTACGACGTGCCAGTGAAGCTCTATTCCGCCAACCTCCTGTTGATGGCGATCTTTCTGGCGCTCCCGGACGCATCGCGGCTGACGAATGTTTTTATTCTTAATCGGCCTGCGCCCCGGGCAGATTTGTCGAAGCCTTGGTTGCCTCGGAAGTGGATGCGCGTTGCCGCGCAGGTGCTGATGGCGGCCTTCTTCACAAGTCTCATTTATATGAACATTTCGTATGAATGGCATTATTTGCACCCCAAAGGAGAGGGCAAACCGCTGCCAGTGTACGGCGCGTTCAGACTGAATTCACTTGAGCTGAATGGGGTGGCAGCCCCATCAACAGATCCGCCAAATCCCGGCTGGCGGTTGGTGGTTGCGGAGCGTAGATTCTGGGTGATGGAAGATGCGAAAGGGAAAAGGCTCTACTACCAACCCCGTTTTGATACCAAATCAGATAGCTTAAGCCTTTATTCCCAGGAGACACATTCAACAGTCAAACTGCATTATGTGCAGCCCGATCCCGGACACCTCGTACTGACTGGGCAAGTCGCAGGAGAACAAGTTTCGGCGCAGTTTACGAAGATAGATGACAAGTCGCTTGTGCTGACGCATCGAGGGTTCCACTGGATCAACGAGTACCCGTTTAATCGCTAGCTCGGTGAAACCGGGAAACTCTGATTGTCATCGACAAAAGAATTTCGGCCAGTTAATGCCGTATGGGAGCGGTCTTAGACTGGCCGATTCTTGCTGAGGATTGAAGACAATCAGCTTGCCGTCAGCTCGGCGGCGACCTTCTCAGTGACAAAGGCTTCGACAGTGTCGCCGACCTGGATGTCGGAGAAGTTCATGCCTACGCCGCACTCCATGCCGTTGGTGACTTCCTTTGCGTCGTCCTTGAAGCGCTTGAGCGAGGTGAGCTTGCCCTTGAAGACCTGCTCGCCGTCGCGCATGAGGCGAATGTCGGCGTCGCGGCGGAGGACTCCGTCGGTGACGCGGCAGCCGGCGATGGTGCCCACCTTCGGAATCTTGAAGATGTTGAGCACTTCGGCGCGGCCGAGGTAGTTCTCCTTGAAGACCGGCTCGAGCAGCCCGAGCATGGCCTTGTGGATCTCGTCCTGTAGCTCGTAGATGATGGAGTGCAGGCGAATCTCGACGCCATCCTGCTCGGCCAGCTCGGCGGCCTTGCGCTCCGGCCGGACGTTGAAGCCGATGATGATTGCGTTCGAGGCGGAGGCAAGAAGGACGTCGCTCTCGGTGATGGCGCCCACGCCGGAGCGGATGACCTTGATGCGGACCTTCTCGGTGGACATCTGCTGGAGCGAGTCGGCGAGCACCTGCACGGAGCCCTGCACGTCGCCCTTGAGGATGAGCGGCAGTTCCTTGGTTCCGGCCTGCTTGATCTGCTCGGCGAGGCCTTCGAGCGAGACGCGGGAGCTCTTGGCGAGCTGCGCCTCACGCTCCTTCATCTTGCGGTACTGCGCAATGGTCTTGGCCTTGTCGCGGTCGGCGGTGACCAGGAAAGTGTCGCCCGCATCGGGCATGCCTTCAAGGCCGAGGATTTCAACCGGAGTGGACGGGCCAGCTTCTTCGAGAGCGCGTCCGCGGTCGTCGAACATGGCGCGGATTTTGCCGAAGGTGTTGCCGACGATGAAGCTGTCCTGATTGCGCAGAGTGCCGTTCTGCACGAGCACGGAGGCGACCGCGCCGCGTCCGCGGTCGAGGCGGGCCTCAATGACGGTGCCGACGGCGGAGCGTCCGGGTGTGGCCTTGAGGTCGCCGAGGTCGGCGACGAGGCAGATCATCTCGAGCAGAAGATCGAGGTTGATGCGCTTCTTGGCGGACACGTCGACGAAGACGGTATTGCCGCCCCAGGCTTCGGGCACAAGGCCGCGATCGCCGAGCTGTTGCTTGACGCGGTCGGGCTGGGCATCGGGCTTGTCGATCTTGTTGACTGCCACAATGATGGGTACGTTGGCAGCCTTGGCGTGGTCGATGGCCTCGATGGTTTGCGGCATCACACCGTCGTCAGCGGCAACAACGATGATGACGATGTCGGTGATCTTCGCGCCACGCGCACGCATGCGCGTGAAGGCCTCGTGACCGGGCGTATCTAGGAAGACGATCTCGCGGCCAAAAGCGGGCGAGTCGGGCTTGTTGATCCGGACCTTGTAAGCGCCGATGTGCTGGGTGATGCCTCCAGCCTCGCCGCCGGCGACGTCGGTTTCGCGGATGGCGTCGAGCAGCGATGTTTTACCGTGGTCGACGTGGCCCATGACGGTGACGACAGGAGGACGGGTGACCTCGTGCTCGTCGGGGTTCTCCTGCTGGAGGAGATTTTCGATGGCCTCGTTGGCCATCTGGTCCTCGAAGGAGACGAAGTTCGTGTCGGCTCCGAACTGGCGGGCGACGTCCTTGACGAGCTCAGTGTCGAGCGACTGGTTGACGGTCACGAGCACGCCGCGCATGAGCAGGGTGGCGATGAGGTCCTTGCCGCGAATCTCAAGCTTCTCGGCTAGGTCCTTCACGCTGATGCCCTCGGTCACGGTGATGGTCCGGGTTATGGGCAGCGGCTCGGAAGGAACCTGCGCTCCGCCGAAACGGGACGGCGGTGCGAAGCCCTTCATCGGGCCTTCCTTGGTCTTGGGATACTGCTGGCGGCCGCGACGGACACCTTGGCCGGGGCGCTGCGGACGCGGCGCTTCGCCGGGAGGCGGCACAAGTCCTGCTGCTCCATTGGCCGGGCGCTGCCCGAAGCCGGGACGGCCACCGGGGCCGCCGGGACGCTGACCGAAGCCGGGACGGGCGCTTCCGGGAGGTCCGCCGCCGGGCTGCGAGCGGGTGGGATGCATCGGACGACGCGCTCCGGGCGCTCCGGGGCCGCCGGGACGCTGACCGGGGCCACCGGGACGGCGGTCGAAGATGGGGCGTCCGCGCTGCAGGCCTCCGGTAGGCGCGCTTCCCGTTTCGGGGGCTGCGGGCCGTTGCGGGGCGGTCGCAGTGGGTGGAGCAGTGTAGACGGGCCGCGGCCCGGTCTGCGGCATGATGACGCGGCGAGGCGCAGCAGGCGCTCCGGTCGAAGCGATGGGGCTTTCCTGCGCGGGCGCTTCCACAGGTTCAGCCGGGGGCGGAGGCGCAGCGGCTACAGGAGGATGCGCTGAAACTGGTGGATGCGCCGTAACCGGCGGCCTGGCAATGACTGGGCCGGCATGCGGAGCAGCAGCCGCAATGGCTGGACGGGTTTCCGCAACGGGAGTGTTTGGGGCTCCAGCGGGCGGCTTTGCGACTACAGGGCCGGCAGGAGGCTTGGCGGCAATCGCCGGAGTTTGCGGCTGCGGCGGCGCAGCAGTGATCGGGGCTGCCGGGCGCGGCTGAGGAACGATTCTGCGCGGGGCCGGCTTGGCGGGTGCCGGAGCAGGCGGCTCGGGCGCCGGTTTGGCAGCGGGTTTCGTCGCCACAGGTGCCGGCGCAGGGGGCTTGGGCGGTGCTGCGGCCTCGGGCCTGGGAGCAGGGGGCTGGTGTGCGGCCGCTTCCTGCTCTTTTTTCTGCAAGATAGCTTTGATCACGTCACCAGGCTTGGAGACATGCGACAGATCTATCTTGGGTTTGGGCGGAGCATCAGCCCGCGCGGCGGCGGAAGCGCCGGATTTGCCACGCTGAAGGTAAGCACGCACACGTTCGGCCTCGTCGGCCTCCAGCGAACTGGAGTGGGTCTTCTTCTCGGTAACTCCCACGGCTTCAAGAACATCAAGAATCGCCTTGCTCTTGACTTCCAGTTCACGTGCTAAATCGTTGATTCGAACTTTACTCATCCGCCCCTTTGTATTTGCTCCCCTGACCTTAGTTGCGCATTGCGAACTCCCGGCCTTGGGTTATTGCTCTTTCGTTATTATGGCCCGAAATGTCGTAAGATGCGCGATATGCCGGGCGCCGATGATTCAACAGGCGGCGCATTTACGCCCCACCCTCCGGTTTTCTATCGCTCTCTTCCTGAAGTTCGGCAGACTCGGCCACGTCTCCTTCAGTGACAGCCGTTTCTTCGAGCCTCTCGCTGGTGTCCTGGCGTCCGAAGACAACAGACTCAGCGCCGTCATCTTCGCTGCCGGGACCCGATTCGGTAACTTCCTCGATCTGCTCCTGAGCCACCTCGTCGTCGATGTTGCCTGAACCATCCTCGGAAGCAACCTCTTCGCCTTCCTGGGTGAGGTCGAGCTTGAGGGCGTCTTCCTCTTCCTGCAGGCTGGCTTCGGCGGCTGCCTCAGCTGCAGCGGGAGTCTCGGCAGCAGGCGCCGGGCGCGGCTCTCCGGGCTCGTACTGCCCGAAGTAGTGGCGAACGGCGGCGCTGATCTTCTCCAGCGTTTTTTCACCGATGCCGGGAATCTCTTCGAGCTGTTCGGGTGTCATGTCGGCAAGCGACTCGACCGTGGTGACGCCGGCTGCAACCAGCTTCTGGATGATGCCCTCTCCCAGCTCGCTGACCTGCTCGATGGGTGTGACGGAGGCGGCGCCGAAGCCCTGCATCTGCTGCTCGACCTCCTGGCGCTTCTCCTCTTCGCTCTTGATGTCGATCTTCCAGCCCAGCAGCTTGGCGGCAAGGCGCACGTTCTGGCCCTTTTTGCCGATGGCCAGCGAGAGCTGGGTGTCATCGACGATGACCTCAAGCTGCTTCTCGCCGAGATCGGTGATGCTGACACGGCTGACCTTGGCGGGCTGCAGGGCCTTTTCCGCGAACGTGGTGACCTCTTCGCTGAACTCGATGATGTCAATTTTTTCGCCGCGCAGCTCACGGATGATGGACTGCACGCGCATACCCTTCATGCCAACGCAGGCGCCGACAGGATCAACGTCCTTGTCGCGGGACATGACGGCGATCTTGGTGCGCTCGCCGGCTTCGCGGGCGATGGCGCGGATGACAACGGTGCCGTCATAGATTTCAGGCACTTCGCTCTGGAAGAGGTTCTGCACCAGCTCCGGCGCGGCGCGCGAGACGATGACCTGCGGTCCCTTGGCGGCGCGGTCCACGCGAAGCAGCACGACGCGCAGGCGCTCGCCGACGGCGAACTGCTCAAGGCGCGATTGCTCGCGGCGCGGCATGCGCGCCTCGGCCTTGCCGAGATCGAAGATGACGTCCTGCGGCTCCATCCGCTTGACGGTGGCCGTGAGGACTTCGCCGACGCGATGGTTGTACTCGTTGAAGACGGTGTCGCGCTCGGCCTCGCGCACCTTCTGGAAGATGACCTGCTTGGCCATCTGCGCGGCGATGCGTCCCAGCACGTCGGTGGGCTTGTAGTAGCGGATTTCGCCGCCGACCTCGACCTCGGGCGCGAGGGCGCGGGCCTCTTCAAGGGTGATCTGGTTGAGGGGGTCCTCCACCTGCTCGGGTGTCTCGACTACGGTTTTGTAGACATAGGCGCGGATTTCGCCGGTTTCCTTATCGAGCTCGGCGCGCATGTTCTCCTGCGTCTTGTAATACTTGCGCGTAGCGAGGGCGATAGCGTCCTCGACGGCGCCGACAACAATTTCAGGCTCAATGCCTTTGTCGCGGCTGAGTACTTCGATGGTCTGGTAAAGCGGGCTTGCCATAATGGTTTCTCTCAATAATCTCGTTTGGCACAATGGCCGGTTTCAATAGAACTTAAAATTCAGGGACCAGGCTGGCCTTTTCAATGTTGGAGAAGGCGATCTCAAGATTCTCCTGCGCAGCTTTTGCGGCGGCCTTCCTGCTTTTGCCTTTCTGTTTCAGGGCACTCAAGTCGAGAATGACAGCGGCGGAGCTTACCGTTGTGAGCCTGCCCTGCCAGTGCCGGTTGCCCGCAATCGGCTGAAAGGTCTGGAGCTTGACCAGGCTGCCGCTGAAGCGTTCAAAGTCCTGCAATGTATGCAGCTTGCGGTCGAGTCCGGGAGACGAAACCTCCAGCATGTATTCGGCGCCGGGTATCAGCTCCTCGACATCGAGCAGGGTTCCGAAGTCCCGGCTGAAGGCCGTGCAGTCGTCGTGCGTGACGCCGGAGAGCTGTTCGGCTTTGAAATTGTTCTCAAGGGCTTCGGGCTCCGCCGCCAGTTTGGCGCGCTGCTCGGCGTTTTTTTCTATATAGATACAGAGCGCACGCGGTTTTGCGCCGGCGCGGTACTCGACGTCGACGACATCGAGGCCGTGCGAGGCGGCGACGCGCTGGGCGGCAGTGCGGATCTGGTCCAGGTTGAATGCCATAGCCGGTTGCTGCAGGCGAATCTTGCAGAGATTTTTCGGCGGAATCTGCGGCCAAATAAAAAGTGGGCAGTAAGCCCACTCATCTCTCCGAGGCTGCCGGATACTCACAGCATCAGCCCGGATAAACTCGTCTGCATAGCTAGAATACGCTGTTTTTCGATTGCCTTCAAATCCGGACGCCTGAATGGGATGATGAAGGTCAGAGCACGCACCGGAAAGGATGAATCGAGGGGGACTTATGAGCCAGTTGAATCCGTATGAACGGTTTTTAGGTGGGCGGGAGCCTGTGGCGGTTATGGCGGAGACTCCTGCGCGGATTGGGAGGATTGCCGATGCGCTGGGCGAGGAGCGGGCGAATGCGGCTCCTGCGCCGGGCAAGTGGAGCGTGCGGGAGATTGTGTGCCACCTGGCGGACTGCGAGACGGTATTTGGAATCAGGCTGCGGCACACACTGGGCGAAGACCACCATGTGATTCAGCCGTTCGATCAGGAGACATGGGCTGTGAACTACGGGGCGTACACGCTGGCTGAGGCGCTGGCGCTGTTCCGCGCGGCAAGAAACTGGAACCTGGCGCTGCTGCGCTCGCTCAAGCCCGAGGCTTACGGGAAACCGGTGACGCATCCGGAGCGTGGCGAGATGACGTTTGGCTCGATCGTGGAGACGATGGCCGGGCACGATTTGAATCATATGGGGCAACTCGAGGCGATTGCAAAATAGACAGGCCCGCTGCAAGGATTACAGCCCCGGACGGTTTGGCTCTACAATAACGGGAAGCCATCGCGCCCGAGAGCATTGTGATTCTTTCCCAGGCCGCGGTGCATCTTCTATCTATATCTATGATTGAACATCCTGTCCCTGAAGCTTTGACCTTTGACGACGTTCTGCTGGTTCCCGCCTACAGCGATGTGGTTCCGGCGCAGGTTAGCACGCAGACGCGCCTGACGAAAAAGATTGTGCTGAATACGCCGCTTTTGAGCGCGGCCATGGACACCGTGACGGAGTCGCGGCTGGCGATTGCCATGGCGCAGCAGGGAGGGATGGGAATTATCCATCGCAACCTGACGGTGGAGCAGCAGGCCACGGAAGTGGACAAAGTGAAACGGTCAGAGAGCGGGATGATCGTTGATCCGGTAACGATGACGCCGGAGCAACTGATCTCTGACGCGCTGGAGGTGATGCGCAGGTACAAGATCTCCGGCGTTCCCGTGACCAAGAACAAGAGGCTGGTAGGCATTTTGACCAACCGCGATCTGCGGTTTGAGACGCGGACCGACATTCCGATTGACGACGTGATGACCAAGACCAACCTCATCACGGTTCCGGTGGGCACTACGCTTGAAGAGGCCGAGCAGATTCTGCATCAGCACCGCGTCGAGAAGTTGCTGGTGGTCAACGGAGACTACGAGCTGAAAGGCCTGATCACGGTCAAGGACATCCAGAAGAAGCTGAAGTATCCCAACGCCTCAAAGGACGGACAGGGGCGGCTGCGCGTGGGCGCGGCCATCGGCGCGACGGGCGACTTTATGGAACGCGCGGCGGAGCTGGTGAAGAACCGCGTGGATGTGCTGTCGATCGACTCGGCGCACGGACACTCGTCACGCGTGCTGGAAGCAGTGCGGCTGGTGAAGAAGGCGTTTCCTGATGTGGACCTGCTGGCCGGCAACATTGCGACCTACGAAGGCGCGAAGGCGCTGATCGAGAACGGCGCGGATGCGGTGAAGGTGGGCATCGGGCCAGGGTCGATTTGCACGACACGCATGGTGACTGGCGCAGGCATGCCGCAGATCACGGCGGTGAGCGAGGCGTATCGCGCCGGGCAGGAGCATGGGATTCCGGTGATCGCGGACGGCGGCATCAAGTACTCGGGCGATGTGACCAAGGCGATTGCCGCGGGCGCGAACGTGGTGATGATCGGATCGCTGTTTGCGGGCGTCGACGAGAGCCCGGGTGAGACGATTCTGTATCAGGGGCGGTCGTTCAAGGCGTATCGCGGCATGGGGTCGCTGTCGGCGATGTCCCAGGGATCGGGCGAGCGGTACTTCCAGGGCGCGCAGGACTTTGAAGAGCAGGAAGCACGCGGCGAAGGCGTGGTGAACCGCGAGCGCAACGGGCAGAACCGGCTGGCCAAGTTTGTTCCGGAAGGCATTGAAGGGCGCGTGCCGCATCGCGGGCCGCTGGAGGCGATGGTGTATCAGCTGGTCGGCGGACTGCGCTCAGGTATGGGGTATTTAGGCTGCGGGACGATTGAGGACCTGCAGACGAAGTCGCGGTTTGTGCGGATCTCAAACGCCGGACTGCGCGAGAGCCACGTGCACGACGTGATCATCACTCGCGAGGCCCCGAACTATCACGTCGAATAGGACTGGTCGTCCAGGCGGATGCGGCTTGGCCGGTAGTTCCGCTGGATTTCGTGTCCACTCCCTTTGGGAGCGGACGGATGGCCTCGTTAAGACGTTGCTATTCAATCGCTTACGTGCAGGTCCGTAAATACTGAAGTATTCACTTGACAATTTTCAACCGCGGGAGTCTACTGCAATAGTAAAGCATGTACTTCACTATTGAGAGAGGAGATTGTTTATGGAGCCTTCTGTTGTACACAGTACGTTTGTGATCGAGCATCGCTATCCGTACCCGGTTGAGCGGCTTTTTGCGGCCTTCGCGGACCCAGCGAAGAAGCGCCGCTGGTTTGCCGAGAGCGACAACCACGATGTTGAGTTGTATGAGATGGATTTTCGAGTGGGCGGAGTGGAGCGAACTTCCTATCGCTTCCGTCCGGGAACTCCGTTTCCGGGAGTCATGCTGCAGACGGAAGGAGCAATTCAAGACATCGTGCCGAACGAGCGAGTAGTGACGGCGTCGACGATGAGTCTTGGCGATCGCCGGATTTCGTCGTCTCTGATTACGGTGGAGTTTGTCCCGAATGAGCAGGTGACGGATCTGGTGCTTACATATCAGGGGGCTTTCTACGAGGGGTCGGGTGGACCGAAGATGCGAGAAGAAGGATGGCGCAAATTGCTGGGACAGCTTGATGCGGAGTTGTCGAAGTGACGGCGTTGTGAGGCCAGGTATGAGGAAATTCGCCGAGTCGACCGGCGAATGGCCCGCAGTAGCGAGGGAAGTTTGAAGAAAGAAGACGTAAGGATAGAACGGCTGTTTCATGCGCTGGGCGATCCTACGCGCCGCGCGATTCTTGACAGGCTTGCGGCGGGGCCGGCGTCGGTCTCGCGCCTGGCGGAGCCGCTGGGGATCACGCTGACGGCTGTCATGCAGCATTTGCAGATCCTGGAAGAGATCGAGTTGGTGAAGACCGAGAAGGTTGGGCGCGTGCGCAGCTGCCGCATTGAAGCTGCAGGGTTCAGGCTGCTTGAGCAGTGGGTCCGCGAGCACCGGTTGAGCTGGGAGAACAAGCTGGAGCGGCTTGGCGATCTGCTGGCCGAAGAAGACGAGCAGGGAGCGCAAGGCAGCGGGCGTTAGAGGTACTTGTCGAGCGGAATCTGGAAGTAGAAGAGCTCATGTCCGCCAGCGGTGCGGATGTCGCGCAATACCAGGGACGCTCCCTTGAGCGGGGAGTTTCCTAATCCCTGCATGTCGTAGAACAGAAATCCGGCGCGGGTGCTGTGTGGCGGCACGGTGATGGCGCTGTACTCAAACTGATTAAAGTCCGCTTCAATCTTTTTGTCCGGCGTCTTTGGCTTGGTGTGCATGGGCGGCAACGGCTCGGGCAGCGGAATGATCTTGCCCGGATATGCGATCTTGGTCATGCGGCGTTCAACGTCCTCGGGCTGCGCGGCGGGGATGCGGTCTCCGGCTGAGTCGAGGAAGTCGATGCGGGCCTGATCGAGCGAAAGCGGCTGGTCGCCGTTGTTGGTGACGACAACATAGATGGGCATGAAGTTGTTTTCGATGTAGCGGACACGGAAGATCTTGCCCATCTCTTTTGTGTCGTAGGGAACGGCGGCGATGACTACATGCTCGGCGGTGTGCGCGTCGTAGGACGGATAAGTGGATGCGTCCTTGGGAACAGGCATTTTGTGGTCGGAAGCAAACAGGCTGGGTGCGGTAAGACAGAGCGCGAGGATGAGGCTGGCCGAAAAGCGCGGGCGCATATGATTCCGCACGATTATCATCCTTCGATAGGACTTGGTAAAGAGGGAATCGTTAGCGGATGCTCGTTTTTTATAGCTTTGCGTTGTTGATGGTGCTGGTGGTCGGCGCGCCGTACTGGCTGCTGCGCATGGCGGCGAGCGGCAAGTATCGCGAGGGGCTGGGAGAGCGGCTGGGACGCGTGCCGCGGCGGCTGCGCGCGTCGGAGCAAGTGATCTGGGTGCATGCAGTGTCTGTGGGCGAGCTGCTGGCGGCGAGCCGGTTGATCGGGGAGCTGGACGCGCACTCGGGTTGCAGAGTGATGATTTCGACCACCACGCGAACCGGGCAGCGGCTGGCGCGGGAGCACTTTGGCGATGACCGGGTGTTTTACTTTCCGCTGGACTTTGCCTTTGCAGTGCGGGCGTATCTGCGGGCGCTGCGGCCACGCATGGTGGTGCTGCTGGAGACGGAGTTCTGGCCGCGGATGCTGATGGAGTGCCGACGCGCAGGGGTCCCGGTGGCAGTGGTGAATGCGCGCATCTCAGACCGGTCGTGGCCGCGGTATTTGCGGTTGCGGTTTTTGTGGCGGCATCTGCTGAATGGGCTGGCCGTGGTGCTGGCGCAGAGCGCAACCGATGCGGAGAGGCTGAATGCGCTGGGTGCAGAGAATGTTCGCGTGGGCGGAAATCTGAAATATGACATTCGCGTGGCGAAGCCTGCGGCGGTGACGGAGGCATTGCGGGCGCAGGTCGCTCCGGGGACAAAGGTTGCCGTGTGCGGGTCTACGCTCGATGGCGAAGAAGAACTGCTGGTGAGCGCGATGCCCGGAGATGTGATTGCGGTGATTGCGCCGCGGCATCCGGAGCGATTTGGCGCAGTCGCGGAGATGCTAGCGCGGCGCGGGGTGCGTTACGTGCGGCGGTCGCAGTGGATGGAGGCGCGCGGTCCGCTGGAAGCGGGAACTGTGTTTCTGCTGGATTCGATTGGCGAGCTGGCGTCGGTCTATTCGCTGGCAACGGTGGCCGTGGTGTGCGGTGGGCTATTTGTGCCGGGAGGGCACAATCCGCTGGAGCCCGCGCAGTTTGGCGTGCCGGTGGTGATGGGCCCGTATTACGAGAATTTTCGCGGGATTGTAGACGAGCTGCGTGCGGCAGACGCGGTTGCACTGGCGGAGCCGGAGCAGCTGCCGCGCGTGCTGCAAAGCTTGCTCAACGATGAGGCAAAGGCGAGAGCGATGGGCGCGAGGGCGAAAGCGGTGTGCGCGCGCGAAGCGGGCGCAACCGCACGTGCGGTGGAGGCGCTGACGGCGCTGCTTGAGGTGCATGCATGATGCGGCCCTTTGCGTTTCTGGTGCCTGTATACGCGGCCGCGGTTGCGGCAAAGAATGCTGCGTACGAGCGAGGATGGACGGAGCCGCAGCTGTTGAAGTGGCCGGTGGTGAGCGTGGGCAATTTGTCTGTGGGCGGCTCGGGGAAGACTCCAGTGGTGATTCGGCTGGCGCAGTTGTTGCGGGCCGAAGGCGTGTCCGTGGACGTGTTGTCGCGCGGGTACGGCCGGAGCGGCCAGGGCGTGGAGCGGGTGGATGCCGATGGCAACGCAGCGCGTTACGGTGACGAGCCGCTGCTGATTGCGCGTACGGCCGGGGTTCCCGTGTATGTGGGCGCGAGCCGTTATGAGGCCGGGCTGCTGGCGGAGCGGGATGCGGCGAATGAGGGAATCCATCTGCTGGATGACGGGTTCCAGCATCGCAGGCTGGCGCGGTCGATGGATATTGTTGTGCTGCATGCGAGCGATTTTGTGGAAGGGTTGTTGCCTGCGGGGCGATTGCGCGAGCCGCTGTCATCGTTGAAGCGCGCGCAGGCAGTTGTGCTGCGGGATGAAGACCGTGAGCTGGAGGCGGAGTTGCGCAGGCGGGGGATTACGGCACCGCTGTGGATTCATCGTCGCGAGCTAAAAGTGGACGCCGCGGGGCGCGCGGTTGCCTTCTGCGGGATTGCGCGGCCGGACGAATTTTTTGCCGGGCTGCGCGCGCTTGGCTTGGATGTAACGGCGACGCGGTCGCTGTGGGACCACCAGGATTACACGCGCGCGGAGATAGAGCGGCTGACCGGAATGCTGAGGAAGCACAGTGCGGAGTGCTTTGTGACGACGGAAAAGGATGCTGCGCGGATGACGGGCGAGCAACGCAAGATGCTGGAGGCGGCGGCTCCGCTGCATGTGGCGCGGCTTGAGGTTGTGCTGGAGAACGAGGCCGCAGTCGTGCAGCAACTGCGCGCTCTGCTTGTGAGAAAATAAGGGCTTGCCGGACAAGAAAGAGCAGTACCGTGTGCTGGTGATGCGGCTGAGCGCGATGGGGGACATTCTCCATGCGCTGCCGGCTGTTACGGCCTTGCGAGAGGCGCATCCCGAGTGGCGGATTGGATGGGCGGTTGAGCCGCAATGGAAGCCGCTGCTGGCCGCGGAGAGCGCAACTGAGCGCGGACCGGCGATGCCGTTGGCGGATCGCGTTCATGTAATCCCTGCGCGGCGCTGGGCGCGTGCTCCGCTGAGCGCGAAGACGCTGCGCGAGGTGCGGCAGGCAAGGCGGGAGCTGCGCGAGGAGCAGTACGACGCCTGCGTGGATCTGCAGGGCGCGGTGCGGTCGGCGGTGATTGCGAAGTGGGCGCGGGCGAAGCGGCTGATCGGCGAGGATAATCCGAGGGAGTGGGTGGCGCGGTGGTTCTTCAGCGAGCGAGTGATGACGCGCGGCGTGCATGTGATCGAGCAGGCGATCGAGGTGATGAATGCCGTCGCAGGCGAAGTGCTCCCGGTACGGGAGCCGCTGCTGCCGGTCGATCCTGCTGCAGAGTGCGAGGCCGATGCGCTGGGCGCGCCGTTTGTGTTGATTCATCCCGGTGCGGGATGGGGCGCCAAGCGCTGGCCGACGGACCGCTATGCCGCTGTCGCACGGGCGCTGCACGATCTTGGCTATGGAGTGGTGGTGAACGCAGGACCGGGAGAAGAATCGCTGGCCGATGAAGTTGCCGCGCAGAGCGGCGGGTATGCCATGCCGTTGCGCTCGTCGATCTCGGTGTTGATTGCGATGACGCGGCGGGCCGCGCTGGCGATTGGCGGCGATACGGGGCCGCTGCATCTGGCTTCGGCACTGGGAAGGCCGGTGGTAGGCATCTATGGGCCCACCGATCCGGCGCGGAACGGGCCATTCGGCGGCAGGTTTGAGGTGCTACGTCATCCGGAGAGCAAGCGTGACCACTCGCGGCACGCTGCGCCGGAAGCAGGACTGCTTACGATTACGCCTGACGCGGTGATACAGGCGGCAACGCGTCTGCTGCGGGGAGAACCGTAAATGGCAGGCGGATGGAGCAGGGTTGCGCGGCGGATACGGGTCCCTCTGGGGTTTGCGTTTGTGGTGGTGTTCATGTGGCTGGCGCGGCCCCGGGTGGGATCGCTTGCGCTGAGTTTGTTGCTGGTGGTTCCGGGACTGTGGCTGCGCGGATATGCCGCGGGATATGTGAAGAAGAATGCCGAGGTCACGGTGACAGGGCCCTATGCGTATACGCGGAATCCGCTGTACCTGGGGTCGATGCTGATTGCTTTTGGCTTTGCGCTGGCCGCGCGGAGCCTTTGGATTGCGATGGCGCTGGCCGTGCTGTTCGCGGTGATTTATATTCCGGTAATCCGGTCGGAGGAGGAGTTTCTTCGCTCGAAGTTCGCTGATTATGAGGCGTATGCGGCGCGGGTGCCACGATTGCTTCCGCGGTTTCGGCCCGCGGCGGCGGCGGATGATGAGGCAGGCGGCGAGTTTTCGTCCGCGTTGTACCGAAAGCATCGCGAGTACAATGCACTGATAGGGGCCGCGGCAATATATGCGGCCCTGGTCCTGAAAATTTTCCTCTGGCGTTGAGAGCTTAACGTTACCGCAGGTGAGTGTCTGGATTGATTTGTCGCTTTAAGTTGGTGCCCGCCTTTGCCTGCGTGATGGTGTTGAGCGCACTTTGCGCTGAGACGCCGCGAGTTATGCCTCCGCTGCCTGCGCCGCAGCCGGGCTTTGTGTTTCCGCAAAAGCAGACGCTGAACTACGCCGTGGACTGGCGCGTGTTTCCGGCGGGAGTGGCGGCCTTCCACATCGAAGGCGACGGCAACGTGCAGCATGTATCGGTAGAGGCGGACACGGTGGGCGCGGTGAACCTGCTGTTTCGGGTGACGGACCGTTTTCAGTCTTCGTTCAACAGCCAGACCGGCTGCTCGCAGCAATTCGCAAAGCAGATTGTTGAGGGCCGGCGGCACGTGAACAGCACCCTGCAATTCGACTATGCGGACAAGAAGGCGATTTTCACGGAGAAGAACCTGGTCTCAGGCATTAAAAAGCACGTGGAGACGCCGATTCCTCCGTGCGTGACCGATTCGCTTTCGGCGATTTTCTATGCAGCCTCGCAGCCGATGACGGTGGGGAAGAGCTTCCAGTTTCCGCTGGGGGACTCGACGCGAACGGTGAAGGTGACGATGCGCGTGGAGGGTCGCGAGCAGATCACGACTCCGGCGGGAACCTTCCAGACACTGCGCGTGGAGCCTACGGCAGATGCCGGCGTGGTGAAGAGCCGCGGCAATATCTGGATCTGGTATACGGATGACAGCCGGCGTATTCCGGTGCAGATGCGGGCGCGGCTGTTCTGGGGGACGATCACGTTTCGGCTGACTTCAATAGAGCCGAAGTAGGCCGGGCCCTAGCGCTGCGTGGCCGTCCAGGCGTCCGCGTAGACGTGATTTCCATCGAAATAAAAATCAGACATGCCGACGGTGTCCGTAAGGTAGGTCCGAACGTGTGCGGTTTGCAGCGCGCGCAGGACCCGTGGACGTGGAAGGCCATAGAAGTTGCGGAGCCCGACAGAGACCGCGGAATAGGCCGGAGCGACAGCGGCCAGGAAGTCCGGGTTGGTAGAAGTGTTGCTTCCGTGATGGCCGACCTTGAGGAAATCGGCATGCAGGCCGCCTTCGGCGAGCATGCGGTTTTCGCTGGGCCGCTCGGCGTCGCCTTCGAGCAGGGCGGAGGTGTGGCCGTAGGTGAGGTGCAGCACAAGGGAATCGTCGTTGGTGGGGTAGCTGCGCGGATGATAGCCGGGCGCGGGTGAGAGCACTCGGATGGAAACTCCGCCGAAGGTGAAGGCATCTCCTGCGATGTAATGGTGGACACGCGTGCCGTCCTGCGCGGCATCATGGAGCAGGTTTTCGACCACCGGGACATCAGGCTCAGGGCCGAGCCAGAGCTGGCGCGGGTGGAAGTTGGCGAAGATGGCGGGCATACCGCCGATGTGGTCTTTGTGTCCGT
>Ga0335075_10002454_pt1 | contig 29931 bp, 25 predicted proteins | sample Lox_Sample_24_FD_206723 | JGI IMG/M metagenome (GOLD analysis project Ga0335075, IMG submission 206723) | Soil microbial communities from Loxahatchee National Wildlife Refuge, Florida, United States - Lox_Sample_2.4 | ecosystem: Environmental > Terrestrial > Soil > Wetlands | place: USA...
GTTCCGCGACGAAGAGGTGTTGCCCGGCGTCGAGGATCTGCAGGTGGAGCTCGCGGTCCGCGATGGCGGCCGGGTCAGCTGGGTCGCGCCGGATTCGCCGCTCGTGCGCGGCGGCCAGGTGACGGCGGTGCGGCTGTGGCTGCGCATCCGCAGCGATGCGACCGAGGGCGGATACGTCGACGCGCGCACGCTGACGTATGCGGATGCGGTGTTCACGCCGACGCAGATCGAAGCGCGGCAGCGGCGACTGCTCGTCGAGCGCACGGTCGCGTTGCGGAACCTCGGCCCGTGAAGCCCACGCAACGCGGCGCCACGCTCGTCGTCGGATTGATCCTGTTGTCGCTGGTCACGCTGTTAGGGCTGGCCGGCGCGAGCACGGCGCATGTCGAGCAGCAGCTGGCACAGAACGAACAGTTTCGCGAGAATGCCGCGTCCGCCGCGAGCGCCGGCATCGAAGTCGCCATCAGCCGTATCGTGACCAGCTCCTCTCCCGCGTTCGCGCCCACGTTCATCGACGAGCCCGTGCCGGGCACGCCCGATCGCTACCAGGTGCGCGTGCGTTTCGCCGGCTGGGAACTGGCGCTGCCGCAGGCCGCGGGTGTGCCGCTCGCCGGCGCGCATTTCGACGTCGACAGCACCGGCACGTCCACCCGCCATGCCGTCGACCGGCAGAAGGCGGACGTGATGCTCGTGTGGCCATCGGCGGACGCGACGCCCCTGCCCTGCGAGCCCGATCTGCCGGGCCGTCATTGCCGCGTCGCCGGCGAGCTGGTGCGGCTGTCGTGGCAACGCGTGCCGGTGGAATGACGATGCGTAGAACTCGCGCTTTCACGCTGGTCGAAGTGCTGACCGCGCTCGTGGTCATCGGCGTGCTCGCCGCCATCGCGATCCCGACCTGGCGCACGCACCTGCTGCGCGTGCGGCGCGCGGACGCGCGCGATTCACTGGTCGCCTTGCAGGCTGCGCAGGACCGCTATTTCGGCCGGCACGCGCGTTACGCCAGCGGCGCGCAGCTGTCGGCGCCGGACGGGTTGGGACTCGCCGCCACGTCGAAGCAGGGACTGTATTCGATCGTGCTCGACACCTCGGCCGACGAACTCGCGTACACCGCGACCGCCCGGCCGATCGCGCGCGCCGGCCAGGACGCGGACGACCGCTGCGCGGTGTTCTCGATTGATCACGTGGGTCAGATGCGCGCGGTGGATTCGGCCGGCGCGGATCGCAGCCAGGACTGCTGGAAGTAGGACGCGATGGCGTCGCGAGTCGCGCGCCGCGCGTCGCCGCCGACTAACTACGCCCGGCGGCCGGCGTCCGCAGCGCCCGCGGCAGCGAGAACACCACGTGCTCTTCCACGCCGCGCAGTTCCTCCGCAGAGACGCCACCCCATTCCTTCAGCCGCGCCACGACCTGTTGCACCAGCTCCTCGGGCGCCGACGCGCCGGCGGTCACGCCGACGGCATTCTTGCCCTCGAACCACTCGCGCTTCAGGAACGACGCATCGTCGATCAGGTAACCCGGCCGGCCGGCGCGTTCGGCGAGCTCGCGCAGCCGGTTCGAATTCGAGCTGGTGATCGAGCCGACGACGATCAGCACGTCGCAGGTCGCGATCAGCTCCTTCACGGCGTCCTGGCGGTTCTGCGTCGCGTAGCAGATGTCCTCGCGCCGCGGGCTGGCGAGCGTCGGGAACCGTTCGCGCAGGGCGTTGACGATCGCCGCGGTGTCGTCGACCGACAGCGTGGTCTGCGTGACGAAGGCGAGCCGCGCCGGGTCGCGCACCTCGAGCTGCTTCGCCTGCTCGACGTTCTCGATCAGGTGCATGCGGCCACCGTTCGACGTATCGAACCGGCCCATCGTGCCTTCGACCTCGGGATGCCCGGCATGGCCGATCAACACGACGTCGCGGCCGTCGCGCGCGTAGCGCCCGACTTCCATGTGCACCTTGGTCACCAGCGGACACGTGGCGTCGAACACGCTGAGCCCGCGGCGCGCGGCCTCGTCTTCGACCGCGGCAGGTACGCCGTGCGCGGAGAAGATCACCGTGGCGCCGTCCGGCACCTGGTGCAGCTCGTCGACGAACACCGCGCCGAGCTGGCGCAGCCGTTCGACGACGTGCACGTTGTGCACGACCTCGTGCCGCACGTAGATGGGCGCGCCGAACAGCGCGATGGCGCGCTCGACGATGTCGATGGCGCGATCGACGCCGGCACAGAATCCGCGGGGGTTGGCGAGGTAGATGCGCATGCGGCCTGGCCTAGCTACCGGTCCCCGTGCCGCCGGCCGCCTTCGCGCGCCGTTCGCGCTGGCCCTCGCGCAGCGCATCGAGGATCACGAGCGCCGCACCCACGCTGATCGCCGCGTCCGCGACGTTGAACGCCGGGAAGTACGAATCGTTCCAGTGCACCTGGATGAAATCGACGACGTGCCCGAGACGGAAGCGATCGATGACGTTGCCGATGGCGCCGCCGAGGATCAGCGTCAGCCCGGCGATCAGGATCTTCTGCGACGCCAGCGCCAGGCGCCGCAGCCACCAGATCAGCACGACCGACACGACCACGGCCAGCGCCGAGAACACCCAGCGCTGTGCGCCACCGGCGTTCGCGAACATGCTCCACGCGGCGCCGGGGTTGTACGTGTGGATGATGTTCAGCACGGACATCACGTAGACGGAACCGCCGTTCGGGATGCTGTCGACGATCCACAGCTTCGTCAGCTGGTCGGCGACGATCGCGAGCACGGCGATCCACCACCACTTGAGCCCGCTCTCGCGCCAGGCCAGGACCGGCGGGTTCATACCCACTGCCGGCTCTCGCCCGGTCCATCGACATTGTCCGCGCAGCGCTCGCACAGGGTCGGATGCGCGGGCTTCGAGCCCACGTCCGGCCGGTGATGCCAGCAGCGTTCGCACTTCACCGCGGTGGACGCGGCGACGCGGATCCACACGCCGCCGTCCTTCGCGATCTCCGCGACCTTGACCGCGCCCACCGGCGGACCCGCGGCATTGCTCACGCGCTTCACCGTGGCCTCCGACGTGATCAGCAGGAAGCGCAGCTCGGCGCCCAGCGCCATCAGCTTCTCGCGGAACTCGTCCTTCGCGAACACCTCGACCTCCGCGTCGAGCGAACCGCCGATCGTGCCGGCGACGCGCAGCTTCTCGAGCTCGGCCGCCACCGCGGCCTTGAGCTGGATGAAGAGATTCCAGTCCACCGCGTTCTCACCGCCGCCCGTCGCCGGCAGCCGATGCCAGGTCTCGAGGAACACCGACTCGGCGCGCTTGCCGGGCAGGAAACTCCAGATCTCCTCCGCCGTGAACGAGATGATCGGCGCGAGCCAGCGCACCATCGCTTCGGCGACGTGGAACAACGCAGTCTGCGCGGAGCGCCGCGCGTTGCTCTTTTTCGGCGTGGTGTACAGGCGGTCCTTCAGCAGGTCCAGGTAGAACCCGCCGAGATCGACCACGCAGAAGTTGTGGATTTTCTGGTAGATCAGGTGGTACTGGTACGAGCGATACGCGTCGGCGATCTCCTCGTGCAGCGCCGCCGTGCGCGCGATCGCCCAGCGATCGATCGCCACCATCTGCGCGGGCTCCAGCGCGTCGGCGTCCGGATCGAAGCCGGCCAGGTTGCCCAGCAGGAACCGCACGGTGTTGCGGATGCGCCGATACGAATCCGACACGCGTTTCAGGATCTCGTCGTTCGCGGCCATCTCGGCCGTGTAATCCGTCGCGGCGATCCACAGGCGCATGACGTCGGCGCCCAGCGAGTTCATCACCTTATCGGGCTCGACGACGTTGCCCAGCGACTTCGACTGCTTGCGGCCCTTCTCGTCGACCGTGAAGCCGTGGGTCAGCACGCTCTTGTACGGCGCGCGCGAATACAACGCCTCCGACATCAGCAGCGACGAGTGGAACCAGCCGCGGTGCTGGTCGGAACCTTCGAGGTAGATGTCGACCGGCGGGTGCACCTCTTCTGGGTGTGTGTGATGCACGCACTCGTGCGACAGGCCCGAGTCCGCCCAGACGTCCATGACGTCGACGACCTTGTCGTACTGCTCGGCTTCCGCGCCCAGCAACTCCGCCGCGTCGAGCTCGAACCAGGCCTCGATGCCTTCCTTCTCGACCTTGTTGGCGACCGCCGAGATCAACTCCTGCGTGCGCGGGTGCAGCTCCTGCGTCTGCTTGTTCACGAACAACGTGATCGGCACGCCCCAGGTACGCTGGCGCGACAGGCACCAGTCCGGGCGATCGCGGATCATGTTGAAGATGCGCTGCTCGCCCCAGCCTGGGATCCACTGCGTCTTCTGGATGTCGCGCAGCGCGTGCTCGCGCAGGTGCTTCTGGTCCATGCTGATGAACCATTGCGGCGTCGCGCGGAAGATCACCGGCGTCTTGTGGCGCCAGCAATGCGGGTAGCTGTGCTTGAACGGCTCGTGCTTCAGCAGCCGGCCGCGCTGCTCGATCTCCTGGATGAGTAGTTTGCCCGCCTCGTCGACCTTGAGGCCGGCGACGAACGGCGTGCCCTCGCGGAAGCGGCCGTCGCCCATCACCGGGTTGTCGACCGGCAGGCTGTACTTCTGGCCGATCACGAAGTCTTCCTGGCCGTGCGCGGGCGCGGTGTGCACGGCGCCGGTGCCGGCCTCGAGCGTCACGTGATCGCCGACGATCACCGGCACGTGTTTTTTCAGGAACGGATGCTCGAGCTGCAGGTGTTCGAGCGCGTCGCCGGTGAATTGCGCCAGCACGTGGCCCTTCTCGAGGCCGTAGCGCTTCAGGCAGGAATCCAGCAGCTCGTTCGCGAGCACGAGCAGTTCGGCCTGGCCGTTGCGCGTGATGCCGACGACGACGTATTCGATCTTCGGCCCGAGCGCCACCGCCTCGTTCGCCGGCAGCGTCCAGGGCGTGGTGGTCCAGATGACCAGCGACACGGGCTGCGCGGCGACGGTGTCGAACGGCACGTTCGCGCGACGCGCGAAGTCCGCCGGGTCGACGACGCGGAACTCGACGTCCACCGACGACGAGACCTTGTCCTCGTATTCGACCTCGGCCTCGGCCAGCGACGAGCGGCAGTCGAGGCACCAGTAGACCGGCTTCGCGCCCTTATAAAGGTGTCCGTTGCGGATGATGTGGCCGAGCGCGCGGATCTGCTGCGCCTCGTAGCGCGAGTCCATCGTGAGATACGGCCGATCCCAGTCGCCGAGCACGCCGAAGCGGCGGAAGCTCTTCTTCTGCAGCTCGACCTGTTCGCCCGCGTACTTGCGGCAGGCGGCGCGGAAATCCTTCGCGCTGATCTTCGCGCCGACGCGACCGTGCTTCTTCTCGACCTGGTGTTCGATAGGCAGGCCGTGGCAGTCCCAGCCGGGCACGTACGGCGAGTCGTAGCCGTCGAGCGTGTGCGACTTGACCACGATGTCCTTCAACACCTTGTTCACGGCATGGCCGAGGTGCAGCGGACCGTTCGCGTACGGCGGGCCGTCGTGCAGCACGAAGCGCGGCCGGCCCTTGGCGATCGCGCGCAACTTGCCGTAGATGTCCTTCTGCTGCCACGCCTCGAGCATCTTCGGCTCGCGCTGCGCGAGGTCGGCCTTCATCGGAAAGCCGGTTTCGGGAAGGTTGATCGTGCTCTTGTAGTCAGCCACTGCCTGCGAACCCTCTAACTATCTATGTGTCCCGATGACCCGACGCCAGCAACCGGCGCGCTTCGGACGCATCCACGTGCATCCGCCGCACCAGCGCGTCCAGGTCCGCGAACTTCTCCTCGTCGCGGATCTTCGCGACGAACTCCACGTCGAGCTCGCGTCCGTACAGCGAGCCCGACCAGTCGAACACGTGCACCTCGAGCAGCGGCTCGGTGCCGTCCACCGTGGGACGCCAGCCGAGGCTCGCCACCGCGTCGTGCGCCACGTGCGCGTCGTCGGCATCGATGCCGCGCACGCGCACCGCGAAGATGCCGCTCAGCGGCAGCTTCCGCCGGCGCATGCGGATGTTCGCCGTGGGAAAGCCGAGCTTGCGCCCGAGCTGGTTCCCGTAGACCACGCGGCCGCGCATCTCGTACGCCCGGCCCAGCAGGTCGCGCGCCTTCGCGAACTCGCCCGCCGCCAGCGCCGCGCGCACGCCGCTCGAACTGACCCGCGTATCGTCGATGCACACCGACGGCACGAGCTCCAGCGCAAAGCGCCCCGCGTCCGCCGCTGCACGCAGCAGCCCGATGCTGCCCGCGCCGCCGCGACCGAAGCGGAAATCCTGCCCGACCACCACCGCCGACGCCGCGAAGCGATCCGTCAGCAGCGCCACGAATTCCTCGCCGCTCAGCGAGCGCAGCGACTGGTCGAACCGCAACACGCACACCGCGTGCAGGTCCGAACGCTCGAGCACCCGCATGCGTTCGCGGAAGTCCGTCAACCGGGCCGGCGGATCCTGCGGCACCAGGAACTCGCGCGGCATCGGCTCGAACGTCAGCATCATCGCCGGCCTCGCGAGCTGCTTCGCGATTCCACAAGTGCTCGCGATCAGCGCGCCGTGCCCGAGGTGGATGCCGTCGAAGCTGCCGATCGTCAGCGCCGCGCCGCGGTGCCTGGCCTTCAGCCCCTGCAATCCCCGGACGAATTCCACGGCGGATTATGCCCCCGCCGCGTTGCGGACGTGCCGCAACCGGGTGCCGGCGAGGAACAGCGCCGCGAAGTACGCCGCCGCCGCCGCCACGATGCAGCCACCAAGGCGCAGCGCCCGGTGCAACGGCGACAACTGCAGCCAGCCCGCCAGGTCACCGCCCAACCAGATCAGCAGCGCGGCCATGACGGCATTGGCGAACAGGATGCGGGTCAGGAACGCGCCCCACCCGGCCTGCGCCTTGTAGACGCCGGCCTTGGCGAGCCCGCGCCACAGCAACGTCGTGTTGACCGCCGCCGACATGCAGGTCGAGGTCGCGATGAGGATGTGTGGGTACGGAAAGCCGAATTTCACGGCCGGCAGTGCGACGCCGACGTTCATCGCCATGTTCACGCCGAGCGCGATCAGGCCGACGCGCACCGGCGTCTTCGTGTCCTGCCGCGCGAAGAACCCCGGCGCCAGCACCTTCACGAGGCTGAAACCGAGCAGGCCCCACGAGTACGCCATCAGCGCGTAGCTGGCCATCTGCACGTCGTGCGCGTCGAACTTGCCGTAGCCGAAGGTGGTGGCGGTGAGCGGGCCGGCGAACACCAGCATCGCGACCGCCGCGGGCGACACGAGCAGGATCACGAGGCGCAGCGCCCAGTCGAGCGTCGCCGTGAAGTGCTCCATGGACGCCGAGGCGTGATGCCGCGACAGGCTCGGCAGGATCACCGTCGCCAGCGCGATGCTGAACACGCCGAGCGGGAATTCCATCAGGCGGTCCGCGAAATACAGCCACGAGACGCCGGCCGTGATGAGGCTGGCGATCTGCGTGTCGAGCAGCAGGCTGACCTGCGCCACCGACGAACCGAAGATGCCGGGCAGCATCAGCCTGCCGATGCGCCGGACGCCTTCCGCCGCCGGCTTCCAGCGCGGCCGGCGGAACAGGCCGAGCTTGATCACCGCCGGCAGCTGGAACGCGAGCTGCAGCATGCCGCTGACGAAGACGCCCATCGCCAGCGCGAGTCCCGGATTCGCCGCCTTCGGCGCGATCCACACCGTCACGATGATCATGACGATGTTCATGATCACCTGCGTGTACGCCGGCAACGCGAACTTGTTGTAGCTGTTGAGGACGCCGGAGAACAGCGCGCTCAGCGAGATGAAGAATAGATAGGGGAACGTCCAGCGCAGCATCGCCGTGGCGGCGGCCCACTGGTCCGGCTGGTTGTGCCAGGCCGGCGCGAACGCGAAGATGATGAACGGCGCGGCGAGCACGCCGATCGCCGTGATGACGAACAGCAACACGCCGAACGTGCCGGCGACCTCGTCGACCAGCTGCCGCACCTCGTCGTGCGGGCGCTGGTGCTTGTACTCGCTGATGACGGGAACGAACGCCTGGCTGAACGAGCCTTCCGCGAACAGTCGGCGCAGGAAGTTCGGGATCTTGAAGGCCACCAGCCACGCGTCCATGAACGCGCTCGCGCCGAACATGGCGGCGTAAAAGATTTCACGCAGCAGGCCGGTGATGCGCGACACCAGGGTCGCCGTGCCGGTCACCAATGTGCTCTTGAATATCCTGCCGCTCAAACCGCAACCATTCGGAAAATAAGGGAAAAACCCGTCAGGCGGCGCACTATACCGGAGTACGCCCGCGAGCGTTGACAAGGTAAGGAGGCGTCAGCACACTACGCGCCCTTCAAACGGCCCCGGTTCCTGGAGATTTTGCGTGGCGAACACCAAGTCGGCTGAAAAAGCCGCCCGTCGAGCTGAAACCAACCGCACCCGCAACGTGGCGCTGCGCTCCCGCATGCGCTCGGCCCTGCGCAAGGTCAACGACGCCCTCGCCTCCGGCAAGAAGGCCGACGCCACCGCCGCGCTGAAGGAAGCCCAGCCGGTCATCGACTCGCTGGTGAACAAGAACGTCATTCACCGCAACAAGGCCGCCCGCCACAAGAGCGCGCTGTCGGCGCGGATCAAGGCGCTCAAGTAAGCAAGGTCAAGACTTCAGGCGTCCCCTCTTCGAGAGAAGAGCCGACGCGGAGCACGAAAAACCCGGCCCAGTGCCGGGTTTTTTGTTTCCGGATGCCGGTTCGCGACAGAAGGTCCTTGAAGTCCGTTTTCGTGACCGCGTCACCGGTTGGAAACGCCGGCCGATCACCCCGATACCGAACGGCCGCAGTTAGGAGCAGAGTCCGCCCATGAAAATCCGTCACCTAACTTCCGTCCTCGCCTTCGTGGCGATCCTCGGCACGCCCGCGTACGGGCAGAACCTCATTCCTCTCGATCCCGCGGGCGGCCAGGCCCTTGGCATCAACAACAACGGCGACGTCGTGTTCAACGACCGGATCTACGTCCGATCGAGCGGTACCTACATCTCGCTCACGCCGTCGATCGGGGCTCGTGCGATCAATGACAATGGCGACGTCGCGGGAGTCGTCGCCGGCTACCACGCCGGTGTCCGGGATAGTGCCGGTAACGTCACCGATCTCGGCGCCATGCCGGGACAGCCTCCCGGTTCCGGGAGCTACGCGCTCGGGTTGAACAACCTCGGCTTCACGGTCGGCCGAGGTTCAATCATCAACTCGATACGCGGTTGGTACGCGCCGCCGGGCGGTCCGCTGAACCCTCTGATGCCGCCGAATCCCAACGGATCGCCGAGCGATGACAGCAGTGCAAACGGCATCAACGACTCGGGACAGATCACGGGCTGGTTCTATCGATTCAACCCGGACCCCAGCGGGCTCACTCACATCGCCTTCCGATTCGACAAGAACACATTGCAGTGGACGGAGTTGGGTTTCGGCGAAGGACGAGCCATCAACGCCTCGGGCGCCGTCGCAGGCACCCTCGCAGTCGACCCCTCGCACCCTACTTGCGGTCGAGCCTTCGTCTACGACGGCACGGTAGTCAAGGTTCTCACCACGTTGAGCACCACCGGTTGCTCCACGGCGCTGGCGATCAGTGACGACGGAATCACCGGTGGCTGGTCGACCGCGATCTCGGGTCAAGGCGACGAGCACCCCTTCATCTATCACGGCGCGATGCAGGATCTGAACGATCTCGTCTCCCTGTCCGATCCGCTCAAGACCACGGCGCAGCTCCACGATGTCGCCGGCATCAACACCGACGGCTGGGTCGTGGTGAATGGCCAGGACAAGACCAACCCCAGCACGCCGATCAATCGCGCCTGGTTGATCCAGATTCCGGCAGTCGTCTTCATCGGCGGCACGCAGGATTTCGGCGGCATCGCGGCCGGCAGCACCAGCGCGCCGAAGACCGTCACGATGATGAACAAGGGCAACACGACGGCGACCATCAATTCGATCGTGATGCGCGGCAACTTCGCGCAGACCAACAACTGCCCATCCACTCTCGCTCCGGGCGCGAGCTGCGTCTTCAACGTCACGTTCTCACCGCCTGCAGCCGGGAGTTACAGCGGTGGATTGACGGTGACCGTCAATGGCAAGGGGATGAGGACTCGCGCCATCGGGCAGACCTCGATGCCCGTCACGCTCACGGTGACCTCGACGAATATCCTGGCTCAGGTTCCGTTCACGGTGACGTGGACCTCTCCTGCCGGCTCTATCTGTTACGGGGGCAACAGCTATGGCGTCGGATCCAACACATGGAATTACTCTCAGCTGTCCGAGAACGGATCGACTCAGCTGACCGCCTACGCCGCGGCCGATTTCTCGCTCACGATCACCTGCAACCTCAATGGCGCCGTCGGCACGGCGACCATTCCGCACATCATTTCGACCTGGGGGACGACGACGGCCACGCTCACGCCGTCATCGACGACGGTGTATGCCGGTACGTCTTTCACGATGAATTGGGCGTCGACATTTGCGGATGAGTGTTATCCCACCAGCACCGACGATCCGACGTGGGAGGTCTCCTGGCGCCCGGCTTCGGGGTCGCTTGTGATGCTGGCGCCGAACTCGCTGAGTGGTCCGGTGCAGTACACATACGCCCTGCGCTGCAAGAATTTCGGAAGCGGTCAGTCCGCGACGGCGCAGACGGTGGTCACGATGGATCCGGGTCCGCCGCCGGCGCAGTCCTCGAGCTCGACCAGCAGCTCCGGCAGCACCAGCTCCAGCAGCTCTACCAGCTCGAGCAGTTCGTCCAGCTCCGGCAGTAGCTCGAGCAGCAGTTCGAGCAGTAGCGGCGGCGTTGGCAGCAGCTCGGGCGGCGGCGCCAGCGCGAGCAGCAGCAGCGGCGGTGGCGGCGGTTCCCTGGACGCGTGGATGCTCGCCGCGCTCGGCGGCCTGCTCGCGTTCTCGCAGATGCGGCGCCGCCGGCTGGCGGCGCGCGCCAACTAACTAGCGGCGGCGCGCGCGGCGGGCAGGCTTCGGCCTGGCCGCGCGCGAACGCGCTGGTGAGGCTTTCTTCGCGGCCTTGCCTTTCTTCGCGGCCGTCGGTTTCTTCTTCAGCGCGGCGCGGGCTTTCGGCTTCGTCTCGACCTTGCGCTTCGTCTTCGCCTTGCTCTTCACAGAAGACTTCGGCACGACTTTCGGTTTCGGCACCGCCTTCGGCTTCACCACCGGCAATTCCAGGTTCCCCTGCGCCGGCGCCTCCGCCGTCTCGAGGAACCGCATCACGGCCTCGCACAGCTCGCTCGTGCCAGCGTGTGTCGCGCCCGAGATCAGGAACGCCGGCCCGGTGTAGCCGAGCTCCTGCGCGATCGAGATCGCCTTCGCGCGCGCCTCGTCCTCCGGCATGAGGTCACTCTTGTTCAGCACCAGCCAGCGCGGCTTCGCGATCAGGTCCTCGCTGAACTTGCGCAGCTCCTCGACGATCGAGCGGGCATCGCGCACCGGCTCCGCGTTCGGATCCACTGGCGCGATGTCGACGAGATGCAGTAGCACACGCGTGCGCTGCAGGTGGCGCAGGAAACGATGTCCGAGGCCCGCACCCTCGGCCGCGCCTTCGATGAGGCCGGGGATGTCGGCCATCACGAAGCTGCGCTGGTTGCCGCAGGCGATGACGCCGAGGTTCGGATACAGCGTGGTGAAAGGATAGTCGGCGATCTTCGGGCGTGCCGCGGACACGGCGGAGATCAGCGTGGACTTGCCCGCGTTGGGCAGGCCCAACAAGCCGACGTCGGCGATCACCTTGAGCTCGAGATCGAGCGCGCGGTGTTCGCCCTGCAGGCCGGGGCCGTACTGGCGCGGCGAGCGGTTCTTGCTCGACTTGAAGCGCTGGTTGCCCCAGCCGCCCTTGCCGCCCTTCGCGACCAGCAGCTCCATCTCGGGCTTGGACAAGTCGCCGAGCAGCTCGCCGGTCTCGCTGTCCTTCACGATCGTGCCGACGGGAACGATGACGGTCGTGTCGCTGCCGCCGCGGCCGGTCATGTCCTTGCCGCCACCGGGCTGGCCGTTCTCGGCGCGGAACGTGCGTTCGATACGGAAGTCGGCGAGCGTGTTGATGCCGTCGCGCGTGCGCAGCGAGACGCTGCCGCCTTCGCCGCCGTCACCGCCGTCCGGGCCGCCGAACGGCACGAACTTCTCGCGACGGAAACTCACGCAGCCACGCCCGCCGTTGCCGGCCGCGACCTTGATCTTTGCTTCGTCGACGAACTTCATGTGCTCGGTACTCCAACAAAAAACCCGGCATGGAGCCGGGTTTTTCGGAACTCGGTACGACCGACGTTCTTGTTAGTTCGCCTTGTCGGCGTCGACGCTCACGAAGGTGTGCCCGGCCGAGCCCTTCTTCGCGAACTTGACCGTGCCGTCCTTCAGCGCGAACAACGTGTGGTCCGTGCCGATGCCGACGTTGGTGCCGGCGCGCATCGTGGTGCCGCGCTGGCGGACCAGGATGTTGCCCGCGAGGACGGCTTCACCGCCGAACTTCTTCACGCCGAGACGCTTGCTGTGCGACTCGCGACCGTTGCGGGTGGAACCGCCTGCCTTTTTATGTGCCATGAGTGCTTCGCTCCGAACTAGTTAGGCAGTGATGCCCGTGATCTTGACCTGCGTGTACTGCTGGCGATGCGTGCCCTGGCGCAGGTAGTGCTTGCGGCGGCGGAACTTGACGATGACTTTCTTCTCGCCCTTGCCGTGCTTCTCGACCGTGGCCGAGACCTTGCCGCCCTTGATGAGCGGAGCGCCGACATTGATCTTGTCACCGTCGCCGATGAGCAGGACTTCGCCGAATTCGACCGTGGAGCCCGGCTCCGCGTCGAGTTTTTCAATCTGCAGCACCGTGCCGCTCTCGACCCGATACTGTTTGCCGCCCGTGGCGATGACCGCGTACATCGTGATAACTCCGCAAAATTCTTTCGAAACCAACGCCTTAAGCGCTGTGCCATTCCGAAGGGACGCGCATTCTACTGAGGCACCAAAGGCCGGTCAAAGCCTAAATATTCCCCTAGAATCAACGCCCTGAATGAGCTCCAAGATCACGTCCCTGCCCACCCCGCGCTCCGCGGCCCGCTCCGACGCCCATCCGGTCACGCTCGAGGACATCCGGGCCTGCGTCAAACACGACCTCCAGGGGGTCGACGCCCTGATCCGGGCGCGCCTGAAGAGCGCCGTGCCGCTGGTCGACCAGATCGCGGAACACATCATCGGCGGTGGCGGCAAGCGGCTGCGTCCCCTGCTCTGCGTGCTGGCCGGCCGGGCCTGCGGGATCCCGAACGACAAGCACATCGAAGCCGCCGCCTTCATCGAGTTCGTGCACACCGCGACGCTGCTGCATGACGACGTCGTCGACGGCTCGCAGAAGCGCCGCGGCCGCGCCACCGCCAACAACCTCTTCGGCAACCAGGCCAGCGTGCTGGTCGGTGACTTCGTCTACTCGCGCGCGTTCCAGATGATGGCCACCGTCGGTTCGCAGCGCGTCATGGAGATCATGGCCGACGCGACCAACGTGATCGCCGAGGGTGAAGTGCTGCAGCTGATGAACGCGCACGATCCCGAGACCACCGAGCAGCGGTATCTCGAAGTCATCTACCGCAAGACCGGCCGCCTGTTCGAGGCCGGCGCCGAAGTCGCGGCGGTGCTGGCCGGTGCCAGCGTCGCGCAGCAGTCCGCGCTGGCGCAGTACGGCAAACATCTCGGCACCGCCTATCAATTGATCGACGACGTGCTCGACTACAAGAGCGACCCCGCGACGCGCGGCAAGAACCTCGGCGACGATCTCGCCGAAGGCAAACCGACGTTGCCGCTGCTGCATGCGCTGCGCCACGGCAACGACGAGCAACGCGCGCTGATTCGTCTCGCCATCGAACAGGGTGGGCTCGCGCAGCTCGGCCCGATCGTCGAAGCGATCGAAGTCACCGGCGGCCTGGAGTACGCGACCAACTTTGCCCAGCGCGAAACCGCCGCGGCGCTGGCCGCGCTGGAAGCGCTGCCGGAGACACCGTTCTCGCGCGCGCTGGCGGGGCTGGCGAAGTTCGCGCAAGACCGGACGTCCTGACAACGTCCGGGATCGCTCACGGCCGCATCAGGTTTCCGGTCCAGGCGTTCTTGCGCTCGTAGACGGTCAGCCGCGCAGCCTGCGCGTTGGTGTCCCAACCCAGTTGCCTGGCTCGGAGGATCGCCGACTTCTGCAGTGATTTCGCCGCGTCGAAATTTCCCAGCTGGGCATTGGCGGCGGCGCGTATCTCGAACGGCAGAGGATCGGCGTCGAATACGAACGGCATGGCGGCCAGCACATCGAGCGAACGCTGAGGATTTCGGCGCGCTGGATCGGGATGCGTGGCGAACCAGGCCGCGAGCAACACGCTTCCGTCGCGATGATCCGGCGTTGCGGCTTCATCCAGCCAGGCCAGCGCTCGGGCCTGGCTCGGTGCCGGCTCTTCGCCGTTCAAGGCGTCCTCGGCGAGCAATACCTTTGCGTCCCAGTCCCCGCCATTGGCGGCAAGGTCGAGCCAGGCGCGCGATTTGCGATTGCGCACGTCGGTCGACGGCAGATCGCTGCGCAGGAGGCTGACGCCGACGAGGTATTGAGCTTTCGGCACACCGGCCTGCGCCGCCTTCAGGAACCACGTGAAGGGTTGATCCTCGCGCGTATTCGCCCGTTCCCGATCGAACATCAGCAACCCGTAAACCATCTGCGCGACCGGATCGCCGGACTCGGCAATGGGCCGTGAGTTTTCGTACGCCCGGGTGATCGCCGCGTCCGTCGTGGAATCGGGCGAGCGGAATCTGACCTTGTAGCGCATCGTGCACGGAAGTGGCGCGCCGTCCGGCCCACTCGGCGCCACGTAGCCGCTCATCAACGCGACTGCCCTGCCCGCCTCGTCCAGCACGTTTTCCGGAACCGAGTAGAGAACCCTGGGTCGATGAACATGCTGGTCGGCACCCAGCGTGACTTCGACGAGCACCGATCCCGATATACCGGCGCGCGCGGCGGCCGGGGGATAGTAAGCGTCCGGATCCACCGGTCGTCTCATCTTGCAAGGTGCGTTACCGCCACCTTTGATCTCCTCGCGGTCCGGTGTCGGCAACAGTCGTTCCCTCAAGGCCGCCGAACCGAATTTTCCGGTGACCTCGGCCACGCGTGCGCGGGCGGCATCACTCAGGCGTGGCGTCAGCTGATCGATGATGTTCTGCATCGGCGCGCCACCGCCGTTCTCGCGCGCGATCGTCGCCCACGCGAAGCCCAGCGTGTTGTCGCGCTTCACGCCCTGCCCATCGACGTACATCGCGGCGAGATTCTCCTGGCCCGTCAGATTGCCGATCTCGGCGATCTCGCTGAACAGGCGGAAGGCGCGTGGATAGTCCTGAGCCGCGTATGCCTTCTGCGCCGCCACGAGATCTGCCCGCACAACGTTCGCGGTGAGCAGGCTGGAGACCAGCAGCGCGGTCGGCAGCCATGTCAGTCGATGCGTCATGGCGGTTTACTTCAGCCGCTTCGAATCCATCGCATCGATGACCGGCTCTTTCGCGCCGGGTGGCCAGCGCACGGTGGCGAGTGCCTTGGAGCTGCCGTCGAGAATCCCGGTCACCAAGGTCTTGACCACGTCATAGGCGGGCGGGTCGCGGTACATCTCGTAGTAGGAGATGTTGCCGTTCCGGGTCTCGATGACGAAATACACCGACTTCCCGGTGGCTACCGACGTCGTCGCGTCGTACAGCACGAGGACTTCGCGCGCCTCCGCACCATCGGTCGTGAAACGGTATTTCAGCGACGACTTGCCCTCGTCGACCGCCGACTGGATCGCCGTCACCGTCACGCCGCCCGCCGCGAAGCGCTCGCGTACGCAGGCGCCGGCGGGCGGCGCGTAGGCCGGCTTGAAGTTCGACTCGCCCTGACCCTGGAGCGTCAGCAGGCTCACCATCAACGTCGACATCTGGTTCAACGTCCGAGATTTGCTCTTCGCGTCCGCGGCTGCCGGGCAATCTGCCGGGAGATCGGCGGCCAGGACGTCGGCCGAGAGAAGGGAGAGTCCGAGGAGGACGGCGAGCGGGAATCGGGCTTTCATGGTCGGGTTTCCGTGTCGCCGGTAGCCGGCACGGGGATTCTGTGTCAGCGCGAGGGTCGCTGACAGCGCCGGGCGGTGGCCTTATGGCGAAAACCCGAGCACCGGCGGGGCCGCCGAATCAAATTGAACAAGCGCGGGGGCTTCAGTAGACTGCGCGCCCCCGCTGCCGCCGGTTCCGGCCAGACGGGTTTTCCGCGAGTCGGGGTGTAGCTCAGCCTGGTAGAGCACTACGTTCGGGACGTAGGAGTCGAAGGTTCAAATCCTTTCACCCCGACCATTCAACCAATCACTCGAATTGGATCAGGCGCCTCTGCTGGACGCCCGCGGATTCAGGATCAGCTCAAAGTCGAGCATGCGTGGCGCGTGAGCGCCTGTTGTTCTGGTCGCAAGAGCACGACCGGAATTCACGCGAGACTGCATCGCACCGGCCGCACTCGAGAAGCTGCTCCAGGCTGGCGAACTACCCGCTCCGATCGTTCGGAGGCGCAGCCATTTTTCAGCAGGCCCGAGCCAGGTCCCTTCGAAGGACCTGACCCGGGCGCGAGACTCGGCCGTCTCTTGCGATACCAGCCGATTACTGCTCCGGCCGCGGCGGCGGCGCGTAGTTGAGCGGATACAGATCGACGGTCACCGCGTCGCTCCACTCACCACCGGAATCATCGCTGCTGTTGGTGAGACGGAATCTCACCTGGCTCTTGTTGTAGGTATCGGTGGTGATGAAGCCGGGGCCGGCGCCGTCGCCCGCGTAACCGTCCTGCAGACCCACGGCGGTAAAGTAGGCACGAGTCGCCTTGCCGTTTGCGCCGCTCTTGCAACCCGGGTTGGTCACCGAGCCCTGGTAGACCGGCGGGTCTTTCGGACGGGACGACGGGAACCACTTGTTGTCGTTGGCCGGGATCGTGATGGTCTGCGGCGCGAACGGAATCGCGAGGGTGTAGGAACTGCCATCGGGACATTCGACGTCCATTTCGACGCGCCCGTTCGGCACCTGCACGATCGCTTCCGGGTGCGGGCCGCGCGGCATGCGGACCGCGAACCCTGCCTGGATGGTATCGCCGGGGCTGAGCTTGCGGACCTTGTTGTCCGTGATCAGGTCGAACGTGCCACCGGTATTCCAGTCGTTGGGGAACTGGGGCTTCTTGCTTCCCCACCAGTCCGTCCACCGCTCGTAATCCATGGTCGTGAAGAGGTACGGATAGTTAGTCCGGTATCGCACCCCGTCCTTGCCGATGTAGCGCCCGGTGTTGTTCCCGTGCGGCAGGAAATACGGAGCCGCGGTCTGCTCCTGCACGTAGGGGTTGGGCTGGATGTTGATGTCGGTGGAGACCTTCTGGCCCAACAGGAAGCGGTTGATGAATGCCGCGACCTGCGGCTGCTGGATCGCCGGAATGGCGCAGTGAGCATGATCACCGTCGATGACCCAACCGAACCGGTCGCCGATGCCGAACTCGTCGTACACCCGTTGCGCTGCGCGCGACGAAACATACGCGGCACCATTGCCCAGCCAGTAGTAGCCCGTGTTCCCGGTCTGGAGAATCGCCCTGGGCGCGACCAGGGCCACAAGCTCGTGCTGGTCGATCGGGAGCTTGTAGACGTTGGGGCCGGCGAACTGGAACATCTGGCCGCTGAACCAGCCGTAGTTGGTGTTGTTGATGTTTTCCACGGCGCCGACGGAAGCGCCCGCGGCGGTCCCGGCCGGAGCCTGTGCTTCCACATTCTGGTTGAAGCGCCAGGACGGAACGCCACCGCCACCGTTTTCCTGGGCGATCGTCAGCGCGATGCGCTCGTCCAGGGCGCCGGCGTAGAGCGCCTCTTTTCCGCCGAAAGAGCATCCGGTCACCCCCGAGCGGGCAGTATTGAGCGAGAGCCCGCTACCGGCCTGCTTGTTCAGGATTTCGATGGCATCGATCACGCGGCTCACGCCCCAGGACCAGGCGGCGTATTGCCCAGAGTTGCTGCCGCCGACTCCGTAGTTAGGCGCGACGTTGCACGTCGCGCCGGCGCACAGGTCGGGATACAGCGAATAGAACGCCGTCAGGATCTGGTTGTTGTTGAACGAGATCTTCGCGACGTCGGCGAGCAACGTGGCGGGGACGCTTCCGGTGCCCGTGGCGTTGAAGCCGATGATGTACGGGAAAGGACCGGTTCCCGTCGCCGGCAACGTCACCGTCGAAGTTTGCGTTGCCGTGACGCCGTTCCTCGTCACATTGATCGTCAGCGTCCCCTGGAGAGCATTGGTGGGGTTCGGCGCGAAGTTGGCGGCGATGGTGCAGTCGTGACAATCCGGCTTCGGGCCGAGCATGTACTTCTCGACCGCGCCCAGGATCTCGTTGCGCCGCTCCGACCATTTCGCAAAGCTGGTGTCGCGCTTCCCGTCTTTGAAGAAGACGAACGGGTCTGGCAATGGCCGGATGATCGGGAGCTGATCGAACGAAGGGAACGTCGGCGCCGGAAAGTTCGCGCCCCTGTTTTCCACGTCATAGACCAGAGGTATCGGCGCTCTGGGTCCTTTGTGGTCTCGATCGTCCCTGGAGTCGTGAGCGACCGCCTGGACCGCGACTGTCGGCGCGATCAGCGGCAATAACAAGAGACAAGTCCTGGCGAGCTTGCCTGGGCTGAGTTTGCGTTGGAACCGGTACACGTTGTTTCCCCTTCGTTTGGCACGTTGCGACGGACTGTTCGACACCGGAAGGTCGTTCCCTCACGGCGAAACAGGAAATCGGTTGGCGGATCGAATTGATGGAGCCGGCGGGAAATTCGTGCGGCCTTTGCTGCGTGGCTCGTTCGCGAGTGGATTCGCGTGGGGACACACACCACAGCCGCCATTCCCGAAGGCAGAACGGAGAACTCTCGTACTGCTCATGCCTCCTTGTGGTAGTTAGTTCGGACACCCCGGTGCGTCGAGCGCGGAGCCGGTGCAGAGTCACTATACGCTCGCGAATTTGCCTCGCCAGATGTGACAACGATGGCAATGATCATCGGGGTTTTCATCGCGCTGCATGAAACAGAGCTCGCGACATGTTTGCTCGCCCGCCGAGTGATTCGATCGCGTCTTGCTAGTCATCCGTGTGGCACTGCCCTACGGGCCAGCGCGAAGCGCGTGTTGCTAGTCGTCCGCAGCCACCCGACGCGTTCCAAACTTTTTTTGTAATCGTTCGCTGACGTCGTCGATGCGAGCGCTGGCGCCCGCCGTCGAAGCGCTCCGTCTCGTCTTCGCGCTCGCGCAGGAACCGCGCACGTCGATGGATTTGCAACTAGCGGGAAGCGGCCTCACTACCCGGGGCGGCTCGTGTTGCTCAGGGATCCACGGGATCGCGTGGCGGGAACGCACTGCCAGCGCAGGCCCGACCCGTCCGACGATTCATTCCCGGCTTGCTACTCGCCCGACCCACCCAACGCCTTCCGGAACTCCTTGAAGTCCGTCGGGCGCTCCGTCGGCGGGTAGTAGTTCAGCGGGAACCACCGCAACCCCACGCGCATGATCTTCGACGTGCCGGTGTCGTCGAGTTCGCTGACGTCCTTGATGAAGAACGCGAAGCGATTGCCGCTGGGCAGCACGGCATTGTCGGTGAACGGAAATGCAAACGACGTGAGATCGAAGTCGAAGCGGTAGTCCGCTATCGCCGCGTCGGATGAAGTCGGCGTGATCAACACGTGCACGCGTTCGGCGGTGAAATCCGGTTTGTCGAACACGATGGACAACGTATCGCGGCAGTCGGGCGAACTGATGCTGAACGACTTCAGCTCCTTGCCGGGCACCAGCACGCTCCCGGACTCCGCGGACTGGCCGAAGCTCGCTTCGAGCTCGGGATCGCTGACGAACTGGAACGTGGTCTCCATGGTCGCAGCGGGAGTGCAGGCCGCGACCTCGTCCTCCCACAGCTGCGCGATCTGGCGCTGGATGACACGGTGCGCCGCCTGCCGCAGGTTGCTTCGCGCGGTCAGGATGGCTTCGGGCGCGACGGGCCCCTTGTACTTGGACAAGCGGTCGTCGGCATCCTGCAGCAGCGGCCTGAGTTCGAAATGCTCGTGGAAATTGAGTGTCAGCAGCTGCGCGAGAACCGCATACCGCACCGGATCCGCGTTCGCGTCCGATCCGTCGGGGCCGGCGATCGGCGCGATGAGCTGCCCGAACATGGTGGCGCGCAACGAACTCTCGGCCTGCTCGCGCTGGTTGATGAGCTGCAGGTTGGCGCGGTTCTGCTCGAAATGGTTCGCGAGCCACGCGGCGACGATCGCGCCCAGCGGCACGGTGAGCTTCATCAGCACGTCGAGCCAGAACTGGACGTCGCGCTTCGCTTTCACTTCCGCGCGGCTTTCACCGGCCTTCTTCTCTCCGGTCATGCGCGGTCCGTCACTGGCAATTGATGGCGATGGTCGCGGCCCCGTTCAGCGCGGCGACCTTCGTGACCTTGCCGTTGGGACAATTGACGGTGTAGACGCCGGTCGTCAGCGGCACGGAGAACTTGCCGCCCGCCTCCACCTTGATGTCCGCGACCTTGGTCTGGCCCTTGAACACCGGCAGCACGGTGCCGGCCTTGACGCCCGTGACCGTGCCTTGCAGGACGCCAACCTGCGCTTGGACGCTCGCCGCACACAGCAGCGCTGTGACCATCGACAAGGATTTCAATTTCTTCATGTCGGCACTCCGGAAAAGGGTGGCCCGCCAGCGGGCAGGTGGTGGCGGACTATATTGGCGTCGCCGCGCGTTTGGCTATCGGTCGAACCTGCCTGCGGAAGGATTACTTTCTCTTCACGGACGAACAACTCGCGGCCCAGAACATCGAGGTCGCCGTCGGAACGCGGCACGACTGGCACGTTCTCCGGTACTCGCAGGCCGGCGGCGCCATCGAACGGACGTTTTCGAGATTGGCGGAGACCGACTGAGGCCGCGGGCCGATTCATCGATCCGCCGTTGGTGCTACCTTTCCGGGCATGAAAATGTCCGTGGGAGGGAGTCTCCGCCGCCTTCCCCCATCATCGCCGCGAATCGGGTAGTTGGATCGTGCCACCCGATTCCGCCCCCACCACCCTGCGCCGCGTCGTCACGACGACGCTGATCCTGGCCCTCTTCGCCGGCGCCGTCTGGCTCGTCCAGCGCATCCTCGGCGAATACCGCTGGAGCGACGTCGTCACGCATCTGTCGATGTCGTCACCGCGCGCCATCACGCTCGCCGCGCTGCTGACGATCTCGAGCTACCTGCTGCTCCTCTTCTATGACGTGCTCGCGCTGCGCTACGTCGGCGCGACGCTGCCGCCCTCCACGGTCGCCACGGCTTCGTTCGCCGCGAACGCGATCGGCCACAGCGTCGGGCTGACGGCGCTGTCCGGCGGCTCGATCCGCTACCGCGTGTATTCGGCCGCCGGCCTGAACCCGGCGCGTATCGCGCAGGTCATCGCGTTCTGCACGCTGACGTTCGTGCTCGGCACCGCGTTGCTGCTCGGCGCCTCGCTGCTCCTCGAGGCCGCGCGCGCGGCGCCCGTGCTCCATCTGCCGGTCACGGCGGTGCGCGTGATCGGCGCGGCGCTGCTGCTGTCGGTCGCGGTCTACGCGGCGCTCAACCTGCGCCGCGAACCCGTGCTGACGCTCGCCGGCCGGTCGCTGCGCCTGCCCGGCGCGCGCATCGCGCTCGCGCAGATCGTCGTATCGGCCGTCGACCTCGCGCTGACGGCCGCGGTGCTGTACGTGCTGCTGCCGGCCAGCCAGGCATACGGCTTCGGCATCTTCCTCGGCGTCTATCTACTCGCGCTGGCCGCGGGCGTCATCAGCAGCGTGCCGGGCGGCCTCGGCGTCTTCGAGTCGGTGCTGTTGCTGCTGTTGCCGGACGTGCCGCCGGACCGCGCGTTGTCGGCGCTGATCGTCTACCGCGTCATCTACTACCTGCTGCCCTTCCTCGCCGCGCTGGCGCTGGTCGCCGCGCACGAGGCCTGGCTGCACCGCGGCGGCGTGCGCCGCGCGATCACCTGGCTGCGCGCCTGGGCCGGCGCGGTGACGCCGCAGGCGCTGGCCGTCGGCGTCTTCATCTGCGGCGTCGTGCTGCTGTTCTCCGGCGCCACGCCCGCGGCCGACGACCGCCTGCACGTGCTGCGGCACATCGTGCCGCTGTCGCTGATGGAGCTGTCGCACCTGCTGGGCAGCGCGGCCGGCGTCGCGTTGCTGCTGCTGGCGCGCGGCCTGCAGCAGCGCATGGATGCGGCCTGGCACGTCACCGTCGCGCTGCTCGCGGCCGGCATCGCCGCGTCGCTGCTGAAGGGCTTCGACTACGAAGAAGCGCTGCTGCTGTCGGCGATCCTCGGGGCATTGCTGATCGCCAAGGACCGGTTCAAGCGACGCGCCTCGCTGCTGGAGCAGCGTTTCTCCGCGCCGTGGCTCGTCGCCATCGCGCTGGCCGTGGCCGCGACGGTGTGGCTGGGCTGGCTGTCGTTCGGCAACACCAGCTACTCGGACACGTTGTGGTGGCAGTTCGCGTTCCACGCCAACACCCCGCGCGTCCTGCGCGCCGGCGTCCTCGTCATCGTGCTCACCGGCGCGTTCGCCACCTGGCGGCTGATGCGCGCCGCGCCGGCCGACCTGCCGCTGCCCGACGCGGCGGCGATGGAGCGCGCGCGCGCCGCCATCGCGCAGTCCGGCGAGACCACCGCGAACCTCGCCTTGTTGGGCGACAAGAAGCTGCTGTTCGCCGCGAAGGACTCGGGCTTCGTGATGTTCCAGCCGATCGGCAAGAGCTGGGTCGCGATGGGCGATCCGGTCGGTCCGCCGTCCGTGCGTGCGTCGCTGGTCTGGGAATTCCGCGAGGCCTGCGACCGCTTCGCCGCGTGGCCGGTGTTCTACCAGGTCAGCGCCGACAACCTGCCCATCTACATCGACGCCGGACTGTCGCTGTCGAAGCTCGGCGAAGAGGCCCGCGTCGATCTCGCGACCTTCGGCCTCGAGGGCTCGAAGCGCGCCGACCTGCGCCAGGCCCATCGCCGCGCACAGCGCGAGCGCGCCACGTTCGAAGTCATCCCGCGCGAACGCGTGCCCGAACATCTCGACCGGCTGCGCGAGATCTCGTCGCAGTGGCTGGCGTCGAAGGGCGTGTCCGAGAAGGGCTTCTCGCTCGGCCGCTTCGACGTCGACTACCTCGCCAACTTCCCCTGCGCCGTGGTGCGCATCGACGACCGCATCGTCGCGTTCGCGAACCTGTGGCCGTCGGCCAGCTTCACCGAGGTCTCCGTGGACCTGATGCGCCACGCCGACGAAGCCTCCAGCAACCTGATGGACTATCTATTCATCGAGACGATGCTCTGGGGCAAACAGGCCGGCTACCGCTGGTTCAACCTCGGCATGGCGCCGCTCGCCGGCATGCAGGACCGCGAGTTCGCGCCGGTGTGGAACCGCATGGGCGCGTTCCTCTATCGCCACGGCGAACAGTTCTACAATTTCTCGGGCCTGCGCCGTTACAAGCAGAAGTTCGCGCCGGAGTGGCGGCCGCGGTATCTCGCCTGTCCCGGCGGACTCGCCCTTCCCCGCGTCCTGATGGACGTGACCACGCTGATCGCCGGCGGCACGCGCAAGGTCCTGCTGCGGCGATCGGGAGCTGCCGAATGACGACCAAGCGCTTCGTGTTGTTGATCGCCGGCGTCATCGCCTGCGCGTCGTGCGGCGATTCGCAGACCTCTTCGGCGCGCGTCATCGAGTCGACGCTCGACGGCGGCCGCTTCCGCACGGTGTACACGTTCCGCCCGGCCGGCGACATCACCAACGTCGCCCTGCTGTTCTCCGGCGACGGCGGCTGGAGCGACGGCATGTCGGACATGGCGCGCCGGCTTGCGGGCGAAGGCTTCCTCGTCGGCGGCGTCGACACGACCACCTACATCGAATCCATCCAGCCGAGAGCCGCGACCGACAAGTGCACGTACGCGGCCGGCGACATGGAAGCGCTGAGCCAGCACCTGCAGTGGAAGTTCGACATGCCGGCCTATCTACGCCCCGTGTTGATCGGCTACTCCGCCGGTTCGTCGCTGGTCTACACGTCGCTGGCGCAATCGAACCGCGGCACGTTCGCCGGCGGCGTCGGCCTGAGCTTCTGCGCGGAGATGGACCTCGACCGCGCGAAGCTGTGCAAGGGCACGGGTTTCCAGTTCGACGACCTGCCGACGCACACGCAGATCGAGCTCAAGCCCAGCGCGCAGTTCCCGTATCCGTGGACCGTCGTGCATGGCGACGAGGACGACGAGTGCAGCGCGCTGCAGACGCGGCGTTTCGTCTCGGGCATCCCCGCCGCCCGGCTGATCTCGCTGCCGCGCGCGGGTCACGATCTCGAACCGCTCTCGGACTGGTGGCCTCGCCTGCGCAAGGACTACCGCGCGATGGTCGCCGGCGACACCGCCGCACCGCGCCACGTCGCGGCGGCGGGCGACGCGGCCGCGGATGCGCTCGCCGAACTGCCGATCATCGAAGTGCCCGCGACCGCGCCGGGGTCCGATCTCTTCGCCGTCATGATCTCGGGCGACGGCGGCTGGGCCGCGCTCGACCAGGGCGTCACGAAAGAGCTGGCTGCGCACGGCATCCCGACCGCGGGTCTGAACTCGCTGAAGTATTTCTGGCACGCGCGCGATGCGGACACCACGGCGCAGGACGTGAACCGAATGATCACGCACTACGCCGCCGTCTGGAACAAGCACCGCGTGTTGCTGATCGGCTATTCGTTCGGCGCCGACGTGATGCCGTCCGTGTTCAATCGCCTGCCGGCGGAGACGCGGGTGCGCGCCGCGTCCGTCAGCTTGTTGGGCCTCGGGCCCGCCGCGACGTACGAAGTGACGGTCGGCGAATGGCTGCCCGGCGCGGACGCGAAAGGCGACCCCGTTGTCCCCGAGGTGCAGCGCATGCCGAAAGTGCCGCTGCTGTGCATCCAGGGCAAGGACGAAACCGACACGCAGTGCCCCGCGCTGGCGAAGCTCGGCGCCGAGGTGCGCACGTTCGGCGAGGGCCACCACTTCGGCGGCCTCTACTCCGAGATCGCGGCGGCCATCCTGCAGCACGGCGCCGCGGCGCCGTCTGCGCCGGCTAGTCCTTCGGCCCGATCGGCGGATCCTCCGCCGATCAGTCCTTCGGCAATTGCGGCGGACCGTCCGGTAGATAGGCTTTGAACTGCACGTCGCCGCGGCGCCGTTCGAACTCCGCGCGCACGTCGCGCACCTTCGCCGGATCCGCGTAGAGATCTACCATCGTCGCGGCCAGCGTCTTCGACGCCACGACGAGGCCCTTGTGGCCGATCGACATGCCGCCCGTCGCGACCACCGGCCACGCGTGCCACGGCGCCGCCTTCGGCGCGGTGACGACGGTGATCGTCAGCGTCGGCACCACCCAGCTCACGTCGCCGACGTCGGTCGAACCACCTTGCGGCTCCTGGTCCTTCAGCGAGCGGATGCCCGAGTCCATGCCCACCGTCGGCACGTGCGTCGCCGCCTGGATCTGTTTCGCGAAATCCTGCTCCGCGGCCGTGTAGGTCGGCGCGCCGATCCAGCGCAGGTTCGCATCGAGCAGCTTCGCGCCCGTGTCGTTCAGCAGCATTTCCCAGCTGCCGCCGTTCAGCGTGACGACGGCCTGCGTGCCGGTCATCAACGCCGCGCCTTCGGCGATCTTGCGGATGCGCGCGTACAGGTCGTCGACCTCGGAGCGCTTCTGGTCGCGCGCCCAGATCCACACCTTCGCGTGCTCGGGGATTACGTTCGGCACGTCACCGCCGTCGGGGATCACGTAGTGCACGCGCGACGACGTCTTCATGTGCTCGCGCATCATCTCGACGCCGTTGGCGAACGCCAGCGCACCGTCCAGCGCACTGCGGCCGTTCCACGGATCCGACGCCGCGTGCGCGGCCTGCCCCTTGAACTCGACGATGACGTCGACCATCGCCTGGCTCGTGACGGCGTCGGCCATCGTCTCGTCGCCGGGGTGCCACGCGAACATCACGTCGACTTCGTCGAACACGCCGTCGCGCGCCATGTACGTCTTGCCGCCAACCGCCTCTTCCGCCGGCGTCCCGTAGAAGACGATGGTGCCCTTCAGCTTGCCGGCCGCGATCTGCTCCTTGATCGCCAGCGCCGCGCCGAGGCTCGCGGGACCGAACATGTTGTGGCCGCAGCCGTGGCCCGCGGCGCCTTCGACCAGCGGACTCTTCTGCGCGATCGCCTGCTGCGAGACGCCGGGCAACGCGTCGTATTCACCCATGATGCCGATGACGGGCTTGCCGCTGCCGAAGCGCGCGACGAACGCGGTAGGCATGCCCGACACCCCGCGCGTCACCGTGAAGCCCTGCTGCTCGGCGTAGTCGGCCAGCAGCGCCGACGACTTGTGCTCCTTCAGCGCGGTTTCCGCGTATCCCCAGATCTTGTCGGAGAGACCGGCGAGCTCGGCGGCGTGTTGATCGACGGACGCGACGACCGCGCGTTTCGTGGCGGACGGCGCCGCGGCCTGGGCGACGGACAGCATGCACACGCACAGGAGGACGGGAACGAGTCTGACAACCATCGGGGCTTTCTCCGCGGAGTTTGCGCCGAGTGTAATCGGTCGAACATCACGGGCGTCAACGAATGACGCGCCGCTTCGTTGTGACCTTCAGGTCAGGCAACACAGAGGTGACCCGATGCGATTGATCTCGTTGCTAGTCATTGGAATCGTCGGCAGCGCGCTGGTCGGCTGCAGTTCCTCCCCGCCCGAACGCGCGCCGCGCCGCCACGTGCGCGTGGTCGAGATACAGACCGCGCCGCCGCCGGTACGCGTCATCGCCGTTCCGGCCGCACGTCGCGGCTACGTCTGGGCGCCGGGCTACTGGCGCTGGAACGGCCGCCAGCACGTCTGGGTCGACGGCCGCTGGGTGAAGGAGCGCCGCGGCGAGCGCTGGGTGCCCGCGCACTGGGAAGAGAGCCGCAGCGGCTACTGGCACTTCGAGCAGGGGCACTGGGAACGTTGAGCCACGCTCGCGTGCGGAGTGTCGAAGCACTTCGTACGCGAGCAGGCGCGGCGGTATCGAGCGACCCTCGTCTCGTGATCCAATGTCGCATGCTCAAACCCGCCCGCTCGTCTGCCTTCGTCGCCGCGCTCTGCGCGCTGTTCATCGTCCATGCGGCGCGCGCCGCCGACTATCCCGCGCCCGTCGAAGCCGACTTCATCCTGAAGGATTTCCGCTTCACGTCCGGCCAGGTGTTGCCCGAGCTGCGGCTGCACTACCGCACGCTGGGCAAACCGGTGCGCGACAAGAAAGGCATCGTGCGCAATGCCGTCTGGATCGGCCACGGTACCGGCGGCTCCGGCGCGCAGTTCATCCGTCCCGAATTCGCCGGCGAGTTGTTCGGTGCCGGCCAGCTGCTCGACGCGACGAAGTATTTCATCGTGCTGCCCGACGGCATCGGCCACGGGAAATCCGCGAAACCCAGCGACGGACTGCACGCGAAGTTCCCGGCCTACGGCTACACCGACATGGTCGATGCGCAATACCGCCTGCTCACCGAAGGCCTGAAGGTGAATCACCTGCGCCTCGTGATGGGCACGTCGATGGGCGGCATGCACAGCTGGGTCTGGGGCGAACGCCATCCGGATTTCATGGACGCGCTGATGCCGCTGGCCAGCCTGCCGACGCAGATCTCCGGCCGCAACCGCGTCTGGCGGAAAACGATCATCGACGCGATCCGCAACGACCCGGCCTGGAACGGCGGCGACTACACCGTGCAGCCGCCGAGCCTGCGCACGGCGTCTTCGATCATCTATTTCATGGGCAGCAACCCGATCCTGCGCCAGGCGCAGATGCCGACGCTGGCGAAGTCCGACGAAGTGCTCGACGCGTACCTCGCGACCGCCGTGAAGGACAACGATGCGAACGACATCCTGTACCAGGTCGGCGCGTCCTGGGATTACGACCCGGGCCCGGGACTGGAAAAGATCCGCGTGCCGTTGATCGCCGTGAACTCGGCCGACGACCTGATCAACCCGCCCGAGCTCGGAATCCTCGAGAAGGAGATCCGGCGCGTGCCGAAGGGCGAGAGTGTCATGATCCCGCTGTCGGATGCGACGCGCGGGCACGGCTCGCACACGGTCGCGAACCTGTGGAAGCAGCACCTGCAGAAACTGCTTGAGTCGACCGCCGACACGGCGAAGTAGCGGGCCTCAGCCGCTGGCGCGGCGGCGCGTGTCGCCGCTCTTCGATGCCAGCCGTTCCATCAGGCTGTTCCACGATTTCACGAAGGCCTCCGCGCCCTCGCGCTGCAGCTGCGCAGCGATTGCGGCGGTGTCGATGCCCAGCGCCGTGAAGCGCGCGACCTCCGCGTCGTAACGCGCCGCGTCCGTGCTCATGAGCACCGGCGCCACTTCTAGCGCACCGGCGGCCTCCAGCGTCTTCAACGGCACGGTGTCGATGGTCTCCGGCGCCACCAGCGCTTCGACGTAATGCGTCGGCGACGCGGCCGGATCCTTCGTGCCGGTACTGGCCATCAGCAAACGTTGTTTGCGCGCGCCCTTCGCCTCGAGCGCCTTCCAGCGCGCCGAGCCGAACAGCTCGAGATACGCGGCGTACGTCTGGCCGGCGATGCCGATGCCGAGACGGTTGTGCATCGCCACCGGCACGCGGCTCTCGACGGCCTTGTCCCAGCGGCTCACGAACAGCGACGCCACCGACGTCACCTCGACGTCGCGGCCGGCGGCGACGCGTCGCTCGATGCCGCGCAGGTACGCTTCGGCCGACGCGCGGTACTGCGCCGGCGAGAACAGCAACGTCACGTTGACCGGGATTCCGTCGAAGATCGATTCTTCGATCGCGGGCACGCCCTCGGGTGTGCCGGGGATCTTCACGAACAGGTTCGGCCGGTCGGCGGCGCGATGGATGCGCGCGGCGGCGGCGATGGTGCCGGCGGTATCCGCGGCGAGCAGCGGCGACACTTCCATCGACACCCAGCCATCCATCGCGGCGGTGGAGTCGTGGATCGGCTTGAACAGGTCGGCCGCGCGCCGCAGGTCTTCGAGCGCCAGCTCGACGAACAGCGCTTCACCCGAACGGCCGGCCGCGGTCTTCTGCGCGATCGCCGCGTCGTAATCGCCGCCGGCGATGGCCTTCTCGAAGATCGTCGGGTTCGAGGTGAGCCCGGTCACGGCGAGCTCGTCGATGTAGCGTTGCAGCGAGCCGTCATCGAGCATGCGACGCGTGATCTCGTCGATCCAGAGGCTCTGGCCGAGATCGTGGATGCGATTGACCGTTTTCATAAAACCTCCTTCTTCGCGCGGCCATTGTGCGCGCGGTCCATGACCGATGTCAGCGGGCCGCGGCGCGGCCGGACGACGGCCATGGCTGACGTCGTCGGTGCCGACGCGTAAGGCCGGCACCGGGGGTTCCGGATTGACACGTTCTGACACAGGCCTGGCAAAACGCTGCACGAAGGGAGTGCCAGGCTGCGGCCTTCGCTGAATTCCCCCGCGAAAGAAGTTAAGAACAGGAGCCCCGCATGAAACGCCCCGCCCTTTTCCTGGCCACGCTCGCGCTGGCCATCACCAGTTCCGCCTGGGCCGACGCGCCCAAGGGCCCGCCGCCGGGTGGTCCGCGCGGCGGCCCGCCGATCGAACGCCTCGCGCAGGACCTCGGCCTGGATGCCAACCAGACCACGCAGGTGAAAGCGATCCTCGACGCGCAGCACGCGAAGATGGACGCGGAACGCGCGCAGTTCGAGTCGTCGGGCACGCGCCCGTCGCGCGAGGAGATGCACGCGAAGCACGAGCAGATGGATGCCGAGCTCGACACGCAGCTCGCCGGCGTGCTGACGCCGGAGCAGCTCGCGAAGTTCAAGGAGATGCGCAAGCACCGCCCGATGGGTCCGCCGCCCGGCGGCGCGCCGGCGGGTCAGGGTCAAGGCTCGCAGGGTCAGTAAGTCCTCTCTGCCGGCCCAGGTC
>Ga0335075_10002456_pt1 | contig 29920 bp, 27 predicted proteins | sample Lox_Sample_24_FD_206723 | JGI IMG/M metagenome (GOLD analysis project Ga0335075, IMG submission 206723) | Soil microbial communities from Loxahatchee National Wildlife Refuge, Florida, United States - Lox_Sample_2.4 | ecosystem: Environmental > Terrestrial > Soil > Wetlands | place: USA...
TTTCGAGCAAGCAGCGGCACATACCCATGAGTTCCAGGACAAGCCGATGCGGGCTGACGATGTTCCGGGCCCTTGTAGGCCCCTTGAGGGAGGGCACCGGGGACCACGAGTGGGTACTCGTATCGCCTCCTCCCCCAACCCCCTCCCAGAAGGCGGCCACGAGGGGAGGAGGCCTTCGATGTGCATAACCGCGCTTCTCCTGACGCGCGCGGCAAATCCCATTACGCGGATGTCTGCATCAATGCCTGGTTGCGGGTCGTGCGCTTTCCTTCAGGCTCAGGCGCTGGACCATCCGGGTGCCGGCCCAGACCTCAATGCCGGCAAGCCCACACTGCAGGTCTGCCGCCGCACTCATGGCCTCGATGTCGTCCTGGCAGCGGATGACGCGGTAATCGCACGTGCGGTCGGCGGCGTCGAGCAGATAAATGCGATATTCGCTCATGTGCTTCCTCCGGGTTTTTGTAGCCCGCCGGCCATAAGTCCGCGCACGGACAGCATCTTGTGTCCAAACACGACTCCGTAACCTCACAACCTGTGCGTTCAGGATGCTAACGGAGAGCGGCATCCCGTGCCTGTTGCGCCTGTTCCGGGACGGTAGCCGGCCTCGTGCCTATCTTGAGCCGGCGCCCTGAGCCACCCGTTGAACAAGCCAGCGGGACGCGTCAAACATCTCGCCAGCGAGGGAGGAAGCACATGCCGGCCAAGCCATTCGTTGTCGCACTCGAGGAGCATTTCCAGGACCCGGAGCTGGGCGCTATGTCTGGTCCGCTGGACGCCTACCGCGCACCGCCGATGGTGCAACGCCTGGAAGATTTGGGCGAGGGCCGGATTCGCGAGATGGATGAGGCCGGCATCGACCTGCAAGTCATTTCCCACTCGGCCCCCTCGGTGCAGAAGACCACGGATGTCGACGTCGCGGTGCGTCTGGCGCGCCGTGCCAACGACCGGCTTGCCGCGGCGGTGCGGGCCCATCCCGATCGCTTTGCCGGGTTTGCCGTGGTGCCGACGCCCGATCCCAAAGCCGCAGCCGACGAGTTGGAACGCGCGGTGACGCAGCTCGGCTTCAAGGGCGCCATGATCCATGGCCTGACCAACGGCCAGTTCCATGATGAGAAGCCGTTCTGGCCGATTTTCGAACGCGCGCAGGCGCTTGACGTACCGATCTATTTCCACCCCGCGGTCCCGGTGCAGCCGGTGATCGACGCCTATTACGGGACGTACATGAAAGAGGTGCCCGGCATTCTGCGCGCCGCCTGGGGCTTCACGGTGGAGACCGCGACGCAGGGGGTGCGCCTGGTTTTGTCCGGCGTGTTCGACGCCTATCCACGGCTACAGGTCATCCTGGGGCATCTCGGTGAGGGCCTGCCATTTTATGCTTGGCGGATCAACATGGCGTTGGAGCGCGATTGGAAGGGCAGCCGCGGCTTTCGCGACGTGTTCAGCGCGCATTTCCACGTCACCACGAGCGGTTTCTGGTCGGATCCCGCCTTGATGTGCACGATCCAGGAAATTGGGCTGGACCGGATCATGTTCTCGGTCGATTACCCGTTCGCGCCCAACAAGCCGGCCACGGAATGGCTGCACCGCGTGCCGCTGTGCGCCGAGGACCGCGCAAAGCTGGCGGGCGGCAATGCGACGAAGCTGTTGAAGCTGTAGCTGGCGCACACCATCGGCCAGAATAGGTCCTGATGTTGGAGAAATTGACAATCGGCAGGTCGTGACAAAATTGCGTTCGCCTCCATGTCTGCTGACAGTTGTTTGGGAGCGTTGCCGCCCGGCACGAGTGAGTTGACCTTGTACTCCGCCGAGTTCGCTCGATGATGATATTGCTACAGGCCAACGTTCGCGCAATAACGTCGGGTTCACGGCTGTCTCCATTAATCAGCGGGCGCACGATAAGCAGCCGAAAAAATAACGCAGCCGTTGAACGTGTGCAGTCGCAATGCTACACGCCGGATGCAATGTTCGATTTGCAGTTGCTGCGCTCAATCGGGGAGCCCGCACGATGACCCAGCCTTCCAGCCTTACGGCCGCACATCGTGCCGCAGCCGAAATGCGCAGCGATATCACTGCAAAGTTCAGCGCGGCAATCGACCAGATTGCGGCCGACCATCATCCGTCACGCAGTCCATTCTTCCAGCATTTGCGTGAACTCAATCCTGCTATGGGGCGCGATCCACAACTTTTGGGACAAATTCACCTTGTTTACCAATCGGCTATGCACGCGACGCGTGCGGCAGTCTATCACCTGCCACATCTCGACAGTCCGGCAATGCGAAAGCGCAAGCTGCAGATTTTCATCGATGACGACGGTCTGCCAGGGGGCGACACACACCATTACCAGTTGACCCGCGCGTTCCAGAACATGGGCGCGAAGCTGTCGCTGGAAGATGAAGAATTCGGTTCGGCAACGGAACTGTGCCGCCATCTCGATCCGGAGACTTCCCGCTTCGTTCAATTGGCTGGCACGTTGTATGCGCGGTCGCTGGGGCCGTGGTGCATCGTGGAGCTGATGTCGGACTGGTGGATGCGCGCGCTCGCAGATTCTCTGGCCGCACATTTCCCCGCGGTCCGCGATGAACCGTATTTCGCCGACTGCTTTTCCCAGGGCGTCGAGGAACGCCATGCCGCCGAGGCCATGGAAGTGACGTCGTCAGTGCTGCAGGCGCGGCCGGAGCTGTATTCCGAGACCGTACTGGATGCCAGGCTCATGGCCGAGGCCTTGGATGGCGTCTGGCGACGTTTGGACACTGTGGTCCAATTGGCAGCACAAAAGGCCGGTCACCAGCCCGAAACGCGGGCGTCGGCACAGCGCAGCCAGGCCGCGGCCTGACAGCCGGGAGCGCGACAGGTCCCTCTGGATGTTTTCCCTGCTGCGACTGGCGGTCGCCTGGATCACATTGTTTCTGATCGGAACAGATCTGTTCGTGGTCTCGCCGTTGATCCCGCTGATCGCCCGGGACTTCCAGGTGGCGGTGCGCAGCGTCGGCCTAACGGTGACGGCGTTCTCGCTGGGCTACGTTGTCGCGGCCCCGATCTTCGGTCACCTCGCCGATCGGTTGGGACGGCGCCGCATCCTGACCTATTGCCTGGTGGGCTTCGCCTTCGCCAATCTGCTGACGGCGGACTGCGGCAGCTTGCTCGCAATGGTCGCGGCGCGGTTGCTCTGCGGCATCGCCGCTGCCGGGGTCACGCCGTCGATCTACGTCCTGGTCGGCAGCACCGCGCCCGCAGGGAAGCGCGGAACCTGGATCGCGATCGTGGTGACTGGATTGCTGTCGTCTCTGCCGTTGGGTACGCCGGTGGGTGCCATGGCGAGCCTCCGCCTCGGCTGGCCGATCGTCTTCATTACCCTGGCGGTGGGCAGCCTGATCCTGACTCCGGTGCATGTTGGCCTGTGGGCGGGCGCGCAGCCGGCCTCACCGGGGCAGGCACCGCAAGCCGGCCCGTTCAGCACCGCGGCGCTGGTACGGTCCCTGACACCGACCGTCGCGTGGGCCACCGCACTTTATGGCATGTACACCTATCTTGCGTCGGGCCTTGGCAACGCGGGCTACGGCCCTGGGGATATCGCCAAGACTGTGTTCGTCTATGGCGCCGCGGCATTTGCCGGCGCATTGCTGGGCGGCCGTCTCGCAGACCGGCTCGGGCCGTCAATCGCCATCCAGATGAGCTTGCTCGGTCTGGGCATCTGCTTCGTCATGCTGCGGCTGGCGGTGCAGGACGGCATTTTGATCGGGGCCGCATTCGCGGCTACCTCCCTGGTGGCGCAAATCTTCTTCCCTGCTCAGCAGTCCCTGCTTATGGGTACCTTCCCCGGCCGCACTGCCACGGCGTTGTCCTGGAACAACAGCGCCTTGTTCCTTGGCATGGCACTCGGTTCGCTGGTTGGCGGGCAGGCGATGGCGCTTGGCGGGTTCCCCGCCATCCTGCCGGTCTCCGCTGCCTTGGCCATCGCCGGATGGGCCGGCTTTCGCCGTTGGCTGTCACCCGCGGCGGCCACCACCGCAGCCTGACCACCGATCAGGACGCTAGGCCTCTCGCCGGACATATCATCCCAGCGACACATGCTTAGCGAAAACGTGATAGACTCGGGACCTACCCCCGAGCGGGAGGATGAGTAATGCGCCGGCTGCCTGGCTTTGGGCTGACCGCCCGGTTGGTCTTTCTTGCCGTCATCGCGGTCCTGCCGGCACTGGCCATCCAGGGGTACAATGAATACGACTTGCGCCGTGCGCGCGAGAATGACATCCGCCAGCGCGTCATCCAGATAACGCGGCAGTTCGGCGAGGAAATGGGGGAGTTGCGCGAGGGCGCGCGGCAATTGCTCGTGGCCCTGACCCGGTTCTCCTGGATCAATACCGCCGATCCCACGGAATGTAGCCGGAACCTGAAGGCCCTGAAGGCCGGGTTGCCGAACTATGATTGGCTGTCGGTTGCCGACGCCACGGGACACACCGTCTGTTCCAGTTCACCAAACGAACTGGCAAACGTCTCGAAGATGCCGTTCTTCATCCGCGCGATGGCGACCGAAAACCTGGCGGTCGGCGACTACTGGAAGAATCCGGCCACTGGCGAGCAAGTCATCCAGTTTGCCCTGCGCTTCAACGGGCCGGACGGCAAGGTGGCCGGCGTGGTCTCGGCGGCGTTGGACCTGAACTGGCTGACCAACCGGCTCGCCGATCGCGGGTTGTCGCCGGGCGCCTCCATCCTGATCGCCGACCGTGACGGCAATATCATCTCCCGTCTTCCCGATCCTGGCGCATTGATCGGCAAGAACATGCGGAAGACGCATGAAAAGATCATGGATGGTGATACGGCGGGATGGGAGGAAGCCAGGGGGGTCGACGGCATCACCCGCATCTTCGGCTATGTGCCGGCCGCCCTGCCGCCCTACGATCTGTTCTTGAGCGCGGGCCTGCCAAAGATTGCCGCGTTCAACGATATCGATCGTGCGACCTTGCGTGGCATGGCGTTGATCTTCGTCGGACTTGTCGTGGCGATCCTTGCCGCACTGTATGGCGGATCGCATTTTATCAAGCGCCCGATCCAGGACCTGGCAGGTGCCGCGAGGCGCTGGCGAGATGGCGATTACGCCGCGCGCGCTTCGGACCGGGAGTCGGTATCGGAATTCAGTCAATTGGCCTTGGCGTTCAATGAAATGGCCGATGCGGTTGCGTCGCGCCAGGCGGCACAAAAAAAGGCCGAGGAGCAGCTCGTCGAACTTGCTTCCACGCTGGAGGAACGCGTCGCACAACGGACCGAGGAGCTGGCGCAGGCGAACCGGGTCAAGTCGCAGTTCGTAGCCAATATGAGCCACGAGATCCGGACGCCGATGAACGGCGTTCTGGGTATGCTGGAGCTCTTGCTTGAGGAGAATCTGACGCCGAAGCAGCGGCAATATGCGCTGACGGCGTTCCGCTCAGGCGAATCGCTGTTGCATATCGTAAACGGCGTCCTGGACCTCTCAAGAATCGAAGCCGGCAAATTGCTTATTACGGCAGAGCAATTAGACCTGCGCGTCATGGTCGAGGAAACGGTGCGGTTGTTCTCCGGCGCGGCGAGCGCGAAGAAGATCAAGCTTTTGTACCAGATCTCGCCTGCGACGCCCCGAAACTTGATCGGAGACGAAGGACGCATTCGGCAGGTACTCACCAACATACTCGGCAACGCCGTCAAGTTCACGACGGCCGGCGAGGTTGCTCTGTATGTCAGCGCGGTCGAACTCGGGTCCGACCGCATCCGGCTGGATTTCCGCGTGCGTGACACCGGCATCGGGATTCCGCCGGAGAAGCAGCGGGACATTTTCGACATTTTCGCCCAGGCCGACGGCTCGACGACGCGCCGGTATGGCGGCAGCGGCCTCGGCCTCAGCATCGCGCGCCAACTTTGCGAATTGATGGGCGGGTCGATCAGCGTGGAAAGCGAACTGGGTATCGGCTCGACATTCCGGTTTTCGGTTATCGTCGGGAAGGTGGCGGATGACTTTGATGCGGATGTACCCACCGACTGGCCCGCGCTGAAAGGCAAGTCCGTGCTTGTGGTCGATGACAACGAGACGAATCTGGAGATCATCGATAGCCAACTGACCCGGATCGGCGTGCACACCCGGTGCGTGACGGATCCGGCGGTAGCCTTGGCCCTGCTGGGCGAACATGCGGAACGCCGCACCGCTTTCGATTTCGTCCTGATCGATAAGAATCTACCGTCGATAGACGGCCGCGAACTCGCGCGCCGGATTCGCGCCGATACGGTCGTGTCGGGGACGCACATCGCCATGTTGAGCTCGTCGGATGAGGGAATGGACACCGGTTCGGGAATAGAGCGGTGGCTGACCAAACCCGTCCGCAAACGGGAGCTTTATGAGTGCCTCGCTTTGCTGGCCTCCGCGCCGGCGCCGCTGCCGCCATCGCTCGCAGCGGCGCTACCCGGTGCCCAACCGCCTGTTGGTGCGCGGGTGCTGCTGGTGGAAGACAACGAAGTGAACCTGGAACTGTCGCGGATCCTGTTGCAACTTGAGGGCTGCGACGTGACTTCCGCGACCGACGGTCGCGAAGGGGTGGCGGCGTTCCGGAGCAGCACGTTCGATATGGTATTCATGGATTGCCAGATGCCGGAGATGGATGGGTTCGAGGCCACGGCAGAGATTCGCGCGATGGAAGCGAGTTCCTCCCGCCACACGCCGATCATCGCGGTGACGGCGAGCGCGATCGAGGGCGATCGGGAACGCTGCCTGCGCGCCGGAATGGACGACTATCTGGCCAAGCCGGTGTCCCGTCACGCCATCCGGACCATGCTCGCGCGGTGGCGCAGCGACAAAACCCTAAGCGTCGGGCAGACCATCTCCGTAGCAGAGGGGTACACAGCCGGGAACAAGGCGACGCTGTCGGAGGCAGTGCTGAGCGGGCTGCGCGAACTGGAGAATGAGGCTGATGGCGGGCTGGTTCAGCGGCTAATGTCGGGCTTCCTTCATAGCTCGCCGCAATTGTTGGACGATCTGCGACGGGGCAGCACCGCGCATGATGCCGACGCAATCCGGGTGGCCGCCCATACGTTGAAATCAGCGAGCCGGGTGATTGGTGCCTTGGCGCTGTCGGCGCGGTGCGCGACGCTGGAAGCGCTGGCGCTTGAAGGGTGGAGCAATGAGCTGCTGGTGCTGGTTGAGCAAGTGATCTCGGAGTACCAATCGATACGGCCCGCCGTCGAAGCGCAGTTTGCCGGTGCGGCGGAGTTGGCGACGGACGTGTAGGGGTGCAAGGCAACCGTGCGGGTTGAGCGGTGACCCAGGCCCACGCCGAAAAACCCGCCCTGGGCGGTAGGGGACCCGATTGGGCACGCGTTCAGCTTGACCCATTCCGTGGCCACCCGCACATCAGGCTTATGTCCGATCCGTTCGTCATCCCACAGGAACCTACCGCCGCCGCAGCCATCGCCGCCATCGGCGAGGATCTGGATGTGTTCGACGACTGGATGGACCGCTACCAATTTATCATTGAGCTCGGCCGGAAGCTGCCACCGTTTCCCGACGCGTGGATGGACGATGCCCATCGCGTGCCCGGATGCCAGAGCAAAGTCTGGATGGAAGGCGTGTGCCGGGCAGGGAAACTCTACCTCGCCGGCATTTCGGACGCCGCAATCGTTTCCGGCCTCATTGCGCTGCTGTTGCGGGTCTATTCGGGGCGGACGCCGGGCGAGATCGTTGCCACCGACCCGGTTTTCCTGCGCGAGCTTGGCTTGCTGGAGGCGTTGTCCACCAATCGCGGCAACGGCATTGCCGCCATGGCACGCAAGATCCGCGAGCTCGCCGCGGTTCAGCGGGCTGCCTGACGCGGGCACAAGCCCGACCTCGCGCCTCAGCCAAGCCGCGGGTCGGGAACGCGCGCGGCGATGAGTACGTCTACGCGCGTTGCCCCGCCGGCCAGCATCACCACGGCGCACGCATTCGCCGTCGCGCCGGAGGTCATCACGTCGTCGATCAGCACCACGGACCGGCCGGGCAGCAGTGCTTGCCTGCCCGCGCGAATGGCGAAGGCGTCGCGCACCTCCTCGGCCCGCTCGGTGGCGGATTTGTCCCCGAGCGAGACGGTGGCGCGGTGACGTACCAACAGGTCGAGCGCGGCGGTCACCCCGGAGAGGTGGCCGACCGCCGTCGCCAGCAAAGCTGCCTGGTTGTAGCGGCGGTGAAAAAGCCGCCTGCGGTGCAGGGGCACGGGCACCAGCAGGTTCGCCTGGCTCAGCAGTAACGCGCCTGCGCGCAGGAGATACGGCGCCAGCCTGGTGGCAAGTTCAGGCCGATCCGCGTGCTTCAGTGGCAGGACCAGCCTGCGGGCCTGCGAATCGTACCGCAACGCTGCGCGTGCGGTGCCAAACATCGGCGGCGCGGCGTGGCAGGAGGGACACAATCCGCCGCGAAGGGCCTGAGCGGGAGCGGCGAATGGTACGCCACACCGGACGCAACACGGGTCGGTGATGAAGGTGGTATGGCCGAAGCAGCGGGCGCACAGCAGGCCGTGCGTTTCGACACGTTCATCGCAGCACAGGCACTGGGGCGGCAGCAGCAGGTCCAGCGCGGAGCGGCCTGCGTGACGAAACACGTCTAGGACCATAGCGGAACACGCAGCTTGGGTTTAGCGTGGAGGCGATTGTCGGCGTCATAACGGGCGCTTGCTGCTTTGCCTCGTCACGGCCGGGATTGACCCCGACATCTACGAAGGATCGATCGAGCCGCACGGCGGCGAAACCGCCCCGACCTGCCGGGGTAGATGGCCGGATCAAGCCAGGCAGTGACGAAGAAGGAGACACCGAACAGCCATCCACGCTCACAAGATCCGCACGCTATACGGTGAATCTTACTGTTCCGTTAGCGCCCGTGGCCGTCATCAGCGACGCAGTGAACGTCTCATTCTGCCGCCAGCGCCGCGTGCAGCCGGCGGGTGTCGTCCGCCGGGAACATCCTAAGGCGCAAAAACAGATCGATCAGGACAAGATTGACGTTGAATTTGAAATCGTCGGTGTCGCGTACCGTTTGCAGCACGCGATCGATCGGCCATAGTTCGAACGCCGCGACTTCTCCATCCGCGGGTCGAGGCACGAAATCCGGTGGCAGGTCGAGATCGTAGCAATGCAGCAGATCGCGGCGCAGGCCTTCCGCCCGCTCCATGGCGTAGCCGATGGCGGCCACGCGGCGTGCATGGTGGGAAAGGTCTGGCGGGATGGCTGCCTCCTCTTCTGCTTCCTTGATCAGCGTTTGTTCCGGAGTCAGGCCGGCGGGTACGCCGCCAGCAGTGATGTGGTCCAGCTTTCCCGGATCCAGCAGCTTGTCGGCGGCCCTACGGGCAATCCAGAGATGCAACCCATCCGGACGCTGCACCAACCCGTTCACATGCACCCCTACGGCGACCACCCCGAAGGAAGGAATGGCCCCGCGGTCCAGCCGTGCCAATACCGGCCCATCTGGCGAGGCGCGCACGTCAAATGCCTCATTGCGCCAGCGATAGTGGCCAGCCGCCGCAAGTGCACGGGCAATGTCAGCCAGCGCGGCACCATCTTCCAGCACCACCGCGCCGTCTCGCTGCACGATCCGGGGCCATGCCGCGAGCGCCTCGGCGAAGTGCGGCTTCACCCAGCCCACCTGCGCGGCACCGATGCGGAACGGCGTACGTTCGCCGGGCAACACGGCGCTATGGCAGGCGCGGATGTGACGCAGGAACGCCCAAGATTCTGCCGCGAGGCTCAAGCCGGCCGCCTTTCAAACCGTCCACGAACATGCCACATCCGGGTCATGAGACGAAACAGGACTGCGGCACTGCCGCCGGTACTGCGGGTGGAGCGATCCGGTATTCAGACGGTTCTATCGCTGCTGCCCTATCTGTGGCCCGCAGGCAACCCCATCGCACGGCTGCGGGTCGTGATCGCCGTATTGTTCTTGCTGCTGGCCAAAGGCGCCAGCGTCGTGGTGCCGATCATCTACGGCCGCATCGTCGATGCCATCGCACCGAAGCATGGCGGCATGTTGGTTCTGCCGGTGGCGCTGGTGGTGGCCTATGGTCTGACCCGGATCGCCTCGTCCGGCTTCGGCGAGTTGCGCGATGCCTTGTTCGCCCCGGTGCAGCAGCGCGCGGTGCGGGAGATGGCGCTGCACACCTTCCGCCATCTGCATGCGCTGTCGCTGCGTTTCCACCTGGATCGGCAGACCGGCAGCCTGGCGCGCATCATCGATCGCGGAACGCAGGGCGTGCAGTCGGTGCTGCGGCTCGCGGTGTTCAACGTGGTGCCCACGGCAATCGAGTTGCTGCTGGTTGTCGCAATTATCTGGCGGCTGTTTGGCTGGCGCTTCTCCGCCGTCACGTTTACCGCCGTGGCAGCCTATGTCGGCTTCACCGCGGCCTTCGCGACGAGGCGCGTCCGCTTGCGCCGGACGATGAACGATACCGACAACGACGCGTCCACCAAGGCGCTCGACAGCCTGCTGAATTTCGAGACGGTCAAGTATTTCGGCAATGAGGCGCATGAGGCGGTGCGCTACGACGGCGCACTGGCACGCTATGAACGTGCCGCGGTGCGGGTGCAGGTATCGCTGAATTTGCTGAACCTGGGGCAGGCGGCGATTATCGCCGTGGGTCTGACCGGCATCATGTTGATGGCAGCGCAGGGAGTGCGCGACGGCAGCATGACGGTGGGAAAGTTCGTGTTGATCAACACCTATCTCATGCAGCTTTACCAGCCGCTGAATTTCCTCGGCATGGTCTATATGACCATCCGCCAGGGGCTGGCGGACATGGAGCAAATGTTCCGGCTGCTGCGGGTGCCGACGGATGTGATCGACCGGCCGGATGCGATGGCCCTGGCGGCGCATCTCTCGGAAGGGCCGGCGGGCGAAGTGCGGTTTGAAAACGTGTGGTTCGGCTATGGCCCGGACCGCGTTATTCTGCATGGCATCGATTTCACCGTGCCGGCGGGACGCAAGCTGGCGATCGTCGGGCCCACCGGCGCCGGCAAGTCCACGATCACCAAGCTGTTGTTCCGTTTCTATGACGTGACCGGCGGACGCATCTGCATCGACGGGCAGGATATCCGCGAAGTGACGCAGGAAAGTCTGCGTGCGGCCATCGGTGTAGTGCCGCAGGACACCGTATTGTTCAACGACAGCATCCGCTACAACATCGCCTATGGCCGGCCCGATGCATCACAGGATGAGATCGAGGCGGCAGCGCGGCTGGCGCAGGTGCATGAGTTCGTGCGGCAGCTTCCGCAGGGCTATGACACACGAGTGGGCGAGCGCGGGCTGAAGCTTTCGGGTGGCGAGAAGCAGCGCGTGGCGATCGCGCGGACCATCCTGAAGGATCCACGGATCCTGATCCTGGATGAAGCGACCAGCGCGCTGGATACGCGAACGGAGCAAGAAATCCAGACCGCGCTGCGCGGCCTGGCGCGGCATCGCACAACTCTGGTGATCGCGCATCGTCTCTCTACCGTGGTGGATGCGGACGAGATCATCGTTCTGGCCGACGGCGGTGTGGCGGAACGCGGTACGCATGTGTCCTTGCTTGCATTGGGCGGGCTCTATGCGCGTATGTGGGCCGTGCAGGCGGTGGAGCAAGAACAAGCCGAAGTGTCGGCATAGGGAGTGCAAATGATGCAGCCAGGAAACGACGATCAACCTCCGGCCGATCTGAGCCATGCGGGCGCCGTGGTGGACAAGGCAATCGAGTACATGCAGGGGCAGAATATCGACCCGGTTTCGATTGCCTCAGCGTTGCTCGGGGGCGCGTTGGCAATGCTGTCGCGCAGCGTGGCGGATGAGGCGATCGTCGCGATCCTGAACAATGCGATCGCCAGCGTGAAGGCTGGGGAGTTGCAGCGATAGGGCGACTGCGTCTGTTTCGCACTTGACGGCGGCACACCGGGTGACACTTCTCCGCTGATGTCAAATCGTTGGGGAGAATCGCCATGCCGGTCCGTCTCGTCGTCTCGATCACCGCCGCACCTGGCAAGGGCGGCGAACTGGCGGAGCAATTCCGCCAGCGCTGTGCCGAAGTCATGCAGGAACCCGGCTGCCAGCAATTCGAAGTATTCCAAAGCGAATTGAACCCGGACCGGTTGGTACTGCTGGAACTTTGGCAGGATCAGGCGGCGCTCGACGTCCATGCGAAGGTCAACGCCACGCGCGCGCCTATGCCGGCAGGACTCCGCGTTGGTGCCGGCGAACGCGAGGATTACGAGTACAACCGCACGCGCTGATACCCAGAAGCAGGTGAGCTCGGCTCCACCTAACCCATGTCATTGCGAGGTGCCGTAGGGGCCGGAGCAACCTCGGTCGAGTGGGGGCTTGGGAGTCCGGGGACCAACTCGAACGATGCTGCCGCGTCGCTTTGCTGCTAGCGAGGAAGAACGCCTTGCCCTCCCCTTGTGGGAGGGGGGAGGGGCAGGGGGGCGAAACGTACTACGAGGTCGCCCCCTCCCCCTGCCCCCCCTCCACAAGGGAGGGGGACCCTGCTGTGCCAGACGGTGCTAGTTCCGAATGACAATTGGACGCCATGTGTTCAGTCACGCACGATGGGGCAGCTTTCGTCGCGTGCCCAGTCCGCGAAGCTGAGGTAGTACACGCGGACATCGTCAAATCCGGCGAGCGCGGCTGCCGCGGCTGCGAGAGCCGCGCGGCCGCCGCCTTCGCAATGCGTCACGATGTGATCGCCGGGGCCAAATCCGACTTGCTCCAGCATCGAGTGCAGCACCGGGGCAGAATGCACGATGCCATTACGCATCAGGTCGGCATGCGACAGATGACGCGCGCCCGGCAGGTGGCCGCTGCGGGCACGGCCGCGCGCGTCTTCGCCGGTGAATTCCGCGCGGGTTCGGCTGTCGAACACGTGGGCGGCGCCATCAAGCTGCCGTTTCAGCGTGTCCCGATCGACCACACCGACCGCACCTGTCCCGGCCACTGCGTGGAACGCCGCCGTTGCGGGCGATGCTGCGGACGGCACCTTGGCCGCGGCTGCAAGCGCCGGCCAGCCGCCATTCAGGATCGCGGCCTTGGCGCCGAAATATTGCAGGATGAACCAAACCCGCGCGGCATTGGTCATCGCACCGGCATCGTAGGCAACCGCCGTCACGCCATCGCCGACGCCGAGTGCTCGGAATGCGTCGTCCCAAAACGAGTTGGCCTTGAAGCCGGTGGTCGCGGATTTGGCGGCGCCATCCCACGCATCCAGCGGCACTCGCACGGCGCCTGGTGCATGGCCGGCATCGAACGCCGCCTGATCGCGCGCGTCGAGATAGCGAACAGGGCCGAGCGTCGAAAGCGCGGCGATGTCAACGATTGGATCTTGCGGCATGATCTGCATCTCCTGCCTGGCGCACCCTGTGCGCGATTGCCCCAGTGTTCCGTCTCTGGCGGATCGCGGTCATTGCGAGCGAAGCGAAGCAATCCCCAACGAGCGATTGCACGTAATCTCGGTCGAGATTGCCTCGCTTCTCTCGCAATGACATGTGGAACCTCACGCGGCTGCACGCCGCGCGGGTTCCTCGCGTCCATCCTCCAGGATCATTTCCGAAGCCTTCTCCGCGATCATGATGGTTGGTGCGTTCGTATTGCCGGCAATGATCGCGGGCATGATCGAAGCGTCAACCACGCGCAGCCCCTCGATCCCATGCACGCGCAGCCGCGGATCGACCACCGCGTTCGGTCCGTGACCCATGCTGCATGATCCCACCGGATGCAGATTGGAAACCCCGCGCTTGCGAACGTCGTCCGCCAATTGCTCATCCGTGATGATCGACGAGCCGGGCAGAGTCTCTGCCACCAGCAGCTTCTGCAATGCGTGCTGCCGGGCAATCTGCCGCGCAATGCGCATGCCGGCGATGACCGCCTGCATGTCGTATTCGGACCGCAGGAAGTTGAACCGGATTTCGGGCGGCGCGAACGGATCGGGCGAGCGCAGTCGCACCGTGCCGCGTCCCTCGGGCCGCAGATGCACCGGGCTGATGGCAAATCCCGGGAAGGGATGCGAAATAATGCCGTTGCGTGTGCGGTCGATTGTGCTCCAGGCCGAGATGTTCAACTGGATGTCGGGGCGTTCCAGCCGCTTGTCGCTGCGCACCATGGCGCCGACATAGAGTCCGTTGCCGGACATCGGCCCGCGCCGCCCGAACACGTATTGCACGCCGGCGACGATCTGGCGCGATACGGAATGATGCAGTTCGTTCAACGAGATCGAGCGCGAGATCCGCCATGCGCAGTAGGTATTGAAATGGTCGTGCAGGTTGCTGCCGACGCCCGGCAGTTCATGCAGTACCGGAATTTCCATGTTCCGCAGATGCTGCGCCGGCCCGATCCCCGACAACAGCAGAAGCTGCGGCGAGCCATAGGCGCCGCCGGAGACGATCACCTCCGCATTGGCGTGCACCGTTTCCCGTCCGCGCGGGGTTTCGAACTCCACGCCGACCGCACACCCATTTTCCAACAGCACGCGGGTGGCATGCGCATGGGTGCGGATGGTCAGGTTGGACCGGCTGCGCGCGGGACGCAGATAGGCAGCGGCAGTGCTCCAGCGGCGGCGATCCTTGGTGGTGGTCTGGTAGTAGCCGCAGCCTTCCTGCTGGGCGCCGTTGAAATCCGGATTCGGCGGGATGCCGGCCTGGATACAGGCATCCAGCAGGATTTTCGCGATCTCCCACTCATAGGGCTGGTTGGAAACGTGCAGCGGGCCGCCGACGCCGTGGTATTCGTCCGAGCCACGTTCGTTGTCTTCTGCCTTGCGGAAATACGGCAGCACCGAGTCCCAGTCCCAGCCCTCGCAGCCGAGCTGGCGCCAGTGATCGTAGTCGGCGTGGTTGCCGCGCATGTAGATCATGCCATTTATGGAGCTGGTGCCGCCCAGCACCTTGCCGCGCGGCTGGTACATGACGCGGTCGTTGAGGTTCGCTTCCGGTTCGGAATCGAACATCCAGTTGACCTTCGGATTGCAGAAGGTCTTGGCGTAGCCGAGCGGGATGTGGATCCATGGGTTACTGTCCTTGCCGCCGGCTTCCAGCAGCAGCACGCGATGGCGGCCGGATTCGCTCAACCGGTTGGCGAGCACGCAGCCGGCCGACCCGGCTCCCGTGACGATATAGTCGTAGGTATTCTCCGCGGCAGACATACGTTTCCTGGCCCTTCCCCTTGGTGTGGCGCGGCCGCACGGTCATTGTGGCCCGATCCTTCCTTCATTGCGAGGCCCACAGCGCGGAAGCAAGTCCGGTCACGTTGCGTCTGCGCGACCGAGGTTGCCTGGCCGCTTCGCCCCTCGCAACGACACCAAGGGCATTAATGGATGACTCCCAGCGTGCCGCGCCGGTATGGTTTTCGCATGGTGGGCGCCCGTCGTGCCGCAACCACCGAGGGGATGGGCCGCAAGCGATGTCGCAAGACCGGCAAGCGGGAGAAGGACTGACGGGCGATCCGAATGATCGCGGCGACCCGAACAATCGCGCGCTGGTCACGGCCTGCGCAATCCTGGCGACCCTGATGCAGTCGCTGGACAGCACCATCGCCAATGTGGCGCTGCCCTATATGCAGGGCACGATGAGTGCCAGCCAGGACGAGATCAACTGGGTACTCACCAGCTATATCGTAGCCGCAGCGATCATGACTGCACCGGTCGGCTTCCTGGCCGCGCGCTTTGGACGGACACGCTTTTTCGTCGTGTCCGTGGTCGGATTTACCATTGCGTCGGTGCTTTGCGGGATGGCCCAGACATTGGGCCAGATTGTATTGTTCCGCCTTGTGCAAGGCGTGTGTGGCGCCGCGCTGGTGCCGTTGTCGCAGGCGGTATTGTTCGACATCTATCCACCCGAGCGGCGCGGTGCCGCCATGGCGATCTGGGGGATGGGCGTCATGGTGGGGCCGATCCTTGGCCCCACGCTCGGCGGCTGGCTGACCGAGAATTATAACTGGCGCTGGGTTTTCTATATCAATGTGCCGTTCGGTATCCTTGCGGCGCTCGGCATCCTGGCGTTCCTCAAAGAGACAAAGCGGTCCGACGGAGTGCGGCTCGATTGGCTTGGCTTCGGCGCATTGAGCCTGGGGATCGGCGCGTTCCAGATGATGCTCGACCGCGGCGAATTGCTGGACTGGTTCAGTTCGCGCGAGATCATGATTGAAGCCTGCCTTGGGGGCCTGGGGTTTTATTGCTTCCTGGTTCAAACCGCCTTCGCCCGGCGGCCGTTCCTGTCGCCGCGATTGTTCATTGATTTGAATTATATGATCGGCCTGGCCTTCATGTTCGTGGTCGGGCTGATCCTTTATGCGACCCTGGCATTGCTCTCGCCCTATTTGCAAACGCTGATGGACTATCCCGTCGTGACGGCGGGCATCGTTCTGGCGCCGCGCGGAGTCGGCACCATGGCAGCCATGGTGCTGTGCGGGCGGCTGGTGGGCCGGGTCAGCGTGCGCCTTCTGGTGGGGTTGGGATTTGTCTGTACCGCCTATGGGTTGTACGAAATGACATCCTGGACGCCCGAAGTTTCCGAATGGACGGTGATCAGCGTCGGTCTCATTCAAGGTCTGAGCGTCGGCCTGGTTTTCGTGCCGCTCTCCACGGTCGCGTTCTCCACGTTGCCGGCGGAATTGCGCACCCAGGCCACGGGCGTGTTCAGCCTGATCCGCAATGTCGGCAGCGCCATTGGCATTTCGGTGACCGGTGCACTGTTACAGGACAACACCCAGGTGAACCACGCACTGATCGGCGATGGCGTGACGCCGTTCAACCGCAGCCTATGGACTGCCCGCGTGCTGCATTTCTGGAGCCCCGGCGAATTGCATGGCGTCGCGCGGTTGAACGAGGAGGTTACGCGGCAGGCCAGTACCATCGCCTATGTCGACGATTTCAAGCTGATGATGATCCTGGCCGTGTGTTCAATGCCGCTGGTGTTCCTGATCCGGCCGGAACGGGCAGCCAGAATCGCCAGCGGGCACGCGGCGATGGAGTGAACGATTCACGACATCAAATGGTTATGCCGCGGCACGAGAAGGCATCGCAGCCACATCATCCAGGACCATGGCGGCACATTTCTCGCCAATCATGATCGTCGGCGCATTGGTGTTGCCGCCAACCGCAACGGGCATAATCGACGCGTCCGCAACGCGCAAGCCATCAATGCCGTGCACGCGCAGCCGCGGATCGACCACCGTGTTAGGTCCATGACCCATGGCGCAGGAACTGGTGGGATGTTGGTTTGAAACGCCGCTCTGGCGCACGTACTCCTGTAGGTCCGCCTCCGATAACACACCCGACCCGGGCGCGAGTTCCGCGGCGACATAGGGTTGCAGCGCCGCCTGTGCGGCGATCTTGCGCGCCAAACGGATGCCGAAGAGCACTGCCTGCATGTCGTAATCGGTGCGCAGAAAGTCGAACAAGATGACGGGCGGCGCCAACGGATCGGCGCTGCCGAGGCGCACAGAGCCGCGGCCATCCGGGCGAAGATGCACGGGGCTGAGTGTGAAACCGGGGAAAGGATGCGGGATCACGCCGTTCGCGTCGCGGCGGAGCGTGCTCCATTCGAACAGATTGATTTGGATGTCGGGACGTTCGAAACGAGGGTCACTGCGGGTGAACAAGCCAGCGTGGACGCCATTGCTGGCCATCGGCCCGGCGCGGAACAAGGCATAGCGCACGCCGGCGGCAAGCTTGCGCCAGGTGCTGTTTTCCAGGTCGTTCAGCGTGATGGGCTTGGTACAGCGCCAGCTCACATAGGAATTGAAGTGGTCATGCAGGTTGGAACCGACCGCCGGCATGTCGCGGACAACCTCGATTCCCACGTCTTGCAGATGCTGTGCAGGACCGAGGCCCGATAACAGCAGAAGCTGGGGCGAACCGTAAGCGCCGCCCGAGACGATCACTTCGCCGCGCGCACGTGCCGTGCGGCGGCCGTGCTGCGTATGGTATTCTACGCCGACAGCACGGCGGTTTTGGATCAGCACGCGCGTCGCCTGCGCGCCGGTGACGATCGTCAGGTTTGGCCGCCGGCGCGCGGGTTCCAGATACGCTTTCGCCGTGCTGCAGCGGCGGCGCTTATGGCTGGTGGTTTGGTAATAGCCGCAGCCTTCCTGCCGTGCGCCGTTGAAGTCCGGATTGCGGGGGATGCCGGCTTGCTCGGCGGCGGCGAGAACAGCGTCGGCCAGTTCGAAACGTCCGGGTTGGTCGCTGACATGCAGCGGACCGCCGACGCCGTGGAAGTCGCTCGCCCCGTGTGCCTGGTTCTCCGCCTTTTTGAAGAAAGGAAGCACGGAATCCCAGTCCCAGCCTTCGCAGCCACGCTGGCGCCATTCGTCGTAATCGCCGTGGCTGCCGCGCATGTAGACCATGCCGTTGATCGAGCTGCTGCCGCCGAGTGTCTTGCCGCGCGGCAGATAGAGCCGGCGGTTGGCAAGCTGCGGCTGCGGCGCGCTTTCGAATTTCCAGTTTACCTGCGGATTGACGTAGGTCTTGGCGAAGCCAAGCGGGATATGGATCCACGGGTTTGTATCGGGCGGGCCGGCTTCCAGGAGCAATACGCGATGCCGGCCGGATTCGGAGAGGCGCGCGGCTACCACGCAGCCGGCACTGCCGGCACCGGTGACGACGAAGTCGTAGGCTTCGGGCTCGCTTGGCATTTTGGCGTGTTCCTCCCAACGGCGCCGCCGCGCGATTCACGCCTCCGGCGGCGCGTAGGCACGAATTGGCGGCAGGTTACCGCTAAAACGCATCACGTCCACAGCAGTAAGCTGTCCTGTGCAGCCCTGGGCCAGGCGCGATGTGCCGGCATCGCGCGTCAGCACATTCGGATTGCCATGCGCGCACATCGGCGCCGGTTCCTCGGGATCAGCCGGATCGTACCAGGCGCCGGTCGGCAGATGCACGACGCCGGGACACACATCCTCGCTCAGCGACGCCGCGGCGAGACAGGCGCCGCGATCGTTGAACAATCGGATGATGTCGCCGTCCGCAATGCCACGCGCCGCGGCGTCGGCCGGATGCAGCCGCGCAACTTCGCGGCCGCGCCGCTTTCCGTCCTGGCTGTGCGTGCCGAAATCCAACTGGCTGTGCAGCCGCCGCGCAGGCTGATTGGCAACCAGCCACAATCCATGCCGCGCATCCGGCACATCCTCCGGCGCCAGCCAGACCGGGTGACCGGGACAGTCGGGATAGGAAAATCCGGCGATAGTTGCTGAAGCGATCTCGAGTCGTCCGCTGGGCGTTGGCAGAGGATGCGCGTCCGGATCGCGGCGAAACGCGCCAACGATACCGCCATCATCGGGCGCCATCGGCAACACCAGCTCTCCGCGCCGCCAGAATTCGTCGAAGTCCGGCGCGTCGTGACCATGCTCTGCCAGAGCTGCCTGTGTCTGCCCATACAGGTGCCGCAACCAGCCGTCGGCATCGCGGCCTTCGGTGAAGGCGTCCGCCTTGCCAAGGCGATCGGCCAGCGCGGCGAAAATCGCATAATCGTCACGGGCTTGTTCGAAGGGGGCGACCACTTTGTGCATCGCCACCATCAGCGCATCGGCCGAGCTGGCGCCGATGTCGTTACGCTCCAGCGTCATCGTCGCGGGCAGCACGATGTCGGCGTGGCGCGCGGCGGGGGTCCAGGCGCTGTCGTGCACCACGAACGTCTCCGGACGCGCAAACGCGCGCCGCAGCCGGTTCAAATCCTGATGGTGATGGAACGGATTGCCGCCGGCCCAGTACACCAGACGGATATCGGGATAAGTGAGGGTGCGGCCGTTGTACTCGAACGCCTCGCCTGGATGCAGCAGCATGTCGGCGATGCGCGCGACCGGAATGAAATCGGCGACCCGGTTACGCCCCTGCGGCAAGGTGGGCAGCGGCACGATGACTTCGCGCCGTCCGTAATGGCCCATCGTGCCGAGCGCATAGCCATACCCGCCCCCCGGGAACCCGATCTGCCCGAGCATGGCGGCCAGGACCATTGCCATCCAGACCGGTTGCTCGCCATGCTCCGCGCGTTGCAACGCGTGCGCGACGGTGATCAGCGTGCGACGCCCCGCCATCGCGTATGCCAGCGCCACGATATCGGCCGCCGGAATGCCGCAGATCCCCGCCGCCCAGGCCGCATCCTTCGGCTGGCCGTCGTCGCGTCCGGCCAGATACGATTCAAATGTTTCATAACCCACGCAGAAGCGGTGCAGGAAGGCGCGATCGTGCAGCCCCTGCGCCATCAACGTATGCGCCAGGCCAAGCATTAGCGCGGTATCGGTATTGGGCACCACGGGTAGCCAGTCCGCTCCAAGTTCCGCCGGCAGATCGTCGCGCAGCGGGCTAACCAGCACGAATCGCGCGCCGCGCTCCCGGGCAGCGCACATGGCGTCGCGTTCGACATGTTGGCTGACGCCACCGGCCGCGATGGCAGAGTTCTTCAGCGCCAGGCCGCCGAATGCGACCACCACGTCGGTATGCGCCGCGATCTGGTCCCAGGTCACGCCGCGCCGGCCGATTGCATCGAGCGACCCAATAATATGCGGCAGAATCACCGACGACGCGCCAGCGCTATAACTGTTCACCGAGCGGACGTAACCGCCGAGCACGGTGTTCAAAAATCGATGGAGTTGTCCCGGCGCGTGATGGAATCGCCCCGCGCTCGCCCAGCCATAGGAACCACCGAAGATCGCGCCCGGACCATGTGTGTCGCGCACCCGGGCAAGGTCGGCCGCAAGCAGGTCGAGCGCACGATCCCAGGATACTGGAACGAAGTCGTCGCGCCCACGCCTGTTATCCGGACGCGGTCCTTGCTCCAGCCAGCCGCGCCGTACCATCGGACGGGCGATGCGTGCCTGGTGGCGCGGCGTGGTGATGAAATTCTCCAGGATGGCGTTGGGATCGGGATCGCCGTGATGCGGCCGGACCTCGATGCGCCCGTCGTGCCAACGGGCAGAAAAGGCGCCCCAATGGGCACTGTGCGGCCGCCAGCCGCTCGCTGTTGCGTCTTCAAGCATATGAGGGATCGTGCCTTCGGTCGTGATCAGAGATCAGCCACGCGGATCCACGCGGCAATGCCGGCGGCTACCAGCACACCGGCCGCGATGGTGGCGGCGCCATCCGCCGCCAGTTCATGTGCCACCGCGGTCCATAACACGAGCACTGCAATGCCGACCGCTATGCCGCCGATCAGGCTCGCCTTGCCGGTCTTGACACTGCGGCGTGGCATTATTCTGCTGCCGCCGGCACGTGGCCGACGCGCACATCGTCGGTCGTGTTGCGTACGCGCTTCAGATCCCGCCGCACGAAGCGCGTGTCATAGCCGTTGAACAAGTGCCGGATCAGACCGCAGCGGAGATCGGACGTGCCGAAGAACCAATCCGCCACCGGGTAGGTCAGGTTGAAATTCCGCTCCATCATCAGCGCCGTGTTGTGGTGCGCGATGTGGTGGCGGCGCAGCGAGTTCACGATCGGGATGTGCCGTACGATCCTGTCGTCCTTCACGTGGCAGCAGAAATGGAACAACTCGTAGTTGAGGTACAGGGCCACATTGGTGATCAACAGCAGCCAGCCGGCATTGGCCAGCCCCGCCGCGCCCAGGATCGCGGCGAATGGCAGCGACAGCGCCATGAACGCCACCAGCGCATAGGGCGGGAAAAACACGATGCGGAAGTCGCGCGTGTTGTCGATGGTGGGCTCGATATGGGTGAAGAACTGGTGGTGTGCCAGCGTGTGGCGTTTGTAGATGCCCATCAAGCCCTTCACCGGCCGGTGCATCACGTAGCGGTGGATCCACCATTCAAACGCGTTGGAGATGCAGAACGCGACCGGGATCACCAGGAACTCGTACCAGGCCGGGTGGCTGATCTGCCGTGCGCAGTACCAGATCGCGGCGCCGCCCAGCGCGTAGATCAGCGCGACATGCGCCCAGCCGATATAGGCAGGGGCGATGCGGGCGCGGAAGTCGGCGCGGAACGCCGCCTGCCGCTGCGACATCCTGACAGAGTCCATGGCACCATCCTCCGACCGCCACAGATAGGATGAAAGTCCAGGTGGCGACAAGAGGCTCGCGCCCCGGCATAGTCGCCGCCCAGGAACCGAAGGGAGGCAGAATGCTCCACGTGGAGAAGCCCGCCGATATGAAAGCCTATGTCGGCAAGCATCTTGGCACCAGCGATTGGGTCACGATCGACCAGGCGATGATCGACAAGTTCGCCGATGCCACCGGCGACCATCAATGGATCCATGTCGATGTCGAGCGGGCGAAGCGCGAGATGCCAGGCGGCAAGACCATTGCCCACGGCTTCCTGACGCTGTCATTGCTCGCCGGGCTTGCGCATCAGATCTACGAAATACGCCAGCGGTCGCGCGGGATCAATTACGGGTCCAACCGGGTACGCTTCACCGCCCCGGTACCGGTGGGGTCGCGGGTGCGGCTGTCGCAGACGCTGAAGAACGTCGAGGACATCGATGGCGGCGTGCGCATGACCTTCGAGAGCACGATGGAGATCGACGGCAGTACGCGCCCGGCGCTGGTGGCGGAGACGCTGAACCTTGCCTACGGCTGAACCCCCGGCGGCGGTTGCCACGGTCCACGTGGACGACGCACCGGAGGTGCTTGCGCCGGACGGATCGGCTGTTCGCGTGCTGGTGCGCACAGCCGGCGGCAGCATGGCGCGGTTCAGCCTGCCGGGGTTCGGGGTGTCGCGTGCGGTGGTGCACCGGACGGTCGATGAGTTATGGTATTTCATCGCCGGCTGCGGGCAGATGTGGTTGAGGTACGGCGAGCAAGAGTCGATCGCCGATGTTGTCCCGGGGACGTCGATCGCCATTCCGGTCGGTACGGAATTCCAGTTTCGGTCATGCTCTGCGGATACGCTGCACGCGGTCGGGGTCACGATCCCACCATGGCCGGGAGAAAGCGAGGCTGCGGTGGTCACCGGCCCGTGGTCGGCAACCGTGTAATCGATGAATTAAGCGGCACGCCTGCGTCCGTCGTGACGGGCTTAGCCGGCCACTGGTGTGCCGCGTTTAGCGTACCAGCGCCGCCAGCAACGCGTCGAGCCGCAGGCGTCCGGCCGGTCGTGTTGCTAACCGACCGTCCATCAGGCGCACATAGCCTTCGGCCTCGGCCTGGGCCAGCACGCCGGTGTCGACGGCTTCTTCCAGTGATACGCCGGTGCGGGCGGCAAAACGGGCCGTGTCGATGCCCTCGGTCAGGCGCAGGCCCATCAGCAACATTTCGCGCACCTTCTCTGTCCCGCCTAGCGCGGCTTGTTCCGCCGTGCCGTGGCCGCCCTGCGCTACACGCTCGGCCCATATCTCGGGTGCGCGATGACGGCGCGTGGCAAGCAAATCCGGTGCGAGCGTGAGCCGGCCATGTGCGCCGGGGCCGATGCCGGCGTAGTCGCCGTAGCGCCAATATGTCAGGTTGTGGCGGCTCTCCGCACCCGCGCGGGCATAGTTCGAAACTTCATAGGCGAGCAAGCCGAACCGTGCCGCTTCCTCGGCTGTGGCTTCGTACAGGGCGGCGGCGGCGTCCTCGTCCGGCAGTACGATGTCCCCTCTTGCATGACGGGTGGCGAACGCGGTGCCCGGCTCGATGGTGAGTTGGTAAAGCGACAGATGGTCGGCGGCCAGAGATAGTGCTGCGCGTAGCTCGGCGCGCCAGGCGGCCAGGGTCTGTCCGGGGCGGGCATAGATCAGATCGAAGGACACGCGTGGGAAGGTGGTGCGTGCGATTTCCAGCGCCGCGCGCGCTTGCGTGGCGGAGTGCTGGCGGCCGAGCAAACGCAGCGCGTCGGGGTTGAGGCTTTGCACGCCGAGCGAGAGGCGGTTCACGCCAGCCTGGCGAAAGGCGGCAAGGCGCGCGGCTTCGACGCTGGTGGGATTGGCTTCCAGGGTAATTTCCAGTCCAGGAACAGGGTCGAACCAGCGGCATGCATCCTGGATCAGCGTGGCGACAGTGTCGGGCTGCATCAGGCTTGGCGTGCCGCCGCCGAAGAATATGGAGGTGAGCGGACGCCGTCCCAGGCGAGCGGCTTCCCAGGCGAGTTCCGTGCGCAGCGCGGTGCGGAAGGCGTCCTGCGGGATGCGCTCCCGGACATGGGAGTTGAAGTCGCAATACGGGCACTTGGCCAGGCAGAACGGCCAGTGGATGTAAAGCGCGAGCGGTTCCATGGCGGAGAGATAGGGCACCGTTCGGACAGGCGCGACCATGCTCGCCGGGCGTAGCGCAAGATCGGAACATTCCTGTGACGAATAGAAACGCACGTCGTGGCCTGCATGCCGCACCATCGCTCTACGGGACCGGCGTGGGTACCCAAAGCGTTCTCGGCAACGGGTTCTTCCTGAACTCGATCATCCAGCAGGCCTATCAGACACCGGGTGGCGTCGGTTCCTTCGCGGCATTCAACATCGGCGTTTGCAATGCGACCGGGACGAAGCCGGGAGACGCTGCGGCGATGCAGCCTTACGTCAACAACGTGCCGCTGATTTCCATCAGTTCCGCAGGTTGCTCACCGTTCGCGACACTGTCTGGGCCGCAGGCCGTTGCCACGGGCGTGGTCACAACGCTGACCGCGGCGGTCGATATGCAATTTAACCCCATTGCGGGCGGCGGCGCGGCAATCACGCTGCCCTGGGGCGACGACCTTCCAGACCTGAGTGCGACGACGCTCAACAACGATATCAACAGTGGCGCGTCGCTTTCTACCGTCCTCAACGATATCCAGACTCTGGACCCGGCCATTACTCAGCAAGTGGCAGAGCCGGCAATGCTGATGTTGTTCGGCGTCGGGCTCGTCGAACCGGGTGCGGTGCAGCGGAGATTGCGTGTCTGACACCGGCCGACTTGACGATTCTACGGTCCGGGGAGCGGGTGGCGCAGCGCCTAGCCCACTCGTCGTACTATCGCCTCCACCGCCTCCAGGCGCTGCCGCAGCCGCGCCGTCTGCACTTCGCCCAGGGAAGTGTCCCAGCCTTCCACCACGCGCTGCGCCCGCACCAGGAGCGCCGTCTTGATGTCGTTGCGCTGCACGGTCAGGCCGATATCCATGATCGCTCGCAGCAGCCGCAGGCTCACGGCCAGGTCGCTGGCCGCGTAGTGGCGGATCTGCTCGAAGGCGGTGTCGAACATGCCCTCGATGCCGATCCAGGGCACGATCACACGGGCGACGTGCGGCGGGTCATATAGCACCGGTTCGGGCGGCGCGCGGCCAAGCCAGCGGATCAGCACGCGGCTGAGTTGGTCGATGCAGCTTATCGCCGTGCTGGGGTCGTTGACCGCCGGCGAAATCGCCCTCAGCGCGATATCTACGATCATGATCACGCCGAATTCCACGTCCTGTTGCAGGGTCCGTGTCGGGCCGATGTCGAAGGCGCCGAGCAATTCGGCAATGCGCAGCGGGTCCAGCCGATCCTCGCGCGACACCAGCATCAGCGGCACGCCGGCGGGGATGAACTGGCCGACACGGCGTTCCACGCGAACGCGGATGCGCCACGCCTTCGCCAGATCCAACAGGCGATGGATGTCGATGAAGCGGATATAGCCTGATTGATCGCTGAGGATGGGCGTGGCGGTCTCGTTCATCGGCATGGGCAGGGCCATACGTTCGAACCGGCGTTGTTCGGGCATCAGTTCGTCGATCACCTCCTCCGTCTCGCGTGCGATGCGGTCCACGATGTTGTTCACGCTGATCGATTGCGAGATGTGGTGGATGAAGAACACCAGCCAGCCGACCGAGACCAGCGCCAGGATCATGGCACCGGTCACGGTGACGACCGGGACGAAAGGGGTGGGCAGCGAACGCGCCGCCGGCATCGCCGCCATGCAGTAGCAGAAGGTCCCGAGGAACACACCCAGCGTCCATTGCGTGTTCCGGTCGCGCACGAAGCTGATGAGGATGCGGGGGGAAAATTGCGTGGAGGCGAGAGTCAGCGTCATCAGCAGGATGGCGAAGACGATCGATACGACGGTCATGATCGAGGTGGCGATCGCGCTGAGGATGACCTGAGCGACCTGCGGGTCCTGGCGGGAGGGGAACAAGACGAAGGGCACCCAGGCGCCGAGGGTTGGGACTTTCTCCTCGGCGGATGACAGCAGCGCCCCGGCCGCGCCGAGAACCACGGCGATGACGAATGGCCGGATCAGGAAGCCGCCGCGCAGGCCGTAGGCGATGGCGCGGAGCAAAAGGGGGAAGCGACGGTTCATGTAGGTGGGGTGAAGAGCCGCGGGCGGCGATGAAGGGCAACGCAATCATCGCGAAAAAGTCGGCGGGCTTCCAGGCAAAGCGGGCGATGGGTGGCGGCCTGACGCGAATTCCGGGATTCGTGCTGGACGCGGGTGCCGGGTTCAGGGTTCGGTCAGGGCGAAGGGCGGTGGCGTCGCCAGGGTCGCCAGCAAGGCGTGCAGGCGTGGCATTCCGGCGGCTGTATCGACGCCGTTCCCGGGCGCAAGCCGTGCGGTGACGACGGCGGATGTCGGCGTGGGTCAGCGCTCGGTGCAGGAGATGGGTCGCGCCTGGGGGCAGCGTCGCCTCGACGGCGGCCAATGCATGCGCCGTTTGCGCCACGCAGTCGTCGATCCAGGGCTGGTGCAGCTAGTCGGTGGGGGGAGATTGCGCTCGTAGACAGCGCGCAGGCCCTTGTCACGGGCACCCATCATGAGGGCCGTGCCTTTCAAGACGACGCGCCGGTCCGGCCCCGCGGCGGGCACCAAAGCGCGGGCGCGGCCATAGACCTCGTCGATGTGGTCGATGATGGCGGCGCCGTCGATCAGGGTCTCGTCGTCTTCGAGGACCAAGGCCGGAATCCGGCCGAGCGGATTGACGACGCGGCAGTTGCCGTCTTCCGCAGCACCTTGCCGGGCGCCGCCTCGGTCTCGCCGTAGCCCGGCTTTGGGGCGACCTGCCGGGAGCGGCGGTGGGGAAGTCTCCTGCCTTGCCGGTTTCGTTGGTGTGCCGGCGGAGGCGAGCGAAGCGCCGGTCGGGCGAACTATTAGCTTGCATTATGCAAGTCACAAGTCTATGTAAGTTGCATCGTGAAAGGTACCGCGGTGGCTGCCATGCGACGCAAAAGTTTCGAATCGATGCCTTGCCCCATCGCCCGATCGCTGGAACGGGTCGGCGAATGGTGGAGCATCTTGATCCTGCGGGACGCCTTCCGCGGCGCTACCCGTTTCGAGCAATTCCAAAAGAGCCTCGACATCGCTCCGAACATGCTGACCCGCCGGTTGAATGCGCTGGTCGAGTCGGGATTGCTCGAGCGCCGGCGCTACTCCGAACACCCTCCGCGCGACGAATATGTGCTGACCGAACGCGGGCGGGACTTCCGGCCGGTGCTGTGGGCGTTGCTCGCCTTTGGCAATCGCCATTTCGTCCCGGAAGGGCCGAACGTGGTGATCGTGGACGGGGAGACCGGCGAACTGGCCGACCCGGTGCTGATGGACCGGCGCACGCTGCGTCCGCTGACCGAGCCACCATTCCGCAGCGTGTATGGCACCGCCGCTGCCGAGGCGGTCGCCCGTGCGCGGGCTGCGACAGAGGCAAACTCGGCCCCGTGCGCGGTGTCGGCGGCATCCAACGCTCCGGCCTCGACCGATCTCTCATCCGCAGGAGCAGCCACCGATGTTTGATGCCGCCACGGCTGCGGAGACGCCGCCTGTCCTTCGCCGCGACCTGGTCCGCCTGCGCTTGCGGCGCGCCGTAACGGCGGGAGCCGCGGCAGCCGTGATCGCTGTCGGCGCAAGCTGGTACGGCTACGACTGGTGGACTCTCGGCCGCTTCATTCAGACCACGGACGATGCGTATGTCGGCGGCAACGTCACGCCGGTGGCGCCACATGTCAGCGGGTTCGTGGCGCAGGTGCTGGTGACCGACAATCAGTACGTCAAAGCTGGTGAGGTGCTGATCCGCATCGACGCACGCGACTACCAGGCGGCGTTGGCACACGCCGAGGCGGTGCTGGCGGCGCGCACCGCTTCTCTGGCCGGGCTCCGGGCGCAATACGTGTTGCAGCAGTCCACCATTCGCCAGGAGCAGGCAGAACTGGTCGCGAAGACGGCGCAGGCGAATTACGACGCGATCGACGCCGCGCGCTATCGCGCCCTGGCGCAGACCGCCGCCGGTTCTCGCCAGGACGCGCAACGCACCGGCACGCTGGCAGACGAGGCGCAGGCCGCGGTACGGGCTGCCGATGCCGGGCTGTCCGCCGCCCGCCAGAAACTGATCGTGTTGAGCGCTCAGATCGCCGAGGCCGAGGCCGCCCGGGGGCAGGCGCAGGCCGACCTGGCGACCGCCCGGTTGAACCTGGGGTATACCGAGATCCGCTCGCCAGTCGACGGCTATGTCGGCAACCGCGCTGCCCAGGTCGGGGCTTATGTCTCCGCCGGCACATATCTGATTTCCGTAGTGCCATCGGCGGGGCTTTGGGTGGATGCGAATTTCAAGGAGGACCAGCTCGCGCGTATGGTCGCGGGCCAGCCTGCCACCATCACCGCGGACGTGCTGCCTGACCATCCGTTCCAGGGCCACGTGGCAAGCCTCGCGCCTGCGACCGGGGCGGTGTTCAGCGTGATCCCGCCGGAGAATGCCACCGGCAACTTTACCAAGATTGTGCAGCGGGTGCCGGTGCGCATTCTGCTGGATGCCGGCGATGCGAAACTGCCGATCCTGCGGCCGGGGCTTTCGATCACCGCCAGCGTCGATACGCAGGCCCGTGCGCCATGACCACCGTCTCGCCGAAGCCGCCGTCGGTGCTGCCCTTCGTGGTGATGTGTGTCGGCATGTTCATTGCGCTGCTGGATATCCAGATCGTCGCAGCATCCTTGCAGCAGATCGGCGGCGGGCTTTCCGCAGCGCAGGACGAAATCAGTTGGGTGCAGACCGCCTATCTGATCGCGGAGATCGTGATGATCCCGCTCTCCGGCTGGCTGACGCGGGTGTTCTCCACCCGCTGGCTGTTCACCGTCTCCTGCGCCGGGTTCACTCTGAGCAGTATGCTGTGCGGCATCGCGTGGAATATTCATAGCATGATCGTGTTCCGCGCGCTGCAGGGGATGCTGGGCGCGTCGATGATCCCGACCGTGTTCACCTCGTCGTTCTATTTCTTCGAGGGGCCGCGGCGGGTGTATTCGGCGGCAGCGGTCGGCACGATTGCCTCCATGGCACCGACGCTAGGGCCGGTGATCGGCGGCTGGATCACCGACACGCTGAACTGGCACTGGTTGTTCTACATCAACCTGATCCCAGGCGTGATCATCACCATCCTGGTGCCACTTATGGTGAAGATCGACAAGCCCGACCTGTCGCTGCTGCGCGGTGCCGACTATCCGGGCATCGTGCTGATGGCGGCCGGGTTGGGCACGCTGGAATACGTGCTGGAAGAAGGCACGCGCTGGAACTGGTTCGACGATTCCACCATCCGCGCCTGTGCCTGGATCGCCGGCGTCTCTCTGCTGCTGTTTGTCGCGCGCAGCCTGACCTTCCGCAATCCGGTGGTGGATCTGCGCGCACTGACCAACCGGAATTTCGCGCTGGGGTGCCTGCTGTCCTTCATCACCGGCATCGGCATCTTCACCACGATCTATCTGACACCATTGTTCCTGGGTTATGTGCGCGGGCTGAGTGCGTGGCAGATCGGGCTGGCGATTTTTTCCACCGGCGTGGCGTCGCTGATCGGGACGCCGTTCTACGTGGTGCTGGCGCGTCGGTTCGATCCGCGCTGGCTGATGATGTTTGGGCTTGCCAGCTTCGGCGTGGCGATGTGGAGCTACAGTTTCATCACTCACGAGTGGGGCGCGAACCAGCTTCTGCTGCCGCAGGTGCTGCGCGGGTTCCCACAGGTGTTCGCGGTGGCGCCGAGCGTTACACTGGGGCTGGGCAGCCTGCCGCCGGAGCGGCTGAAATATGCGTCGGGCTTGTTCAACATGATGCGGAATTTGGGTGGCGCGGTCGGCATCGCGGTGA
>Ga0335075_10002457_pt1 | contig 29918 bp, 16 predicted proteins | sample Lox_Sample_24_FD_206723 | JGI IMG/M metagenome (GOLD analysis project Ga0335075, IMG submission 206723) | Soil microbial communities from Loxahatchee National Wildlife Refuge, Florida, United States - Lox_Sample_2.4 | ecosystem: Environmental > Terrestrial > Soil > Wetlands | place: USA...
CGCTCACTCACATGGCCACGCAAGCAGGCGTTCTGCTCGGCACGGCGGCATACATGTCGCCGGAGCAGGCAAAGGCCAAGCCCGTGGATCGCCGCGCGGACATTTGGGCCTTCGGCTGCGTGCTGTACGAGATGCTGACCGGCAAGATGGCGTTCACCGGTGAGACGGTCGCAGATACGCTTGCGGCGGCGCTGATCAAGGAATCCGATTGGGCGCTGCTTCCGGCGGCAACCCCGGCGCGCGTCCGCCTTCTGTTGCAGCGATGCCTGCAAAAAGACCCGAAGCGCCGTTTGCGCGACATCGGTGAAGCCCGCATCACGCTCGAAGAATCTCTTTCCGACACGTTAGAGCCGCCACCTTCCGTGGCGACGCCGTCTGGGTCGATTCGGCGGCGAGCGATATTCAGCATCGTCGGAACAGCCGGGCTATTGATTGTCGGGATTGCTGCCTATTTTATTGGCCGCAGCAGATCGATGGGTCTCGTACCCTTCTATCAACAGTTGACGTTCGATCGCGGTACGATTTACCAGGCCCGCTTTGCTCCGGATGGCCAAACCATTTATTACAGCGCCGCATGGGACGGCCAGCCCACGGGGATTTATTCCGTGAATCCCAGCGGGCCGGAATCGCGCTCGCTTGGCTTGTCAAACTCCTCACTGTTCGCGGTGTCCGCATCGCAGCTCGCGATTTCGGTCGGTTGCCATGTGATGTTCCTCGGGGTTTGCGAGGGCACGCTGGCCATCGTGCCGATCACCGGAGGCGCTCCGCGCGAAATTGCAGATAACGTTTTGTCAGCAGATTGGATGCCGGACGGCAACGATCTCGCGGCCATTCGCGAGAACAACGGTGAGTTTCAGGTCGAGTTTCCGCTCGGAACGGTGATCTATAAGAGCCAAACTTGGCTGAATTTTCTAAGAGTTTCGCCGGATGGTGATCGCGTCGCTTTTGCCCAATATTCAACTGACGGTGCCGACATCGGTTCCGTTGTGATTTTGGATCGCAACGGCCAGCAGCTCGCGCGATCAGACCAGTACGACAGCGTCGAGGGGGTCGTTTGGCGCCGTTCGGGCGACCAGGTCTGGTTCGGCGCCTCCTCAACGGCCTCGGGCATCGCTGACCAAATTCACGCGTTGACGATCAGCGGCAGGGACCTAGTCGTGCTGGCCATTCCGACCGTCGTCCGCATCCACGATATTTCAGCCGAGGGCCGTATTCTGCTGACACAAGATCAATGGCGCCTGGGACTGCAATACAAAGGCCCGAAGGACGCCGGTGAGCGAGATTTTTCTTGGCTCGACGGTGCGATCGCATCGGATTTGGCACAAGGCGGACAAGAGTTAGCCTTCAGTGAATACATGGAAGCGGCCACTGCCGGACCTATTGCCTACGTGCGTAAAGCGGACGACTCGTCCCCTGTAAAACTTGGTGTGGGGCTTTTCCCGGCAGTTTCTCCCGACGGGAAATGGGTGGTTGTCCAGGCATACAATCAGGCGCATCTAGATGAGGCGGATCTGGCTCTGTTGCCTACAGGGGTTGGAGAAGCACGCTCCCTGAAGGCTTACGGCTTTCGTGGGCTTCAGTGGCAGGGATGGATGCCGGACGGGAAGGCCGTCTATTTTGCCGGCAATGACGGGCATGACTGGCGGATTTACGTGCAGGCTCTTGATGGAGGAGCGCAACGCGCCATTACACCGGCGATTTCCGTCAGTGCATCGGAAGTCCTTTCGGATTTGATTTCTCCTGACGGGAGGCTTGTATTTGCTCGCGATCTAAACGGTAGAGGCGTTTTATATCCTTTGGCGGGAGGGCGAGCGCGACCCGTTCCGGGCCTCTTGCCTGCAGATATTTGGGTGAATTGGTCGAGCGATGGCAAATCGATTTACGTTTATCAGGACGACGTGACTCATGCTCGACTGTTTCACTTGGATCTCTCCACCGGAAAGCGGGAGCTTTTACGGACACTTTCTCCGCCAGACATTGCGGGTCTCGCCGGTATCAGCTCAGTCAGAATTACAGCTGATGGGAATGCTTACGCATATACCTACAACCGAGCTTTGTCCGCTCTCTACCTTGTAAAGGGGCTCCGGTGACGCTGGCCACAGGGACAAAGATCGGCAGCTACGAGATCGCTTCTCTGCTAGGCACAGGTGGAATGGGAGAAGTCTATCGCGCCCGCGACGCGAAGCTCGGCCGCGATGTCGCCATCAAGGTGCTGCCTGCGTCGTTGGCGCGGGACGCAGAACGCATGGCGAGGTTCGAGCGCGAAGCGAAAGTCCTCGCCTCGCTGAACCATCCCAACATTGCCGCGATTTACGGATTCGAAGATTCCGACGGTGCACGCGCGCTGGTGATGGAGCTGGTCGAGGGGCCGACGCTGGCCGACAGAATAGCCGCTGGGCCGATCCCGATTGACGAAGCGCTGCGGATTGCGCGGCAAATTGCAGACGCGCTGGAATATGCGCACGAGCGCGGCATCGTTCATCGCGATCTGAAGCCCGCGAACATCAAGATCTCGCGCGACGATGCGGTGAAAATTCTCGACTTCGGGCTGGCCAAGGCGGTTGAAGGCGATGCCTCTTCGATGGACATGGCCAATTCGCCGACGCTCACGCACATGGCCACGCAAGCAGGCGTGCTCCTCGGCACGGCGGCGTACATGTCACCGGAACAGGCGAGAGCCAAGCCGGTCGACCGCCGCGCGGATATTTGGGCCTTCGGCTGCGTGCTGTACGAGATGCTCACCGGCAAGATGGCATTCACCGGCGAGACGGTGAGCGACACTCTAGCAGCCATTATCAAGGAAGAGCCGGATTGGTCGCAGCTGCCAACAGATACACCGCTGCCCGTTCGTGTCCTTTTGCAGCGCTGTCTGCAGAAGGATCCGAAGCAGCGTCTTCGCGACATCGGCGATGCGCGCATCTCGCTCGACGAAGTGCCTTCAGGTTTTCCTGAACCAGCATCAGTCACGGCAGCCGTTGTCGCGCCAGCGCCAATCTCGACTCCGCTGTGGCGCCGCGCGCTGCCCTGGGCCGTCGCGGCCTGTTTCGCTATTGCGGGGATCGTTGGTTGGATTCTGAAACCGGCTTCGCCACGGCCGGTTACGCGCACCGTCATCACCCTGCCGCCGGGACAACGGCTAGCGGATTTCAACCACTATCTTGTGCTGGCTCTCTCGCCGGACGGGAGCGAGCTTGCCTACGTGGCGACGACGGAGGGGGCAGGAGGCACGACGCAGCAGATTTATCTGCGGAAGATGGACAGCCTCGAAGCCAATCCCGTTCCCGGCACGGAGGGAGGCAGCGACCCCTTCTTTTCTCCCGATGGACAGTGGCTGGGATTCTTCGCCGGCGGCAAGCTGAAGAAGGTTTCCGTGTACGGAGGCCCAGCGCAAGTCTTGGCCGACGCTACATTGGTTGGTGGAGGCAGTTGGAGCAAGCAGGGGATGATCGCATTCTCGGGCGGGACCACGCCCATTTATCAGATACCAGATACCGGAGGCACGCCGCAGGCAGTGACGCAACTCGCAAAAGGTGAGCTCGGCCATGGCTGGCCGGAGTTCTTGCCCGGCGGCAAAGCGGTTCTTTTTTCCAACGGAACGGGCATTTTTGCGCAGCGCATCGGAACGGGTGAGCGGCGGAATCTGGCTCCGGGGGGAGTCAGCCCGCGCTACTTACCCCCGGGATATCTACTATACGCCCAGGCGGGCAACCTGATGGCGGTGCCGTTCGATGCGAAGCGGCTTGGGCTGAAGGGCACGCCAGTGCCTGTGGTAGGAAACGTCATGGAAGAGGCAATCCCCACACCCGCTCAATACAACATATCCGCCACGGGATCGCTGGTCTATGTTTCGGGGAGCGCCCAGGCGTCGCAAAGCAAGCTGGTTTGGGTGAGCCGCAACGGAGCGGAACAGGCCTTGCCCGCGCCCGCCGGTGATTATGAAGACCCGCGGCTCTCGCCCGACGGCCGCCGCGTAGCGCTTGATATTGGTGGAGGCCAGATTTGGATCTACGACCTCGCCAGGGACACGCTGACCCGGTTCACATTCCAGGGAGGCGGCGGTGAACCCGCCTGGACGCCCGATGGGAAGCGGATCGCGTTCGCGTCAGTCGGGGGAGGGGGTGCCGTCAATCTCTACTGGCAGATGGCCGATGGCAGCGGCGGATTGCAGCGTTTAACAACCAGCACACACTTTCAGCTTCCGTTGTCCTGGTCTCCGGACGGCCAGCTGCTGGCTTTCCAGGAGCTAGCCGGCACACCCGTTGACATCCGGGTGCTACGGCTGAGTGATCGCAAGGTCGAAACCTTCCTCCAAAGCTCAGGAAACGTGGGCGCCCCACAGTTTTCTCCCGACGGCCGCTGGATGGCGTACGTCTCGAATGAATCGGGTCATTTTGAGATTTACGTACAGCCCTATCCGGGGCCGGGCGGCAAATATCAGATCTCGACGGATGGCGGCAACGAGCCGGTGTGGAACCGGAACGGACGCGAACTCTTCTATCGCAACGAAGACAAAATGATGTCCGTGGAGATTACGCCCGACCCTAGCTTTTCCGCCGGCAATCCGAAGGTGCTCTTTCAGGGGAACTACGTCAGCAGTGCTGGCGCATTTCCTGACTTTGACGTATCGCGAGACGGCCAGCGGTTCCTGATGCTTAAACCCGTCGAGCAGGCGCAGGCGGCGCCGACGCAGATCGACGTGGTGCTGAACTGGACCGAAGAGTTGAAGCGCTTGGTCCCGACCGGAAAATGACTTCAACTATGATCGGCCAAACCATTTCGCACTATCGCATCGTCGAGAAGCTCGGCGGCGGAGGCATGGGTGTCGTTTACAAGGCGGAAGACACCCGTCTCGATCGCTTTATCGCCCTGAAATTTCTTCCCGATGAACTTTCCCGTGATCGCCAGGCCCTCGAACGTTTTCGACGCGAAGCCAAAGCCGCGTCCGCACTGAATCATCCAAACATCTGCACGATTTACGATATTGGAGAGGAAAACGGGCACGCGTTTATCGCGATGGAGTTTTTGAATGGCGCGACGCTGAAGGATGTGATCGAGCGGCAGCCGCTGGAATTGCGCCCTTTGCTGGAAATAGGCTGTGAAATTGCCGGCGCGCTGGCGGCGGCGCATATCAAGAACACCGTCCATCGCGATATCAAGCCCGCCAACATCTTCGTCGGTGAAGGCGGGCGCGCCAAGGTGCTGGATTTCGGCTTGGCCAAAGTGTCGTCTCCCGGCGAAGAGGAGGGCGATTTCGCCACGCTCACGCTGACGCAACCGGGCATGGCCGTGGGCACGCTTCCGTACATGTCTCCCGAACAGCTGCGAGGGCAGCGGGTGGACTGTCGCACCGACGTGTTTTCGCTGGGCGCCGTCCTATATGAGATGGCGACGGGCCAGCGTCCGTTCGCGGGCAGCACATCGGTGGAGCTAAGCTCGTCGATTTTGCGCGACACGCCGAAGGCGATCACCGAACTGCGCGCGGATCTTCCCGCCGGGCTGCAAAAAATCGTTGAAACATGCTTGGCGAAGGAACCATCGGCGCGGTACGCCTCGGCGCGAGAGCTTCGAGATGCCGTGGAGTGATTGCAGCGCGAGCTCCCTTCGGGTTCGCGCACGGCGCAGGCCCCCGAAGCCAGCAGCCAAGCATCCATTGCCATCCTGCCGTTCGCCAACATGAGCGCCGACCCGGAGAAAGAGTTTTTCGCCGACGGGATTACCGAAGAAATCATCAATGCGCTGACGCAGATTGACGAGCTGCATGTCGCTGCGCGAACTTCGGCGTTTTCGTTCAAGGGCAAGCACGTCGATCTCCGTATCATCGGAGAACGCCTCAATGTAAAGACGGTTCTGGAGGGAAGTGTCCGCAAGGCTGGAAACCGGGTGCGGATTACGGCGCAATTGATCAATGTCGCGGATGGCTATCACCTGTGGTCGGAGCGCTATGACCGCGAGCTGAAAGACATTTTTGAGGTGCAGGACGACATCGCGAAGTCGATTGCCGACCGACTGAAAGTTGCCTTGAAGGGCGGCCAACAAGCGGCCGTGAAACCGGGCACAGCCAATCTGGAAGCGTACCAGCTGTATTTGAAAGGCCGGGCTTTGCTGTATCGAAGAGGACTGGACATCGGGCGCGCCGCGAAATGTTTCGAAAATGCCGTCGCGCTCGATCCCGGATACGCGTTGGCATGGTCCGGTCTGGCCGATGCGCGCAACATGCTGGGTCTCTACGGCTGGGAACGACCGAATACTATCATGCCCTTGGCGAAGGATGCCGCAAACCGCGCGATCGTGCTTGATCCCATGCTGGCGGAAGCGCACTGTTCGGTTGCTTGTGTGAGCCACCTGTACGATTGGGACTGGAAGAGGGCCGAGGCGGGATTTCTCCGGGCTCGGGAATTGAATCCCCGCTACACGCAGAATTTGTGCTGGTACGCGCTGTTTTATTTGGTTTGGACGCATGGACGATTTGAAGAAGGCATCACTATCGCGACCGAGGCTGCCGCGCTCGACCCGCTCTCCGCTTACGCCCAGGGCATCCTCTCGTTTTGCTACAGTCACCCGGGAAGATCTAAGGAGGCTGTCCGAGCGGCGACTCGGGCTCGCGAGTTGGAAGAGTCTTTTTTTTCGTGCTGGGTGTTGCGGGACGCTCTTCACGTGAACGGTCAGTTCGAAGAAGCTATTGCTGTGGGTGATGTCGCGCTGGCGTTGTCCGGCCGCCATGTGTTCGGAATTTCGGGGCACGCCATGACGTTGGCGGACTGGGGCAAAAACTCAGCTGCGCAGGCACTGTACGCGGAGCTTGTGGCTCGATCTGCGCAAGGCTACGTACCGCCGTGCCACATGGCAATCACGGCGTCAGGTGCAGGGGAAGCGGACAAGGCTGTAGCACATGCCTGGGAGGCATACGAGATTCGCGATCCCATGATGGTTACGGCAAGATTTTGGCCCGATTTCGGGCGCCTGCGCAAAGATCCACGCTTCAATGAAATTCTGACTCGCGTGGGCTTAATGTGAATCCCGAGAATCGTGATCGCAATCCTCGTTTTTCCCCGGGCGAACCTACTTCTCCTTCGTGCGAGTCGCTTTGCTTTTCAAGGCGCTGCGAAATGCCATGCTGAGTGCGGGCGCAAAAATCGGTAGCTACGAGATCACCGCCGAGATTGGCAAGGGCGGCATGGGGGAGGTCTATCGGGCGCGGGATGCGAAGCTCGGGCGAGACGTTGCCATCAAGGTGCTGCCGGCGTCGTTTGCGCGCGACGCTGAGCGCATGGCGCGCTTCGAGCGCGAAGCCAAAGTCCTCGCCTCGCTGAATCATCCGAATATCGCCATCATTCACGGACTGGAAGATTCCAATGGGGCGCACGCGCTGGTGATGGAACTGGTCGAGGGGCCGACGCTCGCAGATCGCATCGCAACGGGGTCGATTCCAGTTGACGAAGCGCTGCGCATCGCGCGGCAGATGGCCGACGCGCTGGAGTACGCGCACGAGCGCGGGATCGTCCACCGCGACCTGAAGCCCGCAAACATCAAAGTTTCGCGCGACGATGCGGTGAAAATTCTCGACTTCGGGCTGGCCAAGGCGGTTGAAGGCGATGCCTCTTCGATGGACATGGCCAATTCGCCGACGCTCACGCACATGGCCACGCAAGCAGGTGTTCTGCTCGGAACTGCGGCATATGTGTCCCCCGAGCATGCTAAAGCGAAGCCCGTGGATCGCCGCGCGGACATTTGGGCGTTCGGCTGCGTGCTGTACGAAATACTGACGGGGAAAATGGCTTTTGACGGCGAAACGGCGACAGACACTCTGGCTGCCGTTCTCACGCGAGACCCGGATTGGTCGCAACTGCCGTCGAACACGCCAGCGCGTGTTCGCGTCCTTTTGCAGCGCTGCCTGCAAAAAGATCCGAAGCAACGTTTGCGCGACATCGGCGAGGCGCGCATCACGCTCGACGAGATTCTCGCGGGCGGTCCGGAGCCTTCATCGTCCACCCCCGCTGCCGCGCCGGTTTCCGCGCCACTTTGGCGCCATACGTTGCCGTGGGGCCTTGCGGCTGCTTTTGCAATTGCGTTCGCGAGTCTGGCTTTCATTTATTTCGGCGAAAAGCCGGCGGCGCCAGCCGAGCCGGTGCGCTTCGACATACCCATGCCAGCGAAGACCTCTTTTGTCTTCGCGAGCGGGTTCAAGATATCGCCCAACGGGCGCGAATTGGCATTTGCCGCCACGACTGCGGATGGGACAAACAGCGTGTGGATTCGTGATCTGGGCTCGTCCGAAGCGCATCCGCTGGCTGGCACGGAATCGGGCGCCAATCTGCCATTCTTTTGGACTGCAGACAGCAAATATGTGGTTTTTCAGCAAAGCGACATGCTTAAGAAGATCGAGATTTCGAGTGGCGTGGTCCACACCCTCAGCGACGTATCGCCCGCCGCGATCGGCGGCTCGTCAAATCGCGATGGCATCATCATTTTCGGTCAGGGGGACAGCGTCTTGATGCGGATCGCCGCCAACGGCGGCTCTCCTTCTCCCTTGACCGCTCTCGATTCTTCACAGGGGGAATTCCAGCACGTGATGCCATCCTTTCTACCGGACGGACGTCATTTTCTTTACCTCCGCGTTTCGAGCGATCCGGCGAACAGCGGAATTTACGTTGGCTCGCTCGATGCCAGCCCAGCGAAACAGGATTCGACGCGCTTACTGCCGGCCAGTACGCACCGTCTCCTTCCGATCCGAACAAGGGGCAGCTACTTTTTCTGACCAGCGACGGCACTCTTATGGCGCAGCCGTTCGACGCCCGCAGATTCGAATTTACGGGCGATGCGGTTCCGGTCGAGGAGCACGTAGGTCATTACATTAACGGCGGAGAGTTTTCGGCTTCGAAAAATGGGGCCCTGGTATACAGGGCGGAAGGCGCCAGCGCGGAATCGCAACCCAAGTGGTTCGATCGGCACGGAAAGATTGTGGGCACAGTGGGAGATTCCGACGTTTATTTCTTTCCCGCGATTTCTCCGGATGGGAACAGAATTGTCGTAGGCCGCGGACCCTCCGAGCATGGGGCTCTGTGGATATTCGATTCCTCGCAAGGAACGAACACCCGGTTTACATTTGGTTCCTCCAGTGTCGCGAACCCCATCTGGTCTCCGGATGGAACCCGCATTATCTTCAGTTCCAATCCGAGCGGCATTTGGGACATCTACCAGAAGCTAGCCAGCGGCGCGGCGGGTGAGGATCTGCTGTTGAAGTCGAGCGAGAACAAGTGGCCCTCGGATGAGTCCCACGATGGTCGTTTTTTGCTTTATTACGCTTTGGATCCCCGGACAAAGGACGACATCTGGGTGCTTCCTCTGAAAAGTAATCGAACGCCTTTCGCTTTTTTGCGCACGCCATTCGACGAGCTCAACGCGCATTTCTCTCCCGATGGGCATTGGGTGGCGTACGAGTCGAATGAATCCGGGCGCAACGAGATTTACGTCCGTCCGTTCTCGCCGGATTCGAGCGCCGCAGACGCCTCCGGCGCGGGCGCGAAATGGCAAGTGTCCTACGGCGGAGGCGTCTTGCCACTGTGGAGCGCGGACGGCAAAGAGTTGTATTACCTGACGTCCGACGCGAGACTCATGGAGGTGGACGTCGCCACCAGCCCGGCGTTTCAGGCGGGCACGCCGAAATTTCTCTTCCAAGCGCCGCCGCTGGGCCTTCTACCCTCCGTTCGGACTACGGGTAAGTACACGGTTGACGGCAAGAGATTTCTGTTCATCTCTTCGACTGGACAAGGCAGCCAGGCTCAAGACCAAGCGCCGTTCAAGGTGGTGCTGAACTGGCAAGCGGCGCTGAAGCAGTCACAATGACGATCCCAACTGGTACACGCGTCGGCTCGTACGAAATCATCGGCAAGATCGGTAAGGGCGGGATGGGCGAGGTGTACCGTGCGCGGGATGCGAAGCTCGGGCGCGATGTCGCCCTCAAAGTGCTGCCTGCGTCGTTCGCGCGGGACGCGGAACGCATGGCGCGCTTCGAGCGCGAGGCGAAAGTCCTGGCTTCGCTCAACCACCCGAATATCGCCGCGATTTACGGCTTCGAAGATTCAGCTGGTGTGCATGCGCTGGTGATGGAACTGGTCGAGGGGCCGACGCTCGCAGATCGCATCGCAACGGGGTCGATTCCAGTTGACGAAGCGCTGCGCATCGCGCGGCAGATGGCCGACGCGCTGGAGTACGCGCACGAGCGCGGGATCGTCCACCGCGACCTGAAGCCCGCAAACATCAAAGTTTCGCGCGACGATGCGGTGAAAATTCTCGATTTCGGCTTGGCGAAGGCGGTTGAAGGCGACGCGTCGTCGATGGACATGGCCAATTCCCCGACGCTCACGCACATGGCCACGCAAGCGGGCGTGCTGCTGGGCACCGCGGCGTATATGTCGCCGGAACAGGCGAAAGCCAAGCCCGTGGATCGCCGCGCGGATATTTGGGCGTTCGGCTGCGTGCTGTACGAAATGCTTACTGGGAAGATGGCTTTCCACGGCGAAACGGTGAGCGACACTCTAGCAGCCATCATCAAGGAAGAGCCGGATTGGTCGCAGCTGCCAGCAGCAACACCCGTGCGAGTTCGCGTCCTTTTGCAGCGCTGCTTGCAGAAGGACCCCAAGCAGCGCCTGCGCGACATCGGCGACGCGCGGATCTCGCTCGACGAAGTAATCTCCGGGGCTCCTGAGCCGACGTCCCTCACAGCTGGGCCAGCCCGCGTGCATGCATGGCGCCGCGCTCTACCGTGGGCGGTTAGTGCCGCTCTGGCGATTGCATTGGCGGCGTTCGCCTGGGTTCGCGCTGGCAACAAACCGGCAGCGCCTGCCAAACTGGTGCGCTTCGAAATTCCTGTGCCGCGGAATACGACTTTGGCGCAGGATGGCGATTTCCAGATGTCTCCGGACGGCCAGCAACTGGCCTTTTTTGCGACCGGTGCCGACGGTGCAATGCGCATCTACCTTCGTGGACTGGATTCGCTCGATGAGCGCTCCCTGCCCGGAACGGAATCTACAGGCAGCTACCCAGGGTTGTGGTGGTCTCCCGATGGCCGGCGCATCGCCTTTTCAGCCGGCCAAAAACTCGACACGATAGATCTCTCCAGCGGCGTAACAGAAACCTTGTGCAGCACGGCCGCAATCATAGCTGGCGCTTCGTGGAACCGTGATGGGCAGATTCTTTTCGGGCAGTACCCGGGGGGTCTGGTGCGCGTTTCCGCGAGCGGCGGCACTGCTACTCCGGTAACAGCACTCGAATCCTCACGCGGGGAGATTGCTCACATGTACCCATTTTTCCTTCCCGACGGGCGCCATTTTGTTTATTACCGCGCTTCGACGAAGCCAGAAAACAGTGGCGTTTACATCGGCTCGCTCGATGTCGCGCCCGGAAAACAGGATTTGAAGCGGCTCCTGTCCACTCCCTCGTTCGCGGAGTACGTGCCCTCTTCCAATGCGGGTGCGGGGCAGCTGCTTTTTTTGACCGATGACGGCACGTTGATGGAGCAGCCGTTCGATGCTCGTCGGCTGAAATTCACGGGCGAGCCGGTTCGCGTGGCGCAGCAGGTTGGCACCCCGGGCGGCACCAGTAATGGTCAGTTCTCGGCCTCGGCAGATGGCGTTCTGGCGTACAGGGCAAGTAGCGGAGGAACCTATCAGCTCGCGCGCTACGACCGGCAAGGCGAAGTGCTGGGCGCTATCGGAGAACCAGCCAGCTATATCGACCTGGCTCCCTCCCCAGACGAGAGCAGAGCCGCCGTTGCCCGCACCGCTTCCGGGGGGAACTGGGCCCTTTGGATCGTGGATTTTTCGCGCGGCATCAGTACACGGTTTACATTCGGTTCTTCCGATGCTTTGCAACCCATTTGGTCTCCTGATGGAACGCGGATATTTTTCGCTTCCGATCCCAGCGGGAAATACGATCTGTATCAGAAACGGTCCAGCGGCGCGAGCGGGGAGGAGTTGCTGCTGGGATCGAACGAGTCCAAATTTCCCACGGATGTATCACGCGACGGGCACTTCTTGCTCTACAACTCACTGGATGCGAAAACGAGCTACGACATCTGGGCGCTCCCGCTCCAAGGAGATCGGAAGCCGTTTCCATTCCTAAGAACGAACTTCAACGACACCGATGCTCATTTCTCTCCGGATGGGCGTTGGATAGCCTACGCGTCGGACGAGTCCGGCCGCTATGAGGTGTACGTACGCCCCTTTTCCCTGGATCCGACTGCGGCGGACGTTTCCGGTGCAGGCGCCAAATGGCAGGTGTCAGAGGGGGGCGCCCACGAGCCGGAGTGGAGCGCGGACGGGAAGGAATTGTATTACCTTACGCTCGGCTCAAAACTCATGGAGGTTGACGTCGCGACCAGCCCGAATTTTCAGGCCGGAACTCCTAAGCTTCTCTTTCAAGCACCGCAGCAGCTAGGCGACCCGACTGGCGACTACACGATAAATGGCAAGCAGTTTTTCTTCCTCACGCCAGGAGAGGCAACCGGCCAGGCTCCGTTCATCGTGGTCCTGAACTGGCAGAACATGCTGAAGCAATCACAATGACGCTCGCCATGGGAACAAAGCTCGGTAGCTACGAGGTCACCGCCGAGATTGGCAAGGGCGGGATGGGAGAGGTGTACCGTGAGCGGGATGCGAAGCTCGGGCGCGATGTCGCCCTCAAAGTGCTGCCAGCGTCGTTTGCGCGCGACGCGGAACGGATGGCGCGGTTCGAGCGCGAAGCGAAGGTGCTCGCCTCCCTCGATCATCCGAATATCGCTTCGATCTACGGCGTCGAGGATTCAGGCGCAACGCTCGCTCTGGTCATGCAATTCAGGCAACGAATCCCCGTGCGGGCTCATAATGCAACAATTCCGTATTCGTTACCTGGTCTTTGGCGTTCAAATCCAGGCGCAAATATGTCGGCCGGAAAAGTATCCATCGTTGCAAGAATCCCGTGGCCATGTCCTGGACAAAGGTTTCGAGCTTCATGCCCGCTTCCGCGGGATGAGCGGTGATAATTTCGCGCGGCAATTGAATCGTGTCAGACCACGAGCCGGAGTTCAGGTACCACCGCCCGGGCCGGATCTCGATATGTTTTGCGAGGTGGGTATGGCCGAAAACAACGAATCGGAAGCCGCCGTCGAACAATTGGTTAGCCGCCTCGCTATACTCTGGGGCCGCCTCGTAATCGTGGTCAAAATTCCGGTCGGGCTGCAACGCCTGAAGAGCCTTGAGAAGCGCCGGCAGACGACGCCCGACGTCCGCGTCGTCTTCACTGAACAGCAACTTGGCAAGGCCGACCGCGCGATCGACAAACTTTGCCGTCGAAATGTCTCCGCCAAGGGACGCACCGGGCGACGAAGCGGCCGGAGGAAGAGCGTTTAAGAAAGCCTGGGTTTCGCCGGATAGGCGGTTCTGGAGCACGGCTTCGAGAGCCGCTTCTTCGTCGTCTTGCGCGATTTCCATTTCATTCTCGCCGGGGAAGGCCCGCATATCGGAGCCGGATATAGCAAAACCCGATTCGGGACCCGCATGAATATCGCTTCCGAAGTGAGATGAGAAAGCCTTTTGCTTACCCTGTCCGCGGGCCATCAGTGCTAACCGGGCGATTGTCGCCAAGATTCGCCGGTACCCAGGCTCCAACGCTAGCAGCAGCGGGACCGCTACATCAGTTTCCGGCTTCAGAAGATCAATAAACTTGTATTCCTCTTTGATCGGGTTAATTACCCAGGCAACCAACTTGCTTCCCGCAGGCGGATCGAAAAAGGATTCCTTGGGCACGAGCAACTTACGCGACATGAAGGAGGAGAGGCGCGACAGCCTGTCGTATTCGACGGCATTCCAATTATCGTACCTATTACCATGTTCAATAAGCGCATCGCCTGCCACGTAGGCCTCGCCGTTCGAGATGAGTTCGTAATCCTGACCGCTCTTGACGCCGATGATTTCTCTAAGTTTCCTCCGCACTGGATGGAGGCTCAGTTCGAGGTCGTGGTTGCCGGTGAGGATAGTGAGGCGATTGCCGCGGTCAAGAAAGGCGCCCAGAGCTTGGAAGAACTCGGCGTCGCGAACGGCGATTGCTTCCAGTTTGGCGCAGGCGGCATCTTGGTGATAGGTGAATGGCGTCCAATCGAAACCGTCTTCCCGAGCTTCTATGTCGTGTCTCTTTTCCGCTAAAAAATCAACCATGTCTCCGTTGATCACCAGTTCCAATTTCGTGCCACGACGATCTGCCGTACGGGTTAAGTCTTCTACAAACCCGGTGAGTTCATTCACGTGCGTGTTAATGCGGAATCCGCGGCCGACCGGGGTCTTACTATATTCACCTCCCAGATGGAGGTCTGAAATCACGTATATACTTCGATCCACGACCGCCATGGGCGTTCCCTTTCCGTTGGTCCTGTTTTGCGGCAGGCAAGGCGGTATATTATCACCGGACACAACAAGGGTGAACTCACCGCCATGACCCCGGAGCAGCGGCAAAATCTGGACAAATTGCTCGCCGCCGCGCTCGAACGCAAGAGCGAAGAGCGGCAGGCGTACCTGGATGAAGTTTGCACGGATGCATCGGTACGCCGCGAAGTGGACTCGCTCCTCGCCGACCAAGAGCGAACGCAGACCGGCTTTCCGGAATACTCCGAGCTTCCGACTGAACCGTTTCAGAGCGGCGCCCATTTCGGACAGTACACAATCGTTGAGCGACTCGGCGCAGGCGGAATGGGTGTTGTCTATTGTGCCGCGGACAACAAACTAGGGCGCCGCGTGGCGCTCAAGGTCCTGCCAGCGAAGATGGCCCGCGATCTTGAAAAGCGCGCGCGCTTCCAACGCGAAGCACGCGCACTGGCGGCGCTGAACCATGCCCATATCGTAACGTTGTATTCCATCGAGGAAGTGAACGGCATTCATTTCTTGACCATGGAGCTGGTCCAGGGAGAGTCGCTGGATCAGCTGATTCGAAGGCGCGGCGTTGATTTCGGACACGTTCGGCAGATCATCATTGCGATCGCCGAGGCGCTGGCTGCGGCCCACGGGAGAAGCATTATCCACCGAGATTTGAAGCCCTCGAACGTTATGCTGACCGCGGAAGGCCGCGTGAAGGTGCTCGATTTCGGGCTAGCCAAAGAAATCCCGACAGAAAATGCCGCCGCGGATATGCCCACAGCAGCCATATTTACGAACCCGCAGCTCATCATGGGCACACCCGCATACATGTCTCCCGAACAGGCCCTCGGAGAACCGCTTACCGCAGCCTCAGACATTTTTTCTCTAGGGATCATTTCCTACCAGATGGTTACAGGAAGGCACCCGTTTGACGCGGACTCGATTGTGGGAATTCTTCACTCGATCGCAACGCGGCAACCGCTTCCGCCGTCTCGTCTGGCTCCGGAAATTCCGGCATCGTTCGAAGCGCTTGTCATGCGCATGTTGGAAAAACAGCCTGGTAAACGCTGCACCGCCGCGGAAGTGATATCCGCATTCGGAGGGAGCCATTCAGTCGCTCCTGGCCTGGCGAGCGAGCCCGAGGCGTCGTCTCGGCGCATGACGGGAAGGAAAAAAGAGCTGGCGGAATTGCAGGCGAGTTTTGAACGCGCTGCCAAAGGAAACGGATGTCTGATGTCCGTGTCGGGAGAGCCGGGTCAAGGAAAGACGACGCTGATTGACGAATTTCTGCTCGGCTTGACCGGTGCGAGTCAAGCGCTCGTCGGCAGGGGGCGTTGCTCCGAAAGACTGGCTGGAGCGGAAGCGTATTTGCCGGTGCTAGAAGCTCTCGATAGCCTGCTGGACGGGACGGAAAGGGAACTCGTGGCGGCGTCCGCGAAAAGCCTCGCACCGTCTTGGTACGCGCTTCTCACCACGTCCACGGGAGCCCTGCAGGCAGAAGCGCCATCTCAAGAAAGACTGAAACGCGAACTGGCCGCCTTACTCGTGGAGATTTCGCGGCAGCGGCCCCTGGTGATTTTCCTCGACGATGTGCACTGGGCCGATATTTCGACCGTGGACCTGCTGTCCTATTTGGGCACCAAGTTGGACGGCATGCACATGCTGATTTTGACAAGCTATCGCGCTCCGGAACTGCGCACGAGTAGCCCATCGTTTCTGAAGCTGCAATGGGAGCTTCAATCGCGGGGCGTGTGCCGCGAATTGGCGCTGGATTTCTTTTCGCCGGATGAGACTCGATCGTGCATCGAAGTCGAATTTCCTGGCAATCACTTTCCGCCCGAATTTTCTCAATTGCTTCACGACCGCACCGAAGGGAATCCGCTCTTCGTTGTCGACCTGCTGCGCTATCTGCGGGAACGCCGCGGAATCGTGTTCCAGGATGACCGTTGGATTTTGAGCGGTTCGCTTACGGAAACATTGAGTGGCCTGCCGGAAACGATCCGCAGCATGCTGCACCGGAAAATCGGACAGCTTGATGAAAACGATCGCAAGCTGCTCATGACTGCAAGTATCCAGGGCGCCGATTTTGAAGCCGCCGTGGTTGCCCGGGCGCTCGAGATGGATATAGCGGATATCGAAGAACTGCTGGACGCTCTGCAGCGCAAGAGCGATTTCGTGAGATTCGTCGAGGAGCATGAATACCCGAACCACAGCTTGACGCCGCGCTACCGCTTCGTGCACGGACTGTATCAGAACGCGTTCTACGCGGCACTGCGGCCCGCGCGCCGGAGCTCCTTGAGTAAGCGCGTCGCTGACGCGCTATCGGAACTTTATGGCGATCAAGCCGGGAAAATCGCGGCGCAGTTGGCGTTTCTGTTTGAAGCCGCGAGGGATTTCGAGCGGGCCGCCGAGCACTACCAACAGGCGGCGCAGAGTGCGTTGTTGCTATTTGCCAACCACGAAGCGGAAACGCTCGCGCGGCGAGGGTTGCGCGCGGTCGAGTCGTTGGCCGATGAAGGGATTCGAGCAAGAAGGGAACTCGCGCTTCAAAAGGTGCTTGCGGCGGCGCTGCGCAATCTGCAATCGCATTCGGGGCGCGAAGTCAGCGTCACCCTCCAACGGGTGTACGAACTTGCGGAGCATTTGGGCGATGAGCCCACTCTCTTCGCGGTTCATTACGGCCTCGCCTGGTCCCATCACACCCACCAGGAATTCGCAAAGGCTCTGGAGCAGGCCGAGCGATGTCTTCGAATTGCCCAAGATCCGAAGAACTCCGTCCTGGCCGCCGCGGCATTTTTAGTTTTGGGAGATATTGAGACACATCAAGGGCGACTGCGAGAATCTCGCCAGCACCTGCAGTTGGCATGCGACCATTACGATCCCGCAAACGCGGCTCTTTACGGACGCATCATTGGGTCCAATCCGGGTGTACACGCGAAGGGCGCGCTGGGCCTGGTTTTGGCACAAATGGGGTTTCCGCAGCAGGGGAAGACTTGTTTGGGCGAATGCCTCACATTAGGACGGCGACTGCAGAACCCCATTGCACACGGCGTTGCCCTGCTCTGCACCATCCTCGGCTACAAGCACTTTCGAGAAGAAGGCGTTCTGCAGCAGGCCTCGGAAGAGCTAACCGCTGTGTGCCTGGAGAATGAACTCCATTCCAGTATGTTGTATTTCGCGAAATTTGGTCAAGGTTGGGGTATGGCCCTGCAGGGGAATTCGCAAGAAGGGCTTTCCAAGATCGACGAAGCGATCGCGGGAGCGCTGGCGGTCGGTCTTACGTACGGGATTCCCATGCTCGCGTATGGAAAGGCCGAGGTAATGAAACTCGCGGGGCATGCGGAAGCAGCCTGCCGATTTTTGGATGAACAAATCGCCGCGGCAGAGCGGTGCGGCCAGTTCTTTTACTCCCCCGATCTCCATCGTTTGCAGGGCGAGATATTACTGCATACCGGAGCCGGCGCGAAGCAGGCTGCGCGGGCCGAAGAATGCTTCCTCAGCGCGATCGAAAACGCGCAAAGGACAGGCGCCAAGTTGTGTGAACTCGAAGCTGCAATCAGCCTGTCAGAGCTATATCGAGCGCAAAATCGAAAACCGGAAGCTATCGATCTACTTGGCGCCCTATACGGATGGTTTGCGGAGGGATTTGACGCGCCTCCGCTGAAACGGGCCGATGCGCTCTTGAAGGAGTTGTCCCGATGAAAACTGCGGACGTTCCGACACCACTTCCGGCCCGGTCCCAGGCATTATCGCCGGCGGTGCGCCGCACGCTCTTTTTCCTCTCCCTGGCATCGGCAGTGCCGGTTGTGGGAGCGCTCGAAGTTTTGAACGGAGCCTTGCAAAATCCCGTTGCTCCGCATGGCGTGATGTCGTTCGAATTGGCGCGTACTCTGGCTCGGCAGAATCAAGTGCTTGATTCATGGGATCAGGCGGCGCGGCTTCGGCTGTCTTTCTGTATCGGATTGGATTTTTTCTGCGTCATCGCATTTCTCGGTGTGCTTACATTCGGCTGCGTTTGGCTGGCCGAGGCGTTGCGGCGACGTGGCGCCTTTGGCTCGACGCTTGGCATGACCGTTGCGTGGGCTCTCGGAACAATGGGCGCGTTATGGATGCTTCAGAATGCCTTACTAACGTCAGCCCTTTTCGGCCACAGCTCGGAAGTTATCGCGGAAATTACGTACGGGTGCGCGCTGGTGAAGTTCACCGTTCTCGCGGCTGGTTTCGCATATCTTTTGTTTGCCGGGCTGGCGCTCGTAATTCAGGGCCGATTCCGAGCGCCATCGGTTGCCGGCAAGTAACAAGGCTGCGCCGCGATTTTCGGTCGGTGGATGGCTTCGAGCAATGGTCGAGTCAGAGCGCCGCTTTGTTCGACGTTGCAATACTTCTGGATCCCAGTTTTCTCGCCAAACCTTCGGCCCCCCAATTCATAATCACATCGTGATTCCATGAGAAAAAGGGTTTGGCAATCGGCGCGACCACATTCATCCAGGCTTTGGTGGTAGCAACGTTCCAGTCGTATTGGAACGTGGTCGAGCGGCCATCGGTGGCGAAGCGCATTAGGCCGGTGCCTTTCAACTCCCCTTCCGATCGGACCTCCAGCAGCTCCATCGGGTTCACGCGCACGATCTCTCCTTCAAACCGAAGCTTGTAGGGGAGTCTGCTCTTCCACGTCTGCCGGCTGCGGAAACCGATTCGGCCGGCATCGCCGGGTGACAGGACCTCCACCTTCTCGACTCCCCTCCACCAGGCGGGCCATTCTTCGAAACGGAACATCGCATCCCAGACGGCCGGCAGGGGCGCTTCGATTTTCCAAACGGTGATAAAGCTAAACGATTGCACGTTGCTCTCTTTCCAGGATCAACGAGGCCTCGGCCAAAGCTTCATTCGGTGCGATTGCGCCCAGCCGTGATGGAGGTTGGTAGGCAGAATGAACGGCGTGCGTTTGCCGCCGAGTTCGGCGGAAACCATTCCCCGCAAGAGCAACAGAGAACATTTCCTCAGCACCTGCAGATGGCGATTGGTTTCCAGTTTGGTTTGCTCCCTCTCGCCCATGAACGCGACTGCACTTTGTAAGGCGTGCTCTTCGAATTCGTGACGCGGAATCGCAAAGCCGTCGGCGATCTCAGCGGGCAGGAAGTGACGCATCAGCGAGGCTGGCCACCTTCGGAATCGTCCTGGGAGTAGCTTGTGTTCCATCATTTTCAGCAAAGCGTCGTTCATGGCCTTGCCCTCCGGACATGGCTGCACCTGGCGGCGCTGAATGACGTCGCAAAGCTGCTTGGCCTCGGCCATGTTATCGGGGATGAGCGCTTCTTGAACGCCAATGATCCGAGCGATGATTCTCCAGGTCTCAAGATAACCTTGCTGTTCCTGGTCGGAAGTGTCGATTCCCAGGCGATGGAGTCCATCGATAATCAGGAACGTGAACACCATCAGCGTACCCGCCAGATCTTCCTGGTTGATGGGAACTCCCAATTCTTTGTCCCAGGGCCTTTCGGGATCGGTCAGAAGCAATCGCCGGATGGCCGCGTGCATTAACCGCACCTTCTGTGCTGTTCGAATTCCCCGGCCAGTTGGTTCCAGGCCTCCGGGCGCCAAGACATCCATAATCATCTGCGCGGTTTCAAACAATCGATGGTTGGGACGATTATTCAGATAACCGGTCCGATAGAGCACTTGCACGCCCTTTCGAGCCGCGTAGGAAGCCGGTAACGAGTAGCAGGCCAGCACCACCAGAATTTCCGGCCCGCAGCGTTCAAAGAGCCGCTGCCCGTGTTCAACCACTGCATGGCGCACTGGCGAAATCTCGCTCGCAGACTCCAGATAGGATTTCAATTGAACCGGAAGCTGATCTGGAACCGGATGGTCGTTTTGAATCAGTTTCTTCATCAGCTCCCAAACAGAGAAAATGCCGCCGGCTTCGAAAAGGGCCGCCACGGCATCATCCGCAAGCGGATCGCCGGCGAGACGCATTTCATCCAGAAAAGCATCGGGCCATTTGGCTTGCTTGGATTCCGCTGCCATTACCTGGCGCTCTCCTTGCTTGCCCTGTTTTCGAGCCGCTCCGGCACGGGCAGCCAAACAAAGGTATCTGTTCGGGCCACGAACGCAGTGTGGAAAGGACTCTGGGAAAGCTCCAAGCCAGCCGCCGACGGAATGGTATTGACTTCGATTTGCGCTTCCGCCTTTTGCACCAGCCATTCCGGATGCAGAATGTCGGCCCGATGAACGGCGCCGTCTTTGATGAAGAAGGAGCTGTAGCGCTCCAGTAGGAAAAATTCGAGACTTCCAGGCGCAGGAGCGTGCGCTTCGCCGAAGGGGCGGAAACAGGCCCAGAAAACCGCCGCCGGTTTGTCTGCCTGGATTCGCTCCGTCGCTAGGCGAAAGCAACAGTCGTGTTCCATTCCAACGACCCGTGCGCGCAGGTACGGGTAATGAAATAGATTCGCGGACATCCAATCCACGACAGCCGCGGCGCACTCGACGCTGAGAAAAACGACGCCCGGTTTGCCATTCACTCGTACATAAGACCGCAGGTTGAGCTCCCGGAAACTATCCATTCCCCGAATCGGCGCAACGCCGCGGAAGTGTACGTCCGTGGCCTGCATGGCGACTATGGTCACCCACGCCGAGCCGTCGAAAGTGTCCAACTCGAGCCGCGCATCCACCTTGGCGCGGATCGCGTCCACCGGAACGGGCCAGCTGCTGAAAAAGAGATTTCGCCAACTCATGTAGGCGACCCATGGAATCTTTGGCAGTCGTGAGGCGAGATTTTTCGCTGCCTGGTCAATCCTTTGCAGCGCCGGGGAAATGTCCATTCTTTTTCTCCGTTTCGCAAGGCCTTCGACTGAATCGAATCTTAACTATCTCAACGAGACGGCGGAACCTCTTTCAACACTCCACTAGAACTCAAAACGCAACGCAAACTGCAGTTGCCGCGAGCTAGTCACCGTGCTGGTAATGCGGCCGACTAACGGATTATCGGAAATCGCTCCGGTCAGCGCGTCGGAGGTGTACAGGTAGCGGTTCAGAAAGTCGGGAACGGCGAAATTGGGGTGGTTGAGAATATTGAAAACTTCGAAACGGAAGCGCAGACGGTACTCTTCGGCAATTGGAAACGTTTTGAGAATGCCCATGTCTAAATCCGCAAGGCCGGGCCCCCGAACAGTATCTCGCCCGAGATCTCCGAACGCCCCGTCAGGTTGCAGTTCGAACGCATTCGGATTGAACCATTCGCTGGGATTGCCTAGCACGGGATTATTGCTGAACCCTGGTTTTAGATCGGGCCGTTCAGAGGCGTTGGGTGGAACGGAAGACTGTTGCGTGTTGGCGCGATCGAATCCATCCTCCACCGAGAAGGGCAGCCCGGACTCAAAGGTAGCAATGCCGGTCAGCGTCCAGCCGCTTCCGAACTGTCCCTCAGCGCCGCGGAGATCGTGGCCCACCGGCAAATCGTAGACGTAATCCGCGGTCAAGTTTTGCCGCACGTCGAACGTGGAGCTTCCATAATCCATCCCCAGATCGTCGATGTCGGTGGTTTGCCCGGAGTCGTTCCACCCGTCGCCGTTGAATTCGTTGGACTGGTTGTCCAACGAATGCGACCAGGTATACGCAACCGAAACCTGAGACCCATCTGAAAATGTTTTGCGCAGCTTTGCCACGAGCGCACTGTAATTCGAGCTGTCGATCGGATATGTGAACTGCAGCGACGAAAAATTTGGATTGGGACGCGGATCGTCGGCCGTTCGGATGGGGGTTCCGTCCGGCAAAGTCGCGTTGGGCAGCGGCTGATTGTAATCGTACGCACCGAGCAAATCGCGCCCACCGGAAAACAGACCGCCTATCTCCAGCACCAGGTCGCGCTGCAATTCCCTCTGCACATCTAGGTCGTATTCGAGCACGTGCGGAGATTTCGTAATGTTATACCCAGTGACCATGGTTGTGGAGGGCGGCAGCCCGATCAACGAGTTCGGCGAGATCGGGAATCCAGGGAGAAGAGCAAGCCCTAGAATGGTTTGCGGCGGGTTGAATCCGTACTCGCCGTAGTCACGCGGCATGTATTCCTGATAAAAAATTCCGAAGCCGCCGCGTACGGCGGTCTTTCCGTCGCTCGTCGGGTCCCATGCAAAGCCGAATCGTGGAGCGATGTCTTTCAAGGACGGGTTTTGCGCGAAGACGTGCGGCTCCGGCGTCACAGTTGGGTCGCTCAGATTCACCAGAGCGCTGAACCGGCCATGGCTTTCGGTTGGATTGGTGATGAATTCGTAGCGCGCCCCAAAATTCAGAGTTAGGTTCTGGCGCACCTTGTACGAGTCCCAGAAATATGCGCCGCCCACATCTTCGTTCCAGGTTCGCTCGGTATTGAGTTCTCCCGGGAGGGGGACTAAAAACGTGAATGGGTTGCCGGAAAGAAAGTCCGCCAGAGTATTGAAGGTCAATAAGCCGCCGGAATAAATGTCCGATCGATAAGGGTCCTGAATCTTCTGCCATTCAAAGCCCACTTTGATGACATGCGGCCCCCGCACCAAACTCAGGTCGTCGCCCCACGTCCAGTTATTTATGATCAAGTAATATGGCACGATCGAGTTCGAGCCAAAATAGCCGACGCCGCCGATGCTGATCGCTCCAGCAGCACGGCCGGTCACACCAGGCAAAAAGTTGAGCGCGGGCGGGTCCTCCGTGTTGTTTCCCTGCGAGAGGTTGCGATTAAAGCTCAGGCGGAACGAATTCACCACCCGCGACGAAAAGACGTGGGTCTCCTGCACGGTCGCGTAGCGGCTTCTGCCCTCGGAAGTTTGATAGAAGGGCAAGTAGGCGCCGGCGATTGGATAGGGTTCGTTCAATTGGCCGTCATCCAACATGAACCGCACAAACAGCCTGTCGTTTTCAGAAAAATAATTGTCGACGCGCGCGGAAAGGAAATCTTCAGTCCCGTGTTGAGGTGCAGTGGTGGTCACCAGGCCCACGCCGTTGCCTAGGTCCGGGCCATTCGGAAGCGGAAACAGATCCAGCAGCGGAGCGACTGCGGGAACCGCGCTGGCCCTTGCGGCGGTGTCGGGAACAGCCCCTTCCTCCGTTTCTCCAAGCCTCTGCCGCAATCCCTCGTAATTGACGAAGAAAAAAGTTTTGTTTTTTCGAATCGGCCCTCCGAGGGAGGTGCCGAACTGATTGCGCACGAATGCGGGCTTGTTGGGAGGATCGAAATAATTCCGCGCATCTAAGGCGCTGTTTCGAAAATATTCGTAAACGCTCCCGTGCAGGTCGTTGTTGCCCGATCGCGAAATCACATTGATCACCGAGGCTCCCGCGCGGGCGTACTCCGGGCTGAAATTATCGGTTTCGACTTTGAACTCCCTGATCGCGTCCACGCCCAAACCCGTGCCAAGCGCCGGGTTGCCGGCGCTGTCATCGAAGAAACCCATCACGTTGGTACCGTCTAGCAGGTACACGCTGCCGCTGGAAGCGCGCGCACCGGCAATGGCAATTCGGCGGTTCAACCCCAAAAAAGAATTTGCCGCAAACGTACTTACATTCACCACGCCAGGAGTGAGCAGAGTCAGTTGTGTGTAATCGCGGCCGTTGAGAGGCAGATCGGCGATCATTTTCCGTTCAACGACTTCTCCCATGGAGGAACCGGTCGTATCCACTGCCGGAGCATCTCCCGTCACGACGACTTGTTGGCTGACCGCCCCAAGTTTTAGGGTGAAGTTGACGATCGCGTCTCGTCCAACGGTCAATTCAATCCCTCGGCGTGTCTCGCTCTGAAAGCCGTTTCGATCGCACCGCACCTGGTAGGCGCCTAAGACCAGGTCCGGCGCCACATATCTGCCGTCGGCGCCGGTCACAACTTCCCGCGTTTCTCCCGTCTCGACTTGGACAATCGTGAGCTTGGCCCCGGAAACGACTGCCCCCGACGGATCGTGAACTACGCCCGAAATTGTGCCGGTATTTACTTGTGCCATGGCGAGATTGGCCACGATCAGCAGAGTGGCAAATGCTTCTAGCAGCGTAGTGAGTTTCACGATTTCGCGTCCCGCTCGGCGAAACTAGTTCGCACTCCCGTTGTGCCTCGCTCAGAACGTGCGACGGTATTCGAGCCTTACGAGATCCTCGTACCAAGCGTCATTGGTAACCGCTCGTCCGTATCCAAGGTAGAAAGAATTTCCGGCGCCAAACATGACTCGGCCGCCGAACTTTAGATTAACGATATTCGTTCCGCCGGCCCCGGCGGAACAGCCATCGAGGCCCGTGGTGCAAATCGTATCTGGCGGGAAGGGATTGGGCGGAGTTTCGAGTCCGCCGAGCACATGCCAGCCGAACACTTCTACCACAGGAGCAAACTGGATGCGCGTGGTTTTTACTAGCATATAACTGGGGCCCACGCCGTAGAAAAACACGTCGCCCGCGAAGCTGCTGAGCGTGTCCGTCCCGATCCGTTCTCCCTCCGATCCGCCAACTGGATGCCAGTCACCCACTTGTGATTCCACCGTCCATCGATCCGAAATCCGCCGGTAATAAAGGAGTGATGGCTCGAAACTGTAGTGATCCGTTCCGAGCCCTTCCGATCCGTTCCCCGTAGGGAAATAAGCTCTGAGTTGGAGCGTCAACTCTTGAGTCGAATCAGCAGCGATCCCGAACTTTACTCCCGCTTCAACGTCGCTCAGCCCCCAGCGGATGCCGGAACTGGGAATTTCTGGAGGCGTCGCGTCGGGGTTGAACGATCCAGGGAGAAAACTGCCCGCCTGCGGCTCGATCCAGCGCGACGGAACTTCCGTGAATACTGAAAATCGCCGAATCGGAGCATATTCAGCCTGCAAGTATGCTTCTTGGAAATTGACATCCTTCGATGCGCCCGGGAAATTTGGCCCCGGAGCGCCAGGGACATTGGTGCAACTGCACTGCGGATAAAAGAACTCCGCCCGGTCCGGAACGCTGTCGTCAAAAGCAGCATCGAAGCGAACACGGACCTGCGTGGCAATAATCGCGTCATCAATGTAGCCGACCATGCTTAAGGGAATCGCCGGCGCGGCGCTGGTTTTAGCTTTGTGGGGCTTTTTCGCCTTGGCGGTTGAAGCTTGGTGCGCGATTCCATCGCGCGGGGAAATCGGTTTTGCGCCCGTGGCTGATTCCACGGGATCAGCACTCGCTCGCGAAGCAATAAGTCCATCAGAACTTGCTTTCGCTACCGGTTCGTTCCGCGGTGCAGACTCCGTCTCTTGACCCTTCGTATCTGCGGCGAGCAGTGTCAGGAAAGCCAATAAGCACACAGAAACGATCGTCCGTAACTTCATTTTTGCGCTGCCTCGCGTTCCAGAGCCCGCTGCAAATTTGCATACGATTTCGAAAGTCGGGTTCGATCCGGCTCGACAAGATCCGGCAGAATGTGTGCCAAGCTCTGTAGGGCTAATCTGGCCGCAGCGCTATTTCCCGCCGAAAGATAGGACTGTGCAAGCGTGGCGTACTGGTCGCCCAAGGCCCCGTACAGAACGTGGAATTCCGGATGACCTTTGGGATCGAAGTATAGATAAAGCATGTGCGCTTCCGCGCGCTGCCTCTCTAGAAAGGGAGGTGGCGTAGCCAGCCGCTCAATACTGTCGAGGGCCGCGTCATTTTCCTGCCGGGCGGTTTGCCTGTCGCCTGCCTGCAAAGCCAGAAACGACAGATTGTTTCGAAAGAGTTCGAGTTCCTCTCGATACCCCCAATTGTCGGGATAAGCATTAACAAGGCTTTGCTGGAGCTGAACCGCGCGCTGGGCAAAATCCTGCGCGGGCTGCAACGCGTTTTCACGGCTCAGCAGCGCGCTCAAATTATTGTAGGCGAGAACCAAATCATGTGATGGTGGGCTCTCATTTTCCGCCGTCTGAAGGCCGCTGAGGGGTTCAAGCAGGCGGATAGCTTCCCGGAAGTCTTTCTCCGCTCCCGCCGCGTCGTTTTCGTCCGAGCGCAGAATGCCGCGGTTATCGTAGGTGCGCGCCAATTCCTGCTGGTATTCCGCATTCCCCGGCGACTGGTCGACGAGTTGTTGCTGCAAGCTCAGAGCCTGGTTAAGCTCGTCGCGGGCTCGCGCCTGTAAGTTCGGCGCATCGTGCGTTTCTTCCGCCCAATCCGTGAGTGTAACCCCTAGCCAGTTTTCGGCATAGCCAAGCCGCTGCATATACGCGGCATCGCGCCGATCACCACGCAGGAGTGGTTCAAAACCAGCTACCGCCGATTGATATTGGTCCACGGCGTCCTTTGATCTTCCCATCAAACGGTCGATGTCCCCGAGCTTGGAATGGACCAGTGCGGTTTCGGCGCGAAACTCCGGGTCGTTCTGGCTCTGCTTGTTCAAAAAATTCGTGTAGAAATCCTCCGCCTTGAGCAACAGTTCCTGCCTGAACTGCTCGAGTTGCGGCGCATCCGGCGCGTCGCGTGCCTGCTGGCGTCCGGCTGAGGACAGGCTTTCGTCTACGGCCCGTTTTGCCAGCTGGAGATTCGCCCCCGCAATGTCCCGTTCACGTATAGCCCTCGCCGCCTGTACGATCGCGACGATCGCACTGGCGAGAATGATTAGGACTGCCGCCGCACTCATCCCATACAGAACTCGGCGATTGCGCTCCCGTTTCCTCTGTTGTTTACGGCTTGCTTCGATGAACTTTTGCTCGTTCTCCGTCAGCGCCCGCATGCCCGACACGCCGCTCTCTACGGCCTTGAGCAAGCCTTCGTCCAGCAAGCCCGATTCGCTGCCCTCCGTCCAGTCCGCTAGCCGGCTCTCCAGGATTCGCCGCGCCCGCTGTCCCGGATTTTCAGAAGCTTCCAGGCGATCGCGCACAATCGGCGCGATGGTGTCATGACACAGGCGCGTCGCGCGCTCTTCGTTGTCCCGCGAAGTATCGCTGAGCAAAAATAGGTTCTGCATGGCTTGCACGCCTGCGGGTATCTCTCCCGCCCTATGGCGGTACGTCGCGAGCAGCTCTTGCACGGTGCGCTCGTGGGCTGTTCGCGAGGGCGTGGTGTGGAACGCAAGTAGATCCAGTGCCAACCCGGACTCGACCCATTCTTTCTGCGCCGATTTCAGCGTTTCCAGCTGCTGATCGAGAAAGTCACCGAGCAGCAATCCATCCTTTTTGAGCGCCAGGTACGCGGCCCACGTCATTAACGGCGCGCTGCGCGACTCGCTGGTCGCTTTCTTCCACAGCTTGGTGAGCAAAATCTGCAGCGTGGGAGCAATCGGCGAATGCGGATCGGCCAGCAAATCGCTGGCGATCGTGTTCGCCAGTTCCGCCTCGATTTGAAGGCCATAGAATCGCCTCAGCCGTTCCGTTTGCGTAAGACCGGTAATCGCCTCGATGATTGCCGCACGGTCTAAACCCTCTAAGAATACTTTTCCATATGGGAGACGGCTCACCTCCATCTGTTTCTGGATCTCCGGGAACCACTCCTTCCGGAAGGAAAGCACCAAGCGGCCCGAGGGAGGAGTTGCGCCCGCGAATACTCTCTCTATTTCCGCTATAAAACTCGCCAACTCATCGGGGTGTCCCCCACATGGATGTGTGTATACCTCTTCGATCTGGTCGAAAAAAACTACCAGCGGTTTGCCGCCCTTCTTTTCGGCAACAATCCATGCCTCGCGGAGCGATCCGGCCCTTTCGGATTGCTCGCCTCCGAATAAATTCAGATTTTCTCGAAGAGTTTGCAGCAATGTAGTTCGCACATCGCGGCGCAAATAGGACGTTTGGTGCTCCCACTGCAAACGGGGCAGCAGGCCCGCGTCCAGGAACGACGACTTGCCGACCCCCGCCTGCCCATATAGCAGGACGACAGACGCCGCGCCTTCCTCCGCCAGATAGTCGTACATTTGCCGGATTTCCCGGTTCCGGCCGAAAAAAATTTCGGCATCTTTAGCCGTAAAGCGTGCCAGATGCCTGAACGGCTCGGCGGGGAGCGGTTGGCGCGGCAGTCCTGGCAAGCCGAAGCACGGGTCTGGAAGAGGCAATACTTTGCCTGCCTTCTCCAGAACGGATGTGATGGGGCACGCATAAAGCGTTCCAGCCACGGTCTGGAAATGCTCCTCCATCAGGGAGAAACGCAGCAGTCCAACAACCGCGACACGAGACCCGTTCTTCACCAGGACAGGCCCTCCGGAGAGTCCACGGACGCGAGCGCCCTGTCCCGCTGCCGCTTCGTCGGTAAACAATTGGAAGGCCGGATTGCCTTCGAGTGTTCCCAGACGATTCGCCACCTGGCCCCTCATCACCATTCCGTCGACGGATTCTGTTTCAGGAAATCCGAACGTTTCCCATTCCGCGCCTTCCTCTCGCAATTCAGCTAGCGGTAGCGGCTTCTCGCCTGTGGATGTAGGCAAATCGCAGCGTAGCAGGGCCCAGTCGCTCGCGCGATCCCAGTAGTTTCCGTCTATAACCGCCTTGGTGCGAACGTTCGGGAAGCTTAAGAAAATTTCGCCAGGATAGGGAGTCAGAAGCTCTTTTGTTCGATCGGCAACCACATGCAAGGCCGTTAACACCAGACCATCGGCGACCAGGAAACCGGTTCCCCGGCTGAAGCTGCGCTGATTGTGAATTACGTCAATACGCGCTATTGCATTCCGAACGCCACGTTCCATGCTGCAGTCCGCCTCTTTCCGCGCGCGAGGACCCGGGCAGCGGGCGCATTCACACTTCCACTCGTCACCCAGCTAATTGGTAGGCAGCAGGATAATACATCTTTTACGGTCGCCGGAACCGTTTCGGTTTTTTTTACGCAATTAGCACGTAATCGCGAATCACTCCCGCTGTGCTACAAGGCCCGCTTCGAATGGCTCACAAATACGTGAACGGCAGTTCTCCTCTCCTAAGTACTTCAAGCGCCCGTTGCTCGCCGGCGAGCCGGAGCGCTGAAGAACACCAGCTTCGATTTCCGCAAGCGCCGCTGCGAGGCTTGCCCAGGAGGGCATAAACGACATCCGCCTTGCTGCCACAGAGGGTGATCGCTTGGAGGGATTCGCTTCTCGACACGCTTGAAGCCGAGGGGCCCCCCGCCGACCGACGTGATGCGCATGATCGACCCGACTTGCCGGGTCGGGGACGGTAATGACGGCCGAGAGAGAATTGACGGACTCCTTCCCCGAGTCGCTTCGGGACCCTCCGAGAACGGGATGACGCGGCCGACCTGACCGCAGGGCTTGGTCTAACGATTAACTGATGAGGAAAAAGTGATCGGACGCGCCGCATCACCGGAGCTATAATCCGGGCGCAAAATGGTGCTGACCTCAGGCACACGCATCGGCTCGTACGAAATTCTCTCCGCTATCGGCGCGGGTGGAATGGGGGAGGTCTATCGGGCGCGGGATGCGAAGGTGACCAACGACGGTACTCTTGTGGCTCAGCCGTTCGACGCCCGCCGGTTCGAATTCACCGGTGAGCCGGTTCCGGTGGCGCAGCACGTAGGTCACTACATTAACGGCGGAGAGTTTTCGGCTTCGAAAAATGGGGCCCTGGTATACAGGGCGGAAGGCGCCAGCGCGGAATCGCAACCCAAGTGGTTCGATCGGCACGGAAA
>Ga0335075_10002458_pt1 | contig 29892 bp, 28 predicted proteins | sample Lox_Sample_24_FD_206723 | JGI IMG/M metagenome (GOLD analysis project Ga0335075, IMG submission 206723) | Soil microbial communities from Loxahatchee National Wildlife Refuge, Florida, United States - Lox_Sample_2.4 | ecosystem: Environmental > Terrestrial > Soil > Wetlands | place: USA...
ACCGCCAGCCCGGCCATGGACGCGGCGTGCGCGATGTCGATCGCCGCGCCCAACCCCAGCGACTCCGCGCTCGGCCCGGCTCCGGTGGTCACCGCGGCCTGCAGCAGATGACGAGCGCCGAGTACCCGGGCCACGGCGCGGGTCCGGGGGCCTGCCGGACTCCCGGTGCACCACCGGATCACCGGCCCGGGAGCGACCAGCAGCGCGCCGCCGTAACAGGCACGAGCTGGCTGGAGGAGGCCCAGCGCGGCCGGAATCGCCTTCATCGGTGCCAGGCGCGCTTTCCCACCAGGATCCCGGTGGCGATGGCCGTGCCCGCGGCCACGCTGGCCAGCGCGACCGGATGCTCGTCCAGCCACACCTGCGGGCTGCGGTCGTGGGCCTTTGAGTCAAAGACTCCGTGCGCGCCGTAGTCCCGCCCGCCGGGCCCGTCGAGAGCCTCCTGCAAGTTGTCAGGGCGGTTGTTATCAACCTGCTCACCGGTTTGCTGGGAGTCATAACCGGTGCGGGCCAGGTACCTGTCCAGCAGCGCGGGCACGAACTTGTTGGCCATGACGGTGGCCGCGGTGCTCGCCCCGACCCAGTACTGCCTGCGGCCTGGGTGGTCGGCGGCGAACACCACCCCGCGTGCCGCGACTTCCGGCTGGTAGATCGGCGGGACCGGCTGAGGATGCCGGGGCAGCCGGGAGCGCACCCAGGAGAACTGCGGCGTGTTCACGGCCGGCATCTGCGCGACCGTGATGTGTACGCCCGAGCCTTCGTGCAGCAGCTCGCAGCGCAGCGAAGATGTGAAGCCGTTGATCGCATGCTTGGCGCCGCAGTACGCCGACTGCAGCGGGATGCTCCGCGCTCCCAGGGCCGAGCCGACCTGCACGATCGTGCCGTGCCCGCGCGGCCGCATCAGGGCCAGGGCCGCCATGGTTCCGTGCACGAACCCGAGATAGCTGACCTCGGTGACCCGCCGGAACTCGTCGGGTGAGATCTCCGCGAACGGCGAGAACACCGAGGTGAACGCGACGTTGATCCAGACGTCGATCGGGCCGAAGAACTCCTCCACCTGGCGGGCGGCGTCCCGCACCTGCGGGAAGTCGGACACGTCGGCCGGGACCGCGAGGGCCTTGCCGCCCGCGTCCTCGACGTCCCTGGCCGCGCCGTCCAGGCCGGCCTGGCCGCGCGCGATCAGCCCGACGTTGGCTCCCCGCTGCCCGTAGAGCCTGGCGGTCGCGCGGCCGATGCCGGCGCTGGCTCCGGTGATTACCACTGTCTGAGTCATGAGTGCTTCTCCTTCGGTGTGGGTGTCAGAGCTTGTGCCAGGGCGATGCCAGGCGGGCGGCGCATTCCAGGACCATCGCGTGCACGAAGGCCTGCGGGAGATTTCCCCTGAGCTGGCGCTCGGCGACGTCGTACTCCTCGGCGTACAGGCCGGGTGAGCCGCACGCGGCCCGGTTGCGCTCGAACCAGCGGGCTGCCTCGAGTTGATGGTCTTGCTGCTGAAGGGCGAGCGCGACCACGAATCCGCACAGCAGGAACGCGCCCTCGGCCTCGCCCAGTGGCCGCTCGTCGTGGCGGAACCGGTAGGCGTAACCGTCCTGGGTCAGCTCGGCCAGGTAGGCGCGCAGGGTCTCGACCGTGCGCGGGTCGTCGGCGGGCACGGCGCCGCGGATGGCCGGCATCAGCAGCGCCGCGTCCAGGCCCGGGTCGCCGGGGGAGCGCTGCCAGCGCCCGGACGGATGCACCGCCTGCCCGGCCGTGTCGGCCAGGATGACGTCCCCGAGCGCGGACCATTCCGAGGACTGCGGTTCCGACGTGCAGTTCCTGGCCGCGGCGCGCAGCCCGGCCACGCAGATCAGCCGGCTGTGCGTCCACGCCTGGTTGTCGATCTCCCATATCCCGGCATCCGGTTCCTGCCAGCGCTGCGCGATCGCGGCGGCCGCGATCTCGGCTGCCTTCCGGCCGTCGGAGTCGAGCCGGTCGAGCTCACCGGCCGCGGCCAGCAACAGCAGGGACTCGCCCAGGGCGTCGAGCTGGAACTGCCGGTTCACCTGGTTGCCGACCAGGTCGAATCCGCCGGGGTAGCCGGGCAGGTCGAGCCGGCGCTGGTCGGGGACCGGACCTCCGTCGACGGTGTAGGCCGGCACCAGCTTCGGGCCGTCGTCGTGCAGCCGGCCGGAGACGAACCGCACGGCGTCGTCGAGCAGCGGATACGCGCCGGCCGCGGCGGCCGCCCGGCCCGCGTAGACCTGGTCACGGATCCAGGCGTAGCGGTAGTCGTAGTTGCGCCCCTGCTCGGCCCGCTCGGGCAGGCTGGTCGTGGCGGCCGCGACCATCCCGCCGCTTGAGCTGGTCAGCCCGCGCAGCACCGCCTGGGCCTGCCGGGCGTCCCGCCCGGCGGTGACCTGGTCCAGCGGCGGCGCCGCCTGTGCCCACCGCTCCTGCGTGGTGCGCCACGCGCTGATGGCATCGGCCGGCTCGTCACACAGCGGTTCGGCCGACAGCTCCAGAACGAGGTCGCGGCTTTCGCCGGGCGGCACGGTCAGGTTCATGGACAGCACCGACGCCGGGCCTGCGCGGCGGACCCTGGCTTCGGCCACGTCACCGGACCAGCGCAGGTGCAGATCTCCAGCGCGGCCGGTCCAGCTGCCGTGGTCGTCGCGGCTGACCGACCGCAGGCCGTTGCGCCCAAAACCGGCTCGCGCGTCCAGGATGACCTCGACCTCCGCGGGGCAATCGCGGGCCAGGATCTGCCGCAGCAACACGACGCGGCCCGGGTCGCCGGGAAACGCCAGTGCCTCGCGGCACTCGGTGAGGCCGCTCGCGGTGACCCAGCGACTGCGCCAGATCAGGGAGCCTTCCTCGTAGTAGCCACCCCAGGTGAACGTGTGCGCCGGGACGACCGCGTAGACGCCCTCGCCGCCGATGAGGGAGGAGAACACGGCGTCCGAGTCCCATCGCGGTGCGCACATCCAGACGATGTCGCCACGGGGGCTGACCAGCGCGCCTCGCTCTCCATCCGCTATCAGCGCGTAGTCACGCAGCGCATGCGGGTGAAATGTCGGCATCCCGGCGGGCATGTGGGTGGGCATGCAGCGCTGCTACCCGCCACGCGCTGGTCCATGCGGCGGCTGCCCAGCGCTGCCCACGGCCATGTTTGGACCGGCACGCGCTGGTGAGTTGGTAGCCAAGGCCCCCGAGCGGGCAACCAAGCCGATCAGGCAGGTGAATATGACCGCGCCCATGATGCCCCGGAACGGGGATACCCAGCCGCGGCCGAAGATCTACGCCGGCCAGTTGTGGGCCGGCGGCGTAGCCACGGCGATCGTGGCGGCGCTGGTGGCGGTGGTCGGCATCTTGGTGTGCCGGTGGCTGTTCGGCATCCCGATCCTGGCCCCTCGCCAGGATGGCGCTTACGGCAATGTGGCCACCACCGGGCTGGCCCTGGCGGCAGCGGCGGCGGCGCTGGCCGCGACCGCCATCGCCCATCTGCTGCTGCTCAGCACGCCCCGGCCGCTGACGTTCTTTTCCTGGATTGTCGGCCTGGCCACCGTGGTCGTGGTTTTGTTCCCGTTCAGCACCAGCGCGCCGTTGTCCGAGAAGGTGGCCACGGCCGCCGTCGACCTGGTGATCGGGCTGGCGATCGGCTCGCTGCTCAACGGTGTAGGCGCGCGCTCAATCCGGACCCGGCGCACCGGCGGTGCATACCCGGCGGTACCCAGCAGAGGCGACTGGCAGGAGACCGGTTCCGGGGCCTACCCGCGGCGCCCCTTGTAACACGCCGGCTAATCCAGTTCGAGAACCATCTCGCCGATTATGCGGGTGGCGTCGTTCGGGAACGGCCTGGTCTGCCCGGTGGCCCGGAACCCCTGGCGCTGGTAGAACCGGCGAGCTCGCGGGCTGTCTGCGGCCACCCACAACCCGATCCGCGTGCCGCCGTCGGACCTGGCCCAGGCGATGACGGCGCCCGTGAGCGCCGCGGCGACGCCACTGCCGCGCCACGCCCGCGCTACCCACATCGCCCCCAGCCCGCGCTCCCCGGCTGCCTGGCGGGGAAGTCCGGCCACGACGCCGACGCTGGTTTCCCCGGCCGTCGCGACGAGGATGGCCGCGGTGCGGGTCATCGCCCGCCAGTCGTTCTCGGAAAGCGCCTCCTCCTGCGCGGAACCGGAGCCGAACGCCGTCGGCGAGTCGGCCAGCGCGGCCAGGCGGACGTCACGCCACACCCGCCAGTCGTTCTCGCCGACGCGGCTGATTACCGGCCCGGCGGCCAGCGGAGTCTCATCAGCACCTGGCATGAAGCAATCCGGCCCGGTCGCTATACCGGGCCCGGCCCGTCTTCGGCGGCCCAGCGGAAGATGCCCCTGGCCATCGTGGACGTCGCGGCGTCAGCCCGGGCCGCGAACACCTGGCGGTAAATACCGGCGATCGTGCTGTCCCCGGGAGCGGCCAGCCGGGCCAGCTCGGCCAGGTGGCCGGCCAGGCGCCGCGCCTGCTCGGCCTGGCCCTCGCCGCCCAGGGGGCCGCCGGCATCCACCTGGCCCTCGCCGGCCGCGGCGTCAGCCTGCCCGGCCAGCGCCAGTGCCCGGTCGGCGAGCACCGCCGGGCCACCGGCCAGCTCGGCCAGCTCCGTGGCCAGGGCCCGCTCGGGCGCCGGCTTGAGCGTGGCCGGGTTACCGTCCCACCAGCCGCCGTAGAGCCGCCAGATGTTGCGCACGATGAACTCCGGCTCGTCGTACACCGGCCGCAGGTACGGCCGTTCTTCCAGGCGGGCGGGCGCCCGCACCGAGTGAATGGCCTCGTCCAGGCGCCCGCCGCGATTCATCACCTCGAGCGTCTCGTCGAGGAGCGCCTCCAGCAGATCGGCGGTGTCGGCCAGGGCTAGCCGGACGCGGTCGGCTCCGATGACCGGCACACCGTGACCCGGCAGCAGGTACTCCGGCTCCAGCGCGACCATCCGGCGCAGCGCGCTGGCCCACTCCCGCGGGTAGCGCTGCACCTTCTGCGGATTGCCGGCGTTGGGCGACGCCCAGATGAACAGGTCACCGCAGCACAGCACCCTGCGGTCGGACAGCCACGTCACCGTGTGATCGTCGGTCTCGCCCTTCTCGTGCCGGAGCATGAACGCGACGCCGCCCACCTCGAGCCGCAGCTCGTCTCGGTAGGTGCGGTCCGGGTAACGGTACTCGACCGGCCAGCGGAGTCCCTTGGCACCGAACTGGCGCTGGTTGATCAGCTCGTTGTAGCCGGCCGTGAGCAGGTACCGGTCGAACCGCCTCGGCAGCGCCTCGTGGGCGACCACGACCGGCGCCGGCCAGCCGCGTTCCGCTGACTCGGTCTCCCAGACCGGCACCCCGAACACGTGGTCGATGTGCCCGTGTGAGTACACGGCGGTGTTCAGCCGCTGGCCGCTCCACCGCCGGAGCTGGTCGTGGACGGCCGCGGCTACGAAGGAGCTTCCGGTGTCCACCAGCACCAAGCCGTCCTGGGTGGCGAACGCGGACACGTTCGCGAACGAGGGCACGAACGCGACGCCGTCACAGATCTCGGCCAGCCCGCCTTGGTGACCGACCGGGTGGTACTCGCTGCTCGTGATCTCGCCGCGCCACAGCCGGTCGGCCAGGTCAAGGATGTCGTCGGGCATGGACCAAGCTTGGCAGCATGGGCTAGGAAAGCGCCGAGGAAAACTGAGACCGCCGCCGGGGTGGCGTCGCCCGGCGGCGGTCTCGATCGGGGGTGGGGGCGGGCCTGGGCTGGGGTGCCGCCCGAAGGTCAGCGGCGGGCGCCGCGCCATCCGGCCCCGAGGCCGGCCAAGTGCAGCGCCAGGCAGATCAGGCCCAGGATCACCAGGCTGGCCGGGGCGAACACCGCGTCGGTGGCCGTGGCAGTGACCCGGATGATAAACGCGATAGCGAAAATGATCACGGCAACTATGGCGAGCATCTGCAGTTCCTCCTGCTTAGTTTCTCTTTAGACCTGCCGTCACTGGCTTGGCTGCGGTAGCGAGCACTTGAGCTGGGGGTTCACGCCCATGTAGTTCAGCGGCCCGGCCAGAATGGTCACGGCTATCGTTCCGGCCTTTGCGCAGTTCGCAGAGGAACTGCTGTAGTAATGGCGCTGGCCACCGGCAATGGCACCGATAATCAGCCAGATAACAAGTATGATCGATCCGATTCGCATGACTTATCACCTACCGGGCGGTGGATACCGCGTGTCTGGAGGGCTCTTCTATTATCTGCCGTTAACTACCAGGGAAAACGATTGCTAAACACGTTCGGTGGCTTCGAGCAACTCCCGTAGCTGGCCGCGGGCGCGATGCAGCCGGGACATCACCGTGCCGACCGGGCAGCGCATGATCTGGGCGATTTCCCGGTAGCCGAATCCCTCCACGTCGGCCAGGTAGACGGCCATGCGGAAGTCGTCGGAAAGCTGCCGCAGCGCGTTGGTCACGCTGGCGTCCGGCATGTGGTCAAGGGCCAGTTCCTCGGCGGAGCGCAGGCCCGCTGTGCTGTGTGACTGAGCCCGTGCCAGCTGCCAGTCCTCGAGCCCGGCCAGGGTCAGCACCGGCTCGCGCTGCTTGCGCCGGTAGTTGCTGATAAACGTATTCGTCAGAATGCGGTTCAGCCACGCCTTGAGGTTGGTTCCCTCCTTGAACTGGTGAAACGACGCAAAGGCACGGGCATAGGTTTCCTGGACCAGATCCTCGGCGTCGGTGTGATCGCGGGTCATCCGCGACGCCTTCGCATGCAACTGGCGCATGTGGCCGAGTGCTTCCGCGAAACGCACTTCGGCGGTCAGTTCGGCCGGAGCAACCGGACTGCTCACGCTGCTGGGGCGCACTTGTCTCTCCATCCCTCCCCGGGCCGTCGCGGCATGGCGTGGCCGGGCCGTCATTCCTGGATGTATTCCTCAACCACCTCGGCGGCCGTGGGATCGTCCGGGTCCACCGGCTCCGCAGCCATGTCCTCCGCGGCCATGTCCTCCGCGGGCAGGTCTTCCGCGGGCAGGGCAGGAATGGGCGCCGTGTCGTTCCGCGCTTTCGGATCGGCCGCGTCGGCCCGCGTGAGGTCGCCCGGCTGGTGGCCGTTGTTCTGGTCGGGGTCGGCCCCCGGGTTGAGCATGATGTACGGGGGATACCGCTCTTCATCGATGCCGCCCACGACCGGGCCGCGGCCACCCCGCCGCAGGACCGTCCGCCGGCGCAGCCAGCCCTGGCTGGGCTTGGGCAGGAACAGCCCGGCAACTCCCGTCGCCATGATGACCACGCCAGCGATCTGCAGGTTCAGGAAGCTCGGCGAAGCCGACACGGCGAACGTGAGGATTGCGCCTATTGCGATTAAGGTCAGGCCAGTCGCTTTTTTCATATTTCGGTCCTCCTGTGACGATTCCTGGTCGGCAAGGTCTGGGTCCCCGCTTTGCGGCGGGGGACGTCTGCGGCATCACGCTCGCCGGTAGCGCTCTGCGTCGGTGGTCTTCAGCTGCAGGCCGAGCCCGGGTTGGTCAGGGTCGGGGGCGAGCGCCCCGCCGTGCGGATCGAGCGTCCCGTCGAAGAGCAGTTGCTCGATGCGCTGGTGGTCATGGAAGTACTCGATATGCCGCAGGTTCACCACGGCGGCGCCGACGTGAGCGTGCAGGTTGGGTGCGCAGTGCGCGGACACCTGAAGGCTGTGCGCGGCGGCCACCCCGGCGCCGCGCAGGAACTCGGTGATCCCGCCGCAGCGGGTCACATCGAGCTGCAGGCAGTCCACCGCGCCCGCGTCGATCAGCCGGGCCGAGTCAGCCAGTGACCAGCTGTACTCGCCGGCCGCGACGTCGGGCTCGACCTGGTGCCGCACCGTGGCCAGCCCGGCCGCGTCATCAGACGAAACCGGCTCCTCGAACCAGGTGACCCCGTATGCGGTCATCTGGTCCGCGACCCGCACCGCCTGGCCGGTGGTGTAGCCACCGTTGGCGTCCACGTAAAGCTCGGTGTCCGGGCCGATGACGTCACGGGCCAGGGCCACCCGCTCGAGGTCCCGGCGCTCATTGCTGCCCCACGACTCGCCGATCTTGATTTTCACCCGGGGGATGCGGTCCTTCTCGACCCATCCGGACAGCTGCTCGCGCGTGCGGCGCTCGTCGTAGCTGGTGAAACCGCCGCTCCCGTAGACCGGTACCTCGCTGCGGGCCCGCCCGAGCAGGCTCGTGACCGGCAGGCCGATCAGCCGTGCCTTGAGATCCCACAACGCGATGTCGACCGCGGATATGGCCGTCGCCGCGACCCCCCCGCGGCCGATGTTGCGCACGGCCCGGGTCATGGCCTCGGCCGCGCCGGCCACGTCGAGCGCGCTGCGGCCGACGACCACGCTGGCCAGCACGTCGGTCACGACGGCGCGAGCCGCAGCGGCGGCGTAGGACCAGCCGATCCCGATCTCGCCGCCGGCCCCGGCGGTCACCAGCACCATCGTCGTCTCGTCCCAGGCAAGGGTGCCGTCGGCTTCCGGCGCGTCCGTGGGGATGACGTAGACCGATGCGGTTACGTCCTCGATGGCCGGCCCGTCAGCGATCACCGCAAGCTCCTTTGAAGCAGGCATCCACGTCAGGCCCTTTCCTCGGCGGTTTCTTCTACCTGGCCGAAGCATTCTCAAACCAGGGCTGTTTTCCCTGCTCCGTGCCGGGTAACCGGATCGCACGGAGGTGACCGGGTTGATGTCGGAGAAACTCCGGGATCCACAGGGGCGGGACCCGCGGGAAGAGTCGCAGGCCCAGCGAGACGACCGGAATCTGGCCGAGCTGCTCCAGGAGCTACGGATTTCCGGCCTGGGCGTGCAGGTCCTGTTCGGCTTCCTGCTCTCGCTGCCGTTCACGGTCAGGTTCACCAAGCTCAGCCACGGCCAGCGCGAGCTGTACCTGGCCAGCCTGGTGCTGTCCGCCGTAGCCACGGCTCTGCTGCTCGGGCCGGTCGCCTACCACCGGCTGGTTTTCCGCCGGCGTCAGAAGGAGCCCCTGGTGCGGGCGGCCAGCGTGATGGCAACGCTCGGCCTGGCCACCGTGGGCCTGGCCATCTCCGCTGCCGTCCTGCTGGCCTCCAGCACCGTGGCCGCGGGCCTGCCGGCCGCCCTCATCACGATCTTCGTCGTGGTCATGTTCTTCGGCCTCTGGTTCGCCTTCCCGTTCACCCGCCGTCGCCGCGAGTGAGAACGGCGCTTCTGCGGGTAACCAAGATGGGGCGATGCCCGCGCATAGAAGGAAGGAGCTGGCCATGGCAGAGAACCGAGGGGCCACGAAGGGCTCCAAGCGCGCCGAAGACGCTGGCCGCGACGACGGCCACCGGAAGGCACGGGAGGTCGAAGAGACCCATCAGGCGAACGTCAACCAGGTGCGGGATGAGCCGATGCCCGCGAGCCAGTATGACGATCCTCGCCAGGAGGCAGTGGTGCGCAACGAGGAGTACGCGCATGACAGCGAAGAGCCGGCTGAATCATGACGGGCGTCGCGGGTAGCGGAGATTTATGGCTACCGAGATCCTCGAAACCGAACGGAAGTACGAAGCACCGCCAGGGGCGAGGCTGCCCGATCTTGGCGATCTGCCCGAGGTCGCTGCCGTGGCCGGCCCGGAAGAGCAGGTGCTGCAGGCGAAGTACTACGACACCGACGACCTGAGGCTGATCCGCCGGGGCGTCACGCTGCGGCGCCGCCAAGGGGGCAGCGATGCTGGGTGGCACCTTAAGCTGCCGGTGGGCGGCCACTCTCGCCGCGAGATCCAGCTGCCACTCGGCCGGGCTACCCGGCAGGTGCCCGCGGAACTCGCCGCGCTGGTGCGCGCCTTCGCCCGCGGTGCGGCGCTGCACCCGGTGGCCGAGATCAGCACCGTCCGCCAGCGGCTGGAACTGCTGGACGAGGGGGGAAGCTCGCTGGCTGAGGTGGTCGCCGATGACGTGTCGGCCAGCACGATGGGCGATGCCACCGCGTTGTCGCGCTGGCAAGAGGTGGAGGTCGAGCTGACCGGTGGCGGCCCGCGCCTGCTGGCCGCGGCCGACAAGCGGCTACGGCATGGCGGGCTGCGCTCGGCGGGCCGCCAGGCCAAGCTGGAGCGGGCGCTGGCCGGCCAGCTGCCGCCTTCGGACGGCGGGCGCCCGCCGTCTGCGCGCTCGACGGCGGCCGAGGTGGTCCTGGCCTATGCCGGAACCCAGGTGGCGGCGATCATTTCACTCGATCCGCTGGTACGTCGTGATACACCGGATTCGGTCCACCAGATGCGTGTGGCCACCCGGCGGCTGCGCAGCACGCTGAAGTCGTTCGGCCAGGTGCTGCGCACAAAGGATCTTGAACGGCTCGGTGACGAGCTGAAGTGGCTCGGCAACGTCCTTGGCGCCGCGCGAGACGCCGAGGTCCTGGCTGGGCACGTGCAGGCCGACCTGGACCAGCTGCCGCCGGAACTGATCATCGGACCCGCGCAGGCCCGGGTGCGAGTCCATTTCGCCCCGGTCAAGGCCGGGGCCCGGGCGGCCGTGCTCGAGGCCCTGGATGGCGACCGCTACCTGGCCCTGCTGGACAGCCTGGACACGCTGCTCATCGATCCGCCACTGGCGCCCAAGGCGGACCAGCCCGCGGCCGAGGTGCTGCCGGCGGCGGTCCGGCGCGCACGGCGCAGGCTGCGGCGGCGCATGCGCCGGGCGCTCGGCTCGCCGGCCGGACCCGGCCGGGACACGGCCCTGCACGAGGCGCGCAAGGCGGCCAAGCACGCCCGGTACGCAGCCGAGCTGGCCAGCCCCGCCTTCGGCCGTCAGGCCAGGCGCTTCGCCAAGCGCGTCAAGAAGGTCCAGTCGGTGCTCGGCGACCACCACGACGGCGTGGTGACCCGGGCCACAGTCAGGGAGCTTGGCGTGCAGGCGCACCTGGCCGGTGAGAACGCCTTCACGTTCGGCGTCCTCTATGAGCACGACGCCTGCCGCGCGAAGAATCTCGAAGCCCAGGCCAGCCGAGCCTGGAAGCAGGCGTCCCGCCCCGCCGTCGGCCGCTGGCTGGGCTAGCACCCCTGCGGCGCGGGTTGCCTCACCCGGCGATCTTGGCCAGGCGCAGCACAACTTCCACGACGATCCGGACCAGGAACACGCGTTCGGCATAGGCCAGCAGCAGGAGAGCTCCGGTCACGGCTGTGGCCAGTATGCGCGCCCGCGGCAGCCGGGCCGGTCCGCGCGGACGCTGGCCGGTCATGTCGTTCACGCCGCGGGCCGGGGTGGGCCGGGGCGCGCCGGCCGCGGGCTTGCGCCGGTGTCGGGTTCAGGTGGCTTCCATCGCCCGGTCAGGCAGAGCACGACCAGGCCCGCGGCCGCGGCGAGCATGACCACCGGGCTGACGACGTGAACGCTGAGATCGTGGATGAGGCCGGCGGCGTGGCCCAGCGGAGAGCCGGGAACGCCCAGGGGGTCGGAGATCGAGCCGGCCACGATCGGGGCCAGCACCAGCCCGTCGAGCCGGGACGGCGGGTAGAGGATCAGCAGGCAGATGACCATCGCTGCGTACCACGGGTACTGGTAGGGCCAGAACAGCAGCCAGGCGGCACTCACAGCCAGAGCCGGGCGGAGCGCCGGGCGGTCCGGGATGCCTGCCGGCATCCGCCGCAGGGCCAGCAGCGCCACGGCGATGGCCAGGATGGCGGCGATCAGGGCGAGGTGCGATCGTGACGCCGGGCTGGTGAGCAGCCTGTAGAAGCTGCCCGCGCTGGTCTCGTTGCGGCGGGAGGCAAGGACCCGGATGGCCGGCAGGCCGAACCAGGCGTATCCGGGCGCCGCGGCCACGAGCGCGGCACCGGCCGCGGCGGCCAGGGAGGCCGGGGAGCGGCGCAGCGCCCAGGCCGCGCCCAGGCCGAACAGCACGTAGTTGGCCTTGATGTCGGCCGCGATGCCGATCAGCGCGCCGCAGGCCAGCACGCGTGGCCAGGGCGGCGGCGCGGCCATCGGCTGCCGGCCCAGGGCGAGCAACCCGAGCAGGCCGGCCGCGGCGGCCAGCACGTCGAGGTGGCCAGCCGCGACAATGTTCCACTCCAGCAGCGGGTTGGCCGTCCACAGCAGGTGAGCGCGCAGCCGCCGGGCGGGGTCGGCGCGCAGCAGGCGGTCGGCGGCGATGGCGACGGCACCGAAGGCGGCGGAGTTCCACAGCTTGAGCCAGAACGTGATCCGGGCTGCGGAGATGCCGCCGGCCTTGGCCGCCAGGAACTGCTCGATGGTCGCGAGCGGCCCGTAGACGCTGGGCAGGTGCTGCCAGGTGACCGGCACCGACTGGGCCAGCGCGTCGTGGATGAGGCGCAGGTGGGACGGGGTCATCAGGTACGGGCTGTGGCCGAGCACCATGATCCGGCCGTAGGCGGCGTAGTCGAACGCGTCGCTCGACCCGGCCGGCGGCAGCACGGTGAGCACGATCACCACCAGGGCCGCCGCTGCGACGACCCACCGCACCGGCGGCCGCGCACCGCGGCCGATCGCGGCCAGCCCGGCAGCCACGCCACCGGTGCCAGCGACGAACGCGATCCACAGGGCCACGGTGGCCGTGCCCAGGCTGACGTGTTCTGGCGGGAGGCCCCAGGGCGGCCCGGCGGCCGGGAGGACGATGGGCGGGTACGCCCAGCTGTCCCGCAGCAGCGACAGGGCGATCATGATCAGCATCGCGGCGCCGATCCCGATCGCGGCCGCCCACGTCAGCAGGCGCGCGTGGGCGGCGCCGTCGGCCGAGCCCGCCGCGCTAGCGGCGCGGGGCATGTTCGTCAGAAAACGCATCCTCGTTTCCTCTGACGCGATGTGGTTGCAATTTGTGTGCAATCTAGGCACATCCAGCGCAGTGTGCAGCAACAACCCGACATCTGCGAGATGCACCGGCCACCGGCCAGGCGCGTGGTCGAGGTCCGGCCCGCCGGGACGCGGGCGGGTGGTCGGGGTCTGGCCCGCCGGGGACGCGGTGAGTTACAGGCTCCAGAGGGCCTCGGTGGGGGACAGGCGGGCGGCGCGGATGGCGGGCAGCAGCCCGGCGACGGCGCCGATGACCAGGGCGGCGGCCAGCCCGCCGGCCCAGGCGTCGGTCGGGATGACGGTGGCCCAGCCCCGGCCGTGGGCGTAGATGGCGACCGCGGCCGCCCCGGCGATGACGCCGACCACGCCGCCGAGCAGGGACAGCGCGATCGCCTCGGCCAGGAACTGAGTGCGGATGTGGCCGCGGGTGGCGCCCAGGGCCCGGCGCAGCCCGATCTCCGAGCGGCGTTCCAGAACCGAGATAACCATGATGTTGGCCACGCCGATCGCGCCGACCAGGAGAGCGACGGCACCGAGACCAAGGAACAGGGTGTTGAACGCGCTCTTGGCGTCAGCCTGGGCGACCAGGGCGCTGGAGGGCTGGGAGACGTCGACGGCGCTGGGGTCCTCGGGGCTGGCCTGGTCGCCGAGCAGGTTGTATACCGCGTTGACCTGGGTGTAGGCGGCTTTGACGTAGATGGTGGTGGGGGAGCCGTTGAAGGACAGGTAGTTCTCGGCGAACGGGAAGCCGACCAGGACCGAGGAGTCGACGTCGGGGGAGAGCACGTCGGGGTTGAGGATGCCGGCGACATACAGCCACATGCTGCCGTTGCCGTTGGCGCCGGTGCCGGTGACCCAGACGCGTTCGCCGGGGAACACCTGGTCGATGCCCAGCAGTTGGGCGGCGGCGGCACCGAGCACGCAGACCGGTTCCCGGGCGGTGGCGGCGTTGAGGAACTGTCCTTGGGCCAGGCTGGTGCCGGCGGTGGCGGGCAGGCCAAGAGTGGCGGCGTCGAGGGTCAGCGCGTTGGTGTTGACCGCGGGGATGAGCGGCGAGCGGTAGACGCTGGCGTTGGTGGCCCCGGTGGATTGCACCTGGTCCACGCCGGGCAGCCGGGCGATCATCGAGGGTGCGGCGGTGGGCAGGTTGGCGTTGGCGCCGGTGATGCTCTGCCCGGGCTGGACGGTGAGCAGGTTGGTGCCCAGCGCCGCGATCTCGGCGTTCAGCTGGGCCGCCGAGGAGGCGGACAGGCCGAGCACGGCGACGATCGCAGCGACCCCGATCGCGATGCCCAGCGCGGACAGCGCGGCGCGCAGCTTGCGGGTGCGCACGCCCACCAGGGCCAGCCGGGCCAGGTCGCCGGCCCGCAGCCGGGCCGCAGCGGGGGCGGGGCGGCCCGGAGCGCGCGCGCCGGGCATGGTTGCGGTCATCGCAGTCCTCCCTCAGGCTCGCCGGGCCAGCCCGCGATCCGTTCGGTGGTCTCATCCGGCCAGGTCGTTGCCGGGCCGGGCGCGGTGTCGGAGACGATCCGCCCATCGAGCATCCGCACCTGGCGGCGCATCCGCGCGGCGACCTGCGAGTCGTGGGTCACGACCACGATCGTGGTCACGGCCTCCTGGTTGAGCTGGGCGAGCAGGTCCAAAATGGCTGAGCCGGTGGCCTGGTCGAGGTTGCCGGTGGGCTCATCGGCCAGCACGATCGCGGGCTGGCCTGCGATCGCGCGGGCGATTGCCACCCGCTGCCGTTCCCCGCCGGACAATTGGGTGGGCTTGGCACGGAGCTTGTGGCCCAGGCCCACGCGTTGCAGGGCAGCGGCGGCCTGGTCGCGGCGCTGGCCCAGGCCGACGCCGGCGTACAGCAGCCCGTCGGCGACGTTGTCGAGCACGGTCTGATGCTCGGCGAGGAAGAACTGCTGGAACACGAACCCGATGCTCGATGCGCGCAGCCCGGCCAGCTGCCGGTCGCCCAGCGTGGCCACGTCCAGCCCGGTCACCCGCACCGTCCCGGCGGTGGGCAGGTCCAGGGTCCCGGCCAGGTGCAGCAGCGTGGTCTTGCCCGACCCGGATGGGCCGAGCACCGCGACCAGTTCCCCGGCCGCCACCTGCAGGCTCACCCCCCGCAGCGCGGGCACCGGCGGCTTGCCCGGGTAGACCTTGGTCACCGTCACCAACTCGATCACTGCCTCGGGCGCTGCGCCGCCCGCCGGGTAGGGCGCCCCGCTCGGCCGGGTCATCGTCCTGCTCATATGCCCGGCACCACCACGCGCTGGCCGGGGGCCAGGTTGCCGGTCACCTGGACCGTCCCGGCCGCGTCGTCGAACAGGCCCGGGGCCACCTTCACCAGGTGATGCCCGCCCGGGCCGGTCACCTCCACCGCGTACGACCCGCCGGTCTGGGCCAGCAGCGCGTCCACCGGCACGATCAGCACGTTGCTCACTGCCCCGGTGGTGATCGTCACCTGTACCGGCGCCTGGTTCAGGCTCCCGGCGGCCTTCGCGCTGGTCAGCGAGACCACCACCGTGATCGTCGCCGCGCTCGGCCCGCTGTTACCCGAGCCGTTAGCCGACGACGAGGACGACGGCGAGGACGACGACGAGGACGAGGACGAGGTGGATGCCGTGCTGATGGAGGAGATCACCCCCGGCGTCACCGACCCGTCGGGCAAGGTGATGGAGACCTTGTTGCCCGCCGCGACCTGGGTCTGCATCGAGGCGTCCAGGTCCATGGTCACCACCGGGGTCAGCGAACTGCCGGTCAGCACTGTGGCCCCGGGCGTGGCCGCGCCGCCGGGGACCGCGCCTGTGCCCAAGCCGCTGACCTGGATCGCGCCGGGCAGGAACACCGCCTGGCCCAGCGGCAGCGTCCCGGTCACCGTCAGCCCCAGGTGGGTCTGCAGCAGCCCCAGCGCGTACGCGGTCTCGCCGCTGAAGTAATTCCAGCCTGACCGAGGGCCGAGGTCCGCCGCGGTGGCATAGCCGAGCTTGATCAGGTCGGTGTTCAGTTCGGTCACGTCCGCGCCGGTCATGCCCTCGGACAGGTCGCGGTACGCCGGGACGTTTCCGTACAGCAGCACCACCGGGGTGCCGGACACCTGGTAGATCTGCTGGCCCTGGCGGATGGTCTGCCCTGCCTGCGGCAGCCAGGTGAACGTGCTCGCACCCGAACCCGACGACCCCGCCGAGCCCGACGACCCGGGAACCACCACCGTGTACGACCCGGCGTCGCCGAGCGTCCCGTCCTCCTGCGTCTGCTCGGTCAGCGACCCCCGGGTCACCGCCGCCGTCCCGGTCGCATACCCATTGTTGCCCGCGGTCGGCTTGGGGGAGCGGAACATCCCGGCCGCGTCCGCCCCGCCCAGCCCGGCAGCGACCACCACGACCACCGCCAGCACCAGCAGCCAGCCCCGCCGCGGCCGGTACCCGGTTACTGCAACGCCGCTCGCGGCGTCACCGCCGGCTGCGTGCCCGCCACGCCGTGCCGGGAGCGCGCGCCGCGCGGGCTCGTCCGCCCCACCGGGCGCCGCCTGCTCTGGTACCGCAGGCTCGCCTGCCTGCTCACGTGCATCGGTACTGCTCATCGCGTATCACCCTTCATCCGGCCAGGGCCGGCCGGCTTGCTTGTTGATTTCCGCGATCGCCGTCATCGTTCGCCTGACCGTCCTTGTCCGCCGGACGCGCGCCCGGCGCTGGAGCCTCGACATCGGCCTCACCCGGATACGGATCCGCCGCCGGATCCGGGCCCGCTGCCGGATCCTGGCGGGGGCGACGGGGCCACGTACCCGGGCGCGAAGTTTGGCGGGATGGGGCCGCCGGCCAGCTTGCCGTTGCAGGCCATGAACGCGGACTCATAGGACGGCGAGTTTTGGTTGAAGCCGCCGGCCTGTTCAGCCGACGTCACTGGCTGCCAGTTGACGCCGGATGCCTGCGTCGTTCCCGCCGGGTCGGGGAAGTTCTCGATCCCGTGCGCGCGCATGCAGTGCGCGGCCTTCACGGCATTGCGGAGGTTCGTCTGCTGGATCTGCTGTATCTGCTCGGCAGTCAGCCCGGTGCCCGCGTTCGGGAGCACTGACCGGCACTGGTGGAGGGCGTTGTTCCCGGAATTGTTGCTTATGAGAGCGTTGACCGTGGCGTTGTTGAAGCTTCCCTGCCGGTCGGGATTCGGGAAAGTGGGCACGCCATTCGAGCGCATGCACTTGGCAAAGGCCAGCATCTGGGCGCTGGTCGCGCCCGGCGCGAAGGTGTTCGTCTGGGCCGAGGACCCGCTGCATGCCGCCGCCAGCAGGCTGATACCCGCCGCCGCGGCGGTCAGCACAGCCGCCCTGCGCGCCCGAAATCGTCCTCGCGGGCGCCCGGTGCCATCGCTCCCGCAGGCCGCGGCGCGAAGGGCGTTCTCGGTCCCTGCGACCGCCAGGACGCCCAGCCTGGGCGGCCGTGGGCGCACCGGCCGCTGCTTCTGGGTCATGTATGCCTCCCGCTCGAGTGAGTGGCGATCTGGCGGAACCATTCTCGGCGGTGCATATCAGACCGCCGCGCGGGTTGCGTGTGAGTTTCGCGTGAACGCCGGGCTAGCAGCCGCCCCATGCACTGGTCAGCTTCAGCAGCCCGCCGCCGGCCGGCCACCTCGGCAACGCCCAGTCCCTGGCCCGGGAACCGAAGATCACCGGGACTAGCAGCCCGGCGGGCTGCGCGGGGATTCCAACGCACACATACAGCGCGTGGGACCAGGCACGGGACGCGGCAGTCGCCGGGGGCACTGGCGTCGATGCGATGCGTGAGCGTGCTCACGGGTTACACCGTAGGCGCCCTGGCCGGGCGCGCCTATGCAGCACGATTCACCTCTCGTGGTGTAGCTGGCTGCACCCGTGTCCGGGATCTGGCGTCACGGGGGCCGCCCCAGCGGCCGCGGCGGACGTCACTGGTCCTGTGGCGGATCCCAGACACCGCAGGCCTTCATCGTGGACTCGAACTGCGGCGAGCTCTTATCGATGCTGGCCGGCAGCGGCGGGTAGAAGAGGTAGCCGGGCTGATCCGTCGGATCCGGGAAGCCGGGGTAGCCGTGCGCCCGAACGCACGCCGCGCCCTTCAACGCCTGAATGAGCTGATGGTGCAAATATGCCCCGGACGGCGGGGTGCCGGTCGGGATCAGGTGCGCACAGGCCTTGTACGCGTTCGGGTACCCCGGCGCGCTCGGGTCTGTGCCCGCGACGATCCAGCCGCCGATATACCACACAACCGCTTGCGGCATGGGAGAGCCCGGGCGATGGGGCGAGGCATAGGCATTCCAGCCATGACTGTCCAGGCACCGCGCGAGGGCATTCATTTCCGTGCCGGTCCCCGATCCGGAGCCGGCAACCGATCCGGCCGTTGGCGAGCCGCCGCCGCACCCGGTCGCCAGCAGGGTGATGCCCGCTGCGGCGCCGAGCAAGCCAGCCCGGCGTGGCCGCGGTCGCCCCCGCGGACCGCGGCGGTCGCTGTCGTTCATCACGTGTTCTCCTTCCCGTGGACGGCGCTTCGCGCGCCGCTGGTGTGGCTCGCAGACAGGTTTACGGAGCGGCGGGTGACAGCACGGTCACAGAGGCTGTGACCTGGTTGTCACTTATGGCCTGGCATCCTGACGGCAGGGCCGGCCAGGCCGACCAGGGGAGCCCGGTGGGAGAGGGCATGAGAGTGCTGGTGGTTGAAGATCACAGACGGCTCGCCGAGGCGGTGGCGGCGGGGCTGCGCGACGAGGGCATGGCCGTCGACGTGGCGTTCGACGGGCAGGATGCGCTCGATCACGTGGCGCTGGCCCGCTACGACGTGATCGTGCTGGACCGGGACCTGCCGGGGCTGCATGGCGACGAGGTGTGCAAGGCGCTGGCCGCCGGCCGGTGCCCGGCGCGGATGGTGATGCTCACGGCCGCGAGCACGGTGGCGGAGCGCGTCGACGGCCTCGGCTTGGGCGCGGACGACTACCTGCCCAAGCCCTTCGACTTCGCCGAGCTGGTGGCCCGGATCCGGGCGCTGGCCCGCCGCACCGCCGCGCCGCTGCCCCCGGTGCTCACCCACGGGGAGGTGTCGGTCGACCCGGCGCGGCGCGTCGCGTTCCGGGCCGGGCGCCGGCTGGCGCTGACCCCCAAGGAGTTCGCGGTGCTGGAGTGCCTGCTCGCCGCGCAGGGCGCATTGGTCTCCGCCGAGGAACTTCTGGAGCGGGTGTGGGACGAGAACGCCGACCTGTTCACGACCACCGTCAAGACCACCGTCGGGCGGCTGCGGGCCAAGCTCGGCGACCCGCCGCTGATCCAGACCGTGCGCGAGGGCGGCTACTGGATCGGGGAGGCGCGATGACCAGCCTGGCGCGCCGGATCGCGGCCCCCACGTCCTGGCTCCGGCTGCCCCGCCGGACCGCGCGGCTGCGGCTCACCATCCTCTACGGCAGCCTGTTCACCGTGTGCGGCGCCGGGCTGCTCGGGTTCACGTTCTGGCTGTTCGACCGCGCCACCGCCGACGAGCAGCTGTTCCCGGTGGGACCGCTTGCTCCCCGGTTTATTCCCTTGCGGCGCCCCGATGCCCCTCCCACGTGCCCTCAGAAGCCGGTCAGCGCCTTGGTCGACTGCTGGCAGCGCTTTGACGAGCAGCGGCTGCACGCGTTCGATCTGCACGCGCTGCTGGTGCAGTCCGGCATCGCGCTGGTGGTGATGGTTGTGCTCGCGTTCGGGCTCGGCTGGCTGGTGGCCGGGCGCGTGCTGCGGCCACTGCGCGCCATCACCGCGACCGCTCGCCAGATCTCGGCAACCAGCCTGCACGAGCGCCTGGGCATGGCCGGGCCGGATGACGAGTTCAAGGAGCTCGCCGACACCCTCGACGGGCTGTTCGCGCGCCTGGAGGCGTCGTTCACGGCGCAGCGGAACTTCGTCGCCAGCGCCGCCCACGAGCTGCGCACCCCGCTCACCCTGGACAAGACGCTGCTGCAGCTCGCGCTGCGCAGCCCGCGCCGCACCGCCGAGCAGTGGCGCGTCACCGGTGCGGAACTGCTGGAGTCCGGCCAGCAGCAGGAACGCATCCTGGAGGCGCTGCTCACGCTGGCCACCAGTGAGGCCGGGCTGAGCCGGCACGAGCCCGCCGACCTGGGCAAGGTGGCCGCGACTTGCCTGGCATCGGTTGGTGCCGGGGCTGAGCGCCGCGGGCTGCAGGTGGAGACCTCGCTGAGCCCGGCGCCGCTGCTCGGCGACCCGGACCTGATTACGCGGCTGGTGGCCAACCTGGTGGACAACGCGGTTCGGCACAACGTTCCCGGCGGCACCGTCGAGGTCAGCACCGCCCGGCGGGACGGCCAGGCGACGCTGTCGGTGGCCAACAGCGGGCCGGTGATCGCGCCCGGTGAGATCGGCCGGCTCTTGCAGCCGTTCCAGCGGCTGGCCGACACCCGGAGCAGCGACGCTGACGGGCACGGGCTGGGCCTGCCGATCGTCCGCGCCATCGCCACCGCGCACGGCGCCGCCCTCACCATCCGGGCCCAGCCCGGCGGCGGCCTGCACATCCAGGTCAGCTTCCCGGCCGGCGGCGCCGCGATCAGCCAGCAGGATTCGCGCGCCGCCGAGGCCGGGGCGAGCGTTATGGGATTTTGACGGTATCGATGACGACGTGGTCTTCGCGCTCATCGACGCGGGCCGCAAGTGACGATCGCGGTCGACACCAGCGTCGCCGTTCCGCTGCTTGTCCGCTCACATCACGATCGCACGGCGGTGGTGCGCTGGTGGGGCGGGCAGGAGATCGCGCTCACCGGTCGCGCCCTCACCGAGACCTACTCCGTTCTTACCCGGCTGCCCGGCGATGCGCGGCTGACGCCCGCCGACGCCGCCCGGCTGCTCAAGGCCCGGTTCTCTCCTGCGCTGGTGCTGAGCAGCTCGAACACCCGCAAGCTTCCCGAGACGCTCAGCCGTCTCGGCATCGCGGGCGGCGCTGTCTATGACGCGCTGGTGGCGCTGGCCGCCAGAGAGCACGGCGCAGCCCTCGCCACCCGGGACGCGCGGGCCCGCGGCACATATGACGCGGTCGGCGTCACGGTGATCGTCGTAGGTTGACCGCGCCCGGCGGCACCAGGGAGCGGCTGGGCTGCGAGGCTCACATGGAATTCGCATGCAGATCACACTGGGGATTAGCGGTGGGGTGGTCGGATGGCGTGGGGTGATGGAGCGTGGTGATGGGCGAGGCCGTGGTGGTGCCTGCTGATCATGGCGGGTTGCTGGTGGTGGATGACGAGCCGTTTTTGCGTGATGCGGTGGCGGCGTCGTTGCGGTTTCTGGGTTTTGAGGTGACCACGGCTGACAACGGCGCGGAGGCCTTGCGGCTGGCCCGTGATGGCCGGTTTGATCTGGTGGTGCTGGATGTGATGCTGCCCGATCTGGATGGTTTTGATGTGGTACGGCGGCTGCGCCGGGATGGCAGCCGGGTTCCGGTGATTTTTCTGACCGCGCGGGATACGCAGGCGGACAAGGTGGCCGGGCTGACGATCGGCGGTGATGACTACCTCACCAAGCCGTTCGGGCTGGAGGAGCTGGCGGCGCGGATCCGCAGTGTGCTGCGGCGGACCCGGCCGGAGCGGGCGGGCGGGCCGGTGCTGACGTTCGCCGATATCGAGCTGGATCAGGACAGCTACCTGGTGCGTCGGGGCGGGCGGGAGATTGAGCTGTCGCCGACCGAGTTCCGGCTGCTGCGCTATCTGATGCTTAACCCGGGGCGGGTGCTGACCCGGGCGCAGTTGCTTGATCACGTGTGGGATTACGACTTTGGCGGGTCCAGCACGGTAGTGGCCACCTATATCGCGTATCTGCGGCGCAAGCTGGCCGCGTATGGCCCGGATGTGATCCACACCCAGCGCGGCGTCGGCTACACGCTGCGGTTGCCCCGCGAACCCGCCACCGACGGCCAGCCATGAGAGCGGCCCTGCTGAGCCGGCCGCGGCGGGCGCTGCTGCGGACCCGGGTCATGGTTGGCGTGCTGCTGGTCACGCTGGTGGCCCTGGCCGCCTTCGACGTCGCCGGGGTCACCGCGCTGCGCACCTACCTGCTCGGCCAGACCGACTCTCAGCTGCAGCAGGTTATCCGCCTGTACCAGATGGTCAGCCTGATCAGGCCGAATGGCCCGGCGCTCGGCGGCCCAGTCAGGAATGGGCAGCATCAGCGGCCGGCGAGTGCCGGCGAGAACTTCGCAGCGCGGCCACCGAACGCCAATACTCCATCGTCGCGGGTCATCCAGGCGCCGCTGTTCCAGCCGTACCAGGTCGTCACGGTGTCCGGCAAGACCGTTAGGGGGGCGTCGCCCGTCATCTCGCTCGGCGCAGGCCTCTTCATCGGGAACTCGGGCCTGAGGGTCGGGCAGTTGCCGGGGAACCTGAGCGCCCTGGCCGCCAGCGGCCAGCCCTGGACGGCGGACAGCGCCAACGGGACGCAGTTGCGCCTGATGGCTGCGCCGTATCCGGGCCGGAATGTGATCGTGGCGGTGACGAGTCTGGCTGGGGTGGATAAGACGGTTGGTCAGGTTGAGCTGATTTTGGTGGTGGGGTCGGCGGTGGCGGGATTGCTGGTTGCGGGGGGTGTGGCGTGGGTGATGCGGCGGGGGTTGCGGCCGATTGAGGCGATGGCGGGGCAGGCGGATGCGATTACGGCGGGTGATCTGTCTAGCCGGGTGGGGCCGCATGATCCACGTACGGAGGTGGGGCGGCTGGGGGTGGCGCTGAACGGGATGCTGGCGCGGATCGCGGAGTTCGTTACGGAGCGGGAGGCCAGCCAGGAAGCCACGCGCCGGTTTTTCGCTGATGCCAGTCATGAGCTGCGCACGCCGCTGGCGTCGCTGCGGGCCAATGCCGAGCTGTACCAGCAGGGGGCGCTGGCTGAGCGGGGGCAGGTGGATGAGGCGATGCGGCGGATCACGCTGGAGGCCAAGCGGATGGGCGGGCTGGTCGATGACATGCTGCGGCTGGCGCGCCTCGATCAGCATCCCGGGCAGGACAGCGAGCCGGTCGATTTGACCGCCGTGATCACCGGCTGCGCGGAGCGGGCCCGGGTCGCTGACCCGCAGCGGGTCTGGCGGGCCACGATCGACCCGGGGCTGGTGGTGGCTGGTGATGAGGAGCTGCTGCGCCGGGCGGTGGACAACCTGCTGGCCAATGTGAGCATGCATACGCCGGCTGGGACGGTGGCCACGATCGTGGCCGAGGAATCCGATAGGACCGTGAACGTGCGGGTCAGTGATGATGGTCCGGGTGTGCCGGCTGGGCAGCTGCCGCGGATTTTCGACCGGTTCTACCGGGCGGCTCCGTCCGCGCGGCCGGGGTCGGGGCTGGGTTTGGCCATCGTCACCGCGGTCGCCGCCACCCATGGCGGCAGCGCCCAGGCCCGGTCCGGCCAGCCACACGGGCTGCAGGTCACCCTCACCCTGCCCGCCGCATCACCCACCACCACCGGCCTAGCCAGCTGACGAGCCCCGGCGCAGCTTTCATGACCTCGGCGCACGCGGTGCGAAATGGGCTCCGCTGATTCAATGATCACGGCGGATTGCGGCGCCTGGCAGGAACGCCTCATCCTGCAGCACTGCCAGGCACTGGCCCGCCAGGGCATCGAACCCCGGGGTACTGGTGACCCACGATCCTGTCGCCAGCCTGACGCCGGAGATTCACACGCAGCTCACACGCGGCCCGCGCCGTATCCTGATGTCCGCCGCCGATGCTGGTGCCCGGAAGGATCATCCGCAAAGCCGGAGGACTCTGAGATGAACGAACACATCAGCGGCGCCCGGCCGCGATGGGGCGCGCAGCAAAGGGTCCCTGGCGTGATGACACGCAGGGGCGGGGCCGGGCATCATGACGCCACGAACGACGATGACGGGTCCGGCCCGCGGAGCCGGCCTGGCCGGCTGAGGCTGCGGGCGGGCGCGCTGGCCGCCGCGGTCACCGGCGTCACCGTGCTGGCCGCGGCCTGCGGCGGGTCCTCGGCCGTGGCGAACACCTTCGCGCCGGGCGCGACCCACGCCCAGTCGGTGGCCTTCGCCAAGTGCATGCGCGCCAACGGTGTGCCCGGCTTCCCCGACCCCGACGGCCAGGGAATCTTCAACACCGCCCAGGTCCAGGCTCTCACCAGCGGTCCCCAGGGAGACGCTGCCCTGCACCAGTGCCGGTCAGTGCTCCCGAACGCGGGCACCGGGCTGACCGTCGAGCAGATACAGGCGATCCAGCAGCAGAACCTGCACAACGCGGTGAAGGCCGCCATCTGCATGCGCGCGCACGGGATCACGAACTTCCCCGACCCGGCGGCCACGACGCAGGCATCCGGCGTCAACTGGCCGCAGACACTGCCCGGCATCGATACGGGCTCGCCGCCATACGAGAAGGCGTACACGGCCTGCTCTAGAGCGGACGGAGCCATTCCCCCGTGGCTCGCGCCCGGGTTCGTTGCCCCGTCGCCCCCGCCCGGAGCTAGTCCCGGACCTGCTACCGGCGGCTGATGCGCGGGGGGAGAGAGACCCGTCCGCCGCGGCTCAACGGTCACACGAGCCACAGCCAGGATGCAAAGGCAGCGGGCAAATAGGATGGGGGGCACCATCCGTCACCGGTCAACGATCATGAACTGCCGGTTACAGCCCTGACATATCCGAGTCTCTCAGTTAGATATCGGGTGTGGCGGGCAGCTTTGCGGGGGAACAGGATCTGTAGGGCGCCATCCATGCTCCGGCGCCTGCTGCGACCTACCCGCCCCGCCCGCCTGGCCCGCCCGGCCCGCCTGCCACCTGACCGCCGGAGATGCCTGGGCGCTCCGGTCAGCCTCCCGTCCTGGAGCCCGCCGCAATGCCCATAGCCACGCCGGCACCCAGCCCGCACTCACGCCCGCGGGCAGCGACCTACCGGGTCCAGCTGCACGCCGGCTTCACCTTCGACGACGCCGCCGCCATCGCCGGCTACCTGGCCGAGCTCGGCGTCAGCCACCTGTACTGCTCGCCCATCCTGCAGGCCGCGCCGGGCAGCACGCATGGCTACGACGTGGTTGACCACGGGCGGGTGAACGCGGAGCTTGGCGGCGCCGATGGCTACCGGCGGCTGGCCGAACGGCTGGCCGAAACCGGCCTGGGCCAGGTGCTCGACATCGTGCCCAACCACATGGCGCTGGCCGGGCGGGCCAACGCCTGGTGGTGGGACGTCCTGGAGAACGGGCCATCCAGCGTGTACGCCGGCCACTTCGACATCGACTGGGATCCGCCTCAGCGCAAGCTGGCCGCGACGGTGCTGATGCCGGTCCTCGGGGACCAGTACGGCCGGGTCCTGGAGGCGGGTGAGCTGGTCCTCGAGCGCCAGGGCGGCTCGTTCACCGTGCGGTACTACGACCACGAGGCGCCGATCTCGCCCCGCACGCTGGGCGGCCTGCTCATCAAGGCGGCGGCCCGGTCCGGATCCGAGGAGCTGGAGAGCCTGGCCGTCGCTTTCAGCCGCCTGCCGCACGGCCGCCGCACCGACCGGGCCGCCGTGGTCGAACGGCACCGCGACAAGGAGGTGCTCCGGGCCCGCCTGGCCGATCTGGGCCAGGCCAGGCCCGAGGTGGCCAAGGCGATCGACGCGGAGGTCGAGGCGCACAACCGCGACCCCGACGCCCTCGATGACCTGCTGGGCCAGCAGAACTACCGGCTGGCCTACTGGCGCACCGGTGCCGAGGAGCTTTCCTACCGGCGGTTCTTCAATATCGAGACCCTGGCCGGCCTGCGGGTGGAGGACGAGGCCGTGTTCGCCGACACCCACCGCCTCATCCTCGATCTGGTGGCCGACGGCACCGTCGACGGGCTGCGGGTCGACCACGTGGACGGGCTGGCCGACCCGGAGGGCTACCTGGCCCGGCTGTGCGACGCCACCGGCGGCGGTTACGTCGTGGTGGAGAAGATCCTGCAGCCCGGCGAGCGGCTGCCGCGGTCCTGGCCGGTGGCCGGGACCTCCGGCTATGACTTCCTGAACCACGTCAACCAGCTGTTCACCGACGCGGGCCAGGGGGCAGCCCTACGGGCCTGCTACGCCCGGTTCACCGGGCTGCATCAGGACTACGCCGACGTGGCGTACGCGGCCAAGCTGCAGATCATGCGCGAGGAACTGGCCGCCGAGGTGGAGCGCCTGACGGGCCTGCTGGCCGACGTCTGCGAGCGGCACCGGCGCCACCGTGACTACACCCGCCGCGAGCTGCGCGACTGCATGCGCGAGATCATCGCGGCCTTCCCGGTGTACCGCACCTACTTCCGCCCCGGGCACCCGGCCGCGGACCCGGACCTGGCCCACGTGGCCACGGCCGTGGGCCGGGCCAGGGAGCGCCGGCCGGACCTCGACGCGGAGCTGTTCGGCTTCGTCGGCGACCTGATCACCGGAAAGTACCCGGGCGAGGAAGAAACTGGGTTCGCCGTGCGGTTCGCCCAGGTGAGCGCGCCGGTCATGGCCAAGGGAGTGGAGGACACCGCGTTCTACCGCTACCAGCCGCTGGTCAGCCTGAACGAGGTGGGCGGCGACCCGGGACAGTTCGGCCGCCCGGTGGACGACTTTCACCGGGCCATGGCCGACGCCGCCCGGCACTGGCCCGAGGGGATGCTCACGCTGTCCACCCATGACACCAAGCGCAGCCTCGACGTGCGGGCCAGGATCAGCGTGCTGTCCGAGCTCCCCGACGCGTGGGAGCGCGCGGTGGGGCGCTGGGCCGACCTGGCCAGCCGCCACAAGCAAGACGGCTGGCCGGACCGTAACACCGAATACCTCTTCTATCAGACCCTGGTCGGGGCCTGGCCGATCAGCCCGGGCCGGGTCGGCGCGTTCATGCTGAAGGCGGCCAAGGAAGCCAAGGTGCACACCTCCTGGATCGACCCGAACGCGGGCTACGACGACGCCCTGTCCGCGTTTGTCACCGCGACCCTGGCCGACCAGGGCTTCGTCGCCGGTCTGGAAGGCTTCCTGGCCGGGCACCGGCTAGTCGAGCGCGGCCGGGTCAACTCCCTGGCCCAGACCGCGCTGATGCTGACCTGCCCGGGCGTTCCCGACCTGTACCAGGGCACCGAGGTGTGGGATGAGTCCCTGGTCGACCCGGACAACCGCCGGCCGGTCGACTATCACCGCCGCCGCGCTCTGCTGGACAGCCTGGCCGACGGCGGGCCCGAGGGGGCCCTGGCCCGCGGCCACGAGGGCGGCCCCAAGCTGTGGCTCATCCATCGCCTGCTCGGTCACCGGCGCCGCCACCCCGGTGCCTACGGCCCGCGTTCCGGCTACGCGCCGCTGGCCGTGACCGGCGCCCGGGCCGCACACGCGGTGGCCTTTACCCGCAGCGGCGGCCTGGCCGTGCTCGTCCCGCGGCGCACCACCGGCGACTGGGCGGGCACCACGGTCGACCTGCCCGCTGGCCCGTGGACCGACGTGCTCACCGGCCAGCCCGTGAACGGCGGCCAGGTCGAGGTGGCGGCGCTGCTGCGGCGTTTTCCGGTCGCGATCCTGGGCAAGGCTTGACCGAATGCACGATTTCCGGGTGTGGGCGCCGGGGGCCGAGCGCGTTGATGTGGTGCTTGACCCGCCTGGCGGGCGGCAGGTGCCAATGCAGGCTCTTGATGGCGGCTGGTGGTCGAGTTCCGTCGGTGACGCCGGACCGGGCTCGGACTACTCGTTCAGGATAAATGGTGGAAAACCTCTCCCCGATCCCCGCTCGGCCTTCCAGCCCAGCGGAATCCACGGGCCGTCCCGCGTGGTCGACCACGCGGCCTTCGGCTGGACCGACAACGCCTGGCGCGGGCTGCCGCTGGCCGGGTCGGTCCTGTACGAATGCCACATTGGCACGTTCTCGGCTGAGGGGACCTTCGACGGCGCGACCGGGCATCTCGGGCACGTAGCCGGCCTCGGCGCCGGCGCCATCGAGCTGATGCCGGTGGCCGAGTTCTCCGGCCAGCGCGGCTGGGGCTATGACGGGGTTGACCTGTTTGCCCCGCATCACGCCTACGGCGGTCCCGACGGGCTCAAGCGGCTGGTCGACGCGGCGCACGGCCACGGGCTCGGCGTGGTCATGGACGTCGTGTACAACCACCTGGGCCCGGCCGGGAACTACCTGCCACAATTCGGGCCGTACTTCTCGGAGCGGCACCAGACCAACTGGGGCCCGGCGGTCAACTTCGACGGGCCGGGCAGCGACGAGGTCCGGCGTTTCGTCATCGACAACGCGCTGATGTGGCTGCGCGACTATCACTGCGACGGGCTCCGCCTGGACGCCGTGCACGCGATCACCGACGACTCGGCCACGCACATCCTCGAGCAGCTCGCGGCCGAGGTGGCGGCGCTGGCCGCGCACCTGGGCCGCCCGCTGTTCCTGATCGCCGAGAGCGACCTGAACGACCCCCGGTTCGTGCGCGGCCGGGACGCCGGCGGGTACGGTCTGGACGCCGCCTGGGCCGACGAGTGGCACCACGCCCTGCACGCGACGCTGACCGGCGAGCGCGACGGCTACTACCAGGACTTCGGGCCGCTGCCGCTGCTGGCCAAGGCGCTGCGCCAGGCCTGGGTGTACGACGGCACCTACTCGCCGTTCCGGCGCCGGGTGTTCGGGCGGTCGCCCGCCGGGCTGTCCGGAGGCCAGTTCGTGGTCTGTACCCAGAACCACGACCAGGTCGGCAACCGCGCCGAGGGCGAGCGCACTTCGGCCCTGATGAGCGACGGCCGGCTGCGGGTGGCCGCGGCGCTGCTGCTGACCTCGCCGTTCGTGCCGCTGCTGTTCCAGGGCGAGGAGTGGGGGGCAGGCACGCCGTTCCAGTACTTCACCAGCCACACCGATCCCAGCCTGGCCCGCGTCGTCACCGCGGGGCGGCGCGAAGAGTTCTCCTCGTTCACCTGGGGTTCTCTGCCCGACCCCCAGGACCCGGCGACGTTCGAGCGCTCCCGGCTCCGCTGGGACGAGCTTTTTCTTGAACGTAACGCCAGCCTGCTGGCCTGGTACGCCGAGCTGATCGCGCTGCGGCGGACGCTGCCGGCGCTTACCGATCCCCGCCTGGACCGGGTGGAGACCGCCTGTGACTCCGATCTCGGCTGGGTGGTAGTTCGCCGCGGCCCGGTGGTGGTGGCCGCTAACCTGGGTAGCAGCGACTGGAGCTTTCCGGCTGGTCCGGCCGCGGACCTGCTGGCCGCGTCCGACCACCGCATCGGCCGCGCGGATCAAGACCTGATCCTGCCGCCCGATACCGTGGCCATCCTGGCCACGGCGTCCGGCGGGCCGCTGCGGCCGTCAGCCGATCCAACGACGAAAGGACTCAGCTCGCTTTGACATCCCCAACCGGGACTGGAGCGATCGAGAACTGGCCGGGACACCCGTATCCCCTGGGCGCCGCCTATGACGGCGGCGGCACCAACTTCTCGCTGTTCTCCGAGATGGCCGAGGGAGTCGAGCTCTGCCTGTTCGACGAGGACGGCACCGAGGAGCGGCTGCCGCTCGAGGAGATCGACGCGTTCGTCTGGCATGCCTACCTGCCGGCCGTCTCGCCCGGGCAGCGCTACGGCTACCGGGTGCACGGGCCGTGGGCACCCGAGCACGGCCAGCGGTGCAATCCGGCCAAGCTGCTCATCGATCCCTACGCCAAGGCCATCGAGGGTGGCGCGGTTTGGGACCAGGCGTGCTTCCCGTACACGTTCGGCGACGAGAACTCCCGCAACGACGACGACAGCGCGCCCTTCGTGCCCCGGTCGATCGTGCACAACCCGTACTTCGACTGGGGCAACGACCGGCCCCCGGACCTCCAGCTCAACGAGTCGGTCATCTACGAGGTGCACGTCAAGGGCTTCACGCAGCGGCATCCGGACATACCCGAGGCGCAACGCGGTACCTACTCGGGGCTGGCCCATCCGGCGGCCATCGAGTACCTGACCGGGCTCGGCGTCACCGCCGTGGAACTGCTGCCCGTGCATCAGTTCATCCACGACGCTCACCTGGTCGAGCGGGGGCTGCGGAACTACTGGGGGTACAACTCGATCGGCTTCCTGGCCCCGCACAACGAGTACGCCGCCGCTGGCCAGCGGGGCGAGCAGGTGGCCGAGTTCAAGGCGATGGTCCGGGCCCTGCACGAGGCCGGCATCGAGGTGATCCTCGACGTGGTCTACAACCACACGGCCGAGGGGA
>Ga0335075_10002459_pt1 | contig 29890 bp, 30 predicted proteins | sample Lox_Sample_24_FD_206723 | JGI IMG/M metagenome (GOLD analysis project Ga0335075, IMG submission 206723) | Soil microbial communities from Loxahatchee National Wildlife Refuge, Florida, United States - Lox_Sample_2.4 | ecosystem: Environmental > Terrestrial > Soil > Wetlands | place: USA...
GCCCCGGCGGTTCGGTGATCGCCGCGATGCTCGCGATCGCCGGTGGGCTGGCCCGCCACGTGCTCTGCTTCCGAACGCTGTGGGAAGCGACTTTCAACGAGTTGATGAAGCAGGGCAGGATCGTGCCCTCCGGGGGTCGCCGCGCCGACTGGATGCTGCCGTTCGGGGCCACATCGGCCGCACACACGTTGGCGCAGAACGCACAACGCCACTTCCATCGCTACGGCACGACGAAGGAAACGCTGGGCTGGATCGCGTTGAACCAGCGGGCCAACGCCGAACTCAACCCGTCGGCGGTGTACCGCACGCCGATGACGATGGATGACTACCTCAACGCGCGCCCTATCACCACGCCGTTCGGGCTGTACGACTGCGACGTGCCCTGCGACGGCGCGATCGCGGTGATCGTGTCGGCCCGGGAAGCGGCGAACGACACCGCCAAACCGCCGGTGTTGGTCGACGCCGTCGGCACCCAGATCATCGAGCGGATCGATTGGGACCAAAGCACATTGACCCACGAGCCGCAGGTGCTGGGCCAAGCCGCGCACCTGTGGTCGCGCACCTCGCTAAGACCCGAGGACGTCGACGTCGCCGAGCTGTACGACGGGTTCACCATGAACTGCCTGTCTTGGATCGAAGCACTCGGGTTCTGCCGCATCGGCGAGGCCAAGGAATTCCTGGACGGCGGCAAGAACATCGCCCGCGACGGCCAGTTGCCGCTGAACACCCACGGCGGTCAGCTATCCCATGGCCGGACGCACGGCATGGGCCTGCTGCACGAGGCGATCACCCAGCTGCGCGGCGAGGGCGGCCAGCGGCAGGTCGCCGACGCCCGCGTCGGCGTGGTCAGCAGCGGCGGCCTGACGCCCAGCGGCGTGTTGCTGCTGCGGGCCGATACATGACCGTGCAGCCTCGGGTCGTCATCGTCGACAGCGTGCCGATGTCCGCGTTGGTCGCCGAGGCGCCGAGCCCGCGCGCGGTGATCGTCGCCATTCACGGCGGCGGCACCACCGCGCTGTATTTCGACTGCCCGGGGCATCCGGAGTCGTCCTTCCTGCGCACGGCCGCCGAAAACGGTTTCACCGCAATGGCGCTCGATCGTCCCGGCTATGGCAGCTCGGCTCCCTATCCCGAAGCGGTCGCCGAGCCCGAGCAGCGGGTACGGCTCGCGTATGGCGCGGTGGATCGCATCCTCGGTGACAAGCCGCGGGGCGCCGGCCTGTTCTTGATGGGCCATTCCGGCGGGTGCGAACTGACGATGCGGATGGCCGCCGACGAGCGCGGCGGAGATCTGCTGGGTATCGAGCTGGCGGGCACCGGCCGCCACTACCATCCGGCCGCCCGCGAGATGCTCAAGACCGCGACCCGGGAACGCCGCCCGTCGGGTCTGCGTGAACTATTATGGGAGCCAAGGGAACTCTATCCACCCGAGGTGCTCAACGGAGCAACCGTCTATCCGGGCGCCCCGCCCTACGAGGACCTGATGGTGTCCAATTGGGCCCGCCAGGATTTTCCGGCGCTCGCTCCCGCAGTGCGCGTGCCCGTGCACTTCAGCATCGCCGAACACGAAAAGGTCTGGCAAACCGACGATTCGGCGATGGCCGAGATCGAGAACATGTTCTCCGGCGTGCCGCGGTTCGCCGTCCATCACCAACCCGCCGCCGGACACAACATCAGCCTGGGTCACACCGCCGCTGATTACCACGCGACAGTTCTTGCGTTCGCCGGGGAATGTGTCGTTGCGCGTGAAAGTCCCGATTTGGAGGCCGGTTGATGCACGTCGGATTCATTGGGTTGGGCAGCCAGGGCGGCCCGATGGCCGGGCGAATCATCGACGCCGGATTCCCGACGACGTTGTGGGCGCGCAGACCCGGCTCGCTCGAGCCGTTCGCCGGCACCGCCGCCAAGGTCGCCGGTTCGCCCGCGGAACTCGCGGCCGCCAGCGACCTCGTCTGCCTCTGCGTGGTCGGCGACGCCGACATTGAGGAAGTCACCGCGGGCGAGAACGGGGTGCTGGCCGGGCTCAAGCCGGGCGGCGTGATCGCCGTGCACAGCACCGTGCATCCCAAGACCTGTCACGATCTGGCGGAAATGGCTGGGGCACGGGGTGTCTCGGTTATCGACGCGCCGGTCAGCGGTGGCGCTCCGGCGGTCGCCGCGGGCAGCCTACTGGTAATGGTCGGTGGCGATGCGGACGTCGTCGAGCGCTGCCGCCCGGTGTTCGAGAGCTATGCCAACCCCATCGTGCACCTCGGCGAGCTGGGTTCTGGTCAAACCACCAAGCTGTTGAACAACCTGCTGTTCACCGCCAACCTGGGAACCGCGTCCACCACGTTGGCGCTCGGAGAGGCGCTCGGTGTGCTACCCGACCGTCTCACCGAGGTGATCTCTCGCGGCAGCGGAAACAGCTTCGCGCTCAACGCTCTTGGCGGTGACACCGCCGGCCTGGGTCGGCTGGCCGGGCTGGCCGGAGCGCTGTTGCGAAAGGACGTCCGCTTGATCGTCGACGTCGCCGATGCCGCCGCCGTTTCCGGCGGGGCGGTGCTGGACGCGGCGGACGCCACGCTGTCCCTGATGGAACACCCGAGGTGAGAATCGGTTTCGTCGGCGCCGGACGCATCGGACGCCCGATGGTGGCTCGGCTGGTGCAGGCCGGCCATGACGTCAGCGCGCTGGGCCGATCCGACGAAAAACGCACTGCCATAGCCGAATTGGGCGCCGACGCGGTCGCCGACATCTCCACGCTGAGCTCCAGCGCGGACGTCGTGGTGGTCTGCGTGTTCACCGACGAACAAGTGCGTGAGGTCTGCCTGGAAGACGGCCTCGTCGCGGCCATGCCGGCGGGTTCCGCCCTGGTACTGCACACCACGGGAAGTCCGCGGACCGTCGACAGCATCGCCGCGCGCGCAACCGAGCGTGGCGTCGACGTGGTGGATGCGCCGGTCAGCGGCGGCCCGCACAACGCCGCGGTAGGTGCGCTGACGCTGTTCGTCGGTGGCGCCGACGAAACGGTGGCCCGGGTCCGCCCGGTGTTGAGCTGCTACGGCGATCCGGTCCTGCATGTCGGGCCGCTGGGAGCGGGCCAGAAGGTCAAGCTCGTCAACAACGCCCTGTTCGCGGCGCAGATCGGATTGCTCTCCGGCTCCGTCGAGCTGGGCGCCGCGCTCGGCGTCTCGGAGTCGGCGCTGCTCACCGCGCTTCCCCACGGCAGCGCCGCGAGCCGCGTGTTGGACATCGTGGCCGCGGGCGGATCCGTCGCGTCCTTCATCGACACCGCCGGCGAATTCGTCGGCAAAGACGTCGCGGTGATCAGGGGTATCGCGGCCGAACTGGGCAGCAACCTCGGCGTACTCGACGACGTCATCGACACCGCCATCCGGGTATGAGATGGGGTCTTTTCGACACGAGACGAACCGTCTACCGTTAGCGTTACAGTCGAGCATTCCGTCGTAAAGCTGTGAGCCGCTGACCGGGCGGCGAGGAGGGTGCAATGACCAAGCCAAAGGTCGTGTTCGATCCGTTCTCCGAGGAGTACTTCACCAACCCGTTCGACATCTATCGGCGAATGCGTGAGGATGCCCCGCTGTACTACGACGAAAAAGAGGACTTCTACGCGCTCACCCGCCACGAGGACGTGGCCGGCGCGCTCAAGGACTTCGAGACGTTCTCGTCGTCGCGCGGCTGCGACCTGGCGATGGTGCGCAAGGGCATAACCGCGGAGCAGAAGTCGATCATCTTCATGGACCCGCCCGAGCACCGCCACATGCGCAGCCTGCTCAACAAGGCCTTCACGCCGCGGGCCGTTCAATCGCAGCACGACACCGTCGTCGAGGTCGTCGACAAATACCTCAAAGCGGCCAACCCCGACGCATTCGACGTCGTGCAGGACTTCTCCGGGCCGTTCCCCGTCGAAGTCATCACCACGATGGCCGGCGTGCCGGAGGAATACCGCCAACAGGTGCGGCACTGGATCGACATCAGCCTGTCTCGGGAACCGGGGCAAATCGAAATCAGCGAAGCCGGCATGCAGGCCAACATCGACACCGCGATGTATTACTTCAGCCTGGTGCAGGAACGGCGCGCCGAGCCGCAGGACGACATGCTCAGCAAGCTGATCGCCGCGGAAGTCCCCGACGACGATGGTCAGACTCGCAAGCTGGACGATATTGAAATATGCGGCTTTGCAACGCTTCTGGGCGGGGCCGGCGCCGAAACCGTGACAAAGCTGATCGGCAGCGCGGCGGTGCTCTTCGCGCGCCACCCGGACCAGTGGCAGAAGCTACAAGAAGACCGCAGCAAGGTCCCGGGCGCGGTCGAAGAGTTGTTGCGCTACGAGGGGCCGGTGCAGTACAACGTCCGCTGGACCTTGAAAGAGGCACACGTCAGCGGCGGCACAATTCCGGCCGGCAAGCCGGTGTTCTTGATGAAGGCCGCGGCGAATCGAGACCCCGACGCCTTCACCGACGCGGACACCTTCGACATCGAGCGTGACCAGACCGAGGCGCAGCACCTGGGTCTGGGGTACGGGATTCACAGCTGTCTGGGCGCCGCGCTGGCCCGGATGGAAAGCAGGGTCGCACTGGAGAAGCTGCTCGACTTCATGCCCCGCTACGAGGTGGATTGGGACGGCTGCAAGCGGGTCACCATGCAGAATGTCGCGGGCTGGCTGAACGTCCCGGTGAAGGTGTTGCGGTGACGAAGAAGATCGAAGTCGACTGGGGTCTGTGCGAAAGCAACGGCGTGTGCATGGGCGTCATCCCGGAGGTCTTTCGGCTCGAGGATGACGACACGCTGACCATCCTGCAGGACGAGGTCACGCCAGAGAATGAAGCAGGGGTGCTCGACGCGGTTCGTCAGTGCCCCCGGCAGGCCATCTCGATCACCGAATAGCCGCTATTTCCCTAGCCGTCTCGACGCGTACACGGGCACGTTGGCGTGTGCTCGCCCGCACGTCATCGGGCAGGTCAGAGCGGATTTAAACGAAGCGCCCGGCGCCGTCGCGGTGTTAAATCAGACCGTGGTCGATACCCAGGAACGCGTCACCCAGGCCCACCATCACCGAATCATCGAGCGCCGCCTCCGCAGACATCAGCGCGGCGACTCACATCGACTGACCGCACTCGGCGGCATTGCCGCACTGTCGCTGGACGCACTGTCCAGCGTCGCGTACGGCCCGGAAGCGATCGTGCTCGGCTTGATCACCGCGGGCGCCGCAGCGGTGACGTTGACCGTACCGATCGCGATCGTGATCTCCGCCCTGCTGCTGGTCCTGGTGGTCTCCTATCGGCAGGTGATCGCCGTACACCCCGACGGCGGCGGGTCCTACGCGGTCGCGAAGAAGGATCTCGGCCGGTGGCCGGCCCTGCTGGCCGCAGCCAGCCTGCTCGTCGACTACGTGCTGACCGTCGCCGTGAGCCTGGCGGCGGGAGCCGCGAGCCTGGCAAGCGTGTTTCCGGTGCTGGCCCACCACTTGCTCGCGCTCACGGTGGCGAGTCTCGCCGTACTCTTCGCGATCAACCTGATCGGCATCGCGGAGTCCGCCAAGGTTCTGATGGGACCGACAATCCTGTTCATCGTCGGGATCTTCGCGATCATCGGCTTCGGCTTCCTGCACCCGCACCCGGTGGCCGTCATCGGCGATGACCTCGGACCGATCCACGCGACCGAGGCGTTGGGAATCGTCGTCATTCTCAAGGCCTTTTCGGCCGGCTGCTCCTCGCTGACCGGTGTCGAGGCGATCGCCAACGCGGTGCCCTCGTTTCGCTCGCCGTCGATAAAGCGTGCCCAGCACACCGAGATCGCGTTGGGAATCCTGTTGGGCGCCATGCTTTTGGGTCTGGCCTTCCTGATCCGGTGGCACGGCGTGGTGCCCCGCGGCAACGTCACTCTGCTGGCGCAGCTCTCGGCGGGCGCATTCGGGACCGGATGGCCGTTCTACGTCATCAACATCACGGTGACCCTGGTGCTGGCCTTCGCGGCCAACACCAGCTTCGGCGGCCTGCCGGTGCTCATGCAGTTGCTGGCCAAGGACCATCGCCTGCCGCACATGTTCGCGCTGCGCGCCGAGAAGCCGGTGTTCCGTTACGGGATCACGGTTTTGGCGCTGCTGGCCACCCTCGTACTCGTCATCGTCAGCGCCGACACCCAGAAGCTGCTGCCGGTGTTCGCGATCGGGGTGTTCATCGGCTTCACCATCAGCCAGACCGGACTCGTGGTGCACTGGTTCAAGGACCGCGGCCCTCGTTGGCTGGGCTACGCGTTGCTGAACGGCTTCGGAGCGGTGCTTACCGCGATCGCCGGGATGGTCTTGTTCGCAAGCAAATTCACCGAAGGCGCCTGGCTGCTGGTGTTCCTGGTGCCCGGGCTGATCCTGCTGATGGACCGCATCGAGCGCTACTACGAATACGCGGCTAAACAGTTGGGCCTCGGGCAGATACCGCCCAAGCCGGCGCTTGTCGCCAACAAGCAGGCCCTGGTTATTGTCCCGATCGTCGCGGTCAGCTGCGTGGCCGAGCGCGCGTTGCAGACCGCGATGCGGTTTGGCGGCGAAGTCGTTCCGCTCACCGTCGATCTCGATCCGGACGCGACTCAGCGGCTGTGCCGGGCATGGCAGCAATGGGATCCCGGCTTCGCACTCAAGGTGTTGGACAGTCCCCACCGCAGCCTGGTCGCGCCCACGGTCCAGTACGTGAAGTCGCTGATCGACGAGGGCCGCGACGTCACCGTGCTGCTCTCCCAGGTCGAGCCCAAGCATTGGCGTCACCAGCTGCTCTACAACCAGCGCGGTCCGATCCTCGAGGCGGCGCTTCGCGCTCGGACCAGCGCCATCATCACCTCGGTCTCAGTCCGGCTGGAGTGACGTAACCCGTTGCGACTCAGCCGAACCCGGAGATGATCACCGCGTTGCAATCGGCCGCGGCCTGCCGCAGCTTCGCCGCCTTCTGGTAGGCCTCGGACTCGTACCACGCGCGGGCCGCTTCTACGGACTCGAATTCCAGCACCACGGTCTGGTCGCCGTGCCAGTCGCCTTCGATGACCTTGGGCGCGGTGTCGACCGCAAGGATGTTGACGCCACCCATCGCTGCGCCGGCTGCCCGCCCGTAGGCCTTCATGCCTTCCGGATCCTTGATGGCCTCTGTCAGAATGACGTAACCCTTTGGCATAGAATTCCTTTGATCAGCGTTCGGCGATGGCTTGCTCGGGGCAGGAGCTGATGGCTTCGTGGGTCGCCGCTTCGAATTCCGTTGGGACGTCGGACTCTATCGCCTCGGCGTAGCCATCGTCGGTCAGGTTGAACACTTCCTCGCACAGCGTGACGCACACGCCGTGACCGCGACACCGCTGGTCGTCGACCCAGACTTTCATGCCGGCGTGAACTCCAGGTGCAGCTCGGTCAGCCCCCGCAGGATGTAGGTCGGAACATATTGGTAACGGCGGTCATTCGCCGGTCCATGTTCACGCTCGTCGATCCGGATCTCCGACGTGCGGTCGAGCAGCCGCTCGATCGCCACCCGGGTTTCGGCCCGCGCCAGCGGCGCGCCCGGGCAGCTGTGGATGCCGCGTCCGAACGAGATGTGCTGGCGGGCATTCTTTCTGGCCGGGTCGAACGTGGCCGGGTCATCGAACCGTCGCGGATCACGGTTGGCGGCCGCCTGCACGATCATCACCGTGGTTCCGGCGGGCAGGTCGACACCGCCGACATTCACCGGCACCCGGTTCATCCGGAAGTCGCCCTTGACGGGGCTCTCGATGCGCAATGACTCTTCGATGAAGTTGGGGATCAGGCTGCGGTCTTTGCGCAACTGCGCCTGGATGTCGGGGCGCTCGCCCAATGTCTGCAGCGAGGCGCCGAGCAGCCGCACGGTGGTTTCCTGACCCGCCGAGAAGACGTTGCTCGCGACGCGCGCGACATCCTCGACGTCGGGGGTAGAGCCGTCCGGGTAGGTCGCGGTGGCCAGGCCGGTCAGCACGTCATCGCGGGGGTTCGCGCGACGGTCCCGCACATAGTCGGAGAACAGGCCGTAGAGAAACTCCAGCGGGCTGTGAGCAAGGGATCCCTTGGTGCCTCCGATGCCGCCGCCGGCGTGATCAGCGATGCCCTTGACGAACTTGTCCCGATCCTCCATGGGCACGCCGAGCAGATCGGCGATGACCAGCAACGTGAACGGGCTCGCGAAGCCCTTGATGAACTCGCCGTGCCCGGGCGCGAGGAAGTCGTCGAGCGCCTGGTCGGCGAGCACCCACATGGCGTCCTCGTTCTCCTTGAGACGCTTGGGGGTGATCAGCCGCATCATCAGCGAACGGTGGTTGGTGTGCGTCGGCGGGTCCAGCGTGGGCAGCTGGTCGCTGAACGGCAGCTCGTCGCGGTGCTCTTCGATCAGCTCGGTGATGTCGTCGCCCTCGATCGGCACCGGAAAGCCGGGGAACGGCCCGGTCACCGAGATGCACGACGACCACGTGTCGGCGTCGTTGAGCACCGCACACGCCTCGTCCCAGCCGGTCACCATGGTGACGTCGTGGTGCTTCTCCTTGGTGACCGGGCATTGCTGCCGCAGCGCCTCGTAGTAGGGATAGGGGTCCGCGATGAGCTCTTTGCCGCGGAAAAAGTCCATTTCGGTGAAGTCGTTCACCATCTCGCACCGTTCCAATCTCGACCAGTGAGAATGTGCCTCTCAGAGATGAGTATTAGATTTCCATAGAGCAGGCCGCGCCGTCAACGCGGCATCAACGGGCGAGTTAACCGGCCGGAATGAGGTCGGCCTCGACCGCCGCGCTGGCCATCACCCGGCTGCGGAACGTCTCGACCGGCTCGATCGATTCGACGGCAATCGCAGCCGCAGCGAGAGCCTGGGCTTTGAAGGCCTGCGCGGCGGCGCTAAGCCGGTGCTGCACCAGGCCGACACTGTCGTCCAGGTCGGCAGGCCAGCTCTGGCCCCACAAGGTGACTTCGGTGGCGCCCTGGTCGAGAGCCTGTACGACGCCCTGTCGGACCCGCGGGTCGCAATCGAAGAGGTCGGCCGCGGCCGCCAGGGTCTGTGGGGGCGGCCGGTGGCCCGCCGACGCCAGTGCCTGTTCGAGGTCGAGGATCTGGACGCCGAGAATCTGCAGCGGCCGGTCGTCGGGATGATCGGCGACCAGGACCGTGACGTCCCATCCGGCCATCGCCCGGTCGAACAGCCAACCGCCGGCGAACCTCACCACGTCGGCGACATCCGCGGCGACCACGTCCAGCCGGTATCTCACGCCGGGTTCGGCGGCGCCATGTCCCTGGCCAACGACTCCGCGTACTCCTTGAAGACCTCGGTGAGAGGTATTGACGGATTGATCAACCATGTCGTCTCCATTCCCGTGATGAACGCCAGGATCTGCACCGACTTGACGGTGACGTCCATGTCCAAGCGGTACCGACCCGCCCGCTGCCCTCGCCGGATGAGCTCGGCGATGATGTCGGCCGCACCTTGGTATCGGGCGGCCAGGCGGTCGTGCAGCGGGGCTTCGCGATCGAGATTCTCGGCCAGAATCACGCTGTAGGTGCCGATGAGTTCCGGTGAGCGGTAATAACGATCGGCGACCGCGGCGATTTCCGCGATCAGGTCGCCGGCGCGGTCTGCGTGGGCGTCGTCGTCGGCGTCGCGAATGTCGAGCACCGCGTGCAGCAGCTGTTCCTTGGATTCGAAGTGATGCAGCAGGCCGGCGGGGCTGACGCCGGCCTCGCCGGCGATCTGGGCCAGCGTCGTGTTGCGCCACCCATTGCGGGTCAGCAGCCGTTGCGCTACGGCGAGGATCCGCTGTTTGCGGTCCTCGCCCTTGGCCCGCAGCGATTCGTACGGCCGTGTCACCGGACTCCTTCGTCCAACCAACCAACTGAACACACAGTAGGTTGGTTGGACGGCTGTGACAAGGGTCTCAGCTCGGGATCTTTTAGCCGCCCGTCACAAACCGAGCGACTTAGCGATGATCACCTTCATCACTTCGCTGGTGCCGGCGTAGATCCGCGCCACCCGCGCATCGGTGTACAGCCGGGCGATCGGATACTCCATCATGTAGCCGTAACCGCCGAACAGCTGCAGGCAGCGGTCCACCACCCGGGCCTGCATCTCGGTGCAGAACAGCTTCACCCTCGCCGCGTCGGGGGCCGACAGCTCCCCGTCGACGTGCAGCGCCACCGCACGATCCAGCATCGCCTGGCCGGCTTCGACCTCCGTCGAGCACCCGGCCAGCTCGAACTTGGTGTTCTGGAACGACGCCACCGGGGTTCCAAAGGCCTTGCGGTTCTTGGTGTATTCGATGGCCGCGGCGATCGCCGAGCGCGCCTGCGCCACCGATCCGACCGCCACCGTCAGCCGCTCCTGGGGCAGGTTATGGCCCAGATAGCCGAACGCCTCGCCCTCGTCGCCGAGAACGTTCTCGACGGGCACCCGGACGTCGACGAACGACAGTTCGGCGGTGTCCTGCACCTTGCAGCCCATTTTCTCCAGTTCGCGGCCGCGGGTGAAACCGTCCATGCCGTCCTCGACGACGAGCAGCGTCAGGCCCTTGCGCCGGTTGTCCGGGTCGGTGGACGTGCGGGCCACGACGATCACCAAGTCGGCCTGCATCCCACCGGTGATGAATGTCTTGGCGCCGTTGACAATCCAGTGGGGGCCTTTCGAATCAACACTGCGAACCGCCGTCGTGCGCATACCCGCGAGGTCTGACCCGGTTCCCGGTTCGGTCATCGCGACGGCAGTGAGCAACGTCCCGTCGGCCAGGCCGGGGAACCAGCGCTTGCGCTGTTCTCCATTCGCATAGTGCAAGAAGTACGGCAGGATCACCTCGAGTTGGGTGCGCACCGTCGACAGCGTCACTAGCGCTTGCGCGGCCTCCTCCTGCAGCACGACGTTGTAGCGATAGTCGGGCAGGCCTGCGCCGCCGTACTCCTCGGGAATCGCCATCCCGAGCATCCCGAGCGAACCCATCTGCTTGAAGACGTCGCGCGGCATGCGGCCGGCCTTCTCCCACTGCGGGTAGGCGGGCACGACCTCCTTCGCGATGAAGTCGCGGGCCAGCTCGCGAAACGCCTCGTGGTCCTCGGTGAACAGATTTCGCTGCATGAATTTTCCTGTCAGGCAACAAGTTCGACGAGGGTGGCGTTGGCGGTGCCGCCGCCTTCGCACATCGTCTGCAGCCCGTAGCGAATCTCGTTGTCGCGCATGTGATGCGCCATCCGGGTCATCAGCACCGCGCCCGATGCGCCCAGCGGGTGGCCGAGGGCGATCGCGCCGCCGAGCGGATTCAGCCGATCCGGGTCGGCCCCGGTGTCGGCGAGCCACGCCAGCGGCACCGGCGCGAACGCCTCGTTCACCTCGAACGCGCCGATGTCGCCGATCGAGACGCCGGCTTTCTTCAGCACCTTCTCGGTGGCGGGGATGGGGCCGGTGAGCATCAGTACCGGGTCGGCCCCGGTCACCGCGCCGGCCCGGTACCGCACCAGTGGGGTCAAGCCGAGCTCGAGCGCGGCCGCCGACGTCATCACCAACAGCGCTGCGGCGCCGTCGGAAATCTGCGAGGAGTTGCCGGCGTGGATCACGCCGTCGTCCACGAATGCGGGCTTGAGCCCGGCCAGTTTCTCGACGGTGGTCCCCCGCCGCACCCCTTCGTCCGCGGTGACCGGGTTGTCGTCGACGAACACCGGCACGATCTGATCGGCGAACGCGCCGCTGTCCTGCGCGGCGGCCGCCCGTTCGTGCGACGCCGCCGAGTACTCGTCGAGCTGGGTGCGGGACAACCCCCACTTCTTGGCGATCATCTCGGCGGACAACCCCTGATTGAACGAGAAGTTGTCATAGCGCTCAAGCACTTTCGGGCCGTAAGGCTGTCCGATCGTCCTTGCCGCGCCCAGCGGCACCCGGCTCATCACCTCGACGCCGCCGGCCACCACGACGTCCTGCTGGCCGGACATCACCGCCTGCACCGCGAAATCTAGGGCCTGCTGGCTGGATCCGCAGGCCCGGTTGATCGTGGTCCCCGGGATGCTCTCCGGCCAGCCGGCGGCCAGCACCGCGTAGCGGCCGATGTTGCTCGACTGGTCGCCCACCTGCGACACGCATCCCCACACGACGTCGTCGATGACGTTCGGGTCGACGCCGGTGCGCTGCAACAGCTCGTTGAGCACCAACGCCGACAAGTCGGCGGCGTGCATGTTCGACAGCCCACCGTTGCGCTTGCCGACCGGCGTCCGCACGGCCTCCACGATGACGGTTTCACGCATTTGTCTGCTCCGATCTCGATAACGCCCAGCGGCCAGTAAACGACGCCTCCCGCTTCTCCGCGAACGCGGCATACGCTTCGCGCGAGTCGTCGGTGCCGAAATTGCCGATCTGTGCGCGGGCCTCATTGGCCAGCGCGTCGCGCAGGGTCCGGTCGGCGCCCTCGTTCAGCAACGCCTTGCTGTTCGCCAGTGCGATCGGCGGGCCGGACGCCAGCCGGTCGGCGACGTCGGTGACGAACTCGTCGATCTCGCTGGCGGCCACCACCCAGGTCACCAGACCCAGCGCGTGGGCTTCGGCGGCGTCGATGGTCTCGGCGAGCAGTACGAGTCGTTTGGCTTGTTGCAGGCCAACGATTTTCGGCAACAGCCAGGAGCCGCCCAGGTCCACCGACAAGCCACGCTTGGAAAAGATCTGCGAGAACGTCGATTCCGGGGTGGCCGCGACCAGATCGCAGCCGAGCGCCAGGTTCCATCCCGCCCCGACCGCGACCCCGTTCACCTTGGCGACGGTCGGTACGGGCAGTTCGTGCAGCGCCAGCGCCACGTCGGTCAGCCGTTGCAGCTTGTGTACCGGATGGCTGTCATCCGGCGTCGAGATGTCGGCGCCGGAACAGAACGCACCGCCGGCGCCGGTGATCACCACCGCACCCACGCCGCGGTCGTCGCCCGCGGCGTTGAGCGCCTCGGCCAACGCGATCCACAACTCACGGTTGATCGCATTCTTGCGCCGCGGCCGGTTCAGCGTCAGCGTCCGCACACCGTTGCGGTCGCTGCATAGCAGTGCGTCGTCGCCCATCAGCTGTAGACCGGTCCGATGGCGCCTTGCGCGCGCAACGCGTCAATCTCGTTCTGCGACTTACCGAGTTCGACGAGCACGGCGTCGGTGTGCTGCCCGAGTCCGGGCACCGCGCCCATGGCCGGCTGGTAGCCGGGGATGACCGGCGGGGGCAGCAGAGCCTGGATCGGCCCGGCGGGCGTGTCGACGTCCCGCCAACGATCGCGCGCCTTCAGCTGCGGGTGGACCAGCACCTCGCTGGGCAGGTTGTAGCGCGAGTTTCCGATCCCTGCCGCATCCGCAGTCTTCTGCACATGGGCCAGGTCGTGCTGCGCGCACCAGGCGCCGATGGCTTCGTCCAAGATGTCACGATGGGCGCAGCGACCGGAGTTGCTCGCGAACCTCGGATCATCGGCGAGATCGTCGCGCTGGATGATCTGGCGTGAAAGCCGTTGCCATTCAGCGTCGTTGGTGGTGCCCAACACGACGGTCTGGCCGTCGGCGGTGGGGTATGCGCCGTAGGGTGCCACCGCCGGCGAACTCATGCCCAACGGCTGCTGGTCGATGCCGGAATACTGGGTGTAGGTGAGCGGATACCCCATCAGTTCGGTCATGGTGTCGAGCAGGCTGAGTCCTATCGTGTTGCCGTGCTGCCCAGGTGTCGACTGCGCATCGCGTGAATACAGCAGGGCCAGAATCGACAGCGCCGAATACAGCCCGGTGCTGATGTCTGCTACCGGAGGCCCGGGTTTGGCCGGCGCACCGGCACTTCCGGTGATTGCGCAGGCGCCGGACTCCGCCTGCACAAGCAGGTCGTAGGCCCGCTTGTGGGACAACGGCCCACCGGGGCCGTATCCGTCGATCTCGACCGCGATCACGTTCGGATGGCGCTGCTCGAGATCGGCGGCGCTGATGCCGAGGCGGGACACCGCGCCGGGCGCGAGGTTGGACACCAGCACGTCGGCGCGGTCGAGGAGCTGGTGCAGGATACCCAGCCCCGCATCGGTTTTCAGGTCGAGCGTGACCGACTCCTTGCCGCGATTGGCCCAGACAAAGTGCGCGGCAAGCCCATTGACGACTTCGTCGTAATAGCGAGCGAAGTCGCCGCCTTTGGGATTTTCGACCTTGATCACCCGCGCACCGAAATCGGCAAGCACCCGGCTGCATATCGGCGCGGAGACCGCCTGCTCCAGGGCCACCACGGTGATGCCCGTCAGCGGCCCCCGATGCTCAGGCATCAGTAGCTCCTCGGCATGCCCAACACGTGCTCGCCGAGGAAGTTGAGAATCATCTCCTGGCTGACGGGCGCGATCTTCATCAGACGCGATTCGCGGAAGTAGCGCGACACGTGGTACTCCTCCGAGTAGCCCATCCCGCCGTGCAACTGCAGCGCCCGATCGGCCGCCCCGAATCCCGCGTCGGCACACAGGTACTTCGCGGTGTTCGCCTCACGGCCGCATGGCTTTCCGTTGTCGTAGAGCCAGGTGGCCTTGCGCAGCACCAGTTCCGCGGCGTCCAGGCGCGCCAGCGAGTCCGCCAGCGGGAACTGCAGTCCCTGGTTCATGCCGATCGGGCGATTGAACACCACGCGCTCGTTGCCGTACTTGACCGCCTTGTCCAGCGCGACGCGCCCGATGCCAAGCGCCTCGGCGGCGATCAGCATCCGCTCCGGGTTGAGACCGTCGAGGATGTATTTGAAGCCCTTTCCCTCGTCGCCGACGCGATCCTCGACCGGGACGATCAGATCGTCGATGAAGACCTCGTTGGAGCTGACGGCATTGCGGCCCATCTTCTTGATCGGCCGGATGTCGACGTGCTCGCGATCGAGGTCCGTGAGGAACAGCGTCATGCCGTCGGTCTTCTTGGTCCCATGAGTCCCGACGGCGTCGTATGGCTCAGTGCGCGTCAGCAGCAGGATCTTCTCGGACTCCAGCGCCTTGGAGATCCAGACCTTGCGCCCGTTGATCCGGTACGTGTCGCCTTCGCGCTTGGCGAAGGTCGTGATGCGCGACGTATCAAGGCCCGCACCGGGTTCGGTGACGCCGAAGCAGACATGCAGGTCGCCGTTGACGATTCGCGGCAGGGTCCTGGCCTTCAACTCGTCGGAGCCGTGCTTGACGACGGGTTGCATGCCGAAGATCGTCAGGTGAATCGCGCTGGCGCCGTTCATGGCCGCGCCCGAGCGTGCCACCTCCTCGAGCAGCAGCGTCGCCTCGGTGATGCCGAGTCCATGGCCGCCGTATTCCTCGGGGATCGTCATACCGAGCCAGCCGCCCTTGGCGATCGCGTCGTAGAACTCCTGCGGGAATTCGTGCGCGAGGTCTCGGTCCATCCAGTACTGGTCGTCGAACTTCGACGCCAACTCGGCGACCGACTTTCGGATCAGTTCCTGGTCATCGGTCAGCTCAAAACTCATCCCAGCGCCGGGCACTGCCGACTCCTTTCAGCGCGAGCAGACGCAAAAACCCTCGACACGCCGACGGATAGGGTGCTTTTGCGTCTGCTCGTCGGAATGGGACCGGCGTCAGTCCTTGTTGCCGGTGAGTTCCTTGGCATTGGCGGCGAAGTCGGCGAAGCTGGCGCTTCCGTGGTCGTGCTTGGACAGCGCGCGGATCGAAACATCATGTCCCTCAGCGGCTTTGCGCAGCGAACCCACCGAGGCCTGCGCCTCGGTCATGTGAGTGAACGGGTCGAAGGAGTACCAGCGCATCGCGTTCTGGTACGACATCTTCTTGATCTCGTCGTCCGGCACGCTGTTGGCGGACAGCACCTCCCACAGCTCCTCGGGCGCGCCCGGCCACATCGAGTCGCTGTGCGGATAGTCGGCCTCCCAGCAAATATTGTCGATACCGATCTCGTTGCGCAGTGCGACGCCGACCTTGTCGCTGATGAAGCAGGTCAAGAAGTGCTCGCGGAAAACCTCGCTGGGCAGCTTGCCCTTGAAGTCCTGGTGCGTCCACGTCGAGTGCATCTCGTAGGTCCGGTCGGCCCGCTCCAGGAAGTACGGAATCCAGCCGGTGCCGCCCTCGGACAGGGCGATCTTCAGGTCCGCGTATTCCTTGATCGGCTTGGACCACAAGAGGTCGGCGGCGGCTTGCACGATGTTCATCGGCTGCAGCGTGATCATCACGTCCATCGGAGCATCGGGAGCCGTGATCGCCAGCCTGCCCGAGGAACCGATGTGGATGTTCATGACGGTGTTGGTGTCGCACAACGCATCCCACAGCGGCTTCCAGTAGTCGTCGTGGAAGCTGGGGTATCCCATCGCGGCCGGGTTCTCGGTGAAGGTCAGCGCGTGCACGCCCTTCTTGGAAACCCGTCGCACCTCTTTGGCGCACTCTTCGGCATCCCAGATCACCGGAATCGCCATCGGGATGAAGCGGGCCGGATAGGCGCCACACCATTCGTCGATGTGCCAGTCGTTGTACGCCTGCACCAACGCCACCGAGAAGTCGTGATCCTCTGTGGCGAACAGGCGACCGGCGAAGCCCGGGAACGACGGGAAGCAGATCGACGCCAGGATGCCGCCGGCGTTCATGTCTTTGATTCGCTCGTCGACGTTGTAGCAGCCCGGGCGGATCTCGTCGAGGCCCTGTGGCTCGATGCCGTACTCCTCTTTCGGACGACCCGCCACCGCATTGAGCGCAACGTTGGGAATGATGGTGTCGCGGAACTGCCAGGTGTCCGAGCCGTCGTCGTTGTGCACCAGGCGCGGCGCATCGTCGGCGTATTTCTTCGCCAAGTGGTTCTTGAACATGTCCGGTGGCTCGACGGTGTGGTCGTCGACGCTGATCAGAATCATGTCGTCTTTGTTCACTGGCCGTTCCTCCTCCATCGGGGGCCATACCGGACCCCACCTGGTAATCGGCTGGCGGCCGATCGAACCGCCACGCCGCCGAGTTCTCCCGTGCAATGAAAATTATCTTCTCAGATCGCGAGAATCAACATCTTGAGGCTACCCCGGCCAGGTTCGGGCTCGGGTCCGGCCGTCGCACCGGCCCGGAACGGGGAGCGACGTTCCCGCAGGTTGGATGCAAAACATTGACCAATCCGAGAGTTCGTGGAAACCTATTGGTCAAATATGAGAATATGATTCTCACTCACGAGGAGGGCGTATGCGTCTGTCTCCGCTCCCAGCGGACCAGTGGGACGACGCTGCCCGGCACGCGGTGTCGGGCATGCTCCCCGAGGAGCGACGCAACCCCGACGATGCCGGCACATTGCTGTCGACGCTGGTCCGTCATCCGAAGTTGACCCGCGCCTATCTCAAGTTCAGCACCTATCTGCTCTACGGGTCGACGCTGCCGCCACGAATCCGCGAGCAGGTCATCCTGCGCGTCGCGCATCGTCGCGGCTGCGCCTATGAGTGGGCTCACCACGTGGACATGGGCAAGGAAGTCGGGTTGTCCGACGCCGACATCGAAGCCGCGCGCTCGGGCCACGCCGACAACGACTTCGACCGGGCACTGATCTGCGCCGTCGACGAGCTCGACGAAAAGTCGAACATCTCCGACCAGACGTGGGCGGCCCTGAGCGAACGGCTCGACGAGCGGCAACGGATGGATCTGATCTTCACCACCGGCAACTACATCGCTCTTGCGATGGCTTTGAACACTTTTGGCGTCGAGGTCGAAGACGACCACGGCGACGAGACAAAAGAAAGGTAAGGACCTTGCCACACTTCCCTAAGCCTGCCGCAGGCAGCTGGACCGAGAACTACCCGGACCTCGGCACCGCGCCGGTCGATTACACCGACTCGATCGACCCGGCGTTCTTCGAAGCCGAACGCGAGGCGGTCTTCAAGAAACAGTGGCTCAATGTTGGCCGCGTCAATCGCCTGCCGCGCACCGGCAGCTACTTCACCAAGGAGCTGCCGTCGGCCGGCAAGGGCATGTCGGTGATCATCGTCAAGACCAAGGACGGGACCGTCAAGGCGTTCCACAACGTCTGCCGCCACCGCGGAAACAAGTTGGTGTGGAACGACTTTCCCAACGAGGAGACCTCCGGCACCTGCCGGCAGTTCACCTGCAAGTACCACGCTTGGCGGTACAGCCTGGACGGCGATCTAACCTTCATCCAGCAGGAGGACGAGTTCTTCGACGTCGACAAGGGCAACTTCGGCCTGGCGCCCGTCCGGTGCGAGGTGTGGGAAGGCTTCATCTTCATCAACTTCGACAACAACGCCGCGCCGCTGGTCGACTACCTCGGCCCGCTGGCCAAGAGCATCGAAGGCTACCCGTTCGGCGAGATGACCGAAACCTACTCCTACCGGGCCGAAGTCGGCAGCAACTGGAAGCTCTTCATCGACGCGTTCGTCGAGTTCTACCACGCGCCGATTCTGCATCAGGGGCAGTACACCAAGGAAGAAGCCGCCAAGATCCAGAAGTACGGCTACGAGGCGCTGCACTACGAGCTGGCCGGCCCGCACAACCTGCAGTCGACCTGGGGCGGTCAGGCGCCGCCGCCGGACATGAGCATGGTCAAGCCGTTGGACCAGGTGTTGCGCAGCGGCCTGTTCGGACCGTGGGACAAGCCGGAGCTCATCGAAAACCTCGAGCTGCCAACGGGTGTCAACGTGAAGAGGGTGCCGCAGTGGGGCATCGACTCGTGGCTGTTCTACCCGAACTTCATGCTGTTGATCTGGGAGCCCGGCTGGTTCCTGACCTACCACTACTGGCCGACCGCGGTGGACAAGCACATCTTCGAGTCCACGCTGTATTTCGTCCCGCCGCGCAACGCACGCGAACGCCTGGCCCAAGAATTGGCCGCCGTGACGTTCAAGGAGTACGCGCTGCAGGACGCGAACACGCTGGAAGCGACGCAGACCATGATCGGCACCCGGGCCGTCAAGGAATTCCTGCTGTGCGACCAGGAAATCCTGATCCGCCACTTGCACAAGACGACCGGCGACTACGTGAAGGAGTACCAGCGCAATGGCGCTACCGTCTGAATTCGCTGCCCTCGAACCGTATTTGGAGTGGGATCTGGCCACCGAGCCCGAGCGCTACGCCAAGCGGCTGGCATCCTCGATGGCCGAGATGCAGGCGTTCTACGACGTCGCATTCCCCAAGCTCAACGACGTCATCGAGTACTGCGACAAGTACCCACTAGACGACCTCCCAGATGATGCAAAGACCTTGATGCACATCATGCAATCCTTGGTGATGGTGTCGTTCCCGATCGAGGCATGGAAGCAGCCCCGCGTCCCGGACAGTGGCGCGGCCTGGGTCGAGGTGCTTCGGGAGCCGGTGATCTAGCTGGTGCTCACGCTCAAGGCCGCCGGGCTGCTCGACATCGACGCCGGCGAGATCGTCTCGCCCGGCATCCTGCGCATTGAGGACGACCGCATCGTCGGCGTCGGTGGCGCACCCGAAGGTGAAGTCATCGATCTCGGCGACTCGATCCTGCTGCCCGGCCTGATGGACATGGAAGTCAACCTGCTGATGGGTGGGCGCGGCGAGACGCCCGGGTTGTCGCAGGTGCAGGACGATCCCCCGACGCGTGTGTTGCGCGCGATCGGCAATGCCCGCCGCACGTTGCGGGCCGGGTTCACCACCGTGCGCAACCTCGGACTGTTCGTCAAGACGGGTGGTTACCTGCTCGACGTGGCGCTCGGCAAGGCCATCGACGCGGGCTGGGTCGACGGGCCTCGAATCGTTCCCGCCGGCCACGCGATCACGCCCACCGGTGGTCATCTGGACCCGACGATGTTCGCCGCGTTCATGCCCGGCGCACTCGAGCTGACGGTCGAAGAGGGCATCGCCAACGGGGTCGACGAGATCCGCAAGGCGGTGCGCTACCAGATCAAGCATGGTGCCCAATTGATCAAGGTGTGCGTTTCCGGCGGCGTGATGTCATTGACCGGTGAGGCTGGGGCGCAACACTATTCAGACGAGGAACTGCGCGCGATCGTCGACGAGGCCCACCGGCGGGGCCTGCGGGTCGCGGCGCACACGCACGGTGCGGAAGCGGTCAAGCATGCGGTCGCGTGCGGTATCGACTGCATCGAGCACGGGTTCCTGATGGACGACGAGGCCATCAAGATGCTGGTCGACAACGACCGGTTCCTGGTAACCACCCGCAGGCTTGCCCAAGCGATGGATGTGTCGCGCGCGCCGAAGGAATTGCAGGACAAGGCTGCCGAGATGTTCCCGAAGGCGGAGACGTCGATCAAGGCCGCCTACGAGGCCGGCGTGAAGATCGCTGTCGGCACCGACGCTCCGGCCATCCCGCACGGCAAGAACGCCGACGAACTCGTCACGCTGGTGGAATGGGGGATGCCGCCGGTGGCGGTGCTCCGCGCGGCCACCGTGGTGGCCGCCGATCTAATCAACGTGTCCGACCGCGGTCGGCTGGCCGAGGGGCAGCTTGCCGATATCATCGCCGTACCCGGAAACCCATTGGAAGACATCACCGTAACCCAGAAGGTGGGCTTCGTGATGAAAGGCGGCAAGGTTTATGTCGGACCGAATTGAGGACCTGGTCGAGATCCAGCAACTGCTGGCCCGTTACGCGGTCACCATCACGCAGGAAGACATCGACGGCTTGGTCGCGGTCTTCACCCCGGACGGCACCTACAGCGCCTTCGGCGAAACGTATTCACTCGACCGGTTTCCCGTTCTGGTGGACGCCGCACCGAAGGGTTTGTTCATGACCGCGACCCCGGTGATCGATCTGGACGGTGACACCGCGACCGGAACCCAGCCGTTGTGCTTCATCGACCACGCCACCCACGACATGCGCATCGGCTACTACAAGGACACCTACGTCCGTACGGCCGACGGGTGGCGGCTGAAAACCCGTGCCATGACGTTTATTCGGCGCAGCGGCACGCACGACTCGGGCCGCCCGCACGCGATCGGGCGTCCCAGCGCCAACGCATGAAGGTCGACGAGTTCCGGGCAGACTTGCAGGCGTGGCTGGACGAGCACGACCTGACGCCCGGGCCGGATCACTCGCTCGAAGGCCACATGCGGCAGATGGCCCGCGTCAGCCAGGCGCTCTATGACGCCGACTGGATGCGGTACGGGTGGCCCGAGAGGGTCGGCGGATTGGGCGGGCCGGCGATCCTTCGCGCGATCGTGGGCGAAGAGGTGGTCGGCCGCCGTCTCGCCGAGCCAGGGCCCTACTCGATGCTCGAAGTTCTCGCGCCCACCATGATCGACTACGCGCCCGCCGACCTCGCCGCGGAAATGGTTCCGCGGCTGCTCAGCGGTCAGGAGCAATGGTGCCAAGGCTTTTCCGAGCCGGGTTCCGGCAGCGACCTGGCGTCGCTGTCGACTCGCGCCGCACCGGACGGTGACAACTGGATCGTCAACGGGCAGAAGGTCTGGACCAGCTTTGCGCAGTTCTCGACGCGTTGCGTCCTGCTCACCCGCACCGCGCCCGGCCACGACGGAATCACCGCGTTCTTCGTCGACCTCGATACGCCGGGCATCACCATCCGGCCGCTGCGCACGATGCACGGCGTCGACGAGTTCTGCGAGGTCTATTTCGACGACGTGGCGATCCCGTCGACGCGCATGCTCGGTCAGCCCGGCGACGGCTGGCGGCTGGCGATGGACCTGCTGCCCTATGAGCGCTCCACCTGCTTCTGGCAGCGCATCGCATATCTGTACTCACGGTTCGATGCGCTGATCGCGGAAGCCAACGTCCCGGACGAATATGAGCTTGGCGCAGCCTATCTCGCTCTGCACACACTGCGTTGCCGGTCTCGGGCCACCCAACACCGACTGGCCGCCGGCGAACCACTCGGACCACAGACGTCGATCGACAAGGTCTTGCTGGCCACCGCCGAGCAGCGGCTGTACGACACTGTGCGCGACCTACTGCCCGGCGTGCTCGAACTCGACGACACCGAGTGGCGATCGGAGTTTCTCTACTCCCGGGCGGCAACCATCTACGGCGGCACCGCTGAGATCCAGCGCAACATCATCGCGCGCCGGCTCCTGGATCTAGGCAAGGAGTGAGCATGGACAGCGAATCCTTGCAGCTGCTGGAAGACGGACTGCGCAAGACGATGACGACGGTGTCGGGCGAGCAACTCGACGCCGCACTTACCGAGCTGGGCTGGCTGGAGATGCTCGACGAGATGCCAGCTACCGCAATCCCTTTGGTATTCCGGTTGCTCGGCGAAACCGGCGCGCACGCCCCTATCCTCAACGATGTCGTCCTGCGCGCGGCCGGCCGCGAAGGCGGCGGCACCGTGCCGCTGCGATACACGGGTGAATGGTGGGTGGTCTGGGCCCGGACCGGCGGGCCGAGCTCGGTGCTCGGCGATGATTTACCGATACACCCCGTGGGTGAGGGTGATTCGACGCCGATCGGACCAGGACGGCACGCGCTCGGCTGGTGGCTGGTGGGCAGCAGTCGGGCGATGTTGGCGCTGGCACGCCAACACGCTTTGGACCGTGTGCAATTCGGAAAGCCGGTCGCCTCCTTCCAGGCGATCCGGCATCGGCTGGCGGAGACATTGGTCGCGATAGAAGGCGCGGAGGCCACCCTGCAGGCCGCCGCCGCCGAGCCCGACGAGCTGGCCTTCCTGCTCGCGAAGGCCGCGGCCGGCCAGGCCGCGTTGACCGCCGCCCGTCATTGCCAGCAGGTGTTGGGCGGCATCGGCTTCACCGCTGAGCACGCGTTGCACCGCCACGTTAAGCGCTCGCTGGTCTTGGACGGAATGCTCGGCAGCGCACGCGAACTGACCCGGGAAGCCGGAGCGACGCTACGCGACAAGGGATTTGCACCCCGACTGGCGCAGCTCTGAGCGGGGCATCCCGGCTGCCCCACCAATCACAGCCGTCTCTGGTGAGAAGTGGACTCAATTCGCCCGGCTCTGAGCGATTTCGGCCATTTCGGCGCGCCGATTCGCTGAGAGGCGGGCCCCTTGCCTACACCCTAGGAGCGGTAACGCGTGTGACGAATGTGATCACCGCCGACTGCTATTTCGATTCCGCTTACACGGTGAGCAGCAAGAGAATAGTATTCTCGTGGCGAGAAAGTTACAATCTCAGACACGTCGTCCCGCGAGGGGGCCAGCACACCTATGACACGGCGTTCTCCGGTACAGTCCAATCATGTTCTCCCCTCGCGGCAATCGTCTGAGCCGGCCGTGACCAGCCCAAGCGAAGAGCCGGCCTGGAAACAGCGCGCCGTCGAGCGGTCGATCAAGACCGCGAAGCTGCGGGCCGCGCAACGCGTCCAGCGCTTCCTCGACGCGGCGCAGGCCATCATCATCGAAAAAGGCAGCACGGACTTTACGGTCCAAGAGGTGGTGGACCGCTCACGGCAGTCGCTGCGAAGCTTCTACCTGCAGTTTGACGGCAAGCACGAGTTGCTGCTGGCGCTCTTCGAAGACGCGTTGAGCCGATCGGCCGACCAGATCCGGGCTGCGACGGCCAACCAGTCCGACCCGATCGACCGGTTGAAGGTCGCCGTCGAGTTGCTGTTCGAGTCGTCGCGACCTGACCCGACCGCCAAGAGGCCGCTGTTCACCGATTTCGCTCCACGGCTGCTCGTGTCGCATCCCGAAGAAGTCAAGGTCGCGCATGCGCCGCTGGTCAGCTTGCTCACCGAATTGATGGAAGCGGCAAGCGAAGCCGGTGAGCTGCGGGCCGGGATCAACCCGCGGCGGATGGCCGCGATGACCATGCAGACCGTCATGTTCATTGCGCAGTCCAGCGGCGGCCCGGACGACGCCACCACGCATCCCATCACCGCCGACGAGGTGTGGGACTTCTGCGCATACGGTTTCGAAGGCAAATAGCGCTCGAGAACCCGGTTATCCGTCAACGAGAACTTAACTAGGCTAACCCGGTGTCCGACCTGTGGACCGACCTGCTCGGTTGCCTAGATCTGCGCATCGACAACGACGAGCGATCCGACACGGACGTCACCGTGTTCGAGGGTGCCAGTCAGCAGTTGCAGTACCACCGGGTGTTCGGCGGCCAACTGCTCGGGCAGTTCATCCGGGCCGCATCGCTGAGCTGTCCCGACAAATCCATCAAATCGCTGCATGCCCTGTTCGCGCGGGAAGGCCTGCTCAGCGAACCGGTCCGATACGAGGCCACCCGCCGGCATGAGGGCCGGTCCTTTGCCAGCGTGACCATCACCGCCCACCAAACACGGGGCCTGCTGGCCAATGGCTTGGTGAGCATGCACGCGGCAGAGGACGGCCCGGAAAACCAAGACTCCCAACCGGTTCCGACGCTGCTGGACGAGAGCCATCGCGTCGCGCTCGACCTGATTCCATGGGAAACCCGGTCAGCCGACGACCTCAACGCCGTGACCGCGGGCCCACCCCGATTCGAAGTGTGGATGCGGACCCCGCCCGTCGATCCCGAACTTGCCCCCGCGCTGACCGCCTACGCCACCGACCTCACCCTCATCGGAACGGCGTTGCGTCCTCTCGACGGTTTCAACCACCGCGGCAACGGCACGCTGTTCACCTCCGCCGTCACGTCGCACAGCGTGTGGTTTCACCGGCCGTTCCACACCGACCGTTGGCTGTTGCTGCGGCAGCACAGCCCGGTGCTGGCGCACGGCCGCAGCTTCGGCCGCGGCGACGTCCTCACCGAGGACGGCTCGCTGGTCGCGTCCTACGCACAAGAGGCCTTGCTGCGCTTTCGCGACACCTAGATCGACCCGTCACCGTTCGCATATCGCACCAAGCGGCCAAATCGGAGAATCCTATTCTCCAAAAAGTAGAATTATAGATAGCGAAAACGGATTCCTCGTTGACACCCGCAGGTCGCGGATGACAGAGTTGCCGCAGATTGTTAAGTGCCACCACGGAATGAGGTAACGATGGCGGGTCGAGTCGAAGGCAAGGTCGCGTTCATCACCGGCGCGGCCCGCGGTCAGGGCCGCGCGCACGCGGTGCGGTTGGCGCAAGAGGGCGCTGACATCATCGCGGTCGACATCTGCAAGAAGATCGACACCGTGGATCTGATCGCCGCCTCCACGCCGGAGGATCTGGCCGAGACCGCGGACCTGGTCAAGGGGCACAACCGCCGCATCTACACCGCCGAGGTCGACGTCCGGGACTACGACGCACTCAAAGCCGCGGTCGACACGGGTGTCGAGCAGCTCGGCAAGCTCGACATCATCGTCGCCAACGCCGGCATCGGCAACGGCGGCCAGACGCTGGACAAGACCAGCGAACGCGACTGGACCGCAATGATCGACATCAACCTCGGCGGCGTCTGGAAGACCGTGAAAGCCGGTGTGCCGCATATCCTCGCGGGCGGCAACGGCGGCTCGATCATCCTCACCAGCTCGGTCGGCGGTCTCAAGGCCTACCCGCACACCGGCCACTACGTGGCCGCCAAGCATGGCGTGGTCGGACTGATGCGCACGTTCGCGGTCGAGCTCGGCGCGCAGAACATCCGCGTCAACTCCGTGCACCCGACCAACGTCAACACGCCGCTGTTCATGAACGACGGCACGATGCGGCTGTTCCGTCCCGATCTGGAGAACCCGGGCCCCGAAGACATGAAGGTCGTCGGCCAATTGATGCACACCTTGCCGATCGGCTGGGTCGAGCCCGAAGACATCGCGAACGCGGTGCTGTTCCTGGCGTCCGACGAGGCACGTTACATCACCGGCGTCACGCTGCCCGTCGACGGCGGTAGCTGCCTGAAGTAACCGCACGCCCGTCGGCTACCGTCGCGCCGTGGACGGATTCAAAGGCAAGGGTGCCGTCATCACCGGCGGCGCCAACGGTATCGGTCTGGCCACCGCAACTGAGTTAGCAAGGCGCGGAGCGCGTCTCGTGCTCGCCGATGTCGACAAGCCGTCGCTGGAGCAGGCGGTCGCACATCTGCAGGGCCAGGGATTCGAAGCGCACGGCGTGATGTGCGATGTCCGGGATCTGGAGGAGATGATCAACCTCGCGGACGAGGCTTTTCGCCTGCTCGGCCGGGTCGACATCGTCTTCAGCAACGCCGGGATCGTGGTCGCGGGTCCGATCGCGCAGATGACGCACGAGGACTGGCGCTGGGTGATCGACATCGACCTGTGGGGCTCCATCCACGCCGTCGAGGCGTTCCTGCCCCGACTACTCAAGCAAGGTGCCGGTGGCCACGTCGCTTTCACCGCGTCGTTCGCCGGCCTGATGCCCAACGTCGGCCTCGGCGCCTACAGCGTCGCCAAATACGGCGTCGTGGGCCTGGCGGAGAACTTGGCCCGTGAGGTCAAGGACAACCGCATCGGTGTATCGGTGCTGTGCCCGATGGTCGTCGATACCAAGCTGCTGTCGAATTCAGAACGCATCATGGGCGCCGACTACGGACTATCGTCCACGACCACCACGGCTCAGCCGGACACGCTGAATGTCGACGAGGTGGCCCGGTTGACCGTCGATGCCATTGCGGCCAACCGGCTTTACGTGCTGCCGCACAGCGCGGCCCGGGCGTCGATCCACCGCCGGTTTGAGCGCATCGACCGCACCTTCGACGACCAGGCCGCCGAGGGGTGGCGTCACTAGCGCTGGGTGGCAACCATTTTCAGCTGCTCACCGCGACGGTGGCCGACGGACTCGACGTCAATATTTCGGGGCCGTCGGCCGTGATCAGTACCGCCTCTCGCCCGAAGACCGCGCCGACACCGGCTTGCCATACATAGCCGGTCACCGCGAGTACCATTCCCGATTCCAGCCGCTCCTCGGCGGCGGTTGCCGGCAGATGCTGCGACACGACGGGCGGGTCGAATCCCAGACCGAGGCCCCGCGCGATCGGCATCGGCGGCAGCTCTTCCCCGGCGGCCTGGTAGGCGGCGAGCAGGTCGATGGCCGGAGCGCCCGGCTGGCAGGCTTCATATAGCCGGTGCCACAACGCATCCCAGCGTCGATACAGGTCGGTGGCGCCGCTGGGTTCGCCAACCGGCCAGGTGCGGCCCACCTCGCCGGTGTAGCCGCCGTCGAGCACGCCGGCGGAGAACGCCACCAGGTCGCCGTCTTTGACGATTCCGTCGTCGGTTGCCCGTCGCCACGGGTGATCGCGTGAGGTCACCCAGGCAGCATCCTGAGTGGACGGGGTGCTCACCCCGCCGGCAGCCATGGCCTCCAGTAGCACGCCGGCCAGGGTTTTCTCGCTGATCCCCGGCCGCAATTCGGCGACGGCCGCGGCCAGTCCGACCTCGGCCATCCGGATGGCCTCACGTAGCGCCGTCACCTCTTCGGGAGTCTTGATCCGCCGCGCGCCGCGCATGGCCAGTTCACCGTCGACGAGCTCGGCGTTCGGGAACGCGACCGGCAACAGCTGCGCGAAGCCCGGTGAAAGCGCGTCGGTGCCAACGCGTTTGGCATCCGAAGCGCCCTCGATGGCTTTGAGCACCGCGATCGTGTTCATCGGGTTCCAGGCGATGCCGTACAGGTTCTCGTGCGGGATGTCCTCGGGCACACCCTCGTCCCAGGTGCTGAGCAGGTGGATCGCCCCGGTTTCCCGCACGACCACACAGGTCGGTCCGAACGGCCGGGTGCCCGCCACCCACAACTGCGGCGCACCGGTGACGTAGCGCACGTTGGCCTGCCGGCCCAACACCAGGACGTCGAGGTCGTACTTTTCCATCTGCGCCAGGGCACGCTCGCGGCGACCGGTACGCAGCGCGCGGTCGTCGGCCAGAACTTCAGTCGCCATAAGGGTGATAGGGGTAGTCGGTCAACCGGATATGGCCTTTCTCGGTGATGACGATGATCTCTTCGCTGCGATAGCCGCCGGTGCCGTCTTCCCACACCACCGGCTCGAGCACCAGCACCATTCCCGGCTCGAAGACGAAGTTGTCGTCGAACTCGTCGCCGAGATCGGTTCCGATCATTGGGGTTTCGGCGGCGTTCACACCGATGCCGTGGCCAAGGTAGAAGTGCGGCAGCCACGGCCTGGTGCCGCCGTTGGCTTTCGTTGCCGTCCTGCCCAATTCGCCTGCGGTGGCGCCGGCGCGGGTGACGTCGAGGACCGCGTCCATGATCTCCCGCCACTTGCGGAATTGGGCCTGCTGACGCGGTGTCGGGCCTTGGCCGACCACCCAGGTACGGCCGAAGTCGGAGCAATAGCCCTGATAGGTGATGCTGACGTCGGTCCACAGCACGTCGCCTGCCACCAGTTCGCGCTCAGTTGTCAACAGCGGCAACGCCAAATCACCGTGAGTGGTCCAGACGCCGTCGGCTTTGCTTTCGGGCATCACCTGCCAGATCGGCTCCAGCATGCTGGCCATCGCGCCGAGTTCGAATGCGCGGCGCATGAACCCGGCCGACAGGTCGATCTGCCGGATGCCCGGTGCCAGTGCGGCCTGCACGTCGACCATGGCGGTATCGGTGATCCGCACCGCGGTACGCATGCACGCCAATTCGTCCGGGGTCTTGATCAGCTTGGCAGCGCCGATGATCTGCGCGGCGTCGGCAGGCCGGCCGGACCGGAACAGCCGCGGCTGCGCGCGCCGCATGGCCCCGGTGAGCTCGTCGACCGCGACGACGGCCGCTGCCGGCACTAGATCCTCGACCATCCGCGCGAACGCCTCGACCCCTTCGTCGAACTCCAGATACACCGGTCCGTGCAGATGGTCTGCGGGCAAACCCGATTCGGACGCGGCGCCCTCGCGGAACGGCAGGAACAGGTGAGGGTGAGGGTCGTCGGCGAGCACCACCGCGACCGGTCGCTCGACGTAAGACAGGCCGGCGTCGCCCAGTGGCCAGCTCACCCCGGTGGCGTAAACAACGCTGTTGTTGCCCAACAGGATCAACGCGTCCACGCCGCGGTCGGCCATCGCCGAGCGCAGCCGAGCACCGGTCTCGCGACGCATCCGCTCGAGATCCGGTGTCTCCGGAATGTCGAGCGCAGACGTCGGGGACGGCAGGAAGGTCGTCATCAATAGCCCTAGAGCCCCAGGAATTCGGTGATGTTGTTACTGACGATACGCACGGCCGACTCGGCGCCGACGGAGTCGACGACCGCGGCCAACGACTTCTCCGAATAGCCGAATGTGCTTTCGTTGTGCGGATAGTCGCTGGACCACATCACCTTGTCGACGCCGATCTGGTCGATCAGCTTCAGCCCCAGCGGGTCGACCATGAACGATGCGCTCATGTGGGTGTCCCAGTAGTAGCGAACGTCGTGCTCCAGCGGCCGGTTGAACATGTGCTGATACGACGCCACCAGGTGCTCGGCATCCTGCAAAGCCCACGGCACCCAAGCGATTCCGCCCTCAAACCAGCCGATCCGCAAGCTTGGGTGGTCGTCGAGAATCCCGGTGAACAAGTACTTGGCGAACTGTTCGCGGAAGCCGTCGATGTTGATCATCATGCCGACGACGACGCTGTTGAACTGACACGGCGTCTTGGGCGGGGTCTCGCCGATGTGGTGCGTGATCGGAAGCCCGGCGGCTTCGATCTCGTCCCAGACCGGTTTCATCGCGTCGCTGCCGTAGTCGATGATGTTGCCGTCGTCGTCCTTGCCGGGGTTCAGCGGCAGCAGGAAGGTCTTGAGCCCCAACGACTTCAGCTCGGCGAGCGTGCGTCGAGTTCCCTCGGGATCCCACCAGTTGATCAGGCCGGCGCCGTAGAAGTGGCCGTTGGACTTCTCTTGCAACTCGGCGATGTACTCGTTGTAGATGCGGAACGCGAGCTCGCGAAGTTCTTTGTCGGGGTAGTGGAAGAGCGCGAGGATCGCATTGGGGAACGCCAGTTCCTTGTCGACGCCGTCTTCGCGCAGCTCCTGAATCCGGGCCTCGATGTTGGTGCTCGCGGCGCCGGGCAGGTCGTCGTATTGCATCAGCACGGCGCTGAAGTCACCGGGCAGGAACGACTGTCCTTTGCGGCCGACCTGGTAGGCGCCGTCCTCGTACCAGATCCGCGGCGCCTTGTCTTTGAGGGCATC
>Ga0335075_10002461_pt1 | contig 29830 bp, 26 predicted proteins | sample Lox_Sample_24_FD_206723 | JGI IMG/M metagenome (GOLD analysis project Ga0335075, IMG submission 206723) | Soil microbial communities from Loxahatchee National Wildlife Refuge, Florida, United States - Lox_Sample_2.4 | ecosystem: Environmental > Terrestrial > Soil > Wetlands | place: USA...
CCGATTTCTGCAATGGTGGTTAATGTGGCCATATTTATAAATTCTTTTCACCGCGGAAAAGCCAAGAGAGCTGCTCGGCCTTCCTGGCGGTAAAGGCTCTTAAGCGCTTTCCAACTTCTCGAATGTCTTCTCAAGCTTCTCGAGTGGATTCACCTTCTCGTTTTCTTCCAGCTCCAGCAAGAGCGGTGGAGACTGCGGAGCGGAACGCAGCAGCGCCATGGCTTCTTTCCAGTCGATGGTGCCTTCGCCGGGCCACAAATGCGTATCCTGCACTTTCTTGTTGTCGTGAACGTGAGTTGAGCAAATCTGTGCCCGCACAATTTCAAACGCTTCGCTCACCGAACCCATCATGTGTGCGTGGCCGAAATCGAAGCAGACGCCGACGTCGTCGAAGTGCGCCGAATGAATCATTTCCATCAGCCGTTCGGGCGTCGAAAGTTCGTTGGGAATATTTTCCAGCAGAATGCGCACTCCCAACGGCTTGGCGAAAGCGCGCAGGTGTTCAATCGAAGTCATCGCCGATTCAAACTTCTTCTCGCTGAAGCTTTCGTTGGGCAGGCCAAGATGCTGGATCAAGAATCGAAACGGAATCTGTTCGGCAATCTCGAGCGCGCGCTTCACTTCATCCATGGCTTCGACCAATCCAGCGCGATCCGTTGAGGCCAGATTGATGGGCGCGGCCCCGGCTCGTCCCCATTCATAATCGGCATACAACGGAGAATGCACGGAGGTCAGGGGAACGTCGCTGCCGCGGAACCACTCGGCGATCTCTCTGACATGGGCTTTGCGGTTGGCGTAATCGAGATGCTGCCGGGCCGCGAAAATCTCGATTGCCTGCACTCCATTACGAGCCAGACCATCGAGAATTCCCGGATGCAGCCGCTCTTTTACATACAAATAGGTTGATACCGCTTTCAACATGATCGTCCTTAAGAAATTGCCGATTGATGATTGCCGATTGCCGATTGGGAACAAAAACCGACGGATTGCTTTTCAATGGACAATCAAACACCAATCAAGAATGTCTTTACGTTTTAGTACCCTACTGCTTTTCCTTCGCTTCGGTAATCGCTTGCGCCCAGCCGCTCGCCGGTCGTCGGATCTACGGCGATGCACTCGGCTTCGCTCCAATAAGGTTCTACGCCATCTTCTCCGTGCAATCCAATCTGCACGGAGTAGCCCATTTTCTGCAAGGTCCGCACCGTATCTGGAGAAAACCATTTCTCTACATTCAACACGTCGGGCATCCACTGATTATGAAAACGCGGCGCGTCCACCGCTTCCTGAATATTCATTCCATAATCGACCACACCCATTAAGACGTTCGCCACGGTAGTGATGATTTTCGAACTTCCGGGCGAACCCAGCACCAGAAAGGTTTTGCCGTCGTGCAGCACAATGGTGGGAGACATCGACGACAGCGGCCGCTTGCCCGGCCCAATGGCGTTGGCTGTGCCCTGAATCAGTCCGTCAGAATTGGCTGCGCCGGGCTTGGCCGAGAAATCATCCATCTCATCGTTCAACAGAAAACCCAATCCTTCGGCGGTAACCCGCGATCCGAACCAGTCGTTGAGCGTTGTCGTTACCGCGACCGCGTTTCCTTCCGCATCCACCACGGAATAATGGGTGGTGTGGGGATGTTCTTTCTCCATATGCGGTTCGGGATGAGTTGTCGCATATTGTTCAAGCTCGCTGAAAATCGCGGGGCGCTTCAGTTCTCCGCTCGCGCTGGCTCGATCCGGTTGAATCGAATCCCGCCAGGCCGCCGCGTACTTTTTATCGATCAACTGCGCTACCGGAATTTTTGCGAAGTCCGGATCGCCCATGAACTCCGCGCGATCGAAAAACGCGCGCCGGAAGGCCTCGGTCGTAAAATGGATAGACTCCGCCGACCGGTCTTCCATCTTCGCCAGATCGTAGCCCTCCAAAATATTCAGCAATTCAATCAAGACCGTCCCGCCGGAAGACGGTGGAGGGGCTCCGATGATGTCGTATCCACGATAAGTTCCGCGAACCGGTTCCCTCTCCTTCACTTCATAGGCCGCCAAGTCTTGCGCCTTAATCAGGCCTCCGCCCTTGCGCATAGATGCCACTAATTCGCGGGCCAACTCTCCGCGATAAAAGTCATCGGGCTTGGCCGCGATCCGCTCCAGCGTCCGCGCCAGGTCGGGCTGCCGAAAAATCTCCCCTTGCCGATAATAATTGCCATTGCGCTGAAAAACTCGCCGCGACTCCGGAAACTTCATTAGAAATTTATCACGCATATCGCGCGCTTCCACCCAGGTGAGCGCATAACCCTGGTTTGCCAGCCGAATGGCCGGAACCATGACCTGCTTCAGCGTCAGCTTCCCATATTTGTGCTCGGCGTAAACCATGCCGGCCACAGATCCCGGCACGCCGATCGCCTTGTATCCAATCACGCTGGCGTCTTTTATGACATTGCCCTGCGTATCGAGATACATGTCAGGTTTAGCCGCAGCCGGAGCTTTCTCGCGGTAATCGATAAAGTGTGCATCGCCCGACGCCATGTGGATCAGCATAAATCCGCCGCCGCCAAGGTTTCCCGCCGCGGGATGCACCACCGCCAGCGCAAATCCCGTGGCCACCGCGGCATCGACGGCGTTGCCACCAGCCTTCATGATCTCTACACCGGCCCGCGCCGCCAGTTCGTGCGCACTCACCACCATTCCGTGCGCCGCATGAACTGGTTCCACAGACGCAATTGCACACTCCGGAACGCAGAACAGGGCAGCCGCCATCGGCAGCAATATCAATAATTTGTGACGGAATCCCATGAAGATTAAGCGCCGAGGAATGAACCGACTCTTGAGGCTAGCCGACCGCGCCAAGCCGAGTCAAATCACGAACGTAGCAGGTACGCATGCTTCCGTAGGACTAGGACTCATGCCTACGCATCCGCCCAAGATACAGCCTCAAAGTTCTAAGATTTCTTTCTTTTTGCGGGACGAGCCGACTTGCGGGTTTTCTTTAACTTTTTCTTCGGAACCTTCGCGGCGACCATCCGATACGAATGCTGGATCAACTCTTGCAACTCGACCCACGGCAACGCGTCCAACCGGTCGAGCATGACCCATTTATAGCGTCCTACATAGGGCGCGGGATGAATATCCTCGTGCTCGATCAGTTCCGCAAAAATTTCTGGATCGCATTTGAAACACAGCCTCTGCTTGTCGAGGCCGGCGATCACGAAAATCTTCGCGCCGACCTTGAAGCAAAGTTCGTCGCCCCACTGAAGTTTCTCGGTAGCTTCGGGAAATTCGAGGCAAAATTCGCGAATTGCATCAATGTTCATAGGTTGTAGCCCGCCGCCGGCGCCAGAACACCGCGAAAAAGATCGCAAGATGCCGGCGCGACGCCACACCGCAGGTCGACTCAAATCGCTCCCGTCTGCGGTTCGATGTACGATAGAATTTTATAGTCTGGACACGCGTACAACAATATAAGAGCGACTCGATCCATGGCAGCGACCATCCTTGACGGTGCAAAAATCGCGAGCGATATCCGGGCGGAAGTCGCTGTGGAGGTAAACACTTTATCCGCCGCCGGAGTTCGCCCCGGCTTGGCTGTTGTGCTGGTTGGCCACAATCCGGCTTCGGAAGTGTATGTACGCGGTAAAGTGAAAGCTTGCCACGAGGTCGGCATTTACAGCGAACAGCTCACCCCCGCAGAAAGTTCGAACACCGCGGAATTGCTTGCCCTTATCAAAGATCTTAACTGCCGGAACGATATCGACGGCATCCTGGTGCAGTTGCCTTTGCCCGATCAGGTCGATTCGAAAAGCATATTGATGGCCGTCGATCCCGCCAAGGATGTCGATGGATTTCATCCGGTGAACGTCGGATTTCTTTCCACACAGCGGCCAGGCCTGGTTCCCTGCACGCCCGCCGGCATCATGGAGATTTTGCGCCGCAGCAAAATTCCAATCGCCGGCCAGGAAGCGGTTGTGGTCGGGCGCAGCGATATCGTGGGCAAACCGGTTGCCATGCTGCTGCTGAATGCCAATGCCACCGTTACTGTTTGTCATTCGAAAACGCGAGACTTGGCCGCCGCCTGCCGCCGCGCCGATATACTTGTTGCTGCCATCGGCCGCGCCGGAATGATCACGCGCGAATTTGTAAAGCCCGGCGCCACCGTGATCGATGTCGGCATGAACAAAGTCACCGACGCCGCCGTGTTCCAGCGCCTCTTCGGCGCGAGACTCTATCAAAATGGAAAGCGCGAAGACAATTTCCGAACGAAGGGATCGACACTGGTTGGCGACGTCCACCCCGAGGTAGCGGATGTGGCGGGAGCTTTAACCCCTGTTCCCGGTGGTGTCGGCCCGCTCACCATTGCGATGCTTATGCACAACACCGTCCAAGCCGCCAGAATGCGCCGCGCTGTTGGCGTGTCCGAATTAGCCAGTTAATGAAAGACCTTCGCGACACAAGTAGAAACCGACAAAGACAATCAACCTTATCCTTTTCTGCTCGTAGCTTCTCTCCGCGCCTCCGGGTCTCGGTCGTGAACCTTGCGCCAGAGGCGGTATGTTGAAAGTCGGACTAACCGGCGGCATCGCCTGCGGCAAAACTACGGTTGGTGAAATGTTTGTCGCGCTGGGCGCGCACCTTGTGCAGGCCGATCGCATTGCCCATCAACTCATGCTCCCCGGCCAGCCAGTCTATAACGAGGTCGTGCGGCATTTTGGAGGAGCGATTCTAAACCCCGACGGCAGCGTAAATCGCCAGAAACTGGCGGAGGCCGCCTTCGGCCCGTCAGCGCCTGAGGAAGGCGGGCTAGCCACAGCGCCTCATCTCTCGCGCATCCAGGAGCTGAATCGCATCGTGCATCCGGCTGTGATTCGCAGTCAGGAAGAGTGGATGGAAGAAATTGGGAGGCAGGATGCGCAGGCGGTTGCGATTGTGGAAGCCGCGCTGATCATTGAGGCAGGCGCGGCGAAAAGTTTCGATCACCTCATCGTGGTCACCTGCACAGATGAGCAGCGAGCAGCCCGCTTCGCCGCGCGGCAGAAATTAGATCTTGAAACCGCGCGCAAGGAAGTTGCGCGGCGCATGGCGGCGCAACTGCCGGAAGCGGAAAAAATCAAAGTTGCCGACTCTGTGATCGACAACTCCGGTTCACTCGAAACGACACGAGAGCAAGTGCGGCAGATATGGCAGAAGTTGAGAACAGTCCTGATTGCGCAGCTTTAGGGGCTGAGCTTACTTCAAGAATTTTCCCTGCTCCAATTCCTGAAAAGCCTTCTGCAACTGTTCCTGCGTATTCATGACGATCGGCCCGTACCACGCGACCGGCTCTTCCAATGGTTTCCCCGAAACCAGCAGAAATCGGATCCCATCCTCGCCGGCCTGCACTGTCACTTCATCGCCACGATCGAACAAAATCAGCGATCGGTTATCGGCTTCCACCGGAGGCGCGGTATCCAACCATTTCACTGCTTCGGTCGGCACCGCCAAGGGCCCCGATGCATTGCAAAACTTTCCCGCGCCGCCGAACACGTAAGCGAACGCATGACGCGTGGTTTCTACCGGCAAAGATTTTCTCTTGCCCGGAGCCACCGACACGTCCAGATAAACTGGATCAGCCGCAATCCCGTCGACTGGCCCCTTCTTTCCCCAGAAACTTCCGCAGACCACGCGCACATGCGTGCCGTCGTCATCTTTAATCTCGGGTATGTCCATCGACTTCACTTCCTGATAGCGCGGCGGCGTCATCTTCAGCCCCGACGGCAAATTCGCCCACAACTGAAATCCGTGCATGCGCCCGGTCGGGTCGCCCTTCGGCATTTCCTGATGGATAATCCCGCTGCCCGCCGTCATCCACTGCACATCGCCGGCAGCAATCGCTCCGCGGTTGCCCATGCTGTCGCCATGCTCCACCGTTCCCGCCAAAACATACGTGACGGTTTCGATCCCGCGATGCGGATGCCATGGAAATCCCGCCAGATAATCCTCGGGAACATCGTTGCGGAAATCGTCGAGCAAAAGAAACGGATCGGTCTCTTTCGTATTGCCGAAACCAAACGCGCGACGCAGATGCACTCCGGCGCCCTCCATGGTCGGCTTCGACTTGATCACTCGCTTCACTGGTCGTATCGACATAAGTGCCCTCGTTTAGAAACTGTTTTGATGTCGAAATACAGCTTTCGGATTCGACCCGGCGACATACCTACGCGGCCGGCGCCCAACGCCGTAAATAACTACTCGAAAGCATGGGGTCGGAGCCGTCATCCCGCCGGGAATAATAAGCCAGCATGTACTGTGTTCTCCCTATATAAGTCCCTTAAGCATGCATGAAAAAAACGCTATGTCGCTAAATAACATGAGCCGACCGAACGATCCCGCGCCCGAAAGCCGCCGCAGCTTGCGGCGGGTGCAATGGCTGAACTTTTTTCTGGCCGATGTGCAAACCGGCCTCGGACCGTTTCTCGCCGCCTACCTCGCTTCCAGCGGATGGAATCCCGGCCAGGTCGGCTACGCGCTGACTTTCGGGGGGTTGGTCACGGTCGCGCTACAGACGCCGGCAGGCGCGGTCATCGATGCCGTCCATCGCAAGCGCATGCTGTTGGCGGTAAATCTGGTCGTCCTCGTTGCCGGTGCTCTGCTGCTGATGGGACATGTAAGTGTAGCCACGGTTTATTCGGCGCAGTTTCTCATCGGCGGCTCGGGTGCATTTCTCGCCCCGACTGTCGCAGCCATCACGCTTGGTATCGCGGGAGCCGCTGCCTTCGACCGACAGTTTGGGAAAAATCAATCCTTTAACTCTGCCGGAAACGTTTTCGCCGCATTGTTGATCGCCTATGTCAGTTACAAGTTCGGCTACCGAGCGATTTTTGCTGTCGCCGCGCTACTTGCCATTCCTACCGCTGTAACTCTGTTTGCGATTGATCCAAAGCAAATCGACTATGCCCGCGCGCGGGGGTCGGCTGCAAGAGAAAACGATTCCAAGGCCGAAGGATTATTCTCACTCCTCAAAGATCATGTGCTCACTTATTTTCTGGCAGCGGTTTTCCTGTTTCATCTGGCCAATGCCGCCATGCTGCCCCAACTCGGCGAGATGCTCTCGAAAGACAGTCTCAAAAAAGCCGCGCCATTTATGTCCGCGTGCATCATTGTCACGCAATTGGTGATTTCCATCAGCGCAGCCTGGGTCGGAAAAAGCGCAGCCGCGCGTGGCCGAAAGCCGCTGCTGCTCGTGGGTTTCGGCGTGCTGCCAATCCGCGGAGTGCTTTACACGCTCACGCATACGACTACTCTCCTCATTGCGATTCAGCTCCTCGACGGCGTAGCCAATGCCATCTTCGTCGTCGTCTCTGTCCTCGTTATCAAAGATAGAACGCGAGGTACGGGGCGTTTCAACGTCGCTGCCGGAGCCCTCGCGACTATGGCCGGCATCGGCGCAGCCGCTAGCACGACCCTTGGTGGTCTCTTGATTCAGCGTGGGGGATACCGCTTATCGTTCCTCGGGTTGGCCGCTGTCGCCTTATTCGCTTTCGCATTGCTCTGGTTCGCCGTTCCTGAAACGCTTTCCGCTGGTGGAGATTCGTCATCCGGAGCTGGAACCAATAAAATCGCGGCATGACTGGGAAGACAGAAAAGGGGCTAACAGAAAGCGATCGATGATTCCTGCCGCCGACTTAGTGACAATCCTGATTGTCGCCACGAGCATCCTGCTGATGCTCGTCCGTCCGCGCAATATTCCCGAAGTCTATTGGATCGGTGGCGGCGTTTTTTTGCTGCTCATCTTGCGGCTGATCTCGCTGCCGCTCGCCGGCCACGCCACCGCCAAAGCTCTGGACGTCTGCCTTTTTCTCGTCGGCATGATGCTGGTCTCCGAACTTGCCCGCGAGTACGGCGTGTTCGACTGGCTTTCATCCGTCGCGGTGCGCAGCGCCCACGGCTCTTGTTCGCGGCTCTTCGCATTGATCTACGGTGTCGGCACGCTGGTCACTATTTTCATGTCGAATGACGCCACTGCCGTGGTTCTGACGCCCGCCATTCTTACCGCGGTTCGCAAGTCCAAAGTGAAGCCATTGCCGTATCTCTTCGTTTGCGCTTTTATCGCCAATGCGGCGTCGTTCGTTCTGCCCATTTCAAATCCTGCGAACCTCGTCGTCTTTCACAACGACCTGCCTCCGCTCGGCCAGTGGCTTCTGTCATTCGGCCTTCCGTCGGTGTTCTCTATCGTCACCACATTTCTGGTCGTGCGCTGGATCTTCCGGAAACAACTCTGCGCCCTTATCGAAACCGAACTCGAACCGCACCCGCTTCCGCCCAGCGGCCGCCTGGTGCTCTGGGGGCTGGCCTTTATGGTCGCCATTCTTCTCACAGCTTCTTCGCTCGGCAAGAACCTCGGCCTGCCCGCCTGCCTTGCGGCTCTCGTGTTAACAGCAGTGATCTCAGTCCGCAATCGAAGCAATCCACTTCATCTTGCCCGCGAAATCAGTTGGGAAACTCTGGCACTCGTCGCCGGGCTATTCATCATGGTCGACGCCGTGGAAAGAATCGGCGCCCTGCGCCTGTCGCAGAGGTGGCTTGACTGGGCGCAGAGCCTTGGCCCAGTCACGGGAGTCTTCACTACAGGCTTTGCCGTCGCCGTCGCCAACAATCTGGTTAACAATCTTCCGCTCGGTCTGATCGCGGGCAGCACACTCGTAGCGAGTCACGCCAAGGGAATGATCGCGAACTCCGTGCTTATCGCAGTTGACCTGGGTCCAAATCTTTCCATCACCGGTTCGTTGGCCACGATCCTTTGGCTGCTTGCCTTGCGCAAAGAAAAACTCAACGTTACCTTCTGGGACTTTTTCAAAGTCGGGGCACTCGCCATGCCCGTTGCACTTTTGGCGTCGCTGGCCGCAGCTATCGTGGTGGGAATGGCCAGACTATGAAACTCAGCGCGGGAGGGACGTCTGCGATAGACGCTCCGTCTTCCACTTTCTAAGCTGGTTCTATACGATGTCTCTTCAGCCTCGATCGCGCGGGAAAATTCATGGCGGACTTCACACTGCGAGTCAACGGTAGCGAAAGAAATATAAGCGTACCGGGTCAGACGCCTTTGCTCTGGGTGTTACGCGATACACTCGCGCTTACGGGAACGAAGTTTGGTTGCGGCGCTGGGCTATGCGGCGCCTGCACGGTACACGTGGAGGGAACGGCAATACGGTCATGTTCCACTCCAGTGTCGCAAGTGGCTGGGAAAAGCATTACTACGATTGAGGGCCTGGAAGCGAACGGATTGCATCCCTTGCAGGCGGCATGGATTGCCGAAGAAGTGCCGCAATGCGGTTACTGCCAGACCGGGCAGATCATGAGCGCCGCGGCTTTGCTGGCGAAAACGCCAAATCCCAACGATGAGCAGATCACTCAAGCGATGAAGGGCAACTTGTGCCGCTGCGGAACTTACGAGCGTATCCGCAAGGCCATTCATCGCGCTGCCGGCGCGAACGCCGGAGATGCCGGAGGTGCGCGGTGAGCCCTCTGAGTCGTCGCGAGTTTGTTACGGCTGGAGTCGCAGCCGGGGTTGGATTAGTAGTCGGGTTTTATCTGCCGCACGGGAAGCGGGAGAATACCGAGTCTTTTTCTCCGAACGCTTATCTGCGAATCACTCCGGACAACAAGATCACGATTGTGGTCGCGCGCTCGGAAATGGGCCAGGGAGTGCGCACGGCCTTGCCGATGATTCTTGCCGAGGAACTGGAAGCGGATTGGAAACAAATTGCAATCGAGCAAGCAGGTGCGAGCACACTTTACGGCGATCAAACCACAGGCGGAAGCGCGAGCGTGCGCACCACTTGGGATACAATGCGTAAGGCTGGAGCGGCGGCACGCGAGATGCTGATTTCGGCGGCGGCTCTGACCTGGGGCGTTCCTCGCTCTTCCTGCGCTGCGGAAAGCGGGAGCATCGTTCATGGAGCTTCAAAGCGGCGGCTGAGTTACGGAGATCTCGCGGCGAAAGCGGCGACGCTGCCAATTCCAAGCGATGTGACCTTGAAGCAAAGTAAAGACTACAAAATTGTTGGCCAACGCCTGGCGCGTGTCGATACTCCATCGAAAGTAAAAGGCGACGCCGTATTTGGCATTGACTTCCGCACTCCGGAGATGAAGTACGCTGTGCTATCGCGTTCCCCGGTAATCGGAGGGAAAGTAACCAGCTTTAACGATAAGGAGTCCAGGAACATTCCCGGCGTGAATTACGTGGGCAAAGTCAGCGATTCGGCGATTGCCGTAGTGGCCGATAGTGTCTGGGGTGCAATGGAAGGCCGTCGCGTTCTAGACGTGACCTGGGATGACGGACCGAACAAAGAATTGAATACGGCCGCCATATGGGAATCGTTGAAACAGGCAGCTACAAAAAAGGGTACAAGTTTATATTCCGTCGGCGATGTGTCGAAGGTATCGGGGCGTCGCGTTTCTGCGGAGTATCGACTCCCGTTTATGGCGCATGCGCCCATGGAACCGGGAAACTGCACAGCAAATTATTCGGGAAGGGCATGTGAGTTATGGGCCCCCACGCAGGTTCCGCAGGATTGCCGCGATTCAGTTGCCCAAGCAGTAGGTCTTGATCCCGATCAGGTGAAGGTGAACGTCACGCTGATGGGGGGCGGATTCGGACGCCGCCTTGAGCACGACTATGCAGTGGAAGCGGCGCTGGTTTCAAAGGCGATCTTTACTTCGAAGATCGGCACCGAGAAGATCGGCGGTCCTGTGAAAGTCATCTGGACTAGAGAAGACGACATGCGGTTCTCGACTTACCGGCCGGCGAGTTTGCATCAGTTGAGTGCGGTTGTGGATGGAGCGGGTTGGCCGGTTGCGTTTTCACACAGGATTGTCGCGCCGTCGATTAGCGGACAAAAGGGACAGCCCGGTCCGAACGGAATCGACCCCGATTTGCCTGACGAAGCCGCATTTATTTACGGCTTGCCGAATGTTTCTTTGGAATACGTGCCCGCCGAAACTCCCGTCCCGCTGGGATGGATGCGATCGGTTTACGCGTTGCAAGCAGGATTTGCGAGCGAAAGCTTTATCGACGAGTTAGCCGTAGCCGCAGGCAAAGATCCTCTGGAATACCGGTTGCACATGTTGGCACACAATAAAGACCAGAACATTTTGTATTTTTCAACCACCTGGCACACTGCGCGGATGCGCGCGGCATTGCAACTTGCAGCCGACAAAGCGGGATGGGGAAAGGCGTTGCCGGCTGGACGTTTCCACGGGATTGCATGCTTCGGATGCTTTTCTTCTTACATGGCTGAAGTGGTCGAAATCAGTATGGAAAACGATACGCCGCGAGTGCATCGCGTCGTCGCGGCGGTCGACTGCGGACAAATCGTAAATCCGAGCATTATGGAGCAGCAGATTCAAGGCGGAATTATTTACGCGTTGTCGAATGCTTTGCGGGCTCACATTACGATCGAAAAAGGCCGTATCGTGCAGGGAAACTTTGACGACTACGAGCCGCTGCGCATGGATGAGGCCCCGCTGGTCGAGGTTTACGCTGTGCCGAGTGCGGAATCGCCAACGGGTATCGGCGAACCTTCCGTTCCGCCGCTCGCCCCGGCGGTTTGCAATGCGATATACGCGGCCACGAAGAAAAGAATTCGAGCGCTGCCGATCTTGGCGTGACGCAGCGTCTATTGCAAACTCCTACGGAAAATCTTGATGCTCTTTCCGAAACTTTCAAGTTGCTGGCCCGGCACTTGCAAGAGGCGACTGCGCAAGTCTTCACTATGGTCGACTCCCCACCCAGCCTCTATGATCCAAACTGAGTCTCCCGGTTTGAGGTTGTAGGATTTCACGAGTCGAAGCCACTCCGTCGGAAAATCTTCTGCGCTAAACATCCACGCAGTCTTGTAGTCGGTGGAAACTATCTCGTGGCCGGCGCAGGAAAATTGTTCGAAATCCTCCGGCGAGGGCTGAATAGCGATAGGACGCTGATTGCAGAGGTAATGGCCAAGGATCAGGTCGGTCTGATAATCAGTGAAGATCAGGTCCAATGGGCTTACATTTTGCCGGATGAATTGAATCGCTGCCGTCATGTTCTTCTCGCTTTGATTGGCGCGATCCATCCTCGGCTGGCGCAGTTTTCCGAAAGCAACGCACGCAACCAGAACCACTGCGGTCATGCCGATCGCGCGCCCCCACCGGCAGGCCGCCAGACGCGCGATTGCTATACTTACGCCCGCTATTCCCGGAATAATTAAGAATGCCAGGTGCCGCGTGCCGCCGTATGGATATTTGTGAGCGAGACTCGCGAGGCTTGCGATTGCAAACGGAAGTAACAGAAATGTTCCCAGCAGCTGCGAAGGCACTTCCGTTCTACGAACAATCGTTCCGAGACGCTGATTAGCCGCGAATGTTTTCTGCCAGAACAACAGCGCTACTCCGACCGAGAAGAAAACGCCCATCACAATCCCGACTGCAAGTTGTCCGAAGAAATATTGAAACACCCCGAAGGTATGTCCCACTAGAAAAATCACCGGATTGTCGTGCGCGGGATCGAAAACGGAACGACGCAGATAATACTCGTTTACCCAGCCTTGCAAGGCGGTGCCGGAGCCGGCATCGTTCAGCTTCGAAAGATGCGTCTGATACAAGAACAGCGCCAGAAGAAGTACGCCTAACTGGCTGGCTGCCCATGCCGCAGACACTCTTGCAATGGGACGACTCGCGGCAATCCGAATCAGCGCATAAATGCCAAGCGCCACAGCAAACAAGAAAGCGGAGTAATGCACGAGCATGGCGAGATAAAGAAATAAGGAAGATGCGGCCATGCGCCAGAGCGAGTTCTTGGCGAATGCTTCATCCAGAAAGTAGAGAGCGGAGGCCAGGAACGCCAGCAGCAACGGGTATTGCCGCACCTCCGCAAAAAGTAAAACGATCGGCGGGAGGAACGCGATAAAGAGTAATCCGATGAATCCGGCCATCTGGCCAGCAGCATTCGCAAGCCATTTGTAGAACATCCAGCAGAATGCCGCGCCAGCGAGTACGGAGGGTAGGCGCAGCCAGAGGTCTGAAGTTCCGAGGACTCGCCAATAATGGAGCAGCAATATAAGCAGCGGCGGGTGTGCCGCGGTGAGGCTTGCTTTATAGGCGAGTGCAAGCGAGGGCTGATTCGCCAGGCGAAAGTGCAGCGCTTCGTCGGAATTGAGAAAAATTCCGGAGGCAGCCCAGAGCCGGGCTAAACAGCCGGCGATCATGACGAACCCAGCGGCTAAACTTATTTTTCTGCGGACCCAATCTTTTTTGTCCGTTGCTGATCCCACGCTCATTTTTGCCCGGCCGTGAGCACAGATGTATCACACACATTCTTTTTCGCTGAGACGCATCCGAGCGTGTCCGATAATCCTGGTTGGCGACGCAATCTATGCAGGTATAGCACAGGATGAGAATGAATAAAGACAGAATGCTTTTGTTTTCAGCGAATTGCTTCCAGGTTGAGTCGCAGACTGAAATTGTTTGTAAGCGCCTCGATTCGTTTTTCTCGCTTTTTTCCTCAGCCTTCCACAAGGAAGTCTCATCCTCCACAGCTTCTGCACAAGAGTGAAATGTTTTTCTGTTGCGGCTAACAACATTGTGCCCCAGAGTGGGTTCAGCGAATACGTGAGACCTTTCACGGTCTTGCCAAGCGATGATTGCGGTGACGCCGGTGGTAGCTGGCAATTCTCGAGGGTGAATTGCCAGGGGACAATCGAAATTGCGCGCGAGTGCGATTCGGTTGCCCGGGCATTGCGGCCTCGTCCACTTCCTATTCTTTGAATAGGTAGACCGGAGCACACTGCAATAATGCGGAGAAAGGATTCTGCGAATCCTTCATCTGCATTCGTACTGGTAAATGTGGCACTCCTTGTGAGCGCTTTCGGACCAGTGCCGTCGTCTCGCCGCCCCTGGCGGCGAAAAGGCGTGGCCAGAAGATCCACGAACAATGCGACACCGGTGGCTGGCCGGTGTCGCATTTGTTTTTGAATAGTTAAGAACCAATTCTGCATCTTTTTAGGCCGCTTGGATGGTTCCGCTCGGAGCGGCGGCGTCAATCATTCCCGTTTGTGATTCGAGCGCTGGCCTGGGCACGAACGAGTTCTTTAGGCGCAAGAAACGCTCTTCGAAATATTTACGCGAGAGATAGGCGATGGCGACCGCACTTCCGCCAGCGAGCGCGAATCGCAGGAATATCAGCGCGAAATGTCCGGGCGACGCGGCGAGTTGCGGGAAGCGACGCCCACAAACCCGGTCGTAGATGCGAAATACCAACAGGTGGTCGAGATAAAGTCCATAGCTGATGTATCCCAGCCAGCGGAGTACAGAGTTATTAACGTAGCGCTTTGCGTCGCTGCTACCGACCAGCAGAAAAAGCAGCAAGAAACCCGCAAAGAATGTGTTGATGGTGCTGTACTGAAGGCCCGCGCCCAGCAGTTGATCTCGCGTGTCGATTCCGAAAGGCTTCCCAGCGATGCCCAGCAAAACGGGCAAAGCCATCAAAATCCAACACAATTTCCATACTTGTTTCCTGTTGATCGCACTTCGGAGGATGATAGCAAGCAGCGACCCTGCCGCTAAACCATCTGCGACAAACCATGTATACCAATCCAGTCCGCCATAACCGCGAGCGAAAGAAACGGTGCGCAACAGTGGAACGACGATAACAATCGACGCTGACACCAAGGCGAGACGGCGCATCGTCACATGTCGAACTATCGCCGGCCACAGGATGTAGAAGTGCTCCTCCACCGCGAGCGACCATAGCGGCCCGTAGCCGCAGGCGACGCCGAAAAATGCAGTCATGTTTGCCAGGTAAAGGAAACTCAGGCCCACGAATGCCGCAGAAGATGCTCGCAGCAGCAGAAGGAGAATTAGCAGCGCGTAGTATGCGGGCAGGATGCGCAAGGCACGGCTGGTATAGAAGCGCCGGTAAAAGTGCGGCTTGCCCCTGGAGTCAAGAAGAATGCCTGTGATCAAAAAGCCCGAGAGAACGAAGAAAAGGTTCACACCCGTCCAGCCGAACCGAGTGGCCTCCATGAACTTGCTTGTCCACGGCCCGAAGGATCTACTTCCGAAGGCCCAATAAAACCCATGCAGCAGCAATACTCCGAGCACCGCGAGACCGCGGAGCATGTCAAGCTCCGGCATGTAGGGGCGCAGCAGCGCCATTTCTGGCGCAGCCGAGAGTTGCTTCTCTTCCGCGTCGGATTGCATGGGATGGCTCATTGGAAACCAATCGCGAACACAGGTCAATGCCCGTTCTTGATTCTTGAGCCACCATTGCGGACGAGGTTCGACGATAAAGACGAGTTTTTCGCGGAGCTTCCACAGAAAAGCCGGACTCTCCACAGCATCTGCACAGCCATTCGCCCCCTTTTCGCCCCGCAGCGCTGCACTGTTCATTCTGCTTAGTCCAGCAACGAGGCGCAAGAGCGAACGCTTTTTGGTGTGTTATAGTTTCGTTTTATATTCGCCCATCAGCTGGCGTTAATTGATTTAGTTATTAGAAAAACCGGGGTCTAGATTGGCCACTACCAACTACAGCATCAGTACTCTTCCTGCCAACGTTGAAGCCGAGCGTTCCATTCTCGGCGCCATCCTGCTCGATAATTTTGCATACAACCAGGCAGCCGAGCATCTCCGGATCGAAGATTTTTCGCTCGATTCGCACCGCCGGATTTACTCGCGCATGGTCGATCTGGCGGAATCGTCGCGCCCGATCGACATGATCACCCTGATTGAGGAACTCGACCGCCATAAGGAGTTGCAGCCCATCGGCGACGTCGGCTACGTGTCGAGCCTGCTCGATGGAGTACCGGCCCGGCCCAGCATCGAGCATTACGTAAAGATTGTCCGCGATAAGGCCCTGCTTCGCGGGCTGATTCATGCGGCGAATAGCGCGATCACGCGGGCGGCGGATCAATCGGACGCAGCCGAAGAGGTGCTGAACGATTGCGAAGCTGCGATCTTCCAACTTTCGGAAAAGCGCATTGGCCGCGGATTCATGAGCGTGCAGGAGATTTTCAGGGAACGCTACGGCTCGGCTGACGATCTGCTGAAACAGGGTCAGCGGATTACCGGGCTGGCGACCCACTACACCGTTCTCGATGAGATGACGAGCGGTTTGCAGCGGTCGGATCTGGTTATCATCGCGGCGCGGCCTTCCATGGGTAAAACAGCGTTTGCCATGAACATCGCCGAAAATGCCGCGATCGAAGACCAACAGGTGGTCGGCGTGTTTTCCCTTGAAATGTCCCGCGAAGCTTTGTTGCTGCGACTCCTTTGTTCCCAAGCCAGGGTGGACGCGCACAAAATGCGCACAGGTTCTTTGTGGCAGGATGACACGCGCAAGGTGGTGCGAGCGCTCGAGCAACTGGCGCACGCTCCGATTTTTATCGATGACACGCCCGGAATTTCGCTGAGCGAGATGCGCGCCAAAGCACGCCGTTTGAAACAATCGCAAGGCCGGCTCGATTTAATTATTGTCGATTATCTGCAACTGATGTCGGGCGGGAGCAAGCGCTACGAGAACCGTACGCAGGAAGTATCGGCGATTTCGCGCGGCTTGAAAGCCTTGGCAAAGGAATTGAGCGTCCCTGTAATTGCGCTTTCGCAGTTGAGCCGCGCGCCCGAGAGCCGTGGTGGCGATCACCGCCCGCAACTCGCCGACTTACGCGAATCGGGCTCCATCGAGCAGGATGCCGATCTGGTGATGTTCATTTTTCGGGAGGAAGTCTATAAGCAGGACGATCCCGACTTGCAGGGTAGAGCCGAGATCATCATTAGCAAGCAGCGCAACGGTCCGATCGGAAAAGTGCAACTAGCATTTTTGAAGAGCTGCACCCGATTCGAAACCCTGGTTGAGGGCGGATTGGCTCCGGAAGAGTAAGCGCACGTACTACAGCAATCGCTGTAGTTCTAGACGGTAACTACCTTAGAGGATTCGACTTGCGGGCTTGCAGAATGCTGTGGAAAAGCTTGTGGAATTGATGACACCATACAGAATGGCTGGCAGCGAAATGTGGAAAGCGATCCTGAGCCTCAGGCATGAGCCCGCTCTAAGACTCTGAATAGTAACCAGTTATGTAATTCATTCGGCATTAACATTTGTAGGGGCCTCTGAGTTATTCCCCATCCCACTTTTGGAGTTTTGCACATTTTTGGGTTTCGGGCTCTTCGATTGTTGGAGTTGGAAACCCTCAGTTGCTATCTTCCCCGACCTTTAATACCGCGAGAAACGCTTCCTGGGGTATATCGACACGGCCGATCCGTTTCATTCGTTTTTTGCCTTCCTTCTGCTTTTCGAGGAGTTTCCGTTTTCGCGAAATATCGCCGCCATAGCACTTGGCGATCACGTTCTTGCGGATCGCGGATACAGTTTCACGGGCGATAATTTTCGCTCCGATCGAGGCCTGAATCGCCACCTCGAACATCTGCCTGGGAATGAGCTGCCTCATTTTCGCGACCAGGGCTTTACCGCGCTCATAGGCAAAATCGCGGTGGACAATAATCGAAAGCGCATCCACCGGCTCACCCGCAACCAGGATGTCGAGCTTCACCATGGGAGACTCCCAGTAATCCGCCAGGTGGTAGTCGAGCGAAGCGTATCCGCGCGAGACCGATTTCAAACGATCGTAAAAATCGAGCACGATTTCATTTAGTGGGAGCTCGTAATGAAGCATCACACGCGATGAGCTTACGTACTCGAAGGTTTTCTGTTTTCCGCGCTTATCTTCCACCAATTTCAAAATGCCACCGACATATTCTTCATTGGTAAGAATGGTTGCGAGAATAACCGGCTCTTCGATCTTTGCAATCTCGCTCGGGTCGGGCCAGCGTGAAGGATTGTCGACTTCAATCATCACGCCATCGGTTTTGTAAATCTTATAGCGCACGCCGGGAGCGGTAGTAATGAGTTCGAGGGCGAACTCCCGCTCCAGGCGCTCTTGAATGATCTCCATGTGCAGCAAGCCAAGAAATCCGCAACGGAACCCGAACCCTAAAGCTACTGAACTTTCCGGTTCGAAGAAAAAAGAGGAATCGTTAAGCCGCAATTTTTCCAGCGCTTCGCGAAGACGCGTGTGCTCGTGCGCATCGACGGTGTAAAGTCCCGCGAACACCATCGGCTTGATTTCTTCAAAGCCGGGCAGCGCCTCCAAGGCGGGGTTGGCGTCGTCGGTGATGGTGTCGCCGATTTTGGTGTCGGCGACATTCTTTATATTCGCAATCAGGAAGCCGACTTCTCCCGCTTTTAACTCTCCGATCTCAACTGGCTTGGGTGTAAGCACGCCGAGAGTTTCGGCATCGAAAGTTGTACCATTCGACCAAAGTCGAATTCTTTGGCCCTTGGTTAGCGTCCCTTGAAAGACGCGGGTAAGAATCACGACGCCGCGATAGGGATCGAACCACGAATCGAAGATCAGCGCCTGAAGCCGGTTTTCAGGGTTTCCCTTCGGCGGCGGCACGCGCTTCACGATGGCTTCGAGCACATCAGGTACGCCTTGCCCAGTCTTCGCGCTGATCAACACGGCGTCGCTTGCATCGAGGCCGACCGCGCTTTCGATCATTTCCTTGGTGCGGGGAATATCGGCGCTTTGCAGGTCGATCTTGTTGATCACGGGAATAATCTCAAGGCCGTGATTGATTGCTAAGTAAGAATTCGCCAGGGTTTGCGCTTCGACCCCTTGCGATGCGTCCACCACGAGCAGCGCCCCCTCACAGGACGCGAGCGACCGCGAAACTTCATAAGAGAAATCTACATGGCCGGGAGTGTCGATCAGGTTGAGCTGGTAAGTGTGCCCATCCTGCGCTGTATACATCATGCGGACGGCATGGGCTTTGATGGTAATGCCGCGCTCCCGCTCCAGGTCCATGGAGTCAAGCACTTGCGCCTGCATCTCGCGCTGGGTAAGCGATCCGGTCAATTCCAGCAAACGATCCGCCAGCGTGGATTTACCGTGATCGATATGCGCGATGATCGCAAAGTTGCGGAGGAAAGCGGCGTCCATAGGGTGCGGGCTGATCTTTGATTTTAGCAGGCAGCTTGGAGTTTCCGGCTTCACGAGGTGTTCCCGCTTGTCCGCTTCGCTGCTTCCCGCAATGTTTGATTAGAATGAACAGTTGATGTTAATCCTCGCTTCAGCCTCCCCCCGCCGCCAGGAACTGCTGCGCACTGCAGGAATTCCATTCACGGTTCAAGCTGGCAATATTGACGAGACGCCTCTACCAGGAGAAGTTCCACGAAAGTGTGTGGAACGTTTGGCGCGGGACAAAGCGCTGTCAATTTCGCCTGATCGGCCCGACGACTACCTTCTCGGTGCCGACACAATCGTCGTGGTCAACGAGCTTATATTGGGAAAGCCCCGTGACGACGCCGACGCGGCGCGCATGTTGCGTCTGCTCTCTGGACGGACTCACCAAGTAATTACAGGCGTGTGCGTTGTGAAACCGAGGGACATCCGCCAATCGACCCACTTCAGTGAGGCGACAACCCAAATTGATTCGGCGATAACGCTCGTAACCATGAGCAATATTTCTGAGGATGAAATCCGCGATTACATTGCAACCGGCGAGCCCAGGGACAAAGCTGGAGCTTACGCGATCCAGGGGATCGCTTCCCGATGGATTCCTCGTATCGAAGGCGACTATAGCAATGTGGTGGGATTGCCGGTGGCGCTGGTGTACAGGATGTTGCGTGAACTGGAAGCGATTTGAAACGGTAGCCAACGAAACATCTGATCAAGCTCAAATCTGTCATTTCGAGCGCAGCGAAGTCGAGAAACCTGCTTGTCGCTCTTCAGTGTTTAATCGGAGTTTCCCTAACCAATCATTCGGCCGAACCTTAGGATGTCTTTTCTTCTTCCTTCTTTTCTTTTTTCTCTTCTTCACCTTCCTTCATTGCAGCTTTGAAATTGCGGATACCTTCGCCCATGCCTTTCCCTAATGAGGCAAATTTGCTGGTGCCAAAGAGAAGAAGAGCGATAGCAATCACTAACAGCCAATGCCAGAGCGAGAACTCACCCATAACTCCTCCAATTACGAAAGCCGCCGGCTGACCTTATGTAAGTGCGCGGAGCCCTGAGAAAAAGTCTAGGCCACCCCGCCTATGGAGTCAAAACGGAAACCGCTACATACCTTCAATCATTCCCGCTAACAGTAGAGCTCTTCGCGGCAGTTCTGAAATCAAGATGAACTCGTGCAGAGCATGAGCGCCATTCCCTACGCCACCCATCCCATCCAGTGTCGGAATGCCCAGGCCTGCGGTGAAGTTTCCGTCGGAACCTCCGCCCACTGCGGCTTCGTCGAGGTTCCAATCCAGCTGGCGTGCGATGGCTTGCGCCTTCTTGTAAAGCGCGGCCACGCCGGCCGTCCTCTCCATGGGCAGCCGATTGATACCGCCAGCTATTTCGAGTTTGCACTTTTTGTCGAAAGGCCTGAGAGAGCGGAGCTTTCGGTCAAGCACAGTTGCCTGTTTCGCAAGTTTAATTCGTACATCAATTTCTGCCGACGCCTCCGCTGCAACTACATTGGTGCGCGTCCCGCCGCGAATGACTCCGGCGTTCACCGATAGACCTTGCGACAAACTGTTCAGCTTCGCAATTACCGAAATTTGTCGTGCCAGTTCCAGGATCGCGCTGTGACCTTTGCCCGGGTCCAGTCCCGCATGCGCAGCGATACCTTTCACGGTCAACTTATATTCACCCACCCCTTTTCTCGCAGTCTTCACGGCGCCCTCCAGGCCGGCGGCCGGCTCCAACACCAGCACTCCGGCGGACTTCTTCGCCAGGGACTCAGTGATCTTTCGCGAGGAGCGGCTGCCGATTTCTTCATCGGAAACTAAAAATACCGTGACCGGCCGCGGCAAAGCTCCGTGCCACGCAATGAGAGCTTCGATGGCGTGAAGGATGAGCGCGATCCCGGATTTCATGTCGAGGACGCCGGGACCGTAAAGATGTCCGCCTGCAATCTTGCACGGCATATTCGCCAGAGTTCCAAGTGGATAGACCGTGTCATAGTGCCCAAGCAACAGTACCGGCTTAGTTGATCGATCGCGGAAAGGTTCACCGAAATCAACTTGCAAATTGTCGCCGAACTCGCTGCTGCCATGGAGTTCCGTCCGCCCGCCTAACGCTTCGAACTTCGAGGCGAGAACGGCCGCAATGGCATCGACGGCCTTCTTGTTATCGCTGGGAGATTCGATTTCGACGAGCTCGCGAATCGTTTGCACCATTCGGTCTTGTCGTTGGGAAAGATAGTGCAAGCGTTCAGGCCACGAAGGCTGCACCGGAGCAATCGATGATTTCTTTAACTTTTCTTTAGCCACAATTTCCAGGGCAGGTGCGCAATCGAAACCCGCAGGGTTAAAACCGCAGTACAGTATAATCTTCAGGCTGATTGAGACGGTTGATTCAGGCTAGCGGAAGCGGATTGACGCGATGATTGAGAGCACTCCCACAACGACCGAGCCGACCGCGAAACCCGCGCTCGATATTCACGACATCCTCAAGATACTGCCGCACCGCTATCCTCTTCTTTTAATCGACCGCGTGCTGGAATTGAAGCGCAAAGAAAAAATCGTTGCCATCAAAAACGTCACGATTAACGAGCCCTTTTTCAACGGCCATTTTCCGGGATTGCCGATCATGCCGGGAGTGCTGATCGTTGAAGCGATCGCCCAGGCTGGCGGCGCATTGCTCCTGACCGAAGTGGAAGATCGCACGGACAAGGTGATGGTATTTACAGGAATTGAGCGGGCGAAATTTCGCCGGCCAGTAAGTCCGGGCGATCAGTTGCGCATCGAGGTAGAAGTGAAAGGCTGGCGCGCCATCGCCCGAATGATCGCCGTAAAGATGCAGGGCATCGCTTTCGTTGACGGCAAGAAGGTAGCCGAAGCGACGGTTTCCTGTCAGCTCATCGATAGTGCGCGGGGCAGAGGATCGGGTTCCAATGGCGATGGCGCCTCTACCGAATGAGCCCCACTCCCGCCAGAGGCGCAATCACGTTCCTGACAATCTCCCTGGCGCAGCTATGAACTTTCATCCGACGGCGATCATCGATTCTCGGGCAAAAGTTCCTTCGTCGTGCACGATTGGGCCTTATTGCGTAATCGGCGCAGACGTGGAAATCGGCGAAAACTGCCGCCTGGTGTCGCATGTCGCTATCGAAGGGCCGGCCAAAATTGGCATCGGAAATGCTTTCTTTCCCTTCTGTGCGGTCGGCATGGCGCCGCAAGACATTACGTACAAAGGTGAAGCTACCCAACTGGAAATGGGTGACCATAACGAAATCCGCGAGTGTGTCACTATCAGCCGTGGCACTGCAAAAGGCGGAGGCCTCACACGAGTCGGCAATCACACTTTAATTATGGCGTACGCCCACGTGGGGCACGATTGCGTCATCGGCGACCACTGCATGCTAGTAAACGGAGCCACCCTTGGCGGACACGTGATTGTGGAAGAGTGGGCCGTGGTCGGTGCGCTCTGTCCTGTGCATCAATTCGTGCGAATCGGTGCGCATTCCTACATTGGCGGCGGCACAACGATTACTCAGGACGTGCTGCCATTTTCGATGACATCGGCCGCACGCAATACCCATGCCTACGGAATGAATAAAGTGGGTCTCGAACGCCGCGGTTTTTCCCCGGAGCGCATCCGCAGAATTCATCATGCTTACAAGATTCTGCTGGCTTCAAAGATGAACACTTCGCAGGCGCTGGAGAAGCTGAAGTCGGAAGACGAGCGCGGGGAAGATGTGGATATGCTCATCCGCTTCATCGAGGCTTCGGAACGCGGGATCATCAAGTAACATCGGCGGCAGCAAATGGCTTCCTCCAAAGAAACGCTCGGCAAAGAAAAGCTCGGCATCATCGCCGGCAACGGGAAATTTCCGCTGCTTGTGTTGGACGCGGCCTGCGCGCAGGGGTTCGAAGTTGTCGTGGCCGCCATCAAAGAAGAAGCCGATCCAGAAATCGAATCTCGCGCCGCGGCTTCGGTTCACTGGCTGTCGCTGGGCGAGCTTTCCAAGTTAATCGAGACCTTTCACCGCGAAGGCGTGCAGAGGGCCATCATGGCGGGGCAGGTCAAGCATAAACAGATTTTTTCCGCCATCCGCCCGGACTGGCGCTTGGCCAAGCTCTTGCTTTCGCTCACCACTCGCAATACCGATAGCTTGATCGGGGCCGTCGCAAAAGTTCTTGATGACGAAGGAATTACGCTTGAAAGTTCGACCGCACTGCTCGAACCCTTGCTGGCGCGGGCCGGCGTGCTCACGCACCGCGAGCCAAACCCAGCGGAGCGCAAGAATATCTCGTATGGGCGCACAGTAGCGCGGCAACTGGCGCAGCACGACATAGGACAAACAGTCGTTATTGCCGAAAGCGCCTGCGTGGCAGTGGAGGCCATGGAGGGCACCGACGCAACCATCGAGCGTGCCGGGGAAATCATGCGTTCGCTGCAAAAAGAGGCCTCCACGTTGAGCCGCGATCTCACCGTGGTGAAGATCGCCAAACCGAAACAGGATATGCGCTTCGATGTTCCCGTGATTGGATTGAAGACAATCGAGGTGATGCGTGCAGCGGGCGCAACTTGCCTCGCCTTGGACGCCGGGAAGTGTCTGTTGCTCGACGGCGATAGAATCGCCGACGCGGCAAATCAGGGCGAGATCGCCATCGTAGCGGATGCTGTCAGCCTACCTATTGACGAATAGTCCTCTTCCGGTAAAACTCGGCATATGAAACCCGTTCGTTCCGAGTCTGCCCTTATCGCCGAACAGCTCCGCCGCGCGTTCGAGGGCGATGCCTGGCACGGTCCCGCATTGCTTGAACTCTTGCAGGATGTCGATGCCGCAACGGCAGCCGCCAGGATGATTCCCAACGTTCACAGCATCTGGGAACTGGTCTTGCACACCGCTGTGTGGGATGCTGTGGCCTCCCGCCGGTTGGGCGGTGAAAAATTCCAGCCCGACGGTCTGGAAAACTTTCCTCCGGTCCCAAAAGCAACGCAGGGGGCGTGGCGAAAAGCCATTGCGCAATTGAAGCGCACCCATGATGCGTTGGTAAAGACGGTGAGCGCTCTTCCCGATTCCAGGCTTCGCGAACGGGTTCCCGGCAAGAAATATGATTTCTACTTCATGTTGCACGGGGTGGCGCAGCATGAGCTTTATCACGCCGGACAGATCGCCATCTTGAAGAAGGCGCGAACAGCCGGCGGGTAAAACTTTGCCGGCAGCGAGTCAGCGTCTTCTTCTTGCGCTTGGGATTACTGCACGCTTGCGGTGACGTTCATGGAGAAAGATGTGCTGCCGCTTGTTCCAGTGACCTGGATCGTATAGTTCCCGGCCGGAGTGCTGGGATCCGGAGTAGGCTGTACAGGGGTCGGAGTCGTGCTGCTGCTGGGCGAACCGCCGCAGCCCATGCCGATGGCAAGCAGTGCAAATAAGATAAATGTAGCCCAACCGATTCGCCGCGGACGCGAGAAGGGAATCTCGAGCAGTAGCACTCCAAAGCAAAGGGTCGACCCAATTCCCAGTAGCCACTTTCCAGGCCCACCGGTTGGTACCGATAATTCGGAACTCGGGCCAACGGTCGATATAGTTAACGTCGCCGTGGTGCTCGTGGCGCTCAGCGTCGCGGGACTTATTTGGCAAGTCAACCCGTACACGCCGGATTGTGGCGTACAGGCAAGAGTGACAGTGCCGGTAAACCCAACGTTCGAAGTCAAAGTCACCGCCGCAGTTCCCTGATCGCCTGCGGCAGTGATGTTAACCGTGGTCGGGCTCGCGGCTAGGGAGTACGCAATGGGCCACGCATTCACCAGAACGCTGCCGTCTATGGAGCCCAATCCTGTGACCTGATCGTATCCGGTTCCGGCCACATAACCCATGATCCCGCTGCCAGGGCAATCGGGCGAGCCCTGCTCGCATGGAACATCGTTGCTGCCGGTCGTGATGTCGTGGAAGGCGGTCGGCGTGCTTGCTGCGAGAGTGTAAAGCGTGGGATTTAAGTTGCCCTGGCTGGATTGAGTGCGCTGATTAATCAGCGCGACAACACCCGCGAACGCCGGCGCTCCGAACGAAGTTCCTCCCGTGCTCAGGAAATTGCCGTGACCATCGCCAAAACCACTGGTGCACGAGCTATTCACAGTTTGGTTGGAGCAAACCAGGTAAGGATCATGTGCCGACGAAGCGCTTAGCGCGATATCCGGAACGTCGCGGGCGCTATCCTCGGGCACGTTTGTCCCAACCTGCCACGAGGGCTTCGGGTAGAAGGTGCTGGCACCGCCTCCACTGGCGCTGAGCGCCTGATCCAGCTCGGTGTCGTCCCAGGCAATTTCCGGAATGTACGAAATCGCCGAACTGCCTCCGGGCCCATTGGTTGCATTCCAATAAGTCGTGGTCGTGGTGCTGCTGACATCCCCAGTAAACTCGGTTCCGCCCACTCCCGTGACCTCTGGAATCGCGGCAGGAACGTCAACGGCCAATCCATATTGTGCCTCAGCAGCTTTGCCATCGCAGTCGGCTGCTCCCGAGTCCCCAGATGCTGCAATAATCGTCTGGCCTTGGGAGTTGGCGGTGATGGCTTCCTGCTGAATGACGTTTGATTCAGTCAATCCCAAGTCCTGCTCACAACTGCCGTAGGTAATGGAAATAACTGGGGCCGAAATATTTTCAACCGCATAATCAAGCGCGTCGAAAGCGTCGGCGTTCTGCGCATTGCCCACATAGACGTAAATAAGCGTGACATTCGGCGCGACCGCTTCTGCCCACTCCAGGTCCAAATCGGCCTCGATCAGATCGGTGCTCGATACGACCGGGCTGCCGGTATTCGGAACCTGAATCTGTTGAAAGTTGCTGGAGGTTCGAGCCGGCAGACCGGCTGCGCTTCGGAAGGCATCGATATCGGCAGTGTAAATTGCAGTCTGCCCCATGATCGCGATCGACTGCCCGGTGCCGTCAAATCCGGCGGTGTATAACGGATTCAGATCATAGATGGTGGCGAAATCGGCGGGTGCAAGATAATGATCGCCCGTCCCGGTATCCGTATAGTGCGGCGAAAGGCGGCTGAAAGGCTTTTGTGTGGCAACGCTTCTCGGCCGCGCCCGCAAATCGCTGAGGTTAGTGACAGCCAGTACGGTATTAGCAATCGCCGCGGGAACGGAAAGCGCCGTGGCATTGGCGAAGTGGGTTTCGCCATTCACGAGGTAGTGATGCATTTGCGTCAGGAACGCCGTCTCAACCTGCGCGGCAGTCCCGCTGAACGAAATCCGAGTGCGGTTACGGCTGACGCCTTTTACTTCGAATCCCTGGGATTGCAGCCACGAACTAACCTTCGCGAGATCGCCTTGGCTCATGCCGAAACGCTCGCCAAATTCCTCCGGAGTTAGCCACTTGTGATAGTTCGAGGACGAACGATCCTGCTGCTCGCGCAATAGCGTTTGCAGCGCAGCTTGTTGTTCTGCCGATAGATTAAAGACCAACGAAATTCCATCGATCTTCATGCTTCCGTCGACCCGGCCCGCATCGAATTCAGGCTTGGCGAACGATCGGGAAGATCCTTGAAGAACCACGGGGCGGCTCAGGTCGATGGTTTGCGAGATCCGGCTCTGCGCTTGGTCCTGGGCACCAGATGCTACACCAATACCGATGAAGAGAACCAATAAAGAATGTCTGATGGCTGAACGGCTCCACAGACTTGCACCTTGATGTTTGCCGCTCGCCATGCTCACTCCGAAAGTAGTAGAAGGTTCGCTAGTATAAATCGAGCATACTTTAGATGGGGCGCCTCTCCCATCAGACACAAGTAACTTAAGTAACTGGGGAGGGTAAGGGCGGGATCGCACTCAATATACTTCTCACTTTCACTTTTCACAAGACCACCGAAGTGCCTCTCCCTTCGGTCTGGCTACTCACGAAGTTCATTCCGAATGCGCTTTACAAGCATTTACATTTACAATTTGTGGTTCCGTGGCAACCAGCCAGCCGAGAGTCTCCCTGCAATCCGATAATCCGATCCCCGTCGCCGTCGTGGGAGTGGGCGTTTTCGGACGCAACCACGCCCGCATTTACAAAGAACTTGAACATCAGGGTGAGGCCGTCCGGTTGGTAGGTGTGGTCGATCCCAACGTCGACCGTGCCGACGCCGTGGCTCGCGAGTTTGGATGCCGCGCCTTCGGTTCAGTCGACCAGATGCTCACCACGCACAGCGAAATTCGCGCCGCATCTGTGGCCGCGCCCACCATCCATCACCACGAGGTGGGGCTCGCGCTTATGGAAGGCGGCGTGGACGTGCTTATCGAGAAACCGCTGGCTACAAATCTGGTTCAGGCCGACGAGTTGGTGCACTTCGCAACCGCGCACAAACGCATCGCACAGGTGGGACATCTCGAGCGCTTCAATCCCGCGGTGCGCGCAACCATACCATTGCTCACCCAGCCCATGTTTTTCGAAGTACACCGGTTAAGCGTTTTCACGCCTCGCTCGCTGGACGTCGATGTCGTGCTCGATCTGATGATCCATGATCTGGACATCGTCCTCTCGTTCGCCAATTCTCCCGTCAAAGAAGTTCGCGCCGTCGGCCTGCCCATCCTTTCCGGCAAGGTGGATATCGCCAATGTGCGGCTGGAATTCGAATCGGGATGCGTGGCCAACTTTACCGCCAGCCGCGTTTCCACAGAACGCGTGCGCAAGCTACGCTTCTTTCAGCCGCGGCAATATGTCTCGGTCGATTACGGACGCCAGGAGGTTCTCGTCTTCACCGTCGGCGCAGAGGGAACCGCGGAAGGTGCCCCAAGCGTCAATCCGCAGATCAAAGTCGCCAAGCCAGCCGTCACTTCGGAAGAACCCCTGCACGCCGAACTGAAATCATTTCTGCACGCAGTCCGCCAACGCTCTACGCCACTGGTCTCTCTGGAAGAAGGGCGTCGCTGCCTGGCGCTCGCCCTCGAAATTGTCAATGCGATCGGCGTCCACGGCAAAAAGGTTGGATTGGGTAGCTTGGCCGACGTTAAGGCTTAATCTAAAGGAGCTCTCGTTTTACAAATGTTTACACACCCAAGTCCCACGCCATTTGTGAGCAGCGCAATCTTTGAAAAGGTGCGAAAATAAAAGTTAGCCTGTTTCTGCCTGTCGGGACTCTTCGTTTGCCGGCCAGATGCAACGAAGTGAGGGGAATCGGTGTCTAACGGACAGGCGCGGCTCCATCGAGCCTTGGTCGAACAAATTCGTTCATGCCCATCACGCAAATTCCATTCCAGGATCCGGTAGCGCCGCCGGAAAAGCAGCCCGAGCAGTTAGGTTTGTACGATGCGCAGGGATGGGAAACAGCCTACCGTAATCTCGACGATGACGCCGCGCGCGTGCCCCACCTGCTTATTCAGTTGCAGGACGATCTGGCCCGTTCCCGGCGCCGCGAAGCCGCGTGGATTTCCATCATCGTCCACATCATTCTTATTTTTTTCCTTCTCAAGATCGATTGGTTCGAGAAATATTTGCCCTGGCATTCCGTCGTTGTAAAGAATGCGGCCAACGCAAAAGACGTCACATTTCTGGAGCTGCCCCCAGATTTGCAAAAACTTCAGCGCCGGCCCAACACGAACATCGCCTCCGACAAGAATCGCATTGCGACTACCCGGCATCCGGAGCTGGATTTGAAAGACTTGCGCAAGAGTCTGGCCACGCCGCCTCCGGGGCGGCCCGGATTTAGCGCGCCTCCGTCGTCCTCGCCGCAGCCTGCACGGCCGGCCGCCACCGCGCCAAGCCAGCCAGCCCCGCAGAATCAGCAGCCTGAAAATCAGCAGATCGCACAGGCGCAGCCGCAGGCCAAGCCCAATATCGAAAATGAATTCAAGAAGTACGCCAGCGCAATGTCGCCGGGCGCGGCGATTCAGCAAGCTACGCAGGGCGTAGCGGCGGCCCACGGTGCTGGCCAGCAGGGCAATGGCGGCGATTTCGGGTTAGGCACCGGCGCCCACGGCCGTCAGGTCGGCAACCTGGAAATCCTCAGCGACACCATGGGCGTGGACTTCGGGCCATACTTGCAGCGAGTGCTGCACGACGTGCGCCAGAATTGGTACAACGCGATTCCCGAATCCGCGCAGATGAAGCACGGAAACCTGATCATCGAATTCGCCATCACGAAAGATGGAAAGGTCGCGGGCATGAAGCTGGTGAACAGCTCCGGCGACGTTCCCCTGGATCGCGCAGCCTGGGCCGGAATCGCTGGCTCCGATCCATTTCCTCCGCTGCCCTCCGACTTCGGCGGACAATACCTCGCTCTACGCTTCCGCTTCTTCTACAACCCAACAAAAGAAGAGATGCAGTAGACTCCATCGCCTTGTGCCAACGGCCACCGGCGTTTTTCTACCAGACTCTGCAACGGTTCTCATTCACCATTGGCGATCCAGCTTTGCAATGAAACGCTTCCTGAAACTCCGGCATGTTTGAAACCACTCCGTTCGTGCGGTACTTCTCCGGAGAATGCGGATCTACCGTGGCGCGCAGACGCTTGGTCTCGTCGCGGGTTTCGCCGCACCAACTCTGTCCGTAGCCAATAAAAAATCTTTGCGCCGGCGTTAATCCGTCGATCGGTTGCAGGTCGTCGCCCTTGGTGTCGGCCTTCCACGCCATATAAGCCAGAATCAAGCCGCCAAGGTCGGCGGTGTCCTCTCCGAGGGTCAGCTTGCCGTTGATTTTGATGTCGTCGATGATCGTGTATGTCGAATACTGGTTGGAGATGCAACTGGCGCGCTTTTCGAACTCTTTGGCGTCGTTCCCCGTCCACCAGTCGCGCAGGTTTCCTTCGGCGTCGAACTGCCTGCCTTCATCATCGAAGCCGTGCGTCA
>Ga0335075_10002462_pt1 | contig 29818 bp, 25 predicted proteins | sample Lox_Sample_24_FD_206723 | JGI IMG/M metagenome (GOLD analysis project Ga0335075, IMG submission 206723) | Soil microbial communities from Loxahatchee National Wildlife Refuge, Florida, United States - Lox_Sample_2.4 | ecosystem: Environmental > Terrestrial > Soil > Wetlands | place: USA...
CCTCGATCTGGCGCGCATCGAGGCGGCCGTCAAGGCGATGCGCGCGGGAGTCCCCGGTCTGCTGCATGCGGAGCTCGCGGTCAATCAGGCTGTTTCCAGCGATGCGGCAGATTTGCTGCTGGAGGCTAGCTTCAGCAGCTGGGAGGCGCTGGCGCAGTATGAGCAGCATCCGCTGCATAATGCGCTGCGGGGGCTGATCGGTCCGCTGCGAAGCGAGCGGCGCGTCGTCGACTATGAACGGTGAAGGTATGGCCAACAAGCAAACGCAACAAATGCAAACCGTATTTGGTTCGCTGAATGATTACGTCAAGGGCGATCTGGAGATCATCGATGATGATCCGAAGCACTACGCCTTTTCCAACGTGTTCGAGGTGGCCTCGAAGTCCAGGCCCTACGAAAAGGTCGTCGTCGGCATGAATCTCGGCTACGTCCTGGAGGCGGTGCGTGCGGAAGGGACCTCCCCCTGGTTCGCAGCCGCCCATGACGAATTCGCGATCGTGCTGGACGGCCAAGTGGAGGTCAGTCTGGTCAAGCTGGATGACCCGGACGCCTGCGCCCCCCCGGGCAAGCAGGGCACCGTACTGGTCCAGGGCGAGCCGGTGGGGCGCAAGATGGGCTGGATCAAGGCCGGCAAGGGCCACCAGGTCCTGCTGCCCAAGGGCGCCGCGTATCGCTTCAGCGCCGCGCAGCCCGGCGTGCTGCTGCTGCAGACGATCCTGGGGGAGCTCTCGGTACAGAAGTGGGCGGAGATCTGCTACCGCTAGGGACTTCGGCAGCGTGCGCACCACAGCGGCGCCTGCGGATTTGGGCGCCTGCCGCGTATTGGAGAGGGAGGGGCAGCGACGGTTCCGGCAGCGATGCCGTGGTATCCAGCGCGCACGAATCGCACGGGCACAAAAGCTGACGGAGGGCCACCAAAAGCAATGGGATCTGCACCGGGGATCGTGCGACACGGGGTGCGCGGGGCCATGAGGGCATCGCGGGCCACGCCAGCGCTATGCGTGTCACTGGCCATGCTGCTCGGTTTCACGCCGCTGTACGCGCAGCAGCGCCCGGCAAAAGTGCGGACCGCGCCCAAAGCCGTCACCGCGACGGTACCGACGGACGCGCGTCAACAGGCCGCGTTCGATGCCACCGGGTACTGGGTCTCACTGGTCACGCAGAACTGGCGCTACCGCATGGTGCTGCCGGCGCATGGCGATTACGCCGGCATTCCCATCAATTCCCGCGCCGAGCAGTTCGCCGATGCCTGGAACGCGGCGAGTGACGTGGCCGCCGGCAAGCAGTGCGAGGTCTATGGGGCTCCCAATCTCATGCAGATTCCCGAGCGCCTGCACATCGGCTGGCAGGACGACGACACGCTGCGCGTCGATACCGATGCCGGAATGCAGAGGCGCCTGCTGCACTTCGGGGACGATGCTGCCGCGGCGGCGCCGAGCCTGCAGGGCTACTCGGTGGCGCAATGGCAGCTGTTCAACCTCGCCAATTCATTCGGCGCCCCGGACGATCCGGCAGCGGGGCCGCGCCACGGCTCGCTGGTGGTGACGACTGATCACCTGCTCCCCGGCCTGCTGCGCAAGAACGGCGTGCCTTATGGAGCCGGGACGAAGATGAGCGAATACTGGCAGCTGCGCACGCTGGATCCGGATCAATGGCTCACGATCAGCACCAGCGTCAAGGACCCCGAATACCTGATTGGACCCTATGTCTATGACTCGATCTTCCAGCGCGAGGCGGATGGATCGCAGTACGATCCGAGCCCCTGTTCCCTGACCTCGTGAGCGCGGTGGAGCAACCCATGAAAGGCCAGACATTGCTGCTTGCGGGGCTGCTGGGCGCAGCGGGCCTGGTGGGCACCGGGGTCGCGCTGGCACAGGTGGATCTGTCGGGAAACTGGGCCGCCGAGAGCATGGAAGATCCGGTGGAGCATACCGATGGCGGCTTTCCCGATATGTTCGCGGGGATTCCGCTCAACGAAGACGGACGCCAGGCCGGCCTGACCGCTCCCGGCGACGAGGCCCAGGAGCTCAATCGCCAGTGCGAGCCCTGGCCCGCGCACTATCTGGTCGTGGGTCCCTGGGGTGGGCGCTTCGCCGCCGTGCGTGACCAGGCCGGACACGTCATCGCCTGGACGCTGAGCTCTCCGGCCTACGATCGCCTGCCCATGACCATCTGGATGGATGGCCGTGCGGTGCCGCCGCCCCTGTCACCACACACCTACGCCGGCTTCTCGGTGGGTCATTGGGAAGGCAGCACACTGGTCGTCCACACATCACTCCTGAAGGACAGCTATCTGCTGGACAATGGTGTGCCCTCCAGCAATCAGGAGACCGATACGTTTTTCTTCACGCGCTTTGGCGATGAGCTGACAATTCTGCTGATCGTCCGCGACCCCGTCTATCTGCAGGCGCCCCTGGTGCTCGCCCGCACGCTGCGCCTGGTTTCGGGCGGTGCCGTGGTGGATGATCCGATCCTCTACTGCATGCCGGCGGAGACGCTGGCGGGCTTCACGGACGGTCATCACAGCGCCATCGAACTGCCTCCCCAGGAAGCACATCAGCAGGCGTATCTGCAGGGGATCTATCATCTGCCACTGGAGGCAACGCTCGGCGGGGCACAGACGATGTACCCGCAGTTCGAAAAGAAGCTGCAGGGCAGGTACCATCCGCCCGCCAAGTGCACGCTCTACTGCGGCCGGGACGAGACTCTGCCGATTCCCAACCCGATTCAGACACGCTGAGGGCCGCAGCGGCACGCACCGGTCGGGCGCGCCGTCAGAAACTCCAGCGCGCTTCGAGGCCGTAGGTGCTGGGGGCACCCTCTGTCCATCGTGGCCGGCCGGGCGCCTCGGCGGCCTGCGAAACCTCATCGCTCAGGTTCGGGTGCACGCCACCGAGATTGGTGACGAACAGTGCATACTCCGCGGCGCCGCGCAGCAGGCTCAGGCGCAGATTCTCCAACGCATAGCCGGGTACCAGCCGCGGGTACAGCGGAGAGTTGGCGACGGAATAGCGGTGTGCGGTGTAGGCGTAATCAAAATGCAGGATCCATTGCATGTGTGCTCCCCAGGCCCACTGGTACTGCCCGCTGAAGTTCGCCGTCACAGGGGCCACCTCCTGAATCATCGAGCCGGCGGGAGGAACACTGATCAACGCACCGGGCTTGACGACCCGGGCGTCGTCGTAGCCCAAGCCCGCGCTGAGGCTCAAACCCGTCCAGGGCACGGCCGACGCCTGCAGCCCGATGCCACGGCTCAAGGCCTGGCCGGCGTTGATCTGCGCGCCCTCTCCGCACTTGAACAGCAGGTATTCGCGGATGTTGCTCCAATTGATCCAGAAAAATGAGCCATTGAGCGAGTAGCGGTGATTGTCGAAGAAGGCCTTTTCTCCCAGCTCGTAGTCCCAGACCCAATCGGGTCCGTACTGTGAGAGGTCCTGCGGCGTCAGATTCGTGGCCGCGTAATCGGCGGCGCACAGATTGGAGCCGGGCGCGATCTGCCCGGCACCGGGCCGAAAGCCCTTGGCGGCATCGGCGTAGATGTCCAGGTTTTCATTGGGCTGATACTTCACCACGTAGCGTGGAGTGACCACGTCGTCGGCCTCGCTGCTGGCGAGGGACGCGGTGGAGCTTGCATACGTGAGCCCGGCCGGAAATTCGATCGCGCCCCATAGTTTCCCGCCGGCGCGATAGGTATCGCGCGAGTAGCGTTCCCCGAGCGTCAGCGACCAGCGCCGTGTGAGCTGCCAGGTCAATTCGCCATAGACCGCCTGCTGGCTGGTGCTGGTCGGATTCCACAGCGCCGCCACGACGGGAGTGCCATAGAGAGCCTGAAAGCCCGCGATATATTGATTGAATGCCACCGAGTCGTGATCGCTGTCGTAGTACAGACCTGCGGTGAACTGCAGGGCCGAGTGCCACGATGAGGTGAAGCGCAGCTCCTGGACGAAGTCGTGCGTATCGTCGAAGACGGCCAATGGCGAGGGCAGCAGCGGGGTCTGATAGCCGAAGCTGGTGAACTCCGAGACGTCCTCATCGTCACGCGTACGTCGATCCAATACCGACGTGGCAGAGGTAAAGTTGCCGAACGGCGCTGCATAGTCGATCGTCCCGCCGGAGAAGATGAACTGGTCCAGCGTCCCCTCGGGGATATCGAAGTTCATGAAGTTGGTGGTGTTATCCGCGCTGAAGTTGCCCAGCGGCAGGCCATTGGCCGCGACTTTCTGATATAGCAGTTTCGGACGGATGCTCAGAGAACTGGACGGCCGCCACAGCAGTTGCGCATTCAAGCCGTCGTAGCCGGTCTGCGCGGTGTGACGCTGCTCGATCCAGCGGGCGGGATCGGTGAAGCTCGGCTCAGGCCAGGCGCGGTTGATCCACCCGCCGTCCTGACCACGGTAGGGCGTGATACGCAGAGCCAGACGATCGGCGATGAACGGTACATTCAGGGTCAGATACCCAAGATAGCCGCCGCTGCCGCCATCGAGCGTGGTGGCCTGCGCATCGGCAAGCGCTGAGAAGCTCATCAGGTCCGGGGCGGTGGTGATCTCACGGATCGTGCCGCCCATGGAGCGTGCGCCGTAGAGTGTGCCTTGCGGACCTTCCAGCACTTCGATGCGCTCGAGATCGATGACGCGCGGGTCCAGGGAGATGGGCATGGGCAGATCATCGAGATAGAAGCCGGTGGTATCCACGCCCTGAATGCCGCGGATGGCCACGCCACGGTCGTTGATATTGCCACCCTCGCTGTAATCGAAGCTCAGGTTGGGTACGCCGGGGGCAAAGCCATTGAAGTCATTGGCCTGCTTCTGACGCAGCGCCGCCGCGGGGATGGCCACGATGCTCATCGGTACATCGAGCTCGGCTTCGCTGCGTCGCGTGGCCGTCACGGTGACCTCCTCGAGCTCATCGAGACCCTGCCCGTCGTCGCCGGGTTGCCGGCCGGGCCCGAGCCGGGCGCGCGCGCTCTGCGCAGCGCCGCCGCTCGCCAGCCCCGACAGCGTGGCGGCCATGCGTGTCATCCAGCGCGACAGCGCAGAGGCCCGCTGCCGCGTGATCAGTACCACGCCGGAGCTCGTGACGGCATAGGTCAGACCGGTGCCGCCAAGCAGGCTCTCCAGCGCCTGCGCGAGCGTAAATCGTCCCTGCAGCGGCGAGCTGCTCATGCCAGCGACGATCGAGGATTGATAGAACAGCCGATGATTGGAGGCCAGAGCGAACGCTTCCAGTGCATCGCGCAGCGACTGCTGCTGGATATGGAACATGTAGATCGTCGCGGGTGGTTCGGCCGCGGCAACGCGAATCGGGGTCAGCAGCAGGCACGCGAGCGCCCCGCCCTGAGCGCTGCGCAGACACCGACGTCCCGCGGTGCGCAGCGCTGCCCAGAGCGGCTGGTACAGGCAGCGCCGCAGCGACGCCGTGATGGACTTCAATTCCGCGCTAAACGCCAAGGTGGGAAGCGTACCCCACCGCGTCAGGGAGCGGGGGAGAGCACCAGCTCGTCGGGGCTGGTGCGCCGCGCCTGCACTCCCAGTGTGGACTGAATGGCGTCGGCGAAAACCAGGGCATCGCCGAGCTCGAAGACACCATTGATGCGCTCCGCGGAGAGTGATGGATCGCTGATACGCAGCTGGATGCGTGAGTAACGGTTCAGCCGTCTGATCGCCTCGGCCAATGGGGTGTTCTTGAAGATGATCCTGCCCTGCCGCCAGGCAATGGCGGCCGCCACATCGGCGTTGTGCACGATCTGCGCCCCGCCGCCGCGCTCGACATCGAGCTCCTCGCCGGCCGACAGATCGACGGTCGCGCGCTGCGCGTCAGGCGGCTGGCTCGAAGCCGTGGTCGCGATGGCGACCACCACCCTGCCTTCGACCATATCGAGTTTCATGCGTTGATCGACATACTCGACATTGAACGACGTGCCCACCGCGGCGATGGTGCTCGCACCGGCCTGCACGAGAAACGGTCGATGTGGATCGTGGGCGACGAGGAACTGCGCCTGGCCGTCGAGCAGGTCGACGACCCGCGAGTCGCGCGTCATCCTGACCCGCAGGGCGGTCCCCTGGTCCAATGCAATCTGTGAGTGATCAGGCAGTTGAATGATGCGCCGGTGGCCGAAGGTGGTGTGATAGCTCACTTCCCGTGAGCGCAGGAGATAGCCCGGCAGGGCCGCAATCATCAGGATGATCGCCGCCGCCGCGGCCCACCTCCATGCCGGGGCACCAGGGCGAAACCACGACGGTAGTGCGCCCCTGCGCCCCCACCGCTGCAGCGACTCCTCGCGCAATACCAGCAGTGCTGGCGATGCCGCATGCGGCTCGATGCTGCGCCAGGCCTGCTGCACCTTGCGGAAGGCGCGACGGTGCGCGGGAACCCTCAGCCAGCTGTCGAGTTCGGCACACTCCTCGGGGCTGCAGTCGGCGTGCTGGTGCCTGAGGAAGAGTGCCGCAGCCTGCTCCTCGATGCTTCCGGGGGACGCAGGGACAGGGAGCTCGTCATCGGTGCTCATCCGGAGCCGTCCGCTGCGCCAGATGAGCCAACGCCTTGGCCAGGTGCTGGCCCACGGCACTGACCGATATACCCATCAGGCGTGCGATCTGCGCGTGCTTCATCTTCTCCAACCGACATAAGACGAATATGTCCCGCGTTCTCTGGCTGAGCTCGCGCAGCGCCGTGACGATGCATTCCAGTTCCTGCTTACCAGAGAGTACGCGCTCGGGGGAATTTCCCTCAGCCACACCCAACGCGATCTCATCATTCCAGTCAACGACGATGCCATGGGTCAGCATGCGTCTGCCCCGGTCCCGCCAGCAGTTGAGCGCAATCCGGAAGATATAACTGCGGGCCTGCTCTGCGGAAAGCCAGCGTGCGTGCGTGAGCGCGCGCAGCATGACATCCTGCGCCAGGTCCTCCGCCTCCGCGGGGTCCCTGCATCGGCGTCGGAAAAAAGCCACGAGTGCAGGCCGCAAGCGCACGATGAGTGCCGCTTGGTCGCCGAAATCGGCGCGGGCGGTAGCTTCGGTTGGCATCAATGCCGGCCCAGCCAGTCCAGATTGCAAAGCGTTGCATAAACACCGCAGTACTTGCAAATATCCGATCCGCCCGCGCGTGCGCCGGTTGCGAAACCTTTTTGGGCCGCGGAAACTGCGGCAATCATTCGAATCCGGGGGGGGACTTCGCATGGTGCAGGCATTCATGGGCAGCGGCGCGCGCCGGGTCTTTCGCTTCGGGGGTGCACTGCTGTGGCTGAGCCTGTCCCCGTGGGCGCAGGCGCAGGAGCCTCGGGCAGCTGCGAGTTCTCCGGTGTCGGCACGTGCCCAGGCGCCATTCGACTTGACCGGCTATTGGGTCTCCCTGATCACCCAGAACTGGCGCTTCCGGATGGTCCTGCCCGGGCGCGGCGACTACGCCGGCATCCCGATCAACCCCAAGGGCAAGCAATTCGCCGACGCCTGGCAGCCAGCTGCCGACATTGCAGCTGGCAGACAGTGCGAGGCGTATGGCGCCCCCTCGGTCATGCAGATTCCCGAGCGGCTGCGCATAGGGTGGCAGGATGACGAGACGCTGCGCGTGGATACGGACGAGGGCATGCAGACGCGGCTGCTGTACTTTGGCGCCGCGGCGTCTGCGCCGGTGAGCCCGAGTCTGCAGGGCACTTCGAGGTCGCGCTGGGCGATGTTCGCGCTGACCAACCCCGCCGGAGCCGCAGCGCCGCAGAGCGCCGCGCAGCGTTACGGCACATTGGTGGTGACGACCGAACACCTGATGCCCGGACTATTGCGCAAGAACGGCGTTCCCTACGGTGCGCAGACGAAGCTGAGCGAGTACTGGAAGCTGCGCACGCTGCGCAGCACTCGATGGCTGCTGATCAGTACCAAGGTCACCGATCCCGAATACCTTGCCGCCCCCTATGTCTACGACTCCATCTTCCAGCAGGAACCGGATGGCGCAAGGTGGGCCCCGGGCGCGTGCTCACTGACTTCCTGATAGGACACCCGCTGCGTTCAATCCACGGAGCAAGCCGATGAAATTCCGTTCTGTCGTGCTGGCGGCGCTGATGGGCATGGCGACGGTCCTGTATGCCGAGGCCGTGCGCGCACAATTCGATCTGTCCGGAAACTGGGCCGGGGAGAGCAGCGAGGATCCGGTGGAGCACACCGCCGGCGGATTCCCCGACATGTTCGCCGGCATTCCGCTGAACGAGAATGCTCGCCAGGCGGGTCTGACCGCTCCGGGCGATGAGATGCAGGAGCTCAACCGGCAATGTGAGCCCTGGCCGGCTCACTACCTGCTGGTGGGCCCCTGGGGCGGGCGCTTCGCGGCGTTGCGCGACCAGGCCGGACACGTCATCGCATGGACGCTGAGCTCTCCGGCCTATGATCGGCTGCCGATGACCATCTGGATGGACGGCAGACCGGCGCCCCCGCCGTTGTCGCTGCATACCTATGCCGGCCTTTCCACGGGCCGCTGGGAAGGGGACACGCTGGTGGTCACGACCTCTCTGCTGAAGGATGCCTACCTGCTGGACAACGGGCTGCCCTCCAGCAACCAGGAGACGGATACGTTTTTCCTCACGCGTTATGGCGATGAGATGACGATCATGCTCGTCGTCGACGATCCGATCTATCTGGAAGCCCCCTATGTCTCGGCACGCACCATGAAACTGATCTCCGGCGGCAGCATCGTCGACAATCCGATCCTGTACTGCATGCCGGCGGAGACGATCCAGGGCTTCACCGACGGCCACCACAGTGCCGTCGAACTGCCTCCCCAGGAGGCGCATCAGGAAGCGTATCTGGCTCACGTCTACGGATTGCCACGCGAAGCGACTGACGGGGGGGCGCAGACCATGTACCCGGAGTTCGCGAAAAAGCTCGTCGGCTACAGGCCTCCCGTCTGCACGTTGTACTGCGCGCAGAACCGGCGGGTGCCGCCCGATCCTTTCAGGCGTTGATCACGGCCTCACGGCCTCACGCCCTCACGCCCTCACGCCTGGCCCGCCGCGCACCCGGGTGTGGATTTCAGCCAGTGGCGCGTATTCAGTTCAACGCGCACGTGTTTTTTTTCGCGGCAGCGTGCAGCGGATGACTGCGCCTGGCTCGCCCACGGCGCCCGAGAAGAAGTCAGATGGGGGGCATCGCATGTATTCACGCCTGCTGCTCGGATTGCTCGTGTCGGGGCTGCTGGTCAGCGGACTGCCGTCGCGCGCATGGGCCCAGGACCAGCCGGCACCGGATCAGACGACGGCATCTGGTCAGGGCGCCGATGCGGCCGTGGCGCAGGCCGGTGGCCCGGAACAGCTGGAGGAGGTCACGGTGACGGCCTCGCGGCGCAGTGAGGCCGAACTGGACGTGCCGATGAGCGTCACGGTGCTGGGCGCCCAGCAGTTGCAGCAGGCGACGGTCAGGGATTTCAACGATTTCGCCGTGCAGGTCCCCACGGTGAATTTCGATTACAGCCAGGGCGGCAACGTCAACAACCGTGGCGTGGCGATCCGCGGCATCGAGGGCCCGAATACCACGGGGTTTTATCTCGATGATCTGCCCATGCCGATCTCGCTGGATCCACGGGTCGTCGACCTGGATCGCATCGAGGTGCTCGAAGGCCCGCAGGGTACGCTATACGGCGCACGCTCGATGGGTGGCACCATCCGCGAGATCACCACCGCGCCGGACCTGAACAAGTTCTCGGCGACCGTCGATGCTCAGCTGAGCTCGCTCGACGGCGGCAGCAATGGCTATCTGGGATACGTGACCGCCAACGTTCCGCTGGTCAGCGACACGCTGGCCCTGCGAGTGACGCCTTACCGTGGCCAGGACGGCGGCTGGATCACGCGCGCATGGCCCGTGCCCGGCTATACGCTTGGAACCGCGCCCCCCGGGGTCCAGGACTCCACTGTCTATGACTGTCAGTGTACCCCGGGAGAGGTGAGGGATACGGCACAAACCGGCTACGACGGCCTGAACGCGCAACTGCTCTGGAAGCCGGTGTCGAACCTTGCCATCCGGCCGAAGTTCCTATACCAGAAGTCATCGGCGAACGGCCTGCCGCTCGGCAACTACACGGCCGAAAACACCACCAACTACATGCACTTCGACATCCCGGAAGGGACCGTCAATGAGTTCATGTTCTACGGCGGCACCATCGACTACACCACGCCCGTGGGAACCATCACCTCCGCAACATCGGGCTTCGACCAGCATATACGCGACTACGAGGATCCCTCGGAGTTCCAGTCCTTCGGCTTCGGCACGCCGCTGCTGCCGGTACCGACCGAGATAGCCAACAACATCCACGACATCACCGAGGAGCTGCGTTTCGCCTCCAGCTGGAGTTTTCCGCTGCAGGTCACGGGCGGGCTGTATTACGAGAAGAACGACGGGTCCGAAGGATTCAACCAATACGCCCCCGGTTTCAGCACCGCTCCCAGCCTGTTCCTCGGCGGCGCCTCCTGGGGAACCGATACCGTGGCGGCCCTGTGGGGCCCGACCCAAACCTGGTCGAAGGCGGTCTATGCCGAGCTGACCTACAAGCTCACCGACAAATGGACCTTCATCCTCGGCGAGCGCTACTCCGAAGACAGCTATGAGGCAGGCGGCGAGTTGTGGGGCGCCATCGCCTTTCCCGGCGTGACGCCAGCAACCTCGACCTACAGCCTGGTGAGCAGCGAGTCGGATACGATCCTGACGCCGCGCTACGTCATTCAGTACCAGGCCAATCCCAATCTCAACCTGTATGCCGACATGGCCAAGGGCTTCAGGCCCGGAGGCGGTCAGGCACCGCCTGGCCTGAACATCTGCGCGGCCGACTACGCGGCCGCGGGCCTCACGCCGGCCGAGCTGGCCAAGTACAACCCCGACTACGTGTGGAACTATGAAGTCGGAGAGAAGGCTTTTTTCGACGACCACAAATACTCGGTGAACGCCTCGGCCTACCTGATCAACTGGATCGGCATTCAGCAGTACATGATCTTCCAGTGCGGCGAGGGTGGAATCGTCAATTCCGGCCGCGCCGTCAGCAAGGGCGGGGAGCTGCAGGTGGCGGCCGTGCCCTTTCACGGCCTGACGCTCAACGCCGGCGTGGGCTACGACTACTCGCGCATCACCGAGGCGGGGGCCCTGGTTTCCGTGCCGCCCGCCGGTGATCCGGTCGAAGAGGTGGCGCCGCTGCGGGCCAATGCGGCCGGAGACTACACGCACCCGCTTGGCGACAGCATGTCATGGGATTTCCACCTGGACTGGAACTACACCTCGCACCGCTTCTCGGACGCCAATTCGCCCAACTTCCCGCGCCTGATCCCGGCCTATTTCCTGCTGAATTCGCGCTTCACCATCACGCGCGGAGCCGGTCAGTACTCGGTATTCGTCAAGAACATGGGGGGAATTCATCCGAACCTGAGCGACCAGCTGTCGAATGCGGCGGAGGATCCGGGCCGGCCGCGATGGGAAGAGGGTCCGCCGACGACGTACGGCCTGGAGGCGCGCTACACTTTCTGACGGCCAACAGCGAGGCAACAGTTATGCATTTCGGACGGCGCGTTGCACAGACGTTTCGGAGCAATGCACGGTCATTGCGATCGTGCCCTCCGTGCCTGGCGGGACTGTTGGCCCTGGCGGCGGTAGGAGCGGCAGCGGCGGCGCAGAATCCGCCGGGGGGTGGCCAGGCCGCTGTCGACTCGCCGACCGGGCCGGTGACGCTGCGCGGCGGCCTCTCGATGCTGACCGTGGACGGGGTGAACGTAACGGTGCAGAACGGGCCGGAAGGGTTGGTGGTCGTGGATACCGGTCCTGCCAGCGCAGCCTCGCAGTTGCTGGCTGAGATCCGCCAGCTCAGCGATCGGCCGATCCGCTTTCTGATCGATACCAACGCCGATGCGCAGGTGATCGGCGGCAATGCCGTGGTTGCGGCCGCGGGCCAGAGCCTCGCGACGACCGATACCTTCGATGCACTGGAGGTCAACGGCAACACCAGCAAGGTGTCGCTGCCGGGGCAGGGTGCCACGGCCGTGGTGATTGCACGACAGAGCGTGCTGACGCAGATGCTCTCGGAGCCGGGCGCGAACTACGCCAGTGCCGCATTGCCCAGCGACACCTTTACGCGCAAGCAGTTCAATTTCTTTCTCAACGGCACTCCTGTTTCCGTGGTGAGCCTGCCGGCCGGGCACAGTGGCAGCGATGCAGCCGTGCGCTTTGACCGACCCGATGTGGTGGTCACCGGCGCGGTGTTCGACCAGACGCGCTTTCCGATGATCGATGTGGCCAATGGCGGCAGTATCGACGGCGAGATTCAGGCGCTCGATGAGATTGCCAACACGCTCTCCTATGCGCACGTGCCGGTACTGGAGAACAGCGGCGCGACGCTGATCGTGCCGATCCGCGGGCCGGTGAGCGATGAGGATGACCTGGTGACCTATCGCGATATGGTCTCCACGGTGCGCGACCGCATTGCCTATTACATCGGACAGGGTAAGAGCCTCGAGCAGGTCAGGGCACTCAATCCTGCGCGCGGCTATAAGTCGCGGTACGGCACCGACAGCGGCAGCTGGACCACCGACGATTTCGTCAGGGCCGTGTATCAGACCCTCAAATCCGGCACGGCGCATCACGGCAGGCCGGCGTCATGAGCGCAGGCCGCAACAGCAGCAGCGGGCAGCACGGCGTGCTCGCACCGCTCGCCGTGGGCGCCCTGGCGCTGCTCGGCTACGCGCCGTCACCGCTGCGGGCGCAGGCACCCGCCGCCGCCAAGCCTGCGCCGACGCCTCGGGCGCAGGCGCCCATCGATCCCACGGGGTATTGGGTCTCGCTGATCACGCAGAACTGGCAGTACCGCATGGTGGTGCCCGGCCGGGGTGAATATGCCGATATCCCGCTCAACGATAAGGCGAAGAAGTTCGCCGATGCGTGGAGTGCCGCCGCCGACACCGCGGCGGGCAAGGCGTGTGAGGCCTACGGCGCAGCCGTGCTGATGCGCAACCCCGAGCGACTGCACATCCTCTGGCAGGACGAGCAGACACTGCGGGTCGATACCGATGCCGGCAGGCAGACGCGCCTGCTGCATTTCGGTACGCCAGCGTCGCAGCAGAGCGCGAGCCTGCAGGGCTATTCGAGCGCACGCTGGCAGATCGATCGCGTCGTCAACACCTTCGGGGCGCCGGTGGGCCGGGATGGCAGCTCGCACTACGGCTCGTTGATCGTGCACACCGACCATCTGCTGCCGGGCCTGCTGCGTAAGAATGGCGTGCCGTATGGCGCGGACACGACGGTCGGCGAGATCTGGGACCTTCGCATCCTTTCTGCGAGCGACCAATGGCTGACGATCAGCACCAAGGTCGAGGATCCGCAGTATCTGTTCCAGCCGTATGTCTACGATTCAATCTTCCAGAAGGAGCCCGACGGCTCCAAATGGAGCCCGGGTGCCTGCTCATTGACCACCGGCCTGTGAATGCAGCTCGTCAATTCGCGGAGTCGCCGATGAAAGTTCAGTCGCGTGTGATGGCAGTGCTGGCGGGCATCGCCACAGGACTGTGTTGTGTCACGGCGAATGCCCAGATCGATCTGTCGGGCAACTGGGTGCTCGAGAGCACGCAGGATGCGGTCAAGTACGACGAGGGTCCGCTCACGGACATGTTTGCAGGGATCCCGCTGAACGAAGAGGGCCGCCAGGCCGGCATCACGTATCCGGGCGATGAAGGCCAGGAGCTCAATCGCCAGTGCCAGCCCTGGCCGACGCATTACCTTTTCATGGGTCCGTGGGGCGGGCGTTTTGCGGCGGTCCGCGACACCGATGGCAAGCTCGCCGCCTGGGTCGTGACCTCCCCGGCGTACGATCGTTTGACCATGACTATCTGGATGGATGGGCATGTGCCACCCCACCCGCTGGACCTGCATACCTTCGCGGGCTTCAATACCGGCCGCTATGAAGGCAACACGCTGCTGGTGACCACCACGCAGCTGAAGGACGCCTATCTGGAGCGCAATGGGCTGCCCTCGAGCAATCAGGAGCTCGACAAGATTTTTTTCACGCGTCACGGCGATGAGATGACGATGATGGGCGTCATCAACGATCCGGTGTACCTGGAAGCCCCCTGGGTGCTCGCACGCACGCTCAAGCTGCTCTCGGAAGGCAGCATCGTTGATGATCCGATCCTCTACTGCATGCCGGCCGAAGTTCTCGCGGGTTTCACCGACGGGTATCACAGCGCGATCGAGTTGCCGCCGCGCGAGGCCGAACAGCTTGCCTTCATGAAGACGCACTACAACCTGCCGTTGGATGCCACTCTGGGGGGTGCGCGGACCATGTACCCGCAATTCGCGCGCAAGCTGGAAACGGAGTACAAGCCTCCGGCCACCTACTGCCAGCTCTATTGCCTGCCGGAGGGCCACCTGCTGCCCTACGGCCCCGCCCACATTCAGAACCGCTAGGGATTGCGCCCGCCGTGGCTGCGCAAATCTTCCAGAACGTTAATAATTAGGCCGCGAGCCCCAGCTGCCGGGACCTCCCGGGGCGCTCCCGCACCGCCTGCCCGGGGCACGCCTCGCGTGCCAGGCCGCCGGCGCGCGTGCGCGGGCGACACGAGGATCCCTCCGGCATGCCTTCTTCGGTAAAAACCCTCGGTTTTCGTGAGCTGGTGGTGCTGACGGCGGCGATGATGGCCTGCCAGGCACTCGCCATCGATGCCATGCTGCCCGGCTTGCCGACCATCGGAGCCGCCCTGGGCGTCAGCGACGCCAATCGTGCCCAATGGATCGTGCTGGCCTATATCGTCGGACTCGGCTGCGGGCAGCTCTTCTGGGGCATGTTCTCCGATCGCTTCGGGCGCCGCCGTATCCTGCTGATCGGCCTCGGCAGCTATGCGCTGGCCGCGCTGCTGTGCGGTTTCACGACGAGTTTCGCGGCGCTGCTCGCCTGGCGCTTCCTGCACGGCACGGCTGCCGCCAGCGTCGTCGTAGCCCGCTCGGTGATCCGCGATCTGTACTCCGGCACACGCATGGCGCGTGTCATGTCCCTGACCTTCATCGTCTTCCTGATGTCGCCGGTCATCGCGCCGAGCCTTGGGCAGCTGCTGCTGCTGTGGGCGCCGTGGCGATCGCTGTTTCTGATGATCGGCCTGTTCGGCGCCTGCGTGTGGTGCTGGTCGCTGCTGCGTCTGCCGGAAACGCTGCATCCGGAGTATCGCCTGCCGCTCAAGGCGGCCCGCATCGCCCAGGCGCTGCAGCTGGTCCTGGGCCATCGCGCGGCGCTGTTCTACAGCCTGGCAGTCGCCTGGGTCATGGGCGCGTTGTTCGCCTACGTGAGCATGGTGCAGCAGATATTCGCCGAGACCTTTCACCACGCGAGCTGGATGCCTGGCCTGTTTGCAGGCTGCGCGGCGGCCATGGGCGTTGCCTCCTATCTGAATTCCCGCCTGGTGGAGCGCCTGGGCATGCGTGTGATCTCGCACACGGGACTGCTGCTGCTGCTGGCGGCCTCGCTGGTGCATCTGCTGCTGGCGCTGCTGGGCGCCGACACGCTCGTCAGCTTCACGCTGCTGCAGGCCGTGACGCTGGCCTGCGTGGGCCTGACCGTCGCCAATTTCGGTACGCTGGCCATGGAGCCGATGGGTGCGGTCGCCGGCATTGCCGCCTCGCTGCAGGGCTTCATCAGCATGACCGGCGGTGCCCTGTCGGCGGCGCTGATCGGCCGCACCTTCGAGGGCTCCACGCTGCCACTGGCGCTGGGCAGCAGCCTGTACGCGCTGTGCGCGATCGGTTGTGTGCTGGTGGCCGAGCAGGGCCGGCTGTGGCGCGAGCCGCAGCGGCTGGCGGGGTACCGCGCCGTCGCTTCCTCCATCGAGCCGCTCTGAGAGACAATGCAGCGGGACGATGAAGCCACGAATAATGAAGGGGGTTCGATGAAAACGATGGCATGGTTGCGTGGATGCGCAGTGGGCGCGGCACTGATCGTGGTATGCAGCCTGCCGCTCGGCGCGTGCGCCGCCGCGCAGGCGCAAGGGGCGGCTCAGTCTCTGGCAGCAGGCGCGCCGGCGGTTGCGGGTCCCTTCATTCTGATGATCCAGCTGCACGTGAAGCCCGATCGGGAGCAGGACTTTCTCGCTCTGCTGAAGCGGATGACGCAGCGGGTAAAGACGCAGGACCACGGCAACATTCGCTATGAGCTGTTTGCGGTGGCCCCGCTGGGGAACGCGGCGGCCGCGCCTGAACCCGCGATCAATTACGTGTTCCTCGAAGAATGGCGGGATCAGGCCGCCGCGACCGCGCACGGCAAGTGGGCGGGGCCGATCGTGCGCACGCAGTGGCGCGACATGAGCGACAGGATGCAGCTCATCCGTCTGTCGCGCGTACCGGCGCGATAGCAGGGAACCCTGGCTTAGCGCGCGCTGGTTGCGGCTTTCACCTATACCGCCGCCGTTCCCCGGCGCCACAATGGCAACCCGGGAATCAAAGGAGGTCGTGATGCGCCGCATTGTCCTGCTCGTCGGCCTGAGCTTCGCCACGTCGGTCGCATCGGCACAGGGCTTTGCGCGCTCCTATTGGCTGGTCGCCGACAGCCAGCGCCATGAGTGGTGCGGCTACACCGATCCGACGGCGTTTCAGGCCGCGGCCGGCAAGATCAACGCGACGCAGAGCGCGATCGTCAGCTATACGCTCGGTAAGCTCACCGCGTTGACGCAGCAGGTCGGCGCCTCCAATGGCGCCTGGATCGTCATCGACCGCTACACGCCCGCGCGCGGCGGGCTACAGCTGCAGCGAACCAGCATGCTGTCGGCGCAGAATCTGAAGGTGATGCAGAGCGCCAGCATACGTGGGGGCCACGCGCAACCACTGCACACCGTGGCCGTCACGACGCTGCAGGGTCAGCCGGCGAGCGCACCGGCGGATCTGGCGCTGCCCAGGGTTGCGATCATGACCGATCTGGACAGCGCGCCCTATATGCTGCTGGTGACGCAGATGCGCCACGAATCGATCCCGACGCTCTGCCGGCGTCTGCAGTAGCCGCGCGGGCGCCACCACGGCCCGCCCGGCCAGCTCGTCAGGCCCTGTTCCCAGCAAGCTCCAGCGTGGCCGCATCGGTGACGATGCAATCCATGCGGATGTCGTACGCCTGCGGATAGATCGTCTGCAGCTGCCCACCCGTGAAGCCCAGGCCGATGAGGCGCGGACACGGCGAGAGGGTCGGCACGGTGCGATCGTAGTAGCCCCCGCCGTAGCCCAGGCGGTAGCCGGCGAGGTCATAGCCCACCAGCGGGATGACGAGGGTGTCGGGAGTGACCGCCTCGCCTTCGGCGGGGTAGGGGATGTCATAGACGCCCACCGCCAGACGCGCACCGGGTCGCCAGAGTCGAAATTCCAGCGGCGCATTCTTCTGCAGAATGGAGGGCAACGCGACGCGCGTGCCCGAGTCGATCAGCTGCTGCAGCAGCGGCAGTGGATTGAACTCGCGCCGGATCGGCCAGTAGGCCCCGACGATTGCCGGGCGCGACGCCTGCAGCAGCGCCGCGAGCCGCTCGCCGATGGCGCGGCTCGCGGCCCGATGCGCGGACGTGGACAGGGCCTGCCGCTCCGCCAGCAGACGCGTGCGCTGCTCGCGCCGCCAGGCGCGCAGCGCCGCCGCATCGGTTGCAGGACCGGTGAGAGAGGCTTGCGCGGCGGCGCCTGGGTCCACCGCCGCCTCCTCAGGACAGGCCCGAGATCATCCCATCCGGGCTGACGGTGATGCCCTCGGCCGACGGCACCTTCGGCAGGCCCGGCATGGTCATGATCTCACCGCAGATGACCACGACGAACTCCGCGCCGGCCGACAGGCGCACCTCACGCACCGGCAGCACGAAGCCGCTGGGAGCGCCGCGCAGCTCCGGATCGGCCGAAAAGCTGTACTGCGTCTTGGCCATGCAGACCGGCAGCTTGCCGAAGCCGTTCTTCTCGAATTCCGCCAGGCGATCGGCCACCGGCTTGGGGATCACCACTTCGCCGGCGTTGTAGATCTGCGTGGCGATGGTTTCGATCTTCTTGGCCAGCGGCAGCTCATCGGCGTAGAGCGGCTTGAAGTCCGCCTTACCCGCCTCGACCGTCTCCACTACGGCGCGCGCAAGATCCTCGGCGCCCGCGCCACCCTTGGCGAAGTGCTCGCAGACCACGGCCTTGACGCCCGACTCGGCACAGCCGTCGACGATCGCGGCGAGCTCCTCGATCGTATCGCTGCCGAAGCGGTTGATGCACACCACCGTGGGCACGCCGAAGCGCGCCACGTTCGTCAGGTGGCGGCGCAGATTTACCAGGCCCTTGCCCACCGCGATCGGATTGGGCGTGGCCAGATCGTTCTTGCCGGCCCCGCCATGCATCTTGAGCGCGCGTACGCTCGCGACCACCACGGCCACATCGGGCTTCAGGCCCGCCTTGCGGCACTTGATGTCGAAGAACTTCTCGGCGCCCAGGTCCGCTCCGAAGCCGCACTCGGTCACGGTGTAATCGGCCAGCCGCAGCGACAACGAGGTCGCGATCACGGAGTTGCAGCCGTGCGCGATGTTGGCGAATGGGCCGCCATGCACGAAGGCGGGGTTGTTCTCCAGGGTCTGCACCAGGTTGGGCTTGAGCGCATCGCGCAGCAGCGCCACCAGCGCCCCCTGCACCTTGAGCTCTCCGGCGCGCACGGGCTTCTTGTCGCGCGTGGTAGCCACCACGATGTTTGCCACGCGCCGTTCGAGGTCCTCGAGCGAGGTTGCCAGGCACAGGATCGCCATGATCTCGCTGGCCGCGGTGATGTCGAAGCCGTCCTCACGCGGAAAGCCGTTGGAGACGCCGCCGAGCGAGGAGGTGATCTGGCGCAGCGCCCGATCGTTCATGTCCATGCAGCGCCGCCAGGAGACACGGCGCGTGTCGATGTTGAGTGTGTTGCCCCAGTAGATGTGGTTGTCGATCATCGCAGCCAGCAGGTTGTTGGCCGCGGTAATCGCGTGGATGTCGCCGGTGAAGTGCAGGTTGATCTCATCCATCGGCACGACCTGTGACAGCCCGCCGCCGGCGGCGCCGCCCTTCATGCCGAAGCAGGGTCCGAGGCTCGCCTCGCGCAGGCAGATCGCCGTGCGCTTGCCGATGCGATTGAGCGCATCGCCCAGGCCCACCGTCGTGGTGGTCTTGCCCTCGCCGGCCGGCGTCGGATTGATCGCCGTGACCAGCACCAGCTTGCCCGGCTTCTTCTCCGCGAGCGCCTTGCGGATGAACCCCATGCTGATCTTGGCCTTGTTCTGGCCATACGGCTCGACCGCTTCCGCGGGAATACCGAGCTTTTCGGCCGCGAGCTTGCTGATGGGCCAGAGCTTCGCCTCGTTCGCAATTTCCCAGTCCGACTTGCTCATGATTCAGTCATCCCGTCGTATGTGTGTCAGTCGTGAACGTGTGTCTGTCGTGATGAATCGATCGATGACCCGCTGGTCGGTGAGCCGCGCTGCACTGCCAGCCGGCGCTCGCGCGGCGGCGGCCGGTGCGGCACGCTAGCGCCGTCCGACGCGTGCGCAGGCCGCGTCGAGGGTGTTCGACAGCAGCATCGCGATGGTCATGGGACCGAGGCCCCCGGGTACGGGGGTAATCCAGCCCGCGCGCTCGGCGGCCGGTTCGAACTCGACGTCGCCCACCAGCTTGCCGTTGGGGCCGAAGTTGATGCCGACGTCGAATACCGCGGCGCCCGGACGGATCCAGTCGCCATGGATGACCCCGGCCTTGCCGACGGCGGATACCAGCAGCTCCGCGCGCTCGACCTCGGCTTTCAGGTCACGCGTGGCGATGTGGCACACGGTGACGGTAGCCTCGGCCTGCAGCAGCTCCAATGCCATGGGACGGCCGACGATGTTCGAGTCGCCGACCACGACTGCCTTCACGCCCCGCAGGCCGATGCCGTACTCGCGCGCCAGGCGGATCACGCCGTAGGGCGTGCAGGGACGCAGCTGCGGGCGCTTCTGCGCCAGCAGGCCGCTGTTCAGAGGATGGAAGCCATCGACATCCTTGGCGGGGTCGATGTCGTCCATGATGCGAGTGGGGGACAGGCCCGCCGGCAGCGGCAGCTGGACCAGGATGCCATCGACGCGATCGTCGCAGTTGAGCTGATCGATCAGCGCCATCAGCTGCGTCTCGCTGGTCGAGGCCGGCAGATCATGGGCGAAGGAGACGATGCCCACTTCCTGGCAGGAACGGCGCTTGTTGCGCACGTAGGTGCTGGAGGCGGGATCGGTACCCACCTGCACGACGGCCAGGCCCGGGGAACGGCCGTACTGCTGCGCGAATTCACGCGCACGCAAGGACACTTCCTGGCGCACCATCTGCGCGACACGCTTGCCATCGAGGGTCATGGCGCGACCTGTCCGTTCCGCCACGGGCGTTCGCACGGCTCGCAGGGAGGGGTTGATGGTCTCGGACATCCGCTCTTCGGGCCTCTTGCAGCTGGTGGGGGTGGCAGCGGGAGAGGGGACGTCGGGCCAGAGGCGCCCGACGTCCATCCGGATCGCTCAGTACCGGTAGTGGTCGGGCTTGTAAGGACCGGCCTTGCCGACGCCGATGTACTTGGCCTGCACCTCGGTGAGCTCGGTGAGCTGCGCGTTGAGCTTCTTCAGCTGCAGGCGCGCCACCTTCTCATCCAGGTGCTTGGGCAGCACGTAGACGCCGATCGGATACTTCGCGGTATTGGTGAACAGCTCGATCTGCGCCAGCGTCTGGTTGGCGAAGGAGGAGCTCATCACGTAGCTCGGGTGGCCCGTGCCGCAGCCGAGGTTCACCAGGCGCCCTTCCGCCAGCAGGATGATGCGCTTGCCGTCCGGGAAGATGATGTGATCGACCTGGGGCTTGATGTTCTCCCACTTGTACTGCTTGAGCGCGGCGACCTCGATCTCGTTGTCGAAGTGCCCGATGTTGCAGACGATGGCCTGATCCTTCATGCGCTTCATGTGATCGTGGTTGATCACGTTGAAGTTGCCGGTCGCGGTCACGAAGATGTCGGCCTTGTCGGCCGCGTAGTCCATCGTGACGACGCGATAGCCTTCCATCGCAGCCTGCAGCGCGCAGATCGGGTCGATCTCGGTGACCCACACCTGCGCCGAGAGGGCGCGCAGTGCCTGGGCCGAGCCCTTGCCCACATCGCCGTAGCCGGCCACGACCGCAACCTTGCCCGCGACCATCACGTCGGTGGCGCGCTTGATGCCATCGACCAGCGACTCGCGGCAGCCGTAGAGGTTGTCGAACTTGCTCTTGGTGACCGAGTCGTTGACGTTGAATGACGGGAAGGCCAGCTCACCCTTCTTCGCCATATCGTAGAGACGCTTGACGCCCGTGGTGGTCTCCTCGCTGACGCCCTTGATGAGCTTCAGGCGCGTGGAGTACCAGCTCGGGTCCTTCTTCAGCGTCTCCTTGATGGCGGCGAAGAGGTACTCCTCTTCCTCGCTGGTGGGCTTGGCGATGACCGACGGGTCCTTCTCCGCTCTCGTGCCCAGATGCAGCAGCAGCGTGGCATCGCCGCCGTCATCCAGAATCATGTTCGCCTGCTCGCCGTCCGGCCAGGTGAAGATCGCGTGGGTGAATTCCCAGTACTCCTTCATCGACTCGCCCTTGTAGGCGAACACCGGCGTGCCGCGCGCGGCAATCGCCGAGGCGGCATGATCCTGCGTCGAGAAGATGTTGCACGACGCCCAGCGCACCTTGGCGCCGAGTGCCTGCAGCGTCTCGATGAGCACGGCCGTCTGAATCGTCATGTGCAGCGAGCCGGCGATGCGTGCGCCCTTGAGCGGCTGGCTCTTGGCGAACTCCTCGCGAATGGCCATGAGACCGGGCATCTCGGTCTCGGCGATGAGGATTTCCTTGCGTCCCCAGTCCGCGAGCTTGATGTCCGCGATGCGATAGGGCTCCTGGCCCCCGCTCTTTTGCAGTACTGCGTTCATTGATCTGATCTCCAATCGAAGTCGGTGAGGCCATCATGGGACCTTGCGATCCCCCATCGGGCCTCTTCGGCCCGTGACGGCCGGATGTCCGAGGTCGGGCATCCGGCCGTTGCAGTCACGTCAATCAGCCAACCGCACGGGCCTTGACGCCGGCATCGGCGGCCAGGGCTGCGGCCTTATCGGTCTTTTCCCAGGTGAACTCGGGCAGCTCGCGACCGAAGTGGCCGTAGGCAGCCGTCTTCTTGTAGATCGGGCGCAGCAGATCGAGCATCTGCACGATGCCCTTCGGGCGCAGATCGAAGTGCTTGAGCACCAGCTCCTCGATCTTGTCGTCCGGCAGCTTGCTGGTGCCGAAGGTGGTGACCATGATGCTGGTGGGCTTGGCCACGCCGATCGCATAGGACAGCTGCACCTGGCAGCGCGAGGCGAGGCCGGCCGCGACGATGTTCTTCGCGACATAGCGGCCCGCATAGGCTGCCGAGCGGTCGACCTTGGAGGGGTCCTTGCCGGAGAACGCGCCGCCGCCGTGCGGGGCCGCGCCGCCGTAGGTGTCGACGATGATCTTGCGGCCGGTGAGACCGCAGTCGCCCTGCGGCCCACCGACCACGAAGCGGCCGGTCGGGTTCACGAGATACTTGATGTTCTTGCTGATCATCTCCTTGGGCAGCACCGGCTTGATGATCTCCTCGATCACCGCCTCGGTGATCTTGCCGTGCTCGATGTCCGGCGAGTGCTGCGTGGAGATGACGACGGTCTCGATGTCCTTGGCCTTGCCGTCGACGTAGCGGATCGTGACCTGCGACTTTGCATCGGGACGCAGCCACGCCAGTTTGCCGTTTTTGCGCAGCTCGGCCTGACGCTCGACCAGGCGGTGAGCCAGGTGGATCGGCAGGGGCATGAGCTCGGGGGTCTCGTTGACCGCGTAGCCGAACATCATGCCCTGGTCGCCGGCGCCCTGCTCGAGGTTCAGGCCGCGACCCTCGTCCACGCCCTGGGCGATGTCCGGGGACTGCTTGTCATAGGCCACGAGCACCGCACAGCCCTTGTAGTCGATGCCGTACTCGGTGTTGTCGTAGCCGATGCGCTTGATGGTCTCGCGCGCCACCGTCTGGTAGTCGACGTTCGCAGTGGAGGTGATCTCGCCGGCCAGCACCACGAGGCCGGTGTTGCACAGGGTCTCGGCGCCGACGCGCGAGTACTTGTCCTGGGCCAGCAGCTCGTCGAGGATCGCATCGGAGATGGCATCGGAAACCTTATCCGGATGTCCTTCGGAAACCGACTCGGAGGTGAACAGAAATTCATTGGCCATTGGCGTAATCCTGCAAAAGAGTGTTTAAGTAGTTCCTGTTGACTTGGGTTGTGTCCATCAGCTCAAGAGAATCAGCTACCCGTGCGCTTGGTCGCCGCCGCGCCGAAATTCTCGGCCAGACGCCGATCGAACTCCTCGCGTGTGAAGCGATGGTTCTGCGGGCCACGCGTCTCGATCTTGATCGCCCCCATCAGCGAGGCGATCCGCCCGGTGGTTTCCCAGTCCAGCCCGTGCAGCAGACCGTGCAGGAGGCCCGCACGGTACGCATCACCGCATCCGGTCGGATCGACGACCGCGTGAGGTTTGGCGCTCGGCACTTCGATCTCGCCATCGCGCGTGTAGATCACCGAGCCGTTGGCGCCACGCGTCACGATCAGGGCCTGCACGCGCGCGGTCACATCGCGCACACCCCAGCCGGTCTTCTGCTGCACCATCTGCCACTCGTAGTCATTCACCGCGACCCAGGTGGCCTCGCCGACGAACTTGTCGAGCTCCTCGCGGCCGAACATCGGCAGCCCCTGGCCGGGATCGAAGATGAAGGGGATGCCCGCGCGAGCGAACTGCTCGGCGTGCTGAATCATGCCGTCGCGCCCATCGGGGGCGACGATGCCGATGCCCACGTCCCTGGCGTCGCTGACGCGATTCAGGTGCGAGGACTGCATGGCCCCCGGATGGAACGCGGTGATCTGGTTGTCATCCAGATCGGTGGTGATGAAGGCCTGCGCGGTGTGCTCGGTCTCGACGACCTTGATGTGGTCGGTCGGCACGCCGTTCTTCTCCATCCACTCGCGGTAGGGGCCGAAGTCATGCCCGACCGTCGCCATGGCGTAGCCGCGATCGCCCAGCAGCCTAAGCCCATAGGCGATGTTGCCCGCGCAGCCGCCGCGCTCGCGCCGCAGCTGCGGCACCAGGAACGAGACGTTCAGCATGTGGATCTTTTCGGGCAGGATGTGATTCTTGAAGCGATCGCTGAACACCATGATGGTGTCGAACGCGACCGAGCCGCAGATCAGGGCGGCTTTGGCATGAGCTTGCGGACTGGCCATTGAGGAGTTATCTCGGGTTGCGGTAGTTGTCGTAAAGGGGTTTGCGCCTGCACCGATGGGAGCGAGCCTGAGCCTCAGCTCATCTGGAACTTGCCTCCGTCCTCGGGCAGCTCGAAGCGGCCCTCGGCGACACGGCGTATCCACTGCGCGGTCGCCAGCGTGCCGCCAAAGGCGAAGAAGTGCGGTTGGCGCAGATGCGTGGCGCTGTTGGCGGAGGTGCCGCGCAGCAGGCCCACCAGCATCTCATCGGGGGAAGTCGCCAGGCGTGCCATTTTACTCATCGTGGCCATGTTCTTCATCACGGCGCGCAGGGAGGCCCCGACGCCACACTGCATGGCAAATTTGACCAGTTTGGTCAGCGGCGTGGGACCGGCAATGCCCACATGCACCGGCAGGCTGATGCCGTGCTCGGAGAGGGCGCGATCCCAGTCGCAGATCGCCTGCGGGTCGAAGCTGAACTGCGTGGCGATGTGCACCTTGACGCCCGAGCGCTGCGCGTAGGCCTGTTTGTGCGCCAGGGCCCTCCAGAGCACCGCGTCGTCCACGTCACGATGTCCTTCCGGATGTCCGGCGACCCCTGCGCGCTGGATCCCGCTCTCCTCGAGCGCCCCGGAGTCGACGACCTCGAGCGTGCTGGTGAAATTGCCGGCAGGCTTGGCAAGATCGCCTGCCACCAGCAGCACCTGCTGCACTGCGCCTGAGGTCAGCTCGTGCAGGGCCGAGCTCAGGGAGTCCCGGCTCTCGAGCCGGCGCGCGACGATATGCGGGGAGGCCGTCAGGCCCAGGGCCTGGACCTTGAGCGCGACGCGCACCACATCCGCCAGCGATGCCTTCGGTACGTGCGCGACGTATACCGTGGTGCCCGCGGGCAGCTCGCGCGCGAGCTCGGCGAGGTGCGGCTCGTCGTGAGTCGAGATCTCGGTGGAGGCGCCGCTCATGAACTGCACGATGCGGCGCTTGAGCTCCGCACGATCCAGCGACGGCTCCATCACGGCGCTCATGGCCCCCCCGGCGTTCACGGCTTGCGACGGGTGACCGTGAAGGTCTCGTCGTTGAACCACAGTCCGCCATGCTTCTGCAGCACCGAAGCGGTGGCGTCGAGATAGGCCTGGTTGTTGTTTGGATCCAGCCGCTCGTCCTCGATCTGATTCACGTAGATCGCGGCATTCCAGGCGGCATACAGCGTGGAGGTGCCGATGCGATCACTGATCTCCGAGGGCAGCGTATGCATGTCGTAGCGAAACACCGCCTTCTCGTCCGGGTAGGAGCTGAAGGTGAAGTCGCGTGCATCGCGGCCCAGTTCGGTGCGCAGCGCGGCGATGAGCTGGTGGCGGTCCACCGCAAAGGGATTCTCTCCCGGCCAGACCTTCTGCACGATCTCCAGCGCCGGATCCTTGCCGTATGACTGGATCACCAGCAGACGGCCCGCGGGCGCAAGGCTCGAGGCCAGCGGCGCCAGCACCTTCTGCGCCTTGAACTCGGCGGACATGCGCGCACGCCAAGGCTGGGAGGCGAGCACCAGGTCGTAGCTCTCGAAGATGCGGCCGGGCTTCGGAATGACGCTCTCGAGCAGGAATTTATGGTCGTCGCGATACACCACGAGCACCGTGGGACGCGCATAGACCGGATTGCCGGTCTTCGGGCTGGGCTTGGTCTGCCAGCCGTAATAGAGCATCTGGTGCAGCTCTTCGATCTGCTCCGAATATTCATAGGCTGAATTGCCGGTCAGGCGCACTTCCTGCCAGTTGAGCGCAGCGGCGGCATGCACGTCGCGCGGCATGAGGCGCGGAGCCTCGGCATAGTTGAGATTGGTGATGACCAGGACCGTGGCCGGATGCTCGAAGAAGCGATCGGGCATCTTCTCGAGGCCCAGGCGCACGTCCTCGAGGCTGATCTCCTTGGCGACCACGAGCAGCGGCACGTTCGGGAAGGCACGGTGAGTACTGCGCATGATGCGCGAGAGCACCGTCGCATCGCCCATGCCCGCATCGAAGATGCGCAGCGCCGGCGGCGTGGGCCGCAGATGCGACAGCTCCTGCGCGGCGCGGCGCGCGACCGCGGATTTCTCATTACAGGTATTGACGAATGCCAGATACTTCTGGCGGTTGTCATAAAACCGGAACGGCGGCTTGCCATCGGAACCCGTCTTGCCCTCAGGGGCCGTCTTGCCCTCGGTGCCCGTGGCGCCGTGCGTCGGCTTCAATTCACCAACGTTCGGATCTCTCGCAACGCTCATGTAGTCCTGCCCCCTCTGAGGATGGCGAACACTACCCCTTCGTCATGCGGTGATGAAATTCAAAGTTTGGATAAGTGGTATACGGAATTACTTGTCGTCCCCCTCCCGCGGCGCGCCAGGCCAAAGCGCCTGGCCAGTGCCGGCCCACCCCCGGCGGCGTTTAACAAACGCCGATCAGAAACAAACAAACAGATTCATCAGTGAAGGATGAAGTGTCGAGCGTAAGTGCCGGTTGAGTTCGGCGCGCCCCGCACGGTGCCGCCTGCCCGAGCGCGCTCAGCCGCCGCGCGAGACGTCGATGATGATCCGTCGCATCCAGGCGTGACCTGGATCGGGCTCGCTGCGCCGATGCCAGAAGAGGGTGATGCGCCCCTGCAGGGCGAGGCCCGTGGGCAGCGGCAGCACGCGGATGGCCAGCGAGGGCTGCAGCAGCGCGGCCAGGGCCTCGGGCATCAGCGCCAGCAGGGTCGTGCCCGGCAGCATGAAGGGCACTTCGAGGACGTTTTCGGTGGTCGCGCGCACGTTCAGAGGCAGACCGAGCTCGCGCCGCACCAGATCGTCGGTGGAAAGCGTCTCCCCCGGCGAGCGCACGTAAACATGCGGCAGACCCAGGAATTGTTCGCGCGTCAGCGCATCCGTGACCGTCGGATGGTCGGCCGAGACGACGCAGACCCAGTGCATGCGCCGCAGCTCGGCGCGCGCCAGCCACTCCGGAAAGCTCTGCAAGCCCATCAGAGCCGGGTTGTCCAGCATCACCAGAAAATCGATGTCTCCGGCGGCGAGCTGATCCAGTCCGGCGCGCGACCAGGCCGCAAAGCGCAGATTCACCCCCGGAGCCTCCGGCACGATGCGCTGGAGCAGCCGCGCGCTGAGCCCGGGCATCAACAGATCCGACAGCATGACGGAAAAGGTGCGCCGGGCGGCCGCCGGATCGAAGATGGGTTGTGTACCGAGCGTCGCCTGGATGTGCAGCAGCGTGGCGCGAACCGGTTCGAGCAGGGAATGCCCCCGGGGGGTCAGCTCGAAGTCCCGCCCGACCCGCACCAGCAGCTCATCATTAAAGTACTCACGCAGGCGGTGCAGGGCGGCGCTCATGGCCGGCTGCGATACATGGATATGCTCTGCGGCGCGCGTGACGTTTTTTTGATGCAGTACGGCATCGAGCGCGACGAGCAGATTCAGGTCGAAGCCGTGCAGGCGCATGACATGCTAATCTACAAAAAAATCAATTATATCCGTGCGACTGGCCCTTGCGGAGGGGCTCTTGGCACGGCCGCTTGCACCCCGCCTGGCGCCGAAGAGGGAGGTCAGCCCCCAGGCTGCCGGCGTGCGCTGGCTGGCGCGCTATCATGGGCGACATGGTAACGGTCGTCGTACCCGATCCGGCGGAGGAGGCGAGCGCCCCCAGCGGCACAATGAACGTGCGCGTGCTGCGCGCTGGTATCGACTCGCGATCCGAACGAGATGACCGCGTGGCCGTGGAAGCGCCGCTGGAGTACATGCTGCAGCATCCGATGCTTGGGCCTGAGCCCATCTCGTTCGGCACGACGATGCGCACGCCGGGAGACGATGAGAATCTCGCCGCCGGGTTGCTCTACGGCGAGGGCATCATCAATCAGGCCAGCGACATCGATGCAATGGAGTCGAGCACGCGTCGCCCGAACGTCGTCAATGTCCGGCTGCATCCCCAGGTGCGCTTTGAGCTGCAGGCGCCCACGCGGCGATTTTCCGCCGGCTCGGCCTGCGGTGTCTGCGGCACCACCGGCCTCGATGAGGCAATCGCCAGAGCAGCCGCGACACGCATCGTCGCGGGCGGGGAAGTCGAGCTGGCCACGCTGCTGGGCCTGCCTGAGCTCATGCGCCGTCGACAGGCGAAGTTCGGTGACACCGGCGGCGTTCACGCTGCCGCACTGTTCGACTTTGTCGGGAACCTGCAGGAGCTCGCCGAGGACGTGGGACGCCACAATGCGCTGGACAAGCTGATAGGCAGGAGCCTGATGGCTGGGCGCCTGCCGCTCAGGCAGCACATCGTGCTTCTGAGCGGTCGCGCCAGCTTCGAGCTGGTGCAGAAAGCGTTGCGCGCCGGCGTCGCCGTGCTGGCCGCCATCGGCGCTCCCTCCAGTCTGGCTGTCAATCTGGCGCGGGCCTCGGGATTGACCCTGGCGGGTTTCCTGCGCTCGGCCCAGTGTAATGTCTATTCGAATCCGCAGCGCCTGACCGCCGCGCCTCACTGAGTGGATCCCAGGCTCGCGGCGACGACGACCCGTGGAGGCGTTACGCCGATCTCCGTGCAACAGGCCGAAGAGGCCATCCTCAGTCACCTGCCGGTGCTGTCCGCCGAGATGCAGGCTCTGGAACACTGTATCGGACAGACGCTGCGACAGGATGTGTTCGCCGAGCGTGACAATCCGCCCTTCGATCGCGTGTGCATGGATGGGATCGCGATCGCCAGCGCGGCCTTCGAACAGGGACTGCGCAGCTTTCGCATCGAGTCCATGCAACCCGCCGGCGCGCCCGCCAGGCGGCTGTCGGACCCGGCCAACGCAGTCGAGGTGATGACGGGGGCGATGCTGCCTCGTGGAACGGATTGCATCATCCCGGTCGAGGAGTACGAACTGCAGGCGGACGTCGCTGCGCTGAAGTCGCAGGTGATTGCGACAGCCTGGCGCAACGTGCAGCGGCGCGGAGAGGACAGCCAGCCGGGAGTGCCCATGCTGAAAGCCGGCATCCGCCTGGGCGCCCCGGAGATCGCGGTGGCCGCCTCAGCCGGGCTGGCTCGCGTCAGTGTCACGCGTCAGCCGCGCATCCTCGCGCTATCGACCGGAGATGAGCTGGTGGAGCCTGGCGAGCCCATTCTGGAGTACCAGGTGCGCCGCTCCAATGCATACGCCATCGTGGCATCCCTGCGCGAACGGGGATACACGCATGTCACGCACGATCATAGTGGGGACAGCGAAGAGGCACTGAACGAGCATCTGACGCGCCATCTGTCCGAGCGGGACATCCTGGTGTTGAGCGGCGGGGTCTCGAAGGGAAAGTACGACCTGGTTCCGCAGGTACTAGAGCGGCTCGGCGTCAGGCAGATCTTTTATCGCGTCGCACAGAGGCCCGGAGCGCCCCTGTATTTCGGCCTGGGCCCTGCCGGCCAGGCCGTGTTTGGCCTTCCGGGCAATCCCGTATCGACCTGCATTTGCCTGGTGCGCTACGTTGTCGCCGCGCTGGTCCATATGTCCGGTCGGGGCCAGCCGATGCCGCAGTCCATGCCACTCGCGTCGCAGGTGAAATCGGGTCGAGCCACCGCGACCTCCTTCCTG